>Ga0187845_1000440_pt1 | contig 24513 bp, 25 predicted proteins | sample SpaLakP09_SKY_68_FD_134515 | JGI IMG/M metagenome (GOLD analysis project Ga0187845, IMG submission 134515) | Oligotrophic lake water microbial communities from Sparkling Lake, Wisconsin, USA - SP09_SKY_68 | ecosystem: Environmental > Aquatic > Freshwater > Lake | place: USA: Sparkling Lake... | reverse complement strand
GCGGCGGCCGCCGCCCGCTACCGCGCCGGCGTGGCGCAGATCAGCGAGCATGCCAAGCTGGCCCAGCTGCTGGCGGCCGGCCAGCCCTCGCTGCAGACGATTGCCGAGGCCGCGGGCATGACCTCGGCCGGCCGCGCGCTCGACGCGCTCGCCCAGGCCCTGCCCGAGCTCGTGCCCGACGGTGCCTTGGTCGTCAACGAGGCGGTGAGTGCGGAGCTTGAGCGCGCCTTGCAGCGCTGCGCCCAGCGCGAGCAGCTGCATGCGGGCCTCGGCGAGGCGGCGCGCACGCGGGCCTGCGATGGTGTGCGCATGCTGTTCACCGGCCTGTCGGGCACCGGCAAGTCGCTGGCCGGGCAGTGGCTGGCGGCGCGCCTGGGCCTGCCCATCTACCGCGTCGATCTGGCGGCCATGCTCAGCAAATGGATTGGCGATACCGAGAAGAATCTGGCCGAGCTCTTGGGCCGGGCCGAGCATGCCGATGTGGTGCTCTTGTTCGACGAGGCCGACACGCTGTTTGGCAAGCGCACCGAGATTGCCACCGCCAATGACCGCTTCGCCAATGCGCAGACCAATTACCTGCTGCAGCGCATTGAGTCGCACGCCGGCATCGTCGTGCTGACCAGCAACAGCCGAAACCGCTTCGACCCGGCCTTTGTGCGCCGGCTGGATTTCATCATCGACTTCAGCGCACCCGATGCCCAGGCGCGGCGCGCGCTGTGGCAGGCCCATCTGGGCGAGGCCAGCAGCTGTGACCAGCAGGCGCTGAACCGGCTGGCGGCGCTGGCCGATCTGGCCGGCGGCAATATCCGCAATGCGGTGCTGGCCGCCGCTGCGAGCGCCCAGGCCGGCGGGCGGCGCTTGAGCTTCGATGACATCGCGGCCGGTGTGCGCGGCGAGTACCGCAAGCTGGGACGCACGGCGCCGCCGGGGCTGTGATGCGCACGCAGGCGACGCGCTCGCGCAGCGGCCGGCCCGGCGCGCACCGGGTCGCGCGAGCGCCGGCAAAACCGGGCGTCGGCATGCCGCGCTTTCTGCAGCAGCGGCCCGCTGGCCAGCCGCTGCCGCCGGCCGTGCAGGCCGATATGGGCCGGCGCTTTGGCGAGCCCTTGTCCGGCGTACGCGTCCATGCCGATGCCTCGGCCGCCGCCTCGGCGCAGTCCGTCGGCGCTGCCGCCTATGCCCAGGGCGACAACCTGGTGTTCGGCACCGGCACCTACGACCCGCAATCGCAGCAGGGCCGCGGCCTGCTGGCCCATGAGCTGACCCATGTGGTGCAGCAGCGCCGGGCTGGCCCGGCCTTGCAGCGCAGCGGCGTGGCCGACGGCGGCGCGCGCGGTCGCAAGGCCGTTGACCAGGCCGCCGAACGCGAAGCCAGCGACAACGCCAGCCGTGTCCACCAGAACCTGCCGCTGACCGCCACGCAGACGCCGCAGCTCAAGGTGCAGGGCGACTGGCTGGACGATGCCGGCGATCTGGCCTCGGGCGCCGTTGACATGGTGTCCGATGCCGGCGGCGCCGTGGCCGACGCGGGCGGGGCGCTGGTCGATGCCGCCGGCGAGGCGATCGGTGACGTGGCCATGGCCCTGGTGCGCCGCGTCGCGCCGCAGCTGGTGCCCATCATCGAGGTCGGCCCGGTGCAGTGGATACGCGACAAGGTGTCGCAGGCCTTCGATGGTGTGGCCTCGGTGCTCAATGCGCTGGACCCCAGCGGCACCTTGGCGCTGATGCTGGCCGTGTTCACCGGCCTGGTGGCGCGCGCCGGTGACATCCTGGCCGCGCTGATGTCCGGCGACTGCCAGCCGCTGCTGGATGCCGTTGACCAGCTGAAGACCTTTGTCACCGAGGTGGCCGGCGAGGCCTGGGACAGTCTGACCGAGTTCCTGCAACCGATAGGCACCTTCTTCAGTGACCTCTGGTCGGGCTATGGCGCGCCGGCCATCGAGTGGCTGCGCAATTTTGCCGGTGACGTCTGGGCCGGCATCGAGCAGTTCGGTGCCGATATCTGGGACTGGACCGAGCCGATACGCAGCGCCGTGGGCGACGCCTGGGGCTGGGTCAAGGAGCAGCTGTTCGGGCCCGACGACGCCGGCACCGGCGACAGCTCTGGTGGCATTCTCGGCTGGGTCACGGCCAAGGCGGGCGAGGCCTGGGACTGGGTCAAGGAACAGACGCGGCCGGTCTGGGAGCCGATCTCCAGCGTCGCCACCCAGGCGGCCGAGATGCTGCCGCCGCCCTTCCTCAGCAACTTTGGCCAGCAGATGCAGCAGCTCTCCGGCCAGCTGAACACCACGGCCAGCGATATCGGCGGTGGCGCTGAGGGTGGCAGCACAGTGGCCGACAACCGCGAGAGCCTGGCCGAGCTGCTGCCCAGCGTCGAGCAGATCATCGCCGGCGTGCGCGGCGTGATCATCGTCGGCGGTGCCTGGATCAGCGAGAAGGTCGGCGCGCTGGGAACGATGGTCGTCGATGTGATGAGTCAGTTGCGCGCCAGCAGCCTGCTGTCGGTGCTGGCCGGCGCTCTGGGTTGGCTGGAGACGGCGGCGCAGAACCTGGTCAGCTGGGCGCAGGAGCAGGTGGTGGGCCTGTTCGATCTGCTGTTGCAGGGTTTCGATGCGCTGTCGCCGTTCATCCAGGCTGCGGCCGGTGTGGTGCGAAGGCTGATCTTGGTTGTCGGCGACCTGATGGCGCTGCCGCAGCTGATTCTGAGCACCGTCTGGGAGGCGATTCCCTGCTGCATCCGCGAGCCGATCAAGAACTTCGTGCTGAATCAGATCCTCGGCCGCATCCCGGTGTTCGGTCAGTTCTTCACTGATCCGAGCCTGTGGCCGCGGGTGCAGCGCACGGCGATGCGCATCCTGCGCCAGGTCTTTGTCGATGGCGATCTGGCGGGTGCGGCCTGGAGCTTCTTCCAGGCGGTGCTGCGCGTCTTGGGCCTGCCGCCGGAGCTGGTGGTGCAGGTGCTGGCCAAGGCGGCGCAGGCGATCGGCGACATCCTGACCGATCCGGTCGGCTTCCTGATCAATCTGCTCGGCGCGGTGCGCGCCGGCTTCGGCCTGTTCTTCGAGCGCATCGGCACCCATCTGCTGAACGGCGTGACCGGCTGGCTGTTCGGCCATCTGCGCGAGGCCGGCATCACACCGCCGGCCGACTTTTCGGTCGGCTCGGTGCTGGGCTTTGTGCTGCAGGTTTTGGGCGTGACGGTGGAGAACATCTTCGCCCGGCTGGCGCTGCGCCTGGACGCCACCGTGGTGGCGCGGCTGCGCACCATGCTCAATGTTGCCACCGGCGTCTGGCGCTTCATCTCGATTCTGGCCACCGAGGGCGTGGCCGGCCTGTGGACCGAGATCCAGTCGCAGCTGGGCAATCTATGGGATTCGCTGCTACAGGGCGTGATCGGCTGGATCACCGACGCCGTGATAGGCCGGGCCACGCGCTGGCTGATGAGCCTGCTCGATGTGACCGGCATCATGCCGGTGATCAACACCTTGATCGCCGTCTACAACGCGATCGAGTCCTTCATCCAATACCTGCGCGAGATGCTGGAGATTGCCTCCAAGGTGCTGGACGGCATCCTGGGCATCGCCCATGGCCAGATCGATGCGGCGGCCGGCTTTCTGGAGTCGGCGCTGGGCGACGCGATGCCGGTGGCCATAGGCTTCCTGGCCAACCAGTTCGGCCTGGGCCGCATGTCCGAGCGCATACGTGAGCTGGTCGAGACGGTCCAGCTCACGGTCAACCGCGCCCTGGACTGGCTGATCGACCGCGCCATCTCGCTGGGCCAGGCGCTCATCGCCATGGCCCGGCGCGGCGCCACCGCCGTGCGCGACACCGTGGCCAGCATCGGCGCCTGGTGGAGCAGCCGCTTCGGCTTCACGGCCGCCAACGGCGAACGGCACGAGCTGTACTTCACCGGCGAGGGGGCCACCGCGCAGCTGACGATTGCCTCCGAGCCGCAGTCGTTCGAGTCCTTTCTGGACGAACAATCGGCCGGCGCCGACCCGGCCAAGCTGACCCGTATTGCCACCGCGCGCGCCACCCACCGCCGCATGCTGGCATTGCAGCGCACTGCCGCCCCCCCAATGCCGCTGGCGCCGGCACAACGCCGGGCGAGGCGGACTCGACCGAGGTCGTGCGCCTGACCCATGAGCTGGCCGATATGGCCCGCGACCTGATGGGAGGCGACGCCGCCGGCGCCTCCACCGCGCCCGCCTTCCGTCCGCTGACCGGCGGCATGGGCAGCGGGGTCAGTGTGGCGCGGCTCACCGAGGTGCATCCACCCGGTGATCAGCCCAGCGTCAGCGGCGGGCTGTGGGAGACCTTGAGCCGGCGCCGCAATGGCGGCACCACCTACTACATCAAGGGCCATCTGCTGAACCACCACCTGGGCGGCACCGGCGCCTCCTGGGCCAATCTGACGCCGCTGACCGGTTCGACCAACACCACCATGTCCAGCCAGTTCGAGGAAAAGGCCAAGACCCGTGTGCACGACGAGCATGTGGCGCTGTGCTTCACCGTCACAACCACCTTCGGCCGGGGCGACCGTGCCAGCGAACAGTCCACACTGCGCGCCACCGGCAACCCGGATGACGCCGTGATTGCCGACATCATCGCCGCCGAGCAGTTCGTGCCCCAGCAGGTCACGGCCACGGCCACCGACATTGCCGCCGGCCGGCCGGGCACGCCGGTGCCCCCGTTCAGCCACACCAACGCCATCGTCGAGAGCCCGGACCAATACGACCTGTCGGGTGCGCCGCGAAGCCCGGCCTATGTCAGCGACATGAGCGACGCCGAGCTGGCCAACCTGGCCGGCAGGGCGGTGCCGCCAACGCCCGGTTTCCCGAACCGCCCCTACCGCAGCGTCGAGGCGCTGGAGTCCAACACCGGCGGCAACTGGGCGGCGATGGTCGCCGCTTCGCCATCGCGCCTGCGTTTGTTCAGGCGATAGACAAACAAGGAGAATGACTGTGAGCACTGCCCTACCCGCCATGTCCCACCTGGACCCCACCACCCGCGCCATCGCCGAGCCCTACACCTTTGCCCTCGTGCAATGGCCGGCCCTGCTGGGCCTGCTCGCACTGGATGGTGCCGAGGGTGCGCTGCTGGGCCTGCGCCTGGTCCTGGGCCTATGGCTGGCGCTGATGGTGCTGGCCAGCTATGGCCGCGGGCGTGGTTTCGGCTTCGGCAACGCGATGAGCCTGGCCAGTGCCTGCGTGGCCGGGGCCTGGTGGAGCCAGGCCACGCCTTGGGTGTTTGCGTGGATGACGGCCGTGCTGATGCTGCTGCTGACGGCGCAGCGGCTGCGGCTGCGCGCCACGACCTGAGGAGGTTTGTCCGGGCTGGCGCCTAGTCCGCCGCTGAACCTACACTGCGGCCATGCTCAGCCAACCCGAGACCGCCGAGACCGCCGAGACGGCAGGCACCCAACGCAGCGACACCCAGGTGCGCCATCTGCGCCAGGTCTTGCTATGGCCCTTGCGGCTGATGCCGCCCGAGCGTGCCGAGGGCGCCCGGCGCCCGCCCTGGCAGTTGCTGCGTGATCTGGGAGAGCGCTCGCCCTGGCGCGAGGTGGTGGACGAGTACACCGGCGACAGCGAGGGCTTCCACGAGCGCCACTACAACGAGTTCGTGTCTTTTTTGCCGATGGTGCAGCGCTTTCTGTATGGCGATGGCCGCTCAAGCCGCGGCGACGCCGAAGTCAGCTCGGGCTCGCCGATGAGGGTATTCCGCCGGCATGACATCAGCGGCCTGCGCGTCGTCACCCGGCCCGGCGACGCGCCGGTGAGCTTGAGCGTCGTCCATCTGGACCTGTACTTCTTCTACGACGTCGATGTCGTGCTGATGAATATCGAGGTGGCCGCCGACAACCTGCAGTTGAGCCAGGTGCAGGAACTGCTGTACCGCTTCGGCCGAGCCTATCCGGCGGGCTGGGACGCACAGGGCCGGGCGTTGCATTGCCTGGACAGTCTGGAGTGGCTGGGCGCCGACGGCCAGGTGCTGGCCCGCTCGGACACCCAGCAGCGCGAGGCCTTTCTGGCCCATGTCTGCGAGCACCGTGCGCCGCGCGTGGCCACGCACTGGGCCTATCTGCTGGAGCCGCTGGTCAGCCACCATTCCGATGCGGCGGGCCTGCTGCGCTACCGGCAGATCGAGTACTACCGCATGCCGATGATGGCCTACCTCTCGCTGGACGATCCGCGCGCGCTCAAGCGCAGCGACTTCGTCCGCCTGGGCCTGGTCACCGCCGCCGCCGAGGACACCCAGCTGCCCTATGGCGATCAGCACCTGGCCGATTTCGAGCAGCGCTACTGCTACGACCGCTTCTGGTCCGGCGCTGGCGCCGCGCCCAACACCCGCTATCTGTGCAACGGCCATGCGCTGGTGGTGGTGGGCGACACACGCTCCGAGTTCTTCGGCTGCCGTGACCGCGGCGTGCTGGCGCAGTTTCGCCATCAGCACTTCCTGCTGTTTCTGATCGCCCATTTCCAGAAGGCGGCGCTGCTGATGTTCTCCGACCGCCTGGTCGAGGCGCTGAAGGGGCTGGACATCAGCCGCCCGGCCAGCGTCAAGCGCTTCAAGCGCACGATTCGCGACAGCTTCGAGGTGTTTCTGCGCTTCACCCACCGCTACTGGTTCCACGAGATCTCGGACCAGGCCCATGTGCGCGCGCTGTTCCAGATGTGCGTGACGCATCTGCATGTGGACGCGCTCTACGCCGAGGTCAAGGAGCGCATCGCCGACATGAACAGCTATCTCGACGCCGACAGCCTGCGCCGCCAGGCCAACACCGTGGTGCGACTGACGGTGGTGACGATCTTCGGCCTGATAGGCACCGTCACCACCGGCTTCCTGGGCATGAATCTGCTGGCCGAGGCCGATGCGCCGGTATCGCGCCGGCTGGGCATCTTTGCCTTGGTTTTCGCCGTCACTACCGTGCTGACGGTCTACACCATGAGCAAGTCCAAGCGCCTGTCGGATTTTCTCGACGCGCTGTCCGAGGAGCGGCTGTCGGTCTGGGCCAAGTTCAAGGCCCTGGTGGCGGTGTGGTTGCCGGAACGGGACGGAGGCGGCTGAAAGTCTGCTGGCGGACTGATTTCTGTATTTAGTCCGGTTTTGTACCTATACTTCGCCCATGAGCCGGCCGTCCGCCGGCCGTGGAGCCGCGATGATCCACCCCTCCGAAGCACACGCCGATGTCTATTCGGCCCCCGCCGCCCAGGCCGCGCTGCGCACCTTTTTCAATATCGCCAAGGCCTGGGGCCTGAGCAATGAGGAGCAGCAACGCCTGCTGGGCTGCGGCCGCACCACCTTCTACGACTGGAAAGCCGGGCGTATCAAGACCGGGCTGGACGCGGCGACCTTGGAACGGCTGTCACATCTGTTCGGCATCTACTCGGGCCTGCAGATCCTGCTGCCCATTCCCGAGCGGGCCAATGCCTGGGTGCGCAAACCCAATACCGCGCCGCTGTTCGGTGGTCGCCCGGCGCTGGAGCGCATGCTGGCAGGTCAGGTGTCGGATCTGTTCGTGGTGCGCCAGTACCTGGACGCGCAGCGCGGTGGCTGGGCTTGACCGCGTCGACCGCTGCGGGCTGGCGGCTGGTCGAGCTGGACTGGCGCGACTCCTGCCGCCTGGTGCCGAGCCGCTTTCCGCCGATCTCGCTGTTCGAGGCGGTGGCCGACCCAGCCGATCTGGCCGACGTGTTCGCCATCGAGTCGCTGGGTAACCCGCGCCTGCGTGACGAGATCGGCGAGTTGAGCCTGGTGCCGGCCGAGCAGCGCATCAGCGGTCCGGGCTGCAGCCCCATCATGGCCGCCTTCACCCATCTGAACCCCGAGGGGTCGCGCTTCAGCAACGGCAGCTACGGCGTCTACTACGCCGCGGCCGAGCTGGAGACGGCGGTGGCCGAACTGAGCCACCACCGCGCACGTTTTCTGGCCCGCACGGCGGAGCCGGCGATCGAGGTGGACCTGCGCTGCTACCGGGTCCGCGTCAAGGCCACGCTGCAGGACCTGCGCGGCTGGCAGGGCCGTGACTACCGGGCCCTGCACGACCCCGACAGCTATGCCGCCTCACAAGCGTTCGGCCGGCAGCTGCGCGAAACCGGCGCGGCCGGCCTGGCCTATGACAGCGTGCGCCGCCCGAGTGGCCACTGCGTGGCCCTGTTCACGCCCCGCGCCACCGTGCCACCGGCCCGCCAGGCCGAGCAGGTGACGCTGCGCTGGAACGGCCAGCGCATCAGCAGCTGGTACCTGAAGTCCGACAGCCGGGCGCTGTGATCAGGCATGCGTGCGGCGACGGCGAGCGATGGCGCCCACGCCCAGCAGGCCTGCCAGCATCAGCGCATAGCTCTGCGGCTCGGGCACGGCCGCCACTTCGATGTCGATGCGGGCAAAGGGCGCTGCGGAATTGAAGTCCAGCGGCATCCAGTTATAGCCTACCGGCACCAGGCCCTGGTTCAGGAAGGAGGCGAACGGATTGCCGACCACCACCTGCACCAGGCCATGTTCGCTGGAGCCCTGATTCGGGCCGGCCTGACCGCCGCCGATGCCGAATGCGCCGTTGGCCAACGAGTGCTGGAAGTCGTTCACCTCGGTGCCGGCGTCGTACACCTCACCGGCCCCACCGACCAGGAACGAGATCGTGCCACCGTTGGCGATGCCGGCCAGGTCGTGCTCCTTGGCCTTGTCGTTGCCGATGAAGAAGTCGTTGCTCAGCACCACCATCGAGGCATAGCTGAAGTAGCGGTTCACGCCGGCCAGATCGACATTCGTCAGCATCAGGGTTCGCACCGCGCCGGGGAAGGCCGGACCGCCGGGCAGGGTGCCCTGCACGCCACCCGACACGCTGGCGGCAAAAATGGTGCTCAGCTGGGCGGCGCTGCCGTCTTCGGCAATGCGCTCGATGCCCAGCGACGCGGCCGAACCGGGATCGAAGCTGTCGAAGCTGCTGTTGTGCAGGCCGACCCACAACGGCGACAGGCCAATGCCGCCGGCCGGGGCCAGGTTGGTCAAGGTGACCTTCACATCGACGGCCTGGGCGGTCAGGACGGCCAGGCCCAGGGCGGCGGCGGCCAGGGTCTTCAGCGCATAGCGGCTGGTGTTCATTGCATCTCTCCTTGTGTGTGGGGAATCCACCGTCGGGATGCTGGCGGCCAAGGGTCGCACAGTCCTCACCAAATGCTCACGACGCCGTGAAGTTTGCCGGACGCTCCTGCGTTCCAATGGGTGTAAGGAAGCGCGGCTCCCTAGCGACGCATGACATGGAACCCACGATTCTGCTGGTCGAGGACGACGACGCGATCGCCCACCTGGTGCAGCAGCAGCTGCAGGAGGCGGGCTATGCCGTGCAGCGCGAGTGCAACGGCCTGCAGGCGATGCGCGCCATCGGGGCGCGCCGCTATGCGCTGGTGCTGCTCGACCTGATGCTGCCCGGCGCCGATGGCTGGGAGGTCTGCCGCTTTCTGCATGCGCAGCACCAGCATGTGCCCGTGATCATCGTCAGCGCGCGCTCGGCCGAGGCGCATCGCGTGCTCGGGCTGGAGCTGGGTGCCGACGACTATCTGGTCAAGCCCTTCTCTGTGCTGGAGTTGGTGGCCCGGGTGCGGGCGCTGTTGCGCCGCGTCGAGCAGCTGCGCCAGCCTCAGGCGGCGCCTGCCGAGCTGCGCTTTGGTGAGCAGCACCGCCTGGACCCGATCCGCCGCGAGCTGCGTCACGGCAGCGAGGCTGTTCCGCTGACCCTGCGCGAGTTCGATCTGCTGTACTTCCTCGCCCGCCATCCCGGCCAGGTGTTCAGCCGCAGTGACCTCCTCGACCGCGTCTGGGGCAGCGGCTTCGACGGCTACGAACACACGGTCAACTCGCACATCAACCGGCTGCGCACCAAGATCGAGGCAGATCCGCAGCGGCCACGGTTGATCGCCACGGTCTGGGGTGTCGGCTATCGCTTCGGGGCTTAAATGAATATCAGCTTCTCGCGTCGTCTGACTCTGGTCTTTGCCGGCCTGCTGTGCGGTTTCGGGCTGCTCGTCGGCCTGGTCGGGCGCCATGTGATGAACACGCAGGAGCGCGACACCTTGCAGCGCCTGTCGCATGGCCTGGCGCGGCATATCGTCGAGCACTGGCCGGCGGTGGCGCACAGCGCCGGCGGCGACGCCGAACGACGGGCACTCGACGAGGTGCTGGGCATGCTGATGGTGGTCAACCCCGCGATCGAGGTCTACGTGCTGGACGCCCAGGGCCGGGTGCGCGCCTACCTGGGCGACCCGCTGGCGGTGCGCCAGGCTCAAGTCGATCTGGCACCGGTGCGTGCTTTCCTGGCCGATGCCGCGCTGCCGCTGCTGGGCACCGACCCGAAGCGGCCGGGCGGGGGCAAGATTTTCAGCGCCGCGATGTTCCCGGCGCAGCCAGGCGATGCCGTGCCGCCCGGCTATCTGTATGTGGTGCTGGAGGGCGAGGCCCATGAGCAGGTGGCCGGGCATATCGGTCAGCAGCGCATCTGGCAGGGCATGGGCCTGCTGCTGGGGGTGGCCCTGCTGCTGACCCTGCTGCTGGGCGCGGGCATGTTTCATCGGCTGACGCGGCCGCTGCGCCAGCTGGCCATTCGCATGCAGGCCTTCGGCCCCGGCGCCAATCCGGCCAACGCCGGGATCCTGCCCGAAGGCGACGAAGTGCAGGCGATCGCTCATTCGTTCGATCTGATGGCCGCGCGCATCGACGAGCAACTGCGCGCCGAGGCACGCCAGCAGGCCACCCATCGCGATGCCATGGCCAATGTGGCCCATGACCTGCGCACGCCGCTGACCGCGCTGCACGGCCACCTGGAGGCGCTGCATGGCTTGCCGCTGATGCAGGCGTCGGCCGATGGCCGGCGGCATCTGGACGTTGCGCTTGCGCAAAGCAACAAGGTGCGGCGGCTGACACAGCAGCTGTTCGAGCTGGCCCGTCTGCAGTCCGGCGACCAGCTCGTCCATGTCGAGCGTTTTCGCCTTGATGAACTGGTCGCCGATGCGGTGCAGAAGTTCTCTTTCAATACCGACGCCCCGGTGGTGGCCCTGGCCGGTTCAGCGCCCGGTCCGGTGGAGCTTGATGGCGACTTGCAGCTGATCGAGCGCGCCTTGACCAACCTGATCGACAACGCGCTGCGCCATGCGCCCAGCGATCGGCCGGTGCGCGTCAGCCTGGAGCTTGAGGCCGGGCAGGTCAGTCTGGTGGTCGAAGACCATGGGCCTGGCCTGCCCGCCGAGCTGAAGCAGCGCCTGGCTTGCGGCGGTGCGCTGCGCGACCCGCCGATGGTGCGCCCCGGCGGCGGCTTCGGCGGTCTGGGTCTGGCGATTGCCCAGCGCATCGCCAGCCTGCATGGCGGCAGCCTGAGCCTGCGCACCAGCGGCGCCAACGGCACCACGCTGTGCCTGGCCCTGCCGCTGACAGCGGTCTGAGCCGGCCCGGTTTGATTGACAGCGCTGGCGTGAAAGGCAGGCGGGTCAGCAGACCTGCAGTGGCGCCGCGCCGGCCTCGGCGTCCAGCATCCGGCCGATGCAGGCGGCCTGCTCGAAGCCATGGGCGCGCAAGGTGGCCAGCACCGCATCGGCAGCCGCCGGCTCGCAGCTGACCAGCAGGCCGCCGCTGGTTTGTGGATCGGTCAGCAACGCCTGAGCGGTGGCGGCAAAGCCGGCGGGCAGGGCGATGTCGGTGCCATAGCCGGCCCAGTTGCGGCCCGAGGCGCCGGTGATGAAGCCCTGCTCGGCCAGCCCCTGCACGCCGTCCAGCAGCGGCACGGCAGCCCAGTCCAGCTGCACCTGGCAGCCGGCGCCGCGGGCGAGCTCCAGCGCGTGGCCGGCCAGGCCGAAGCCGGTCACATCGGTCAGCGCGTGCACCCCTGGCAGCTCGGCCAGTGCCGGACCGGCGGTGTTCAGCTGGGTGGTGACGGCCAGCATCTGCGCATAGCCGGCGGCATCGAGTTTCTCCTTCTTCAGCGCCGCCGACAGCACGCCCACGCCCAGCGGCTTGCCCAGTATCAGCACATCGCCCGGGCGGGCATCGGCATTGCGCTTGACCCGCTTCGGATGCACCAGGCCCAGCGCCACCAGGCCGTAGATGGCCTCGACCGAGTCGATCGTGTGGCCGCCGGCGATCGGAATGCCCGCCGCGCGGCAGACCGAGGCGCCGCCTTCGAGCACTCGGCCGATGGTGCGGGTGGACAGCACATTGATCGGCATGCCGACCAGGGCCAGCGCGAAGATCGGCCGGCCGCCCATCGCGTAGACATCGCTGATCGCATTGGTGGCGGCGATGCGGCCGAAGTCGAACGGGTCATCGACGATGGGCATGAAGAAGTCGGTGGTGGCGATCAGCGCCTGCTCGTCGTTGAGCTGATAGACGGCGGCGTCATCGGCCGTCTCGATGCCGACCAGCAGTTCTTTCGGGATCGGCATCGCCGGCATGCTGCGCAGGATCTCGGTCAACACGCCGGGGGCGATCTTGCAGCCGCAGCCGCCGCCATGGGAGAGCGAGGTCAGGCGCGGCTCACCGGCGGGCTGTTGGTAGGGTTCGGGGGTATTCATCGGGAGTCTCCACAGTGGGGGCTGCATTCGGCCAGCAGGGCCCGCAGCATCTTGCGTTCGTGATCGGGATGGAACAGTGGCGCGCGCCGCGCGCACTGTGCCATCAGCTGCGGCAGCATAGCCATATCGTCGCGGCACTGCGCGAGCAGGGCCGCCAGCGCCTGGGAATCGCCGCAGTCGAACAGGCCGGCATAGTCGGCGCCCAGCAGGCCCAGATTGCCGGCGATGCGTGAGGCCAGCACCGGCGTACCGCTGGTCACGGCCTCGATCACGACATGGGCGCCGCCCTCGATGCGGCTGGGATGGACGAGCAGGTGGGCGGCCTGGATGCGGGCCCGCGTGGCCTGATGCGGCAGGCCGCCCAGCCAGCGGTAGTGCGGACACGCCCGCTGCAGCGCCTGTGCCGCCGCGCCGAGAGAGGGGTCCAGCGCGGCACCGATGTGGTCGAACCGGATGTCATCGCGGCCGCTGAGCAGTTCCACCGCCTCGAAATAGGTCTGCGGCGATTTTTCCTCGCGCAGGTGTCCGACCATCAGCGCGCGCAGATGGCGCCGGGTCTTGACCCGGGCCCGGCGCGCCGGTACCGACTGCAGCAGCACCCGACCCTTGTGGCGCAGCGCTGCGGGCAGGCTGTCGAGGCCCAGCTCGTTGAGCACCACCAGGTTGTCGGCCAGCGCCAGCGAGGCCTGGGCGCTGGCGTCGCTGGCAATGTCGCGGTAGAGATCGGTGCCTGTGAGCACCAGCAGCAGCGGGCGCTCCGGATGGCGGGCCTTCCAGGCGGCCACGCTGGTGGCCGAGCGGCGCGCATGCAGAGCGATCATGATGTCGTCACCGTGACCCCCGGCATCGGGCCAGGAGGGCACCAGCCGCACCCGATAATCGTGGGACAGAAACCGCGCCCAGCGCTGTGCCGTCTGCCAATTGCCGTTGTTGGCCGCTGCCAGGGCCGGCGTGACGATGACCAGTGAGGGTGCCTGCATGTCCGAGGACTATAGCGAATGACCGATCACCGCCCCGCCGCAACGGCTTCACGCCAGGCGCCGCCCGAGGTGCTGGCGCAGGCGCTGCGGCAAAGCCGCGCCGACACGCTCGCCGTCGCACAGCTGTACGAGCAGGGCCCCGAGGTGCCAAGGGGTGCGGGCCTGAATCCGCCGCGCTGGGAGCTGGGCCATATCGGCTGGTTCCAGGAGTTCTGGATCGCGCGCAATCCGCAGCGGCATCTCGGTGCCCTCGCCGACCCGCTGGCGCCGCGTCTGCCGGCGCTGCGTGGCGACGCCGATGCCTGGTATGACTCCAGTCATGTGCCGCATGCGAGCCGCTGGTCACTGCCCCTGCCGGATGCACGGGCCACGCGCGACGATCTGCGGCAGCAGCTCGACACCACACTGGCGCTGCTGGCGCAGACCGAGCACACCGATGCGGCGTTGTACTTCTTCCGCCTGGCCCTGTTGCATGAGGACATGCACTTTGAGGCCAGCCTGTACATGGCCCAGGCCCTGGGCCTGTGCATGACGGACCCTCGCTGGCAGCCCGTTGCCCTGCCGGCCCGGCAGGCGCTGCGACTGGAGGCCGCGACACATCGGCTGGGCGAGCCGGGGCCGGGCTTTGCCTTCGACAACGAGCTGGCTGCCCACGATCAGCCGGTGGCCGCCTTCGAGATCGACAGCCGCGTTGTCTGCTGGGCCGAGTACCTGCCCTTTGTCGAGGCCGGTGCCTATGGCCAGCCACGGTGGTGGAGCGAGCCGGGCCGGCGCTGGTTGGCCGAGCAGTCGCCCAGCGGGCCGCGTTACCTTCGCCGCGCCGGCCACGGCTGGGAGCAGCAGCTGTGGGGGCGCTGGCGGGCGCTTGACCCGGCCCTGCCGGCCTGCCATCTGAATGCTTTCGAGGCCCAGGCCTGGTGCGCTTGGGCCGGCCGGCGCTTGCCGACCGAGGCTGAATGGGAGCGTGCGGCCGGGGTGGCGGGTGAGGCGTTCGCCTGGGGCGCGGTGTGGGAATGGATGGCCAGCGCCTTCGCGCCCTATCCCGGCTTTCGTGCCCATCCCTACCAGGACTATTCGGCGCCCTGGTTCGATGGCCGGCCGGTGCTGCGCGGCGCCTCCTTCGGTACGCAGCCGCGCATGCACCACCCGCGCTATCGCAACTTCTTCACCGCCGAGCGCAACGACATCTTTGCCGGCTTTCGCAGCTGTGCGTGCTGAGTCGGGCCGCTTTGCTGTCCAATGGGGTCTGAGCCCTTTGACTTCTCCGAGAAACTGCCATGCCCAGAATCGTCACCGCACTGAAGGCCTTGATGGCTTGCGCTGTTGCCACCGCCGCTGCCCTCTCGCAGGCCCAGCAGGTGCTGCGCGTCACTGCCATCCCCGATGAGTCGCCGACCGAGCTCGCGCGCAAGGCCGGGCCCTTGATCAAGTATCTGGAGACCAAGCTGAACATCAAGGTCGAGTACACGCCGGTGACCGACTATGCCGCCGCCGTGGAGACTTTGGTCAACAGACGGGTGGACCTGGCCTGGTTCGGGGCTTCACCTTTGTGCAGGCCAACGTGCGCTCGGGCGGCAAGGTGATACCGCTGGTGCAGCGCGAGGAGGACGAGAAGTTCCGCTCGGTCTTCATCACCGGCGACCCGGCGATCCAGTCGCTGGCCGATCTGAAAGGCAAGGATGTGAGCTTCGGTTCTCAGAGCTCGACTTCGGGCCATCTGATGCCGCGCAGCTTTCTGCTGCAGGCCAGGATAGACCCGGAGAAGGATTTCAAGCGCGTGGCCTACAGCGGAGCCCATGACGCCACCATCGCCGCCGTGGCCGCCGGCAAGGTGCAGGGTGGCGCGCTGAACATCTCGGTGTGGGAGAAGTTCGTCGCCGACAAGAAGGTGGACTCGAGCCGCGTGCGCGTGATCTACACCACACCGCCCTACTACGACTACAACTGGAGCGTGCATGCCGACATGCCGCAGGCGCTGCGCGACAAGCTGACCCAGGCCTTCCTGGCCTTGAGCCGCGACACGGCCGAGGGCAAGGAGATTCTGGAGCTGCAGCGCGCCACCCGCTTCGTGCCGAGCCAGGTGGACAACTACAAGGGCATCGAGGCCGCCGCGCGCAGCGCCGGCCTGCTCTGAGCGCCTGCTGTTGAAGATCAAGCTTCTGGCGGCAGCCGCTCGTCACCCCGCGGCACGGCCCGAGATGGCGCCGGCGCTGCTGCCGACGACCTTGAGCATCGCCCAGGGCGAGCAGCTGGCCGTGATCGGCCCGTCAGGCGCCGGCAAGACGACCCTGCTGCAGCTGCTGGCCTGTGCCCTGCCGCCGGCCGAAGGGGCGTTGCAACTGGACGGCGTCAATCCCTGGACCCTGCCGCGCCGTGAGCTGCAGCGCCTGCGCGGCCGTCTGTTCCTGGCGCCGCAGGTGCCACCGTTGCCGCCGCGCCAGCGCGTCGTCACGGCCGTGTTGGCCGGGCGGCTGCCGGCGATGGGCCTGTGGGCCAGCCTGCGCTCGCTGCTCTATCCGATCGACATGGGGGCGGCGCAGGCCGCGCTGGCCCGTTTCGATCTGGCCGACAAGCTGTTCGAGCGCGTCGATCGCCTGTCCGGCGGCGAGCGCCAGCGCGTCGGCCTGGCACGGGCGCTGATGGCGCCGGCCCGGCTGTGGCTGATCGACGAACCGCTGTCGGCGCTGGACCCGACGCGCGCCGCCCAGGCCTGCGAGACCCTGGTCGATGAAGCACGGGTGCGCGGCATCACCCTGGTTGCCTCGCTGCACCAGGTCGAGATGGCGCTGGTGCAGTTTCCGCGCATCATCGGCCTGCGTGATGGTGTGCTGGCCTTTGATCTGCCGGCGGCCGAGGTCACACCGGCGCGGCTCGCCGCGCTGTATGCCCAGGATGAGGACGAGCTGCTCGGCAAGGCGCCAACACCGCCGGTGGTGGGCCGCGATGCCGCGGCTTGCCCGATCGGCGCCACCTGCCGATGAGCGCTGCGGGCAGCCCGGCCCTGCATGACCCGGCCTGGCTGGGCCGTGTGTTCTGGCTCGGCGCCGGCCTGGCGCTGCTGTGGCCGCTGGGCCTGGCGACCGAGTTCCGGCCCTGGGTTCTGCTGGAGCCGGGCAGCCTGCTTGTTGCGGCGCGCTTTCTGGGTGACTTCTTTCCGCCATCGCTGCAGCCCGACTTCCTGATGCTGGTGGCGCGCGAGACCTGGCGCACGGTCGCCATGGCCACGGCCGGCATCACGCTGGCCCTGCTGCTGGCCATTCCGCTGACCCTGCTGTCGACCCGCGTGCTTTCAATCTCCGCGCTGAGCGGGCACATGGCCTCGGGGCCGTTCTGGTTCAGGCAGCTGCTGCGCTGGCTGATGATTGTGCTGCGCAGCGTGCCCGAGCTGGTCTGGGCGCTGGTGTTCGTGCGGGTCGTCGGTCTGGGGCCGACCGCCGGCGTGCTGGCGATTGCGCTGACCTATGGCGGCATGCTGGGCAAGGTCTATGGCGAGATACTGGAAAGCAGTGACGGCCAGGTCGGCGAGGCGCTGCTGCGTTGTGGCTGCGGCCGGCTGCAGACCTTTTTCTATGCCCTGCTGCCGCAGAACGCGGCCGAGCTGTGTTCGTACACCGTCTACCGCTGGGAATGCGCGATCCGCTCCTCGGTGGTGCTGGGCTTTGTCGGGGCGGGTGGCCTGGGCCAGCAGCTGGACGGGGCTATGAAGATGTTCAACGGCGCCGAGGTCTCGACGATGCTGCTCGTGTTCATGGCTCTGGTGGCTCTGGCCGACCGCGCCAGCGCCTGGTTGCGCAAGGAAATGGCATGAGCCGCGGGCATGCGTTTCTTGCCGGCCTGGCCCTGCTGGTGCTGGCCAGCTTCTGGTCGCTGGACCTGCAATGGGCGCAGTTTTTCTCTGTTGATGCGGCGCGCAGCATGGGCCGCTTCGTGGGCGAGTTCTTCCGCCCGATCTGAGCCCGGCATTCCTGCGCAAGGTCGGTTGGGGCGCCTTGGAGACGCTGGCCATGTCGGCCCTGGGCACCGGGCTGGCGGCGGTGGCCGGCCTGCTGCTGGCCTGGCCGGCGAGCCGACTGCCCGGGGATGGGCGCTCGCTGGGCCGCGCGCCGTTGCGCCTGCTGCTGAACGCCCTGCGCTCGGTGCCCGAGCTGGTGTGGGCTGCTCTCTTGCTGATTTCGGCCGGTCTCGGGCCACTGGCCGGCACCTTGGCGCTGGCCGTGCACACCACCGGCGTGCTGGGCCGGCTGTTCGCCGACGCGTTGGAGAATATCGATCCCGGCCCAAGCTTGGCGCTGCGCACGCAAGGGGTGGGCAAGGGGCGGGTGTTGCTCTATGCCGGCCTGCCCCAGGTGCTGCCGCAGTTGCTCAGCTACTCGCTATACCGCTGGGAGAACAATATCCGCGCGGCCGCCGTGCTGGGCGTGGTCGGTGCCGGCGGGCTGGGCCAATTGCTGGCCTTTCACATGGGCCTGTTCCAGATGGGCAAGACGGCGACCGTGCTGGGCGCGATGCTGCTGCTGGTGGCGGTGGTCGATGCGCTGAGCTACTTCTGCCGCCGCCGCATGGGCTGAGCGCGGCCGGCGTTCAGCCGTCCTGGCGGGTGTGGGAGACCCAGATCAGGCGCTCCACCGCAATGCCAGCCGCCTTGGCCTGGCGCAGCAGATCCTCGCGCACGGCCGGACTCAGCTGCTTGTCGCGGGACAGTATCCACAGATAGTCCCGGTCCGGACCGACGACCATGGACCAGCGGTAGGCCTGCTGGTCCAGCGCCATGACGTGATAGCCGCCGTAGAAGGGGCCGAAGAAGGAGACTTTCAGCGAGCCCCGGTCGGTGGGGCCCGTGAATTGGGCCTTGCCCGTGGCCTGGCGCCATTCACCACGCTTGGCGTCGAAGCCTCGATTCACGACGTCGACACTGCCATCAGGTTTGGCGCGGTAGCGGGCACTGACATCACTGAGGCCGCGCTCGAAGGAGTGATCGAGCCGGGCGACCTCGTACCAGGTGCCCTCGTAGCGCTTCAGGTCGAAGGGCGTGACCGCGCTGATGCCCTCGGGCACGCCGGTGGAGCAGGCACCGAGCGTGAGCACCGCCGCAAGCAGCAGCGCCCTTGAGATGAAGATGCGGGAGCGTGACATGGTGGGACCAAAGCCGTGGTGGTGCGATTGTGCGCCATCACGGCTTTGTCCTGGACAAAGTGGTGGTTATCCGGGCATCGCCGGGCCTCACCAGGCTATCGCCTCATTTGACCTTCAGCACCTGACCCTCGGCGCGCTTGGCCTTGGTGGCTGCGCGCTGATAGGTCTCTTCGGCCTTGGTGCGCAGCTCGACGGCCTTGGCCAGCGCCGCGTGGTAGCGTTCCACCGTGTAGGTGTTTTCGGTACCGATATAGACGCTGCGGCGCTTGGCCGTCTCGCCAAAACGCGGCAGGGAGACCGAGAAACTGCAGTCCCGCACCGACATGCCCTTGCGCTGGCGCACGATGGGGCCGGAGATGCCCACGGGCAGGTCATTGGTCTTGTTCTCATTGGGGCTGCGTCGCAGCCGCGAGGGTGCCGGGAGTTTGGTGATCCGCCGCAGCAATTCCTTGGTCGCCTTGGCCAGGGCCTCGGCGGCACCAGTGCCATCCTGACTGTGGTCCGAAAAAAGCTTGGTGCCCGCGTAACGCAGCTGCCAACCATGGGTGGCGTTGTGGTCAATGCGCTGGATGCCTTGAGGCACCTCGAATCGTTCACCGGAAAAAAGAATGACTTCTCTGAATTTCATGAGGTTCCTCAAAACTACGAGTTGAACCTCCCTGTGGGTGTGATTATGCCGTTAGCGGCGCATTGCCCAGCCGTCCGAGTGGTCTGACGGTCACATTTTGTGCGATCAGCGTGCCAAGCTGAGGCCCAGATCGCGGGTCAGCGTCTGGCGCAGGGCATCGGGACCTGCCGTCACAAAGGCTTGCAGGCCGGCCTGCCGGGCGCCTTCGATATTGAGGGCGGAGTCGTCGAAGAAGGCGATGCGCTCCGCGGGCAAGCCGATCTGGGCAATGACGTGGTGGTAGGCCTCGACCGTGGGCTTGCGCAAACCGATCTCATGCGAACAGAACACCTGCCGCACCGGCGCCAGCAGCTCCGGGTACTCGCTGCCCCAGAAGGCGTAGTGGGCCTGATTGGTATTGGAGAACAGGTAGATGGGTAACTGTGCGCCGAGCTGCTGCAGCATGGCGGCCACGCCGGCAAAGGGCCCGATGAAGATGGCGTTCCAGCCGGCGAGCAGCTGCGCGTCGCTCAGCTCCACTGGCAGGCTGCGGCGCAGCGCATCGAAGTAGCCCGCCGCGGTCAGTTCGCCCCGCTCGTGGTTTTCATACTCACGGTCGGGCGAGAAGCGCTGGGCCAGCAGCGCCTCGTCCACGCCCGAGGCCTCGGACCAGTGGCGCAGCGCCCGCTTGAAGTCAATGTCGATCAAAACACCGCCCACATCGAAGAGCAGGGCGTCGACAGACAGCTGGGTCCGGGCGGGGTTGGTCATGACTGGGCGGTGGGATAGTGGTGGAAGCCATCAAAGTCTTGCTTGCCCAATGGCAGGCCAAGGTGGCGCAGCACGGCGTAGGCGCTGCTCAGATGGAAGAAGAAGTTGGGCAGTGCGTACAGCGTCAGAAACTCCGCGGCCGGGAGCGAGACGAGGGCGCTACCCGCCTGGCTCTCCAGCCTGCGTCCCGGCTCCAGGTCGAAGTCAGCCGGCGCCAGCTCGGCCAGCAGAGTGAGCGCTCGGGCGATGCGACCCCGCAGGCCTTCGAAGTCGGAGGCGAACTCGCCATAGGCCGGCACGGGCCGACCGGCCAGCGGGAAGCAGGTGCGCAGCGCGAAGTGGCTAGCCATCTCGACCTGGCCGGAAAAGGGTGCCATGTCGGGGGCCAGGCGGGCGCTCAACAGCGCGGCCGCTGCCAGGTTGTGGATCTGGGCATGGCGCTGCGCGGACCGGACCAAGCCGTCCAGCCGTTCAAGATAGCGCTGGAACACCGGCACCGAGGCGGTGTGCAAGTCGAAACTCATGCCCGCTTGCGCGCCGTGACCTCGATCTCGATCTTCATCCGCGGGTCGGCCAGGCCGGCGGAGATCATCATCGCCGCCGGCCGCACTTCGCCGAAATACTTGCGCAGCACCGGCCAGCAGGCGGGGAACTCGGCAGCGTTGGGCAGCACATAGGTGACCCGCACAATGTCGGCAAACCCGGCACCGGCGTCGCTCAGGGCGGCCCCTATGTTCTTCAGGCACTGCTCGGTCTGCTCCAGAAGGTCATCGGACACCGTCATGGTCTTGTAGTCGAATCCTGTCGTGCCCGAGACGAACACCCAGTCGCCATCTACGACGGCCCTCGAGTAGCCGATGTCGTGCTCGAAAGTGGAGCCGGAACTGATCAATCGTCGGGACATGATGTGCCTTGGCGTGGGAGAAGACTGCCGGATTCTGGCACGGCCGTTGGCGGTCGAAGCCCGCACATCACGGCCCGCCCATCTGCCTGGCCAGCAGGGAGACGATGCGCTCGCCGCCGGGCGTTGCCTGCGCGCCGAACAGGCGCCTGGCCAGCGCCAGCAGCCGGGTGCGATCGACCTCGGGATCGTCAAGCAGCAGCTGTGCATAGTGGGCGGCGACGCTGCGGGCGTCCAGGCCCAGGGCGCGGCGGATCGATTCAGCAGCCTCGGCTCGCCGCCCGGCGACGGCCAGCACCACGCCCAGGCCGCCGTGGCTCTCGGCGAAGTTGCGGTCCAGGCTCAGGGCGTGGCGGAAGGTGGTCTCGGCAAGGGCGAGATCGCCCTGCAGCAGCGCGGTCCAGGCCAGACCCTGCCAGGTGCCGACGTGCTCCGGCATCAGCCGGCCGGCCCGTTCGTAGGCCGCGCGGGCGCCGGGCAGGTCCTGATTCAGAAGGCGCGCAGCGCCCAGCGCGGACAGCACACGGCCGTCGTTCTCGCGGCCGGCGGCCAGCCGCTCGCAGCGCTGCAGCGCCTCGGCCGGATCTTCCCCGGCCAATGCCAGGCTGGCCCGAGCCAGGCCGGCCTCCAGCTGGGCGGGCTGTGCAGCCAGCGCCTGATCGGCCCAGCGCCGGCAGTGACCAAACTGGGCGGCATCCAGCGCCACCAGGCTGAGCACTCCGGCGCCTGTGGGGCCCAGCGCGCCGGACTGCTCGCGCGACCGGCCCCACTCCAGTGCCGCATCCAGGCGGCCGGCCCGGTGCAGCAGGCGCAGCCAGGTTTCCTCGACCATGGCATCCAGCGGCATGCCGGCCGGCAGCGCCTCGATCATCATCCGCAGCGCGGCCAGTCCATCGGCGACCCGACCCTGGCGCAGGTGAATCTGCGCCACGTCGGTGGCCAGCGCCAGCCGGGCCGGTTCATCCAGCTGCGGGTCTTGCTGCAGCGCGCCGAGCAACTCCAGCGCCTCGGGCCACCGCTGGCGCGCCATCGCCAGATGCGCCCGGTGCAGGGCCCATTGCCGTGGCGCATGGCCGAGGGTCTGGGCCTGCAGCAGCAATGCCTGGGCCTGGTCCCACAGCGACTCCGCGCAGGCTGCGGCAAAGGCGTCCTGCAGCAGCCGGGTGTTGCCGGGGTCCTGCTGCAGATAGCTGTTCAGGCGGGAGAAACGGCTGCTGTCGGCCATCGGGGGATTCCTTGGGTTGGAGGGATTGTGCCGCTGGCTACCCCAGCCGCTGGCGCAGGCTGAGCAAGGCGGCCTTGTGCACCTGGGAGATGCGGCCCTTGCTCAGACCAAGCTCGGCGGCGATCTGCTCGAAGGGTTGGGCCTGCAGATAGTGGCCGGCGATTACCTGTCTGTGCTGATCCGGCAGCTGTGCCACGGCCTCCAGCAGACTCCGCCTCAGCTGGAGGAGCTCGACTTCGGCGTACTGCGGCAGCGGCCCGGGCTGTCCGGTAGGTTCGCCTTCGGCGATCATGCCGCTGTCCTCGAGCAGATAGCCCAGAGCCAGGCCGATGCCGATCTCCGCCAGCTGGGCCAGCACCACGCGCCCGCTGTCCCCGCTGGCGTCCATCAGTGAAGCAAGGCGGGATTGCTGGATGCGCCGCCTGGCGGCGATCTGGCGGTGGCGTTCGGTCAGGGACTCGACGCCGTCGAGGATGGCGCCGCGGATCCGATAGGCGGCGAAGGTCTGAAACTTGACCCCGCGGCCGGCATCGAAGCGGTCGATGGCCTCGACCAGGGCCAGCGAGGCCAATTGGAAGTAGTCACCGAACTCGATGGCGTCACCGAAACGGCCCGCATACAAGGTGGCGGCATGCATCCGGGCGTAGGGCAGGTAGTGCTGGATCAGGCGCTGTCGCAAGGCGGGGTCGCGGCGCAGCGTGTAGAGGCACCACATCTCGACCTCATTGCCGTCGCGCTGCAACGGGTCTTGGGCCGGGTCCGGATCGAGCACGGCGCGCCCACTATCTCAATGGAACGAGCCGACGATGGCACGCAACAAGAGCCCCCAGCCATCCACCAGCACAAACATCAGGATCTTCAGCGGCAGCGCGATCGTCACCGGCGGCATCATCATCATGCCCAGTGCCATCAGGATGCTCGAGACCAGCAGGTCGATGAGCAGGAAGGGCAGGAAGATCACGAAGCCGATCTGAAAGGCCGTGCGCAGCTCGGACACCATGAAGGCCGCCGCGAGCTGAGGCAGGGGCACTTCGTCGAGACTGGCGGGGAGCGGCTTCTTGGACAACTCGACCATCAGGCCGATATCGGCCTCCTGCGTCTGGCGCAGCATGAAGCCGCGCAGCGGTTGGATGCCGCGGTCAATCGCGGCCCCTGTGTCGAGCCGGCCTTGCACCAAGGGCTGCACCGCCAGCTCGTTGACCTGCGTCCACACCGGTGCCATCGTGAAGGCGGTCAGCAACAGCGCCATGCCGATCAGCACCACGTTCGGTGGCGTCTCGGGCAGGCCGATGGCATGCCGGAGCATGGAGAGCACCACGACGATGCGCAGGAAGGACGTCAGGCAGACCACCAGCGCCGGTAACATTGCCAGCAGCGTGAGACCCAGCACCATCTGTATCGGCGTGCCCCACGGCTGCTGCTTGGGTGCAAGGTCTTGACCAAAGGCCGGCAGCAGGCAGCCCATGAGCAGCACGGCGACCGCGATGATGCGGAAAGGCAATGACCGCATCAGTCCGCCTCCTTGGGCTGGGGGGCTTGCTGAGAAGGAGGGGCGTGATCCAGCAGCGTCGGTGCATGGCCCTTGCAGACCGATATCAGGGCCTGGCGGCCGTCGGCCCATTCAATGGCATAGAGCGTTGTCATCACATCCAGCTTGAGCCGTGCCCGGAGTTGCAGCACCGATGCCACGGGCTTGCCCGAGACCGAGCTGGACTTCCGGCCGCCCCTTCGCAGGTACCCGACGCGCAGCCAGCATGCCACCGCCACCAGCGCCAGAACGCCCAGCAGCGTCAAGCCGGCTACCGGAATATCGGGCCAGGACGGGCCGGCCGGCAGGCTGGGGGCTTGTGAACTCTGGGGCATGGACGCGCTCGGCGATCAGGGATCTTTGCGTGGGAGTTCGGTCAGCTGTATGCCGAAGTGCTCGTCCACGGCCACCAGGCGGCCACGTGCAATCACATGACCCTCGAGCACCAGGTCCACCAGGCTGTTGACCTCACGGTCCAGGCGCAGCACCTGGCCGGCCTGGGCCGACAGCAGTTCACCTACCGTGAGCCGTACGTCGCCGACATGGACTTCCAGACGAGCCGGTACCGCCCGCAAGCCTTCCAGGGAGATGAGGCCGGGGTCCTGCCTGGTGCTGTTGTTCGAGACGAGCTCGGGGAATTCAATCTTGTGCAGTCCGCTGGTCATGGTGGTTTGGTGTCTATCGATCAAATGAACTGACCCCAGAAAGTTGGACTCATCCGCGAGACCAACTTGAACAAATACTCCGAGCAGCAAAAGCTGGATGCCGTTGAGAGCTACCGCTCCGGCGAGCTGGGGCTCCGTGCAACGGC
>Ga0187845_1000439_pt1 | contig 24522 bp, 14 predicted proteins | sample SpaLakP09_SKY_68_FD_134515 | JGI IMG/M metagenome (GOLD analysis project Ga0187845, IMG submission 134515) | Oligotrophic lake water microbial communities from Sparkling Lake, Wisconsin, USA - SP09_SKY_68 | ecosystem: Environmental > Aquatic > Freshwater > Lake | place: USA: Sparkling Lake... | reverse complement strand
GCGTCCTGCTGCAGGATCGTGGCGGCGGGCGTGCCGGCGGCGATCAGGTCCCACGGCGTCCGGCCGTCCGGCCCGGCCATCTCTTCGGCGTGATTGTGGTAGCCGATCTTCATGCCCATGGGCGCCAGCTGTGCCGACAATGCCGACAGCTCGCGCGCCACCACGGCGGCGCCGTCGCGGGTAAAGGCGCGGCGGTCCATGGCGATGATCAGGTTGGCGCAGCCCAGCGTTTTGTAGAAGCTGGTCGTCGCGCCGATATTGGCCGCGTTCAGCGCCTCGAAATGCAGGTGGGCGCCGGCGCACTGCAGGCCGGTCTTGTGCATGAAGGCGCGCAAGCCGGCCGCGTCGCCGGCGTAGCGGCCGAAGTCGCCGGCGAATTCTACACCCTGGAAACCCATCCCGGACAGCTTGGCGAGCGTGCCCTCGAAATCCTGTTTGACTTCATCTTTCACGGACCACAGCTGCACGCCGATCTGCGGCGCGGCCGAGGCAAGGCCTGTCCCCATGCCCAGGAAAACAATCAATATCGCGACTGCGCGCTTCAGACACACCATATGCTGCCCTTTCCATTGCACCGCTATTTCTTCATCATGCCGGCGTGACCTGCCGCCAGCTCCTGCTTGCTCAGGAAGCCATCGAGGTCGGCATCCATTCTGGTGAACATGGACGCCGATCCGCTTGCGTGCTCTGCCGCCGTGAGCTTGCCGTCGCCATCCATGTCGACCACCTTGATTTTATCCTGCGCGGACATATCGGACTTTTTTGCGTCCTTGCCCGTGACAGCCTTGTGCGCGGCGGTCATTTCCGCGGCGGTGACGCTGCCATCCTGGTTGGCATCCATCTGGCTGAACATCGCGCGCGCCGGCGGCATGCTCGGCGGCCGATACCTTGCCGTCGCGGTTGGCATCCATCAGCGCGACTTGCTGGTCCCCACTGGCCATGGCGAACGCGGAACACGCGACACCGGCGGCGGCCGCCAGCATGTTCATTGTGCGTAAGTTCATGCCGGCCTCCTAGCCGTTCATGATGCTGAGGATATTGCCGTCGGGGTCTTTGAACCAGGCGACCTGCATAGTGCCGCAGCGGTGGAGATCGCCGTCCCGGGTCATGCCGGGCATGTCGTAGTGTTCGAAGCGCACGCCCCTGGCTTTCAGGCTGGCCGCGATGGCGCCGATTTCCGGGCCTACATTCCAGGCCGCCGCAGTAGCCTTGTTGGTGCCGGCAAATTGCGAGCGGTACACATTGAGCCTGGAGCCCCCGCTGCGATAGGTGATGGCTTCCTCGCCTTCGGTCGACACCCGGGACAAGCCCAGCGTGCCTTCATAGAACGCCGCCGCGGCGCCCAGGTCCTTTACGGCAATCATGGCGATTGCGTCATTGTCGTTCAGCATGGTGCACTCCCTGGATGGTGATGAATGATCCGGGAAGCCTAGCCCACCGTGGAGCGCGCGTCGGTACGCTGGCTCACACCGTCCGCGCTAGCGCCGCATGTTCCGCATGGCATCATTCAACTTGTCCAGCCACTCGCGGTGCCCCGGTAGTTCGGCCAGCAATTGCTCGGCGCGCTGGCGGACCATGCCCAGCTGCGCCCTGCTTTCGTCGGCCTGCTCCGCCGTCAGCAGCGCCTGCCGCGTGTTGTACTTCATGCCGTACAGGATGTGGGAATAGCTGGTCGCGTCGAACAGGTCGAAATTGCTGAAGAAGTCGGTGCGCTTGGGCGAGGCCAGCTTCCAGCGCGCCAGGCGATCCTTCAGGATGGCCGACAGCGGCGCCGCGTTCGCGTTGTCCAGCCAGAAGGCCGAATCGTCGCGGTCCGAAATATGGTAATGCAGCTGGATGAAGTCGATCGTGCGTTCCCACCAGTAGGCGACAACCTCGTTGCAATGGTCTTTCACCACGTCGATGTCCGAGGTGAACCGCGGAAAGTTGGTGGCGAACAGCTTGGCGGATATATCGGTCAGGAAGATCGAGGTCGCTTCCAGCGGTTCGACAAAGCCTTGGGCCAGTCCCAGCGAGACGCAGTTCTTCGCCCAGAAGTCTTTCCGGTAGCCGATTTTCATGGGAATCTTGCGCGGCGCGAAAGCACTGGCGTTGATGCCGAGGTAGCTGGCGAAGCTGTCCACCGCCGCGTCTTCGCTCATGTGGGCGCTGGAATACACAAAGCCCGTGCCGCGCCGGTTGGTGACCGGGATATCCCAGATCCAGCCGGCGGCATGGGCCGTCGCCTTGGTGTAGGGCGCAATCGGGTCCTGTTCGGCGGTGGGCACTTGCTGCACCATGGCCGTGTCGGTGAGCAGCTGGTGCGACTTGTCGACGAAGGGCACCTCCAGCACGCCGCCGGCCAGCACCGCGGCGAAGCCGCTGCAATCGACATAGAAGTCGAAGGCGATGGTGTCGCCGGACTTGAGGACCAGCCCTTGGACGCCGCCGTCTTCCTGCCGGGTGGCGCCGGTGATGGTCGCCAGCATATGCCTGACCCCGAAATGCTCCCTGGCATTCTTCGCCAGCAGCTGGGCGAACTTGTGGGCGTTCACATGGTAGGCATAGCCGATCTCGCCCTGGTAGGGTGGCGAGGAAATCTTTTTCGGGCAGCGCATCGCTTCGCAGGCCGGCATGCCGGGCCCCACGTCGAAAAAGCGCAGGCGCTCCCGGTTGGCCAGCATGAAGGCCGTGATGTCGTAGCCGTCAGGAAAAGCCGGCGAAAACGGGTGGTAGTAGAAATTGCCCTGCCCATGCTTGCGCGGATTGAGCCAGTCGACGAACTTGATGCCATGCTTGAAGGTGGTATCGCAGTCCACGATGAGATCGGCTTCGGAAATGCCGAACTGTTGCAGCGATTCGCGGATCAGGGGAACCGTGCCTTCGCCCACGCCGATGATGGGGACATCTTCCGATTCAATCAAGGTGATCTCGATCTCGGGGTCGGCATGCAGCGCCGCGCCCAGGTGATTGGCTGCCAGCCAGCCGGCCGATCCTCCGCCAACAATGGCGATACGCTTGATTTTCATTGAACAGGCCGCGCCTTCATGGGTGGGTTTAATTGTTCACTGGTGACACCGCCGCCAGGTTCATGGTGAAGACTACACCAGCGCCGACCTCGCTGTCGATACGGATCTCGCCTTTCAGCGGGCCGCGGATCGGGTTGTGGACGATGAACATGCCCAGGCCCGAACCGCCCTGGAAAGGCTGGAAGACCATGCGCCGCAGCTCGGGGGCGATGCCGCCCCCGTCGGCGCGGTAGATGATTTTGCCAACCGTCCGACTGGCGCAGCGGCGTTCAAAGCCACGTCGCTCAACACTAGCGGCGTGGCGCAATCAGGTCGAACGCTGGTTTGCCACATTGACTGGAAAGCAGATGCGTCGCGGGACCCGTCACTGGCCCCGACAGCGTGAGGATGCGATACGCGCTTACCTCAAGATAAATAACGCTGAGCCGAAGCCCTTCCTCCGGACGAAAACCGCTGACGCGATCCTCTCCAGCATGGAGCAGTTTTGCCTGCGAATTTCTCACTCTCGACATGTAAGGATATACCCCGCGCGAACTAGTTGCCATCTCCCAATGTGTTTGGGTTAGAATCGTTCGTCGAGTTGTCTCTTGGCGCCGGGTGGCATCGACAGCGTCCCGCGCCTCCCAGCCCCGAGACCGAATCCTTACCGACACAAGGTGCGCCCCCTACCTCCGCATGCGCACTTTTGTGCAACAGGACGCCTATGAAAAACATCTTGGAACGCAATCGTGTCACCGTCATCGGCAACTCCGGCCCGACGATGATATATGCCCACGGCTTCGGCTGCAACCAGGCGATGTGGCACCGGATCACCAGCGCGTTTGGCCAGTACCGTCAGGTGCTGTTCGACTATACTGGCAGCGGCGCCGCCGGCGCGCCGTTCGATGCTCGGCGCTATGCCAATCTCGACGGCTATGTACAGGACCTGCTCGATGTCTGCGACGCGCTCGGCCTGACCGAAGGGGTGCGCCTTGTCGGCCACTCGGTCAGCTGCAGCATCGGCTTGCTGGCCTCGATCGCGCGCCCGTCCCTGTTCGAGCGGATGATACTGATCGGTCCGTCGCCATGTTTCCTGAATGACCCTCCCAACTACTTCGGCGGCTTCGAACGTGAAGACCTCGCTGGCCTGCTCGACATGATGGAGCAGAACTATATCGGTTGGGCGCAGTACCTGGCGCCGGTAGTAGCCGGCGCCGCACAGGCCGAATCGACCGGCGCGGAACTGGCGGCGAGCTTTTGCTCGACCGATCCGCTCGCCGCCCGGACATTTGCGCGTGCAACGTTCTTCGCCGACAACCGCGCCGACCTTGCCGCGGTGACAGTACCTTCCCTGATCCTGCAGCATCGGCACGACGCGCTGGCGCCACTGACGGTAGGCGACTACCTGCATGCCCGGCTTGCCAACAGCCGGCTGGAAGTGCTTGAGGTCAGCGGCCATTGCGCCCACATGAGCCATCCGCAACTGGTGGTGGCGGCGATGCGCCGGTATTTGTCGCTGGCCCCGGCCGACCTGCTTGGCCAGCACCGATGAACCTGTACGACCAGCTTCCCTGCGCCGTGCTGCAGACCGACCTGGAAGGCAAGATTATCCAAATGAATGCCGAACTCATACGCATCCTCGGCCCCGCTTCGCCGGTTCGCCCGGGCGCCTTGATGGACGAACTGCTGCCACCGGCGAGCCGTATTTTTCTCCAGACGCACGTGTGGCCAATGCTGCTGCGGGAAGCCGCAGTGCGCGAGATCTACCTGCACCTGCGTGCGGGCGACGCCACCCGCATCCCGGTGATGGTCAACGCCAGCGGCGGTGGCGAGGGCGCCAGCGCGAGCTACACCTGGGTTATGTTCGTAGCCCGTGAACGCAGCCTGTTCGAGGCCGAGCTGATCAAGGCGCGCAACCGCGCCGAAGCAGGCTCCCACGCACGCGAGGAAAACGATCATTTCACCCATACTGTCGCCGACTTGAGCGGACGGGCGCTGGCCTTCCTCGACTTGTCGGCCCGTTGCAAGTTCAGCAATGCGCGCTTCGCCGCCCTGCTGGGCGACCACCATGCCATACTCGACCAGGGCCCATGGCTTGCACAGATCGAGCCGGGCGCGCGCGCCGCCCACGGGCAAGCACTGGAGCTGGCGCTGACGGGCGCTGCGCCCAGCTCGGCGGCGCTGGCGGTGGCGCTGGCGGGCCGGCCCGCATGGTCGGTTCGCTATCTATCGAGCCGTTCCAAAGCGGGCCTGCTCGATGGCTGCTTCCTGGTCGAACAGCGCCCGATCGCCGCCACTTAAGGACTGGGAAAATTTCTGCTGCCCGCGCGCTGCCGCCCCGTATAATTCCCAACAAGAATCCACGCCCACTCTGCAAGGAACGAAGATGCTCTCACTATCCCGCCTTGCTGTCCCCTTGCTGTTGGTGGGCGCTGCGATCGGTTTTGGCTCGTTTGTGTGGCAACGCAGCGTTGCTCCCACTGTCGCAGCGCTGACCATCGCCATTCCGACCCAGATGAGCACCGGGACCGTGTTCGTCGCCCGCGACAAAGGGTATTTCAGCCGGCAGCAGCTGGCGGTGACGGTGCAGCCTTTCACCTTGGGCAAGCAAGCTTTGCAATCGGTGCTCGATGACAAGGCCGACCTCGCGCTGGTCGCCGACGTACCTTTCATGTTCGCCCGCGCTCGCGGAGAACCCATCGCCGTCGTGGCGACCGTATTTGCCTCGCGCCAGACAATGGCGCTGCTGGGCCGGCGCGACCGCGGCATTGGCGCGCCGCGCGACCTCGCTGGCAAGACGCTGGGCACCGCCACAGGTACCAACGCCCAGTACTTCCTCGACAAGCTGCTCGCCATTCACGCCATTCCCGACACGGCCATCAAGATCGTCGCGCTCGATCCGGCCCAGTTCGCCGAGGCGCTGCGCAGCGGCCAGGTCGATGCGCTCACCACCTGGAACCCGCTGCTGAGCCGGATCCAGGACGAGCACGGGCCCAACGCCACCGTCATGATGGAGCCTGACATGTTTGTCTACCGTTTCGTGCTGGTGGGTAAAAAGCGCTTTCTCGACGCCCATCCCGAATCGGTCCGACGCGCTCTGGCCGCGCTGGCGGACGCGGTGGCGACCATTCATGATCGGCCGGCCGACGCGCAGGCGCTGATCGCGCGCTCCATCGGGCTGCAGCCGCAGCAACTGGCGGCCTCGTTTCGCGCCAGCGACTATGCGCTCTCGCTCGACCAGTCGCTCTTGCTTTCGCTCGACGACCAGACCCGCTGGGCCATGAAACGTGGCCTGATTCCGGCAGGCAAGGTCCCCAACTATCTTGATGCGATCGATGTGCGGCCGCTGTCGCTGATGCAACCGGCCGCCATCAAGCTGATCCGGTAGACGCCATGACCTTGCACCGCCAAACCAACTGGTTCATCCTCGCCGCCAGCGTCGCGATCGCCGTGTGCCTGGCGCTCACCTTGTACGCCAGCGCGCTGGCCCGCAAGGCGGCGGTGCAGGCCGGCAAGGCAGAGTTGGTTGCCCGTGCGACTGCCCACTTTCGCTACCTGGCCATGGAGACGGCGCTGCATCAGGAAGACCGGTCCGCAGCTCAGTGGCGCGCGCGCGTCGGCAGTTTCCGCACGGCACTGGCAGCACTGCAACCGGACTCGGCGCCGACGCGCGCGCTGCTGGCGAGCCAGTACAGCAACCTCGACGTGATACAACGCCTGTACGCCAAGTTGACGCTTCCCGGGGTCGCGCCGCTGATCAGAGGCGCCGCCGCCCACGAGCAACAAGCGCCGGCGATTATGGATGCGTTGTTTCTGGCGACCCAGGAAATGGCGGATGATGCGTTCGCATTGACGCGCCTGAGCCGCGAGGAGCTCGGCAGCACTCAGCAGTTGCTGTCGGCGCTGATGCTGCTCAACGTGCTGATGCTGGGCAGCCTGATCGCCTTTGGCAGCGTCGCCATCCGGCGCCGCGTGCTGCATCCAATCGAGATCCTGAAGAGCGGCATGGAAGCGGTCTCTTCCGGAGACATGGCGGCGCGTGTGCGGCTGCCGCTGACCAACGAACTCGGTTTTTTGGCGGCGGCCTTCAACGACATGACCGATCAACTCGAGCGCACGCAGGCGTTGACGCGCGCGCAAATCGTCCAGCGCGAGGCGGCGCAGCAGGCCCTCCAGGCCAGCATGGCCGACCTGGCGCGCGCGCGCGCCGACGTCCAGGCGGTGATCGACCACAACCCGGCGCTGGTGGTCTACTGGGATGCCGACCTGGTGAACCGCTTCACCAACCGCGCCTCGTACGACTGGCTCGGCTTGGCGCCGGAACAGGTGCAGGGCATGAGCATGGTCGATCTGATCGGGCGCCGTCGCTTTGCCCAGCATGAACCGCGCGTACGCGCCGTGCTGCGGGGCGAAACGGCGCTGTTCGAATCACTTGTCGAGCTCAACGGTGGCGCGCAGCGCCGGGCGCTGTTTTCCTACATCCCCGATATCGACAACGGCATCGTCAAGGGGTTTTACGCTTTCATCAGTGACGTCACTGCCCTGCGCGAGGCCGAGGCTGGCCAGGCGGCGGCACTGGCGCAGTTGCGCAGCGTGGTCGATGCGGCGCGCGATTTTGCCATTATTCTGACCGACACCGCCGGCACCATTGCCCTGTTCAGCCCCGGCGCCGAACTGATGCTCGGCTACCAGGCCGACGAGCTGGTCGGCGTCCGAACGCCAGAGCTGCTGCATGAAGCTGCCGAGTTGCTGACACGCACCGACAGCCTGGGCGACAGCTGTGGCGCCCTGCCCAGCCTGTACAGCGCCGTGGTCGCGCCGATCAAGGAAGGCGGCTCGGAATCGCGCGAATGGACCTATCGGCGCAAGGATGGCAGCGCGCTGACCGTCAACCTGACCATGTCGTCGGTGCGCGACGACGCCGGCGCCGTCATCGGCTACCTCGGCCTGGCCAAGGACATCGGGGTCGACAAGGCGCGCCAGCAAGAGTTGATTGTCGCGCGCGACGCCGCGCAGGCGGCCAGCCGGGCCAAGAGCCAGTTTCTGGCCAACATGAGCCACGAAATCCGCACGCCGATGAATGCGGTAATCGGCATGTTGCAGTTGTTGGAGTACACCGACATGACGCCGATCCAGCGCGACTATACAAGCAAAATACTGGGAGCGGCCAGGTCTCTGCTGGCCCTGCTTAACGACATCCTCGACTTGTCGCGCATCGAAGCAGACGGACTGCGTCTGGATGAGCACAGCTTCGGCGTGGCAGCGCTGACGAGCGAGCTGGCATCGATGCTCGGCGCGCTGGTCGGCGACAAGCACATCGAACTGATCCTGAGCATCGATCCCGCCGTGCCGCGCCACCTCTTCGGCGACTCCCTGCGCCTGCGCCAGGTGCTGATCAACCTGGCCGGCAACGCCATCAAATTTACTGGCCGCGGCGAGGTGCGCCTGTCGATTCGCCACGGCGGCGACGGCCGGATCGAGTTTGCCGTCAGCGACACCGGCATCGGCATTGCCGCCGACAAGCTGGCGACCATCTTCGACCAGTTCAGCCAGGCCGAAGAATCGACCACGCGCCGCTTCGGCGGCACCGGGCTGGGACTGGCGATCAGCCAGCGGCTGGTGCGGCTGATGGGAGGTCAGCTCGTTGTCGCAAGCAGCCCGGGTCTGGGCAGCAAATTCAGCTTCGAGCTGGCGTTGCCGGAAGCGGCGCAAGACGGGCCGCCGCCACGGCGCCGGCCATTGCCGTGCGAGCACGTGGGCGAGATCATGCGGGTGCTGATCGTTGACGACAATGGCGCCGCGCGCGACGTGCTCTCGGGCATGGTCGAGGCACTTGGCTGGCGTGCCGACTGCGCCGCCGATGGCCCGCAGGCGCTCGCCATGCTGGCGCAATCGCAGCGCTACGACGTCATCCTGGTCGACTGGCGCATGCCCGGGATGGACGGCTGGGAGCTCACCGGCCGGATCGCCCATCAATGTGGCGCCGACGAGCTGCCGGTGGTAATCATGGTCACTGCGAGCGGACGCGCCGAGTTGTCTGAGCGAATGCAGCGGGCCAGCATCCTGCCACACGGCTTTCTCGTCAAACCGGTCACCGCGCCGATGCTCATCGATGCGATTCAGGAAGCGACCCAACCCAAGGTGGCGACGCCGCCGCCGTCCAACAGTGCTGCGCCTGCCACGCCGCTGGCCGGGCTGCGCCTATTGCTGGTAGACGACAATCCGCTGAACCAGCAAGTGGCGCGCGAGCTGCTGTCAAGGCGCGGCGCCCTCGTCACGACGGCCGATGGCGGCACGGCGGCGGTGCGGCTGGCGCTGGCACCGCAGGCGCCGTTCGACGCCGTGCTGATGGACATCCAGATGCCCGACATGGACGGCTACGAGGCCGCCCGTGCCATCCGCGCCGATCCGCGCGGCCGCCAGTTGCCGATCCTGGCGATGACGGCCAATGCGATGCAGGGCGACCGCGAATTGTCGCTGGCGGCGGGCATGAACGACCACCTGAGCAAGCCTATCGACCTCGACTGCGTCGTGGCGGCACTGCTGAAGCACTGCCAGGCTGCGCAGGCGGCGCCGTTGGCCACGCCCGCCGGCCCGCCGCGTTTGCCGCGTCCGCAGGGCAACGCGGTTGATTTCGACCTCGCCGTGCGCCGCCTTGGCGGCGATACCTCGATTTATTTCAGCCTGAGTGGCATTTTTGCCGCCGAATCGGCTGCCCTGATCGACGAACTGGCCGATTGCTTTGCCGGCCGCGCATGGAAACAGGCTGCCGATCGCCTGCACTCCTACAAGACCGCGGCGGGAATGGTCGGCGCCGAGGAACTCCATCATTTCGCGGGAATGCTCGAACAGCAGCTGCGCACGGCGCCCGCGCAAGTGGACTGCGGCGCCGCATTGACGACGATGCGCGAAGCGGTGGCGGCCATCGAGGCCGAATTGCGGTTGATCGAACAGGCGAACCGCCCCGCCCCGGTGGCGCCGGCGCCGGCGCGCCCGCTGACCGGCCTGGCCGCTTGCCTGGATCAACTCGACCCCTTGCTCGACCAGGCCAGCATGCGTGCCCTGACCGTGTTCGATACACTGCAAGCCGATTATGGCGCCCATCTCGGCGACCGCCTGCACCCGCTGGCTGGCGCGATCGCCGCGCTGGACTTCCGGGCGGCGCTGGCCTATAGCAATTGTTTGCGAGAGGAATCGACGTGATGCAAAACCTCCCTTACCTGGCCGACCCGATGACCATCGACGCGCCCCCACCGCTGCTGCTGGTGGTCGACGACCAGCCGAGCAATATCCAGACCTTGTACGCGATCTTCAAGGACCGCTACGAGGTCTGCATGGCCGTCAACAGTGCCGACGCGCTGGCATTTTGCGCCCGCCGCACGCCCGACCTGATCCTGCTCGACGTGGTGATGCCCGGCATGGGCGGCTACGCACTGTGCGAGCTGCTCAAGAGCGATCCGAACAACTGCGACATCCCCATCATTTTCGTCACCGGCAACACCGATCCGCTGGACGAGGTCCAGGGCTTCGAAGTGGGCGGGGTCGACTTCATCGCCAAGCCGTTTCACGCCACCGTGGTGCGGGCGCGGGTGCACACCCAGCTGACCCTCAAGCGCCAGTCCGACCTGCTGCGCAGGATGGCCCTGAGCGACGGGCTGACCGGCGTGGCCAACCGGCGCCAGTTCGACACCGTGCTCAGCGCCGAATGGCGGCGCTGCGGGCGCAGCGAGCAGCCCTTGTCACTGATCATGATCGACGTCGATCACTTCAAGCGCTACAACGACCGTTATGGCCATCAGCAAGGCGACGCCTGTCTGCGCGCAGTGGCGGCGGCGATCAAGGGGGCGCTGTGCCGCTCGCACGACCTCGCGGCGCGCTATGGCGGCGAGGAATTCGCCTGCCTGCTGCCCGAGACCGCGCTCGAGGGTGCGCTGCTGAAGGCGGCGGAGATCGAGGCGGCGGTGCGCGCGCTGGCACTCGAGCACGCCGATGCGGCGCTCGGTGGCATCGTCACCGTGAGCATTGGCGTCGCCGGCGTTGGCGCGCCCCAGCAGTTGTCCGAGTCCGCGCTGGTGGAAGCGGCCGATGCGCAGCTATACCGGGCCAAACGGGAAGGCCGCGCGCGCGTCTGCGGCGCGCCCTTGTAAGCGCTAGCGCGCCGGGACCCGGCCCGCTGCGAGCAGTGGCCACAACACTTCCAGCGGCATTGGCCTGGCGTAGAAGTAGCCTTGCATGGTGCAGCACCCCATCGCCATCAGCGCGACGGCTTGCCCCTCCTGCTCGACGCCTTCGGCCAGCAGCGCGATGTGCAGACTATTGGCCAGGTGGATGATGGCCGAGATGATCGAGGCGTCCTGGGTGTTGTCGAGCATGTCGCGCACAAACGACTGGTCGATCTTGAGCACGTCGATCGGAAAATTTTTCAAGTACGCCAGGCTTGAATAGCCGGTGCCGAAATCGTCGATGCTGATGGACACGCCGGTGCGCTTGAGTTGAAGCAAGTTGGCACGCGATCGTTCGATGTCGCTCATCAGCGTGCCCTCGGTGATTTCCAGCTCTAGCAGCGCCGGCGCAATGCCGCCCGCCTCGAGCGCGGCAGCGATGCGGGCGCTGAAGCCCTCTTCCTGAAACTCCTTTCCCGAGATATTCATGCTGATGCGTAGCGCGCAATCGGCGGCGACGAGCGCGGCCAGATCGCGGCATACCTGGCCAAGCACGAAGTTGCCGATCTGCACGATCATGCCTGTCTCCTCGGCCAGCGGGATGAAGTCGGCGGGCGACACCTGCACGCCATCGGCGCGACACCAGCGCAGCAAGGCTTCCAGTCCGACGATGCGGCCAGTGCGGGCGTCGACCTTGGGCTGGTAGGCGATGGTAAACTCGGCTTCGTCGAGCGCGATGCGCAGGTCGCGGTCGAGGGCGTTGCGTTTCAGCAGGACTTCCTCGATCTGGGAGGCGAAAAAATGGTAACGATTCTTGCCATCCTGCTTCGCCTTGTACATCGCCGCATCGGCGTGACGATACATCGCATCCTGGTCGCTACAGTCGTCCGGATACAGGCTCAGGCCGATGCTCGCGGTCAAATCATAACGCACGCCATCCTGGTACAGCGGCGCCGCCACCAGCGCCAGCAGCTTGCGCGCCACCTGGTCGGCGTAGGCGACTTCATCGAGTGCCGGAATCAGGATGACAAATTCGTCGCCTCCTTGGCGGCTGATGGTGTCGCTCACGCGCAGGAACGCGCGCAGGCGTTCGGCCAGCTGCTTGAGCAGGGCGTCGCCGACGGTGTGACCGATGGCACTGTTGATGGCCTTGAAATTGTCCAGGTCGAGCAGCAGCAGCGCCACGCGCTGGCCCGCCCGGCTGGCCTGTTCGAGCGCCTGGCTGGTGCGGTCGCGCAGCAGCACGCGGTTGGGCAAATCGGTCAAGGCATCGTGCTGGGCCAGGTGGGTCATCTTGAACGCCATCGCGCGCGCCTCGCTGACGTCGTGGAACACGATGATGGCACCGCTGCGCGTGCCGGCGGCGTCGAGGATCGGCGCGGCCGAGTCTTCCACAGCGTAGCGCCGGCCGGCGCGGCCGATCAGGTGCGAATCGAAGGCCATGCCCACGATGCGGTTCTCGCGCAGGGCGATGCGGATCGGATTGATGCTCGGCTGGCCGCTGGCGCCGTCGCACAGCGGCATGACCGTTTCAATCGCCAGGCCGAATGCTTCGCCGCCGTAAAAGCCCGTCATGAGTTCGGCAACCGGATTGATGAACGTGACCTTGCCCTCGCCGTCGGTGGCGATCACCGCGTCGCCGATCGAATTCAAGGTGACGCGGAGCTTCTCCTTCTCATCGTGCAAGGCCAGCTCCGCCAGCTTTCTGGCGCTGACGTCGGTCAGCAGCAGCAGAAAGCCTTGGTGGCCGCCCACGCGCCGGCGGCACACTAGCGCGGCATGGCAAAATCGCAGCTGGCCGTGCAGCTGTACCTGCATATCGAACACGGTTTCCGCGCCGTCAACGAGCGAGCCCGCCTGCGCCAGGATGATGGCCGCGTTGTCCTCCCCAACGATCTCGGCCAACGGGCGCGAGCGCATCGCCGCCGCCGACATGCCAAACCAGTGGCCGTCGCGGTCGTTGCTGAACCGGTTTACGAAACCGGCATCCCAGTAGGCGACGAAGGCCGGTAGCGAATGCACCAGATCCATCAGGTCGTGCCGCGCGATGCGCAACTGGCGGGTACGCTCGCGCAGTACCAGTTGGGTGCGTACGCGCGCGCGCACCACCGGCAGGTTGAACGGTTTCTGCACAAAATCGACGGCGCCCTCGTTCAATGACGCCAGTTCGTGCACCGCGCTGTCGTGGCCGGTAACGAAGATGACGGCACAGTCGGCCGTGGAAGGCGACGCCTTGAGCGCCTTGCATACGGCATAACCATCCATGCCTGGCATCTCGATGTCGAGCAGGATCACATCGGGCGGACGGATTGACGCCAGTTCGAGCGCGCTGATCCCATCCGTGGCAAACACCACCTGCGCCAGGCCCGCCACTGCCTTGGCCAGCAAGGTGATGTTTGCGGGGACGTCATCGACAATGAGAACTAGCGCCGCATCGGAGCCGCCCTGTTGCAAACTTGAATCCATGGTTTCCATGTCGTCTTCAATCGTTTCATCCGACGCCCGGGACGAAGCGCATGGCCAGCAGCGCGGGGGAGCATCCGCGATGCTGCGCGCGCAGGCGCCGAGCGGGGTCTGGTTATCGGAAAGCTGATCAATTCTATATCATTATTAGCCGCATTCGACCCATTACTTGGCAATCACCCGGCTGGCAGTGTTGGCACGCCAGGCCGGCTGTCGCCACCAGCACCCGCTGGCCCGCCAAGCTGCGGACAAGACAGGCCCCAAACAGCAACACAATGACGCTGCACCGTCTCGAACGTGTCGAGCACGCCGCTGGTAAAAGGTTTGACGATGAATCCCTTCGCCCCACGCGCAGGCGCCGCGAAAATGCGTCGAGCGGGTCGAGGCCGTCGCCGTCCGGCATCTGGATAGCGAGGCAGACAATGTCGGGCCGCAGCGCCGGCGGCGCTGGCGACCACGTTGAACTGCTCACCTTGCACGATCATGTGCAGCACGGAGCGCGCCATGTCATTGGCGTCGGTGATAGATACGGTAATCCGGTTGTCATCCATGAGAAGCGCGGCCTTGTCAGTAGGGCTGATCAGGAAGGCAGGTCAAGCGGCGTGGCCCGGGGCTGGCCGTCGGAAGCAAGGTGCATTGCGAGCAGCACGGCCGCGCGTTCAAAGTCAAGTACGCGCATGGCCAAGCGCAACTGCTGCGCCACTTCGGCGCCGACCAGCGGCGCGAGCCCTGGCTCGATGCGCGCGAACAGCTCGCAAGCGGCAATGTTGCGCTCGCGGAGCAAATAGCCAAGGTGGCCGAGCTCGGGGCCAGAGATCGCGTTGGCGCCGGCCGCCCGCTGCTGGTGCCGCGCCAGCCACGCCGCTGCCGCACGCAAGGTCGCGCCGAGCTCCTCTTGCGCGCTGCGCAGCAGCTGGTCGAGTCGGGCATGGTCCCCGGGCGTGGCATGCATGGCCCGTTCCAGTGCCAGCGCGGCGGCGGCGAAGCGGCGCGCACCCAGCGAACCGACCGAGCCGCGTAGCCCGTGCAGCGTACGCGCCGCCGCTGGCACACGATCGTCACGCCAGGCATCGGCAAGCTGGTCAAGCCCGTCAGTGCCGGCATCGACCAGCGCGCCGATCAGTGCGACCATGATGCGGGCGTTGCTCTCATCAGCATCGGCCTCGTCGACCAGGCTGCTCACGTCGAACACACCGTCGGACTCGGGCGCGGCGGCACCTGGCCCCGCCGGCGCGCTCTGCGCAGCGGCGCGCGGCAGATGGCGCGCGATTTCCTCGATCAACTGCTCACCGTCCAGCGGCTTGGCGATGAAGCCATTCATGCCGGCCGCAATACAGCGCTCGCGCTCGTGCTCCATCACACCGGCCGTCATCGCCAGCACCGGCAGGTCCAGCCCCAGTTCACCGCGGATCAGGGCAATCGCTTGAAAGCCGTCCATCACCGGCATCTGGATGTCAAGCAGCACCAGCGCAAAGCGGCCAGGGTTGGCGCGCAACATGTCGACGGCAATCTGGCCGTTGCCGGCAATCTCGACCCGGGCGCCCGCCGCCTCGAGCATACGCCGAGCCACCGCCTGGTTGAGCAGATTGTCCTCCGCCAGCAGCAACGCGCCGCCCAGCTGCAGTGCGGCGCGCCTGCCAGCGGCGGCATCGGCGCCGGCCTGGCGGGCCAGAATCGCCGTCAGGCAGCTACGCAAGGGCGCCGGCGTGACCGGTTTATCGAGTACCGCATCGGCGCCGAGGGCGGCCGGATCGAAGTCGCACACGGCGCGCTCATAGGAGCTCAGCATGAGCACGACCGCGCACTGGCTGCCGCCGCGCAGCGCCGCAATGAGCGCGGCGGGATTGTCGCCCGCCAGAGCGAGATCGAGCAGGACCACCTGCGCCGGCGCCGCCGCCGCGAACGCGGCGCCAACGCCGGACCGGTGCGGCGCCAGCATCTCGGGGTAGCAACCAAGCGCGGCCAGCGCCGCGCCGAGCACGGCGGCGCTGGCCGGCGCGCCGTCGGCGACCAGCACGCGCAGTGCCGGCAGTTGCACCACGCTGGCGACGTCATTGTCTGGCGCCACGGCCAATGGCAAGGACAGCACGAAGTCGCTGCCGACGCCAGGCGCGCTGGTCACTGCAATATCCCCGCCCATCATCGCCACCAGGCGGCGCGAGATGGCCAGGCCCAGGCCAGTGCCGCCGAAGCGGCGCGTGGTCGACGAGTCGGCCTGCGCAAACTCCGAAAAGACGCCGTCGAGTTGCTCGGCGCTCATGCCGATGCCGCTATCCTGAATACCGATTTCCAACAGCACCTTGTCGGCACGCCGGCCAGCACTGCGCAGCCGAACTGCCACCTGGCCTTGTTCTGTAAATTTCACGGCATTGCCGGCCAGATTGACCAGTACCTGCTGCAGGCGCAACGCATCGCCGAGCAATACCGCCGGCAAGGCGGCATCGAGGGAAATGGTCAGCACCAGCGGCTTCTCGCGTGCAATTAGGCTCATCATTGTTCCCAACGCCGCCGCCAGATCCTCCAGCCGCAACGGCATGCACACCAGTTCCATCTTGCCCGCTTCAATTTTGGAAAAATCGAGGATGTCGTTGAGGATGGCCAGCAGCGCCGCGCCGGCGGTGCGGATGGCGGCCACGTCGCGGCGCTGGCCGTCATTGAGATCGGTGCGCTGCAACAATTGCGCTATGCCGAGCACGGCATTGAGCGGGGTGCGCAACTCATGACTCATGTTCGCCACGAATTCTCCCTTGGCACGACTGCCGGCGTCGGCCCGCATCATCGCCACGCGCAAATCCTGATGGATCCGTTTCTGCTCGGTGATATCGCGGGCGATGCCGAGAAAGCCAATCACCGCCCCTTGCCCATCGCGGATGGCACTGACGGTGAGTTGCACCGGCAGGCGCGCACCGTCCTTGCGCAGAAAGGTCCATTCGGCCGTCTCCGCATGCCCGCGCCGCGCCTTGGCAACAAACACTTCAAACCCGGTCACCGGCTCGCCCAGTTCGGCGCTGAGCAGCGTTGCGCGCGCGGCCACCTCTTCGCTGTCGTGCAGCAACGCCGGCGATGCTACGCCGACCAGTTCGCTTGCGGCATAGCCAAGCATGCGTTCGGCGCCGACGCTGAAGACCTCGATGACGCCGTCGAGGTCGGTCGCGATGATGGAAAATTCGCTGGCGGAATCGACCAGGATGGCGAAGCGGTGTTCGGACTGGCGCAAGGCCCCTTGCATGCTCGAGGCCAGCGCCAGCGCCTCCTCGTTGGTCTTGCGCAGCGCGCGTAGCATGCCAAAAAGCAATAGCCCGACCAGGGTGCCCGCGAACAGCACGATCAGCCCCTTGGCGCGGTCGATGGACGCCTCGAACGCCGGCAGCGAGGTCACCCGCAAGGTCCAGACGGTGTCGCCGACCGCCACGCTGGTGGTGCCTGTATAGGCGGCGGCGGCGCGGTCGGCCGACTTGGCTGCCGCGGCACTGGCAAACATGCGCGCCGCCGGCGTCGTGGCGAGACCGTCGAACAACTCGATCGACACCGAAGGGCTGTCGGCGCCGAGGATCCCCCGCATCAGGTCGTTCATCCGAAAGGCACCGTACACGTAGGAATCGAGCGCGGCGCGACGCTGCGGCACAGTGTCATGCGGTTCGCCGCGCCGGTACACCGGCACGTACATCAGGAACCCGGTCTGCCGGTCCTTGCCCACTTCCTGCACCAGCGTCACCTTGCCGCTGACCGCCAAGGCATCGTTATCCATCGCCCGCGTCAGCGCGGCGCGCCGCACCGGCTCCGAATTCATGTCAAAACCGAAGGCACGCAGGTTGCGCCCGACGAACGGCTCGACCATGACGATGGCAACGTAAGCATCGCGTTGGCCGGCCGGCCAGATCGTAAACTGGGGATAGCCGCCTGCATGCATCTGGCGCTCGAGCGCCTCGCGATCGCGCCCGCGGCGCGCCACGCCGAGCAGCTGATAACCTGGATATTTTTTATCGACCTCGATTGAGCGTACAAAATCGCGCCAGTCGGCGCCCACCAGGCCGGGCGTGGCCGTCAGCAGCGCGCGGCCGCTGTGCAGAATTTGTGCATAGGCATCGATACGATCGGTGACGCGGCGGCTGGCGTTCGCCATTTCGGCCCGAAACAGCTCGGAGGCCCGCTGTTCGGTCACATTCGCAACATATTGCCATGCCAACAAGGTGAGCGACATGGTCGTGGCCAATACCGCCCAGTGCACCCAGCGGCCCGGCCGTTGATCGTGTTGCACGAGCAGCTCGGCATCGGCGGCCAGCAAGATGCCCACCATGCTGAGCAGTCCGATGAACACTTCGAGGCCAAACAGGGCCTCGTTGCGGCTCCCGTCGGCAAACGGCCCCAGGCCATTCGTCGTCGCCAGAATGGACGCGCTGGCGACGACCAGCACCACCAGCGTGGCTCCCCGCCGGCCGTAGCGCACGGCGGCCCAGCCGATGCAAGCGAGCAAGACAAGCAGCCAGATGCGCCGTTCGCCATCGGGCTGCTGATACAGCAACACGAACAGCACGCCGAGCAGCGCCAGCAGCTCGGCGCCGGCGCGCAGCCACTGGGCGCCGTGCATCGCCGGCACCGCGCGCCACGCCAGCGCCAGCGGAACGACGATGAGCATGCCGGCAAGATCGCCGACGCCCCAAGTGGCCGCAATCATCGGCACCGCCGCCGCCGGCACCACGCCGGCCCACACCAAGCTGGTGGTGCCGACCAGCGCCCCGCACGCCGCAGCGAAGGCGGTCGCGCCGACGAACGAATAGGTATGTTCAGGTTTGCCGAGCAGGCGCGCCGGGGCTGCGATGCGTTGCAACAAGCAGGCTGCGATCAATGCCTCAGCGGTATTGCCGGCGCCAATCGCCAGCGAGGTCGCCAGCGCCGTGCCGATGCCGAGCTGGCCATTGCCGAGAAAGACGACCAGGTTGGCGAAGAACGCGCCCAGCAGGATGCCCGGCCAGATGCGGCGCCCGACCAGCAACAGGGTGGCTAGCGCAACGCCCGATGGCGGCCACACCGGCGAGACATTGGTGGCCTCGAACGCGAGCATCAGGCCGAGGCGCGCCGTACCGTAATACACGAGCGCCAAAGCCAGGTTGATCAACAAGAGCGAGAACCAAGGACTCGAACGCATGGGATAGTTCCTTGAACGTGACAGTGTAGCGCTGGCTAGATCGCGCCGTCACGCCACTCTAAACAAGCCAGCAATACAAGGCAAGTAAAACCATTGTCGCTGGTACTGGCGCCGCAGACGCGGCCACACATCGCGACGGCGGGCCGAGGTGCGTTTTCAATGTAGACATGCGCGCAGGGGCAACACTAGCTTACTAGCTATTAGCTGCGGCTGGTCGTCAACTGCCCGGCAGCCCAACCGCCTTCGGATCCCCCTGGTGGAGCGGTTCGTTGCACAGACCGTCCATATTGCCGCTGCGGCGGCGCTGCTCGCTGTACCGCACAGCGCCCCGGGGCGGCAGTGCCAGCGTCCTCGTTCTGTGTCACGGCAGCGCCCGCGCGTGGTCAGCCAACGACATCCTGGTGGCGCGCGAAGTGACGCTCCAGCTGCAACAGGCGATCGCGCGCATGAACTGGCCGTAACCTACCAGTTCATGTTGTCGTCGGCCGAAATCGGCGACTGGGATCTCGATCTGGCCAACGACGCAGCACGCCGCTCCCTTCGCCACGATCAATGTTTCGCTTATCAGGAGCCGATCGCCCACTGGGGTTTCGAGGAATTTGTCGCCCACGCGCATCCGGAGGACCGGGCCGACGTGCAGCGCCGGTGTGAGCGGGCACTCAACGGCGTGCGCGAATGGCATGTCGAATCGCGCGTTATCTGGCCAGACGCCAGTGTGCACTGGATAGTGGCGCACAGGACTGTGTGCAACAACGCCATGGGGCCACAGCACATGGTGGGCATCGTCGCCGAAAGAGCGGCGCGCCACCAGCAGGAGAGGGAATGCAAGTAGAAACGATTAATGTGATTAACGTTATAAACTATTTATATATTTAACTCATGCAGGCAAAACCGAAGGGGAATCCGTTCCGGTCTGTTCCCACCACGAACTCCCTTTCAATTATTTGGCACGCTTACCCACAGCTGCCATTCAAAAACGCGGCGCCCCGCCCTGGGTCAAAAATCGATCAGCAGGGAGGGGGCAAATTTCAACCAGCGCCAACACACCCGGGATTTCAAAGGACGGAACAGCTTCCACGACCTTGAGTAGAGAGCGCCCTCGGCACGATTACCTAGCCATGCCCGCGCCATGCGCTTTTTTGTCTTCGAACATCGCGGCGTCCGCAGCCTGGATCATCGCTTCGATCTGCGTCTCGGTATCGCATGGAAAATTGGCGACGCCGACGCTGTATTCGATGTTGTATGGCTTGTTCAAGCGACTGTTCGCGCTGGCGGTAGCAGCTTTAAATTTCTCGAGAACGACGCTAATACTTTCTGCGTCGGAATCGAGCAGCATGACCACGAATTCATCGCCGCCGATTCGGGCGATCACATCGCAGTCACGGAACGAATCGAGCATGATCTGCGCGAACGAGACCAAGGCGAAGTCACCCTCGTGGTGGCCATACGTGTCGTTGATAGCCTTGAATTTGTTCAGGTCAAACAGAAGTATCGAGATTGGAAGCTGGTTCCTCCGGCATACCTTCAAGCTGTGATCAACCAGGGTCATGAAACCCCGGCGGTTTGAAATCATCGTCAAGGAATCAAGCGTCGCCATCTGAATCGATTTTATTTCCTGCTCGATCATTTCGCCAAGATCCTGCAGCAGACGCCGGTCCTCTTCATCCATTTCCCGCGGCTTTGAGTCGATCAAACATAAAGTCCCGATATTGATGCCTTGCCTGAGCTTCAAAGGACAACCAGCATAAAACCGGATATTCGGGGCATCAGTGACCAGTGGATTGTCGTGGAATCGCTCGTCCGCCAGCGTATTGGGGATGATAAACAATCCATCTTGATTGATAGCGTGGCCACAAAAGGACACCTCCCGTGCCGTTTGGCTTGCATCGAGTCCTTGAGCCGATTTGAACCACTGTCGATCTTCATCGACCAGACTGACCAGCGAAATAGGCACGCCAAACAACCTTCGGGCCATCCGTGTCACGCGATCGAAGCGCTCTTCATGGGAGCTGTCGAGAATTTTAAGTGCCCGCAGTGCGTGCAACCGCTCTGCCTCGTTCTGTGGAATCTCTGGACATTTCATAGGCGGCGATGAGAATGCAATAGGAAAATTAAAGGATTCAACCGAGGGGCCGTGCCCGCATGACGGATGCGAGTTAGAGACTACCACAATGAGCGGCGGATTACCGATCGCCGCGATTCCAGCCGCCATCAATTCAAGGCTTGTCCATTGTCCGGCTCCGTGTCGTTGAACTCGAAGAAGCCTGTGCCGGCCTGACTAATCAAAAGATACAATGCCGCTCAGGAAGCGCTTACGACTGGCCACTTGAGTAAACAAAAGGGTGGCTGCGGCGTTTGTCACCGCCCAAACTCACAAGCAAGTTTCCATGCAACCGCAGGTCAAGAAGCCTACACAACGCCTACGCAGATCCTCTTCAGCAAACAATCTGAGCAACGAATGTATGTAACCCATTGAGTTTAATGGTGGGCCTCCCGTGAGTCGAACACGGCACCAACGGATTATGAGTCCGCTGCTCTAACCAAGCATGAGCTAGAGGCCCGAAAATGATGCTGAAAATACGCGAAGGGCGAGGATATGGCCTCGCCCTCCAGCCGTCAAGGCTTAATTGCCTTCGAGGAAGCTCTTCAGCTTGTCCGAACGCGATGGATGGCGCAGCTTGCGCAGCGCTTTCGCTTCGATCTGGCGGATCCGCTCGCGCGTGACGTCGAACTGCTTGCCCACTTCTTCCAGCGTGTGGTCGGTCGACATTTCGATACCGAAACGCATGCGCAGCACCTTCGCTTCGCGCGGGGTCAGGGAATCGAGCACGTCCTTGACCACGCCGCGCATCGAGGCGTGCAAGGCTGCATCCGATGGCGCCAGGGTATTGTTGTCTTCGATAAAATCGCCCAGGTGGGAATCGTCATCGTCGCCAATCGGCGTTTCCATCGAGATCGGCTCTTTCGCGATCTTCATGATCTTCCGGATTTTATCTTCCGGCATTTCCATCTTGATCGCGAGCGTGGCCGGATCCGGCTCGGCGCCGGTTTCCTGCAAGATCTGGCGCGAGATGCGATTCATCTTGTTGATGGTCTCGATCATGTGCACCGGAATGCGGATCGTGCGCGCCTGGTCGGCGATCGAACGCGTGATCGCCTGGCGGATCCACCACGTTGCATAGGTCGAGAACTTGTAGCCGCGGCGGTATTCGAACTTGTCCACGGCCTTCATCAGGCCGATATTGCCTTCCTGGATCAGGTCCAGGAATTGCAGGCCGCGGTTGGTGTATTTCTTGGCGATCGAAATCACGAGGCGCAAGTTGGCCTCGGTCATTTCGCGCTTGGCCTTGCGCGCCTTCATTTCACCGGCCGCCATCTGGCGGTTGATGTTGCGCAAGTCCGGCAGCGGCAAGACCACGCGCGCCTGCAGGTCGATCAGGCGCTGCTGCAGTTCCTTGATCGTCGGAATATTGCGGCCGAGGATGGCGGAGTAGGCGTGGCCGGCATTGACTTCGCCATCCACCCATTCCAGATTGGTTTCATTGCCCGGGAACACCTTGATGAAGTGGGCGCGCGGCATGCCGCACTTGTTCACCGCGACGTCCAGGATCTGCTTTTCGATATGGCGCACTTCGTCGACCTGGCCGCGCAGCGTGTCGCACAGCTTTTCGACGACCTTGGCGGTGAAGCGGATGCCCAGCAGTTCGTTGGAAATGGCTTCCTGCGCCTTGACGTAGGCTTTCGAGTTGTAGCCATCTTTTTCGAAGGCCTTGCGCATCTTGTCGAACTGCACCGAGATGACTTCGAATTTTTCCAGCGCCTGGTTCTTCAGCGCTTCGAGTTGTTCGGCCGAAAAGCCCGCGGCGCCGGAAGCGTTGTTTTCTTCTTCCTCTTCCTCTTCGCCTTCTTCGGCTTCGTCGTCTTCCTCGTCCTCGTCGGACGCGCTGGGCGCCACAACCGGCTCTTCGCCTTCGTCAGGGTCGACCATGCCGTCGACGATTTCGTCGATCTTGGTTTCTTCGTTCTGGATGCGGATGGCGGCGGAAATGATTTCGGCGATCGTCACCGGGCAGGCCGAGATGGCCTGGATCATGTCCTTCAAGCCGTCTTCGATGCGCTTGGCGATCTCGATTTCGCCTTCGCGCGTCAGCAGTTCGACCGAGCCCATTTCGCGCATATACATGCGCACCGGGTCGGTGGTGCGGCCAAAGTCAGAATCGACCGTCGACAGCGCCGCTTCGGCGGCCGCTTCGGCTTCGTCGTCGCTGGTGACGGTGGCAACGTTGTCCGACAGCAGCAGCGTTTCGGCATCGGGCGCGTGTTCGTAGACCGCGATCCCCATGTCGTTGAAAGTGCCGATGATGCCTTCGATCGCTTCCGGATCGACAATGTTTTCAGGCAGGTGATCGTTGATCTCGGCGTAAGTCAGGAAGCCACGTTCCTTGCCGAACTTGATCAGGGTTTTCAGTTTCTGGCGGCGGCGTTCGAGTTCTTCCTCGGTCGCTTCGGTGTCGGACGAGAAAGCGTCCTTCAGCAGCGCTTTTTCCTTGGCCTTGCGGTCCTTGGCCTTGGCCTTGTCGACCGCCTTCAGTTCGGCGCGTTCGACCGCGTTCAGCGCTGCGACTTCGTCGTTCTCGGGCTGGAATTCTTTCGGTTTGCGGCCACGTCGGCCCCGAACCTTGACCGACGGCAGGACGTAGCCCGACGTGTCGATCGCGGCCAGCGCGGCCGCATCGGTAGTCTGGCTCACGACCGGCGTGGTGCTCGCGGTGCGGGCTTCCGCCTTGTCTTGTGCTTTATCCGCCTTGGCAGACATTTTCGTTGGCTTTTCAGCCACTGGGGATTCGGGTTTCTTGATTGGCACAGGCGCTTTCGATGTCACAACGACTTGCTTAATGGTGGATTAAGTTTTAGGCCCTACTCTCCGGATGCCTTGCTGGCCAGTCCGGCATTGCTGCACTTCACACCTTTACTTCACCTTTGCAGGCATGATCTACGCTCGCCGCAAACTACTGCAACGCAACCGCTGTTGGGGGCGAGGACCTGACTGGTTAAACGGCCATCGATCGATGCCGTTGACCGTGCGCCATGCACGGTCCAACCAAAGCTGGCCCTGGCCGCCGACGCCTTGTTGCCGCGCCGATCAAGAGCCTAACTTACTGAAAGAAATACAACTTCCGAACAACGAAAAAATTTCTACGAATACAACACTTAGCGTTTTATTATAGCACGCACCCAATCTTTTTCCAGTCTCAAACAGGGCCCTCGCCGACCCGTGTTTTACATCTTAACGGGGTGTCTGGTCAGCCATTTGTTCCCGCATCAAACTATCCTGCTGCGCGGTAATTTCGCGGTACCGGACACCCAATTCATCTGAGGTCAGTCCGGAAGAAAACAACTGGGCGAGCTCCTGTTTTAATGCATCCATTTTGATCTGCCTCACAGCCCCGAACAGCCACAGCTTGACGCTGTCGAAGTCGGATTCCGGCTCCGAAGCGATCTCGGCAATGAGATCGTCGTATTCCGGGCTCGTATCCTTCAGATGCTGGGACAAGGCCGCGAAGCCGCCGTTCGGTCCCAGCGCCTGTCCGGCCGCGATCAGCTGCAGCAGGCGTTCGGCCGATTCGGCACCGAAATGGCTGAAGGCGGCCAGCGCCGCCTCGTCCAGCTCCAGGCTGAGCGGCGGATGGGCCACCAGGTGGCGCAGGATCTGCAATTCCAGGCCCACCGGCTGCGGACGGCCCTGGCGCGGCGGCGCCTTGCG
>Ga0187845_1000431_pt1 | contig 24678 bp, 26 predicted proteins | sample SpaLakP09_SKY_68_FD_134515 | JGI IMG/M metagenome (GOLD analysis project Ga0187845, IMG submission 134515) | Oligotrophic lake water microbial communities from Sparkling Lake, Wisconsin, USA - SP09_SKY_68 | ecosystem: Environmental > Aquatic > Freshwater > Lake | place: USA: Sparkling Lake... | reverse complement strand
TCGACGAGCCGACCAACCACCTGGACCTGGATGCGATCACCTGGCTGGAAGAGCTCCTGAACAACTTCAAGGGCTCGCTGCTCTTGATCACCCACGACCGTGCCTTCCTGGACAACGTCGCCAACCGCATCATGGAGCTGGACCGCGGCCAGCTGCGCAGCTACCCCGGCAACTTCGCCGCCTTCACCGCCGCCAAGGAATACGAGCTGCAGAACGAGGCGCTGTTCAATGCCCGCTTCGACAAGTTGCTGGCGCAGGAGGAGATCTGGATACGCAAGGGCGTCGAGGCTCGCCGCACACGCAGCGTGGCGCGCATCCAGTCTGGACGTGATGCGTCAGGCCCACGCCGCACGGCGTGACGTGCAGGGCAAGGTCAAGCTGGACATCGACACCGGCGGCGCCAGCGGCAAGATCGTCGCCACCCTGGAGAACGTGTTCAAGAGCTATGGCGGGCGCACCATCGTGCGTGACTTCACCGCCACCATCCTGCGCGGTGACAAGGTCGGCCTGGTCGGCCCCAACGGTGCCGGCAAGACCACGCTGCTGAAGATGATCCTCGGCGCACTGGCACCCGACAGCGGCAAGGTCAGCCAGGGCACAAAAATGAGCGTGGCCTATTTCGACCAGATGCGCGATGCGCTGGACCTGGAGGCGACCTTGGCCGACACCATCAGCCCGGGCAGCGAGTGGATCGAGATCGGCAATCAGAAGAAGCATGTGAAGAGCTATCTGGGCGATTTCCTGTTCTCACCGGCGCGGGCCAACTCGCCGGTCAAGAGCCTGTCCGGTGGTGAGCGCAACCGCCTGCTGCTGGCTCGCCTGTTCGCCCGGCCGGCCAATGTGCTGGTGCTGGACGAGCCGACCAATGACCTGGACATCGAGACCCTGGAATTGCTGGAAGAGCTGCTCGACGAGTACGACGGCACCGTCTTCCTGGTCAGCCATGACCGGCGCTTTCTGGACAACGTCGTGACCTCGACGATCGTCTGCGAGGGCGATGGTCGCTGGCAGGAGTACGAGGGCGGCGTCGAGGACTGGCTGCGCCAGAGCAAACGTGCGATGGCCATTCGCGCCAAGGAGCAGGAGGCGGCGCCAGCGCCTGTTGCGGCGCCCGCACCCGCTCCCGTGGTGGCCGCGCCGGCCGTCAAGGTCCGCAAGCTCAGCTACAAGGAACAGCGCGAGCTCGACGAGCTGCCCGCCCGCATCGCCAAGCTGGAGGCCGAGCAGGCCGAGCTGAATGGGCTGCTGTCGGGCACCGATCTCTACAGCCAGGGCGCGGCGCGCCTGGCCGAGGTGCAGGTGCGCTTCGCCAAGAGCGAGGAAGAGCTGCTGGCCGCGATGGAACGCTGGGAAGAGCTGGGTGCACGCTGAAGACGAACTGCAGGACGCCGAGCAGCGCTTTCTGGCGCAGCTCGGCGACAGCCTGGCCCAGGGCGGCTTTGCGCAGCTGCTGCTGAGCAAGCACCGCGGTGCTGCGCCCGATCTGCAGCGCGTCACGGTGCGCGAGGTGCAGCTGAAGGGCCAGGCGGTGCTGTCCTTTCTGTACAAGCACCAGACCAAGGACATCACCAAGAACTTTGGCCGCGATGAGGGCCTGGTCCAGCTGCGCACGCTGCTCTGGAACGACTTCCAGAATGCCCATCTGCACACGGTCGATCAGGAGATCCAGCTGGCCTACAGCCGCAAGGGCAAGGCGAGCCTGCGGGTGGGCAAGGCCAGTGGCGCCGTGGCGACGGCTGAGGTCGGACACGACAAGGCCAAGCACCGCTTCCTGGAGCTGGACCGACCCTTCCTGCACGAGCTGGGCGTCACCAACGCGCAGGGCGAGCTGATTCCGGCGATGTCGCGCAAATGGAAGCAGATCAACAAATTCGTCGAGGTGTTCTCGCACGCGCTGGCCGCCTCACGGCTGGCCACCGAGGGCGCCATCCACGTCGCCGACTTCGGCTCCGGCAAGGGCTATCTGACCTTTGCGATGCACGACTATCTGCGCCATGTGTTGAAGCGCGAGGCCACCGTCACCGGCGTCGAGCTGCGCGAGGACATGGTGGCCCTGTGCGGCGGCGTGATCAAGCGCCTGGGCCTGCAGGGCATGGACTACCACCAGGGTGATGTGCGCAGCTACACACCGCCTGCGCTCAACGTCATGATCGCACTGCACGCCTGCGATGTGGCGACCGACTATGCCATCCACCTGGGCCTGCGCGCCGGTGCCGACATCATCATGTGCTCGCCCTGCTGCCACAAGCAGCTGCGGCCGCAGATGCAATCGCCGGGTGTCTTGAGCGGCATGCTGCGCCACGGCATCCACCTGGGTCAGCAGGCCGAGATGGTGACCGATTCCCTGCGCGCGCTGCTGCTCGACGCCTGCGGCTACGACACCCAGGTGTTCGAGTTCGTGGCGCTGGAGCACACCAGCAAGAACAAGATGATTCTGGCCGTCAAGCGGGCAACGCCCGGCCCCAATGCGGAGGCTGTGGCGCAGATCCGCGACATCAAGGACTTCTATGCCGTGCGCGAGCAGTGTCTGGAGACGCTGCTACGCGCCGATGGCATCCTGCCGGCGCTGGCCTAGCAGGCCCTGGGCGCGGCGCGCGGCGCCTCGACCCGCTTGAGTGTCACCGGACCCAGCAGCAATCGGCCATCGGTGGCGCGCAGTTCCATCACCAGCTGATCGGCAGCGGTGCCGGCCTTGAAGCTCAGGTTGCCGGCCAACTGCTCGACCTGGCCCGCGGCCGTGTAGCTGCCGAAGTACATGCCGTCGCCATTGGGCAGCAGCCCGTATTCGCCGCTGTAGTCCAGCCTGGGGCAGCCGCGCTGCAGCACGAGCTTGTCGGCATCGAAACTGACCAGCAGGTCGGCGTCGGGGGCGACGGTCGCGTACTGGACCGGCTTGGTGCCCAGCTTGTCGCCCGCGGCCGCGGGCGCGGCAGGACAGACGAGCTGGGCCTGGAAGGGCGCGGTGCAGACCGAGGTGGCCTTGGCGCCGGCCAGCCAGAGGTAGTCGGAGGTGTCGCCGCCGGTGCCACCGGTGCCGGGACCGCAGGCACCCAACGAAAGCACAAGCGCGGCCAGCAGGGCGCGATACAGACGATTCATCACGGCTCAGTCCTCTTCTTCCGAATAAAAGTAGACCCCGAAGCGGGCTCGGTGGGTTCTGTCCTCGGGCCGTGCGCTGCGCGCGTCCTCGTCGAACCGTGCCTGGGCTTCTTGCATCACGGTCTTGAACGCGTCGCGCCAGGCCTGGTTGGACACCCGGCTCAGGCGCACAGCGGAGTCGGCGGTCAGTTGATCGACAAAGATCGACTGCTCGAGGAAATTCGCCTCGCCCTGCAGGTTCTTGCCCGCGGCGGCGAGATGGTCGTGCAGGTTGTCGGCGAACAGGCGCGCCATCTCGTCCAGGCCCTGACGCGGCGTGAACACCCGAGCCAGCATGTGCACGCCCTCGGGCGTCTCCTCGACGGCGCCCAGGCGCAGCAGCTCGTCCAGTACCGCGCGTGGCCGCACATCGCTGCTGACCCTGGCCACCAGCTGGTCGAAGCCATCCTCGGCCGTGCCGCGCTGCAGGATTCTCGGCTTGCCGTCTGCTTCGAGCAGCGCCGGTTCGCTGAGCCATCGCGCCATCACCTGGGTGACCAGGCTCAGCGGCTCCTGCGCCGCCGCCAGATCGGCCGCCGGCGCCAGCCGCGTCAGGTTGCGCACATCTCGCCGGTGCACGCCCGACAGCAGGCTCACCGCGCTGTCGGTGGTCGGGCGGCCGAGGCTGTTCAGTTCGTCCTGCGCGGCCTGCAGGAACACCGGCTTCAGCGCCTGGGCGAAAGCGGTGTAGGTCACGCCGTTCTTCAGCAGCAGGCGCACCAAGGGCCGCATGACCCTGAGCAGGCAGGCGAGAACGATGTGGGAGCTGGATTGACTCATCCGCGCGGACCTTAACTGATTTTTTTCGGCTGTTTGGCTTGGGCCGACCAGCAATTCGCAAACGCGATTGACCGGGTTGATTTGCGTGGGATATTATCCCACAACACAAACCCATGGAGTGAGTCATGTCTGTCAAACGTCTTTTTCTGGTGAGCGCGCTGGTGTCCAGCCTGGCCGCCTGTGGGGGCGGCGGTGACGCCGGCCTGCCCAACAGTCCCGCGCTGACGCTCAGCGGCACGGCGGCCGTCGGCCTGGCGGTGGCGAACGCGCCGCTGAAGGTCAAGTGCCAGGGCGGCAGCGGTGCGGCCACCACCGGCGCCGACGGCAGCTACACCGTCAAGCTGGCCAGCGGCAGCCTGCCCTGCGCCATTGAGGTGCAATTGCCGGCCGATGGCGGCAAGCTGCACGCGGTGGTGGCCGGCACCGGCGCCATGGCCGTGGCCAATGTGACGCCGCTGACCGAGCTGCAGGCTGCGCGCGTGACGCGCAAGGAAATGGCGGCCTTCTTCGACGGCTACGACGCCGCCGCCGCCAAGCTGCTGACGCCGGCGGCGTTGAAGAACGCACAGGTCGAGGTCACCAGCCTGCTGAGCGGCACCGTCGATACCACCAAGCTGAAGGACTTTGTCGCCGATCCACTGAAGGCCGCCACGCCGGCCAACCCGAGTGGCGGCGACGCGCATGACAAGCTGCTGGACCAACTGCGCGCCAAGCTCAGCAAGGAGAAATTCAAGGAGATGGTGACCCTGCTGGCCTCGGGCAAGCCGCTGCCCGATCCCGCCCCCGGGCCTTTTCAACCCGTTCTCGAGGTTCAGCCCACCGCGCTTTCTCTAGGCATGGGCAGCACGCGTTATCTGCTGGCGTCCATCAACTACCCGGATGGCATTGCCTACATCCGTCAGCCGGTCAGCTGGAGCGTGGTCGAGGTCGATGGTGGCAAGGTCGATGCAATCAGCGGCCTCTACACCGCGCCGATGAAGCCCGGCACTTTCCATGTGCGCGCCACGCGGGACGACTTCCCGGCCGTGGTCAAGCTGGCGACGGTAACGGTGAACTACTTCCAGACGCTGGAGCAGGACAGCCAGTCGGGCGTCGCCACGGCGCAGAACTCGGTCGCGCGCGATGCCACGGCCTGGGCCGCGCTGTGGGCGCAGCACAAGAAGGCGACCGGGCCGACCACGCCGGTGCATCCGCCGGCCGTGGACTTTGCCAAGGACATGGTCGTCGCGGTGTTCCGCGGTGCCGCCTCGGGATGCGACGGCATAAACATCACCAGCGCCACCCAGGCAGCGGCCAAGCTGACGGACGAGTATCAGCTGACCACAGCGCCGGCGGGCATGGCCTGCCCGGCCGTTGTCACGGCACCGGCGCATATCGTCACCGTGCCCAAGAGCGCCACGCTGGTGGAGTTCGTCATCAAGCCTTAGTCGAGGAATAAAGTCGCCGGGCACTCCAGCATGCCGCGTATTGCCTGAATGAACTCGGCGGCATGCTGACCGTCAACCACGCGGTGGTCGAAGGAAGAAGACAGATTCATCATCTGCCGCCCGATCACCGCGCCCTGGCGCATCACGGGCCGCTCGACGATGCGGTTGACGCCGACGATGGCCACCTCCGGATGATTGATCACCGGGGTGGACATGATGCCGCCCAGGGCTCCCAGGCTGGTCAAGGTGATCGTTGATCCAGTCAGCTCATCACGCGTGGCCTTGCCGCTGCGCGCGGCCTCGGCCAGGCGGGCGATCTCGGCCGCGCAGCTCCACAGATCATGGGTCTCGGCATGGCGCAGCACCGGCACCATCAGGCCGGCCGGGGTCTGCGCCGCCACCCCCAGATGCACCGCACCGTAACGGGTGACGACACCCTGCTCGTCGTCGAGCCGCGCATTGATCTGCGGGAAATCGCGCAAGGCATTGACGATGGCTCGCACCAGCAGCGGCAGCACCGTCAGCTTGCCGCGGGTGCCGACATGCTGGGCGTTGAGCCGGGCACGCAGCAGCTCCAGCTCGGTGACGTCAATCTCCTCGACATAGGTGAAGTGGGGAATGCGGCGCTTGGACTCGGCCATCTTCTGCGCGATCTTGCGGCGCAGGCCGACTATTCTGATCGCCTCCTCGCCCTCGCGGGCGGCCATGGGTGCGGGCCGTGCCGCGACGGGTTGAGCGGGGGCTGAACTGCCATGGCGCGCCGCATGGGCCTCAAGGTCCTCATGCATCACGCGGCCACCGGTGCCGCTGGACCGCACCTGCTGGATGTCCACGCCCAGCTCCCACGCCCGTCGGCGAACCGAGGGGGAGGCAATGGCACGGTCGGTCGGCGGGCGGTTGATCGGTGGCGGTGCTACGGGCTTCGCCACCGCGGCCACCGGTGCAGGGGCACGGGCAGCTGGCGCGGCCGTGGGTTCCGATGCCACGGCAACCGAATCGCCCTCGACTTCTATCCGCACCAGCTCCGACCCCACCGCCATCAGTTGGCCGGCCTCGCCGCCCAGCGCCAGCACCCGGCCATGCACCGGCGACGGAATCTCCACCGTCGCCTTGTCGGTCATCACGTCGGCGACGATCTGGTCCTCGGTGATCTGATCACCGGGCTGCACGCGCCAGGCCACCAGCTCGACTTCGACAATGCCTTCGCCGATGTCCGGCATCTTGATCACATGCGTGCCCATCAGGCCTCCATCGCGCGTTTGAAGGCCGCGGCCACGCGGGCCGGGCCGGGAAAGTAGTCCCATTCCTGGGCATGGGGGTAGGGCGTGTCCCAGCCGGTGATGCGCTCAATCGGCGCCTCCAGGTGGTAGAAGCAATGCTCCTGCACCAGTGCGCTGAGTTCGGCGCCGAAGCCGCTGGTGCGGGTGGCCTCGTGCAGCACCACGCAGCGCCGCGTCTTCTTGACCGAGTTGATGATGGCGGGCAGGTCCAGCGGCCAGATGCTGCGCAGGTCGATGATCTCGGCGCTGATGCCGGTCTCGTTCGCTGCGGCTTCGGCCACGAAGACCATGGTGCCGTAGGTCAGCACGGTCAGGTCGGTGCCGGGTCTGAACACCGAGGCCGTTTCCAGCGGCAGCGAGTAATAGCCCTCTGGCACCTGACCCAGCGGGTGGTTGGTCCAGGGCACGGACGGCCTGTCGTGATGGCCATCGAACGGCCCGTTGTACAGGCGCTTGGGCTCAAGGAAGATGACAGGGTCGTCGCACTCGATCGCCGCGATCAGCAGGCCCTTGGCGTCATAGGGATTGCTGGGCATCACCGTGCGCAGGCCACAAACATGCGTGAACAGCGCCTCGGGGCTCTGGCTGTGCGTCTGGCCGCCGTAGATGCCGCCGCCGCAGGGCATGCGCAGGGTCAGCGGCGCGGTGAAGTCGCCGGCCGAGCGGTAGCGCAGCCGCGCTGCCTCGGAGACGATCTGATCCGAGGCCGGGTAGAAATAGTCGGCGAACTGGATCTCGGCCACCGGCCGCAGGCCGTAGGCGCCCATGCCCACCGCGATGCCGACGATGCCGCCCTCGGAGATCGGAGCGTCGAACACGCGGGACTTGCCGTACTTGGCCTGCAGGCCCTCGGTGCAGCGGAACACGCCGCCGAAGTAGCCGACGTCCTGACCGAACACGACCACATCGCCGCTGCGCTCCAGCATCACGTCCATGGCCGAGCGCAAGGCCTGGATCATCGTCATGGCGGTAGTCTTGCCTTCGCTGATGGCGGGCACCACATCGCTTTCGCTGCGCGCGTTCATGTCCGGCCTCCGAGCTTCTGCACCTGCTGCATCTGGTCGTGGAGATGCGGCGGCATGTCTTTGTACACATCCTCGAACATCGAGGCGATGCTGGGTACATGGCCGTGGCCCAGCGTGCCGAAACGCTCGGCCGCCTTCAGCGCGGCGCTGATTTCGGCCTCCAGTTCCTTCTGCGTGGCCTCATGCTGGGCATCGGACCACTCGCCTTGCAGTGTCAGGTGTTGCCTCAGCCGCGTGACGGGATCGCCGAGCGGGAACTTCGACCAGTCGTCGGCCGGCCGGTACTTGCTGGGATCATCCGATGTCGAGTGCGGCCCGGCGCGGTAGGTCACCCATTCGATCAGGGTCGGGCCCAGATTGCTGCGCGCGCGCTCGGCCGCCCATTTCGACACGGCATAAACGGCCAGGAAGTCATTGCCATCGACGCGCAGCGAGGCGATGCCGCAACCGACGCCGCGCGCTGCAAAGGTCGTCGCTTCGCCGCCGGCAATCGCCTGGAAGGTCGAGATCGCCCACTGGTTGTTGACCACGTTCAAGATCACCGGCGCGCGATAGACGTGGGCAAAGGTCAGCGCGGTGTGGAAGTCGGCCTCGGCGGTTGCGCCGTCGCCGATCCAGCCCGACGCAATGCGCGTGTCGCCCTTGATCGCCGAGGCCATCGCCCAGCCCACGGCCTGGATGAACTGCGTCGCCAGATTGCCGCTGATGCTGAAGAAGCCCGCCCGCTTGATCGAGTACATCACCGGCAGCTGCCGGCCCTTCAGCGGGTCGCGCTCGTTCGACAGCAGCTGGCAGATCAGCTCCACCATGTCCACATCGTCGCGGGCCAGCAGCAGGCTTTGCTGGCGGTAGGTCGGGAAGCACATATCGCCCGGGGCGATGGCCAAGGCATGGGCGCTGCCGATGGCCTCCTCGCCGAGGCTTTGCATGTAGAACGACATCTTCTTCTGCCGCTGCGCGATCAGCATGCGGGCGTCGAAGATGCGGGTCTTCAGCATCGCGCGCAGGCCGCGGCGCATCAACTCGGGCGAGAGCTGCGGGTCCCAGGGGCCGGTGGCGCTTCCATCTTCGGCCAGCACCCGCACCAGGCTGTAGGCCATATCGGCGGTGTCGCGCGGGGCGGCATCCAGCGGCGGCTTGCGCACCTCGCCGGCGGCGGACAGATGGAGGTAGGAAAAATCGGTGTGGCAGCCCGGGCGCCCGGTGGGCTCGGGGACGTGCAGGCGCAGTGCCTGCGGGCCAAGTTCGCTCATGATCGCTGACTCCGGCGCCGGCTTGTGGCCGGCTCAGTGCTGAGAGGTGCTGCGTCGCCCGGCGGGTGGCCTGTTGGCGCAGGAAGCGGCGGGGCGGCGCGCGGGGTTGCCGCTGGCCGCACTGCTTGAGGTCAAGCGTAGCGGATTTTCGGGGGCGTGGCTTCGGTCCGAACCCTCAGGCGCGGGGCTTCAGCGCCGCCCTTGCCTGCTCCAGCCGCAGCCAGAAGCGCGGCTCCTGCGAGGTGGCGAAGTTGATGCGCATCAGCGTCCCGGCGTGGCGGGTTGGGCTGAACAGCACGCCCGGCGCGGTCAGCCAGCCCTCATCAAGAAGCACTTGCGCCAGGCGCTCGGTGTCGATGCCCACATCAAGCCAGCCGAACAGGCCATTGGGCGGCGTGACGAAGCGGCAGCCGGTGTCCAGGGCCAGGCGCACCGAGCGCTGGCGGGCTGCCTCCAGCCGCGTCAGCACGCGTTCGGCGTGGCGGCGCAGCTGACCCTGCTCCAGGCACAGCGCGACGGCGCGCTCCAGCAGCGGGCTGGTGGTCAAGGTGCTGATCAGCTTCAGGTCGGTGAGCTTTTGCACCTTGTCGGCGCTGGCCGCCAGATAGCCGACGCGAAAACTCGGCGTCAGGATCTTGGAGAAGCCCGAGACGTAGATCGTGCGGCGCAGCCCGTCCAGCGCCGACAGCCGCGGCGCATGGTTGGGCGCCAGAAAGGCATAGGTGTCGTCCTCGACGATCTGGAAGTTGTACTGCTCGGCCAGCTTCAGAATCTGGTGCGCCGCTGCCAGCGACAGCGTGTTGCCGGTCGGGTTGTGCAGCACCGACACCGTCACATACATGCGCGGGCTGTGTTCGGCGGCGAGGCGTTGCATCGCTTCCAGATCGGGCCCGTGCTCGCCGCGCGGCACCGGCAGCAAGCGCATGCCGGCCTGAGTCAGGCGCGCGTATTCGATCGCCCAGCCGGGGTCGTCCACCAGCACGGCGTCGCCGGCTTGAAGCAGGGTGCGGGTGATCAGGTCCAGCGCGTGGGTGGCGCCGACGGTGGTGATCAGCTGCGGCGCGGTGCAGGCAATGCCCAGATCGGCCAGGCGCTGCGTCAGCGCGGCACGCAGCCGCGGCTCGCCGGCCGGCTCGCCGTAGTGCAGGGCCAGCTGATCGGGGCCGGTGCTCTGGGTGATGACGCGGCGCATCGCGCTTTGCAGCATCGGCAGGTCCAGCCAGTCGGTGGGCAGGGTGCCCAGGCCCGGCGCGGTGCGGGCATCGGCCTGGAACATGCCGCGTATCAGCGCGGTGGCGTCGATAGGCGCATGGCGAAATGGGTCCGGGATGACAGCTGCGACCTTGCGTGCGGCGGCGGCTGTACCGGCACGCACGGTCGGTTCGCGCACGAAGAAGCCGCGCTGCTTGCGCGCCTCGACCAGGCCGGTGGCCAGCAACTGGTCATAGGCGGCGACGACGGTGTAGGGGCTGACGCCATGGCGGCGCGCGCACTCGCGCACCGAGGGCAGGCGGGCGCCTGGCAGCAGCAGGCGTTGATGGATGCGCTCGGTCATGCGCTGGGCCAGCTGCTGGGCCAGCGGCGTGTCGGAACTGCGCGAGAGCGTGTGGGCGGCGGTGCTCATGGTGGCCATGTGCCGGTCGAGCAACCAGCACAGTTCGTTGAAATGTCAGGCGAAGTGTACTGGTTCTGTATTGGTTGTCGAGCATAGACTTGGGCCATGACAGCCGATGAACTGCTTGCCCTGCTGACCCTGGCCACGGCCATGAGCTTCACGCCGGGCCCCAACACGACGATGGCCGCCAGCCTGGGTGCCAACCTCGGCTGGCGCGCGGCGATGCCCTTTGTGCTGGGCGTGCCGGTGGGCTGGACGCTGCTGATGCTGGCCTGCGGCCTGGGCCTGGGGGCGCTGGTGATGGCGGTGCCTGCGGTGCGCATCGCCACCCAGGCGCTGGGCCTGGCCTACATGCTGTGGCTCGCCTGGAAGCTGTGGGGCAGCGACGTTCTGAACAAGTCAGCGAACGCGGGTTTGAACATCGGCTTCACCCAGGGCGTGCTCTTGCAGTTCGTCAACATCAAGGCCTGGATGCTGGCCTTGGCGATGACCTCGGGCTGGATCACCGTGCCGGGCCTGACCGCCGACATGCTGACCCGGCGCCTGCTGATCGTCTGCGTCGTGATGATGGTGTTCGCGCTGACCAGCAATCTGCTTTATGCCGCTACCGGCTCGCTGCTGCGCGCCTGGCTGGGGCAGGGTGGCCGTCTCCTGGTCTTCAACCGTTGCATGGCCGGCCTGCTGTGCCTCACCGCCTTGTGGATGCTGCGCCTGTGAGCACTATTCGATTGAGCACCGGTCCCTGGGGTCAACCTGCCACGCAAGGCCTGCTGCTGGGCCTGCTGGGTGTCTTCATCTTCGCGCTGAGCATCCCGATGACGCGTCTGGCCAGTGGCAGCAATGCCGCACCCCAGCTCGATCCGGTGTTCGTCGCGCTGGGCCGCGCCGCGCTGGCCGGCGGGCTGGCGGCGCTCTACCTGAAGCTCACTGGCGCCCAGCGGCCAAGCCGTGCGCAACTGCGGCCCTTGCTGCTGACCGCGGCCGGCGTGGTGTTTGGCTGGCCGTTGTTCCTCGGTCTGGCGGTGCGCGCCGTCGATGCCGTCCATGCTTCGGTGATCTCGGGCGTGCTGCCACTGGCCACGGCGACACTCGGCGCGCTGATGCTGCGCCAGCGCCCCAGCCGCGGTTTCTGGGCCTGCGCGATCGCCGGACTGGGGCTGGTGCTGGGCTTTGCCTGGTGGCGGGGCTCGGCGGGTCTGCAGTTCGCCGATGGCCTGCTGCTGCTGGCGGTGCTGAGTGCGTCCTACGGCTACGTCAGCGGCGCACGGCTGGCTCAGCAGCTGACGCCGGAGCAAGTGATCTCCTGGGTGCTGGTGCTGTCGCTGCCCATCACCGTGCCGGTGGCGCTGTGGACCTGGCCTCAACAGCCGGTCGCCTCCTCGGCCTGGGGCGGTTTTCTGTATGTGTCGGTGTTCTCGATGTGGCTGGGCTTCTTCGCCTGGTACCGGGCGCTGGCCCTGGGCGGCACGGTGCGGGTCAGCCAGGTGCAGGTGATTCAGCCCTTCCTGTCGATGCTGCTGGCCGTGCCGGTGCTGGGCGAGCATCTGGATGGGATGACCGTCTTGTTTGCCGCGGCGGTGCTGTTGGTGGTCTGGATCGGCAAACGTATGCCGGTCAATGCGGGGGTGGACTGATGACGACTTTGGGCATTCTGGGTGGCATGAGCTGGGAGTCCAGCGCGCACCTGTACAAGCTGCTGAACCAGGGTGTGGCCGCAAGGCTGGGCGGGCTGCACAGCGCCGATGTGCTGATGCGCAGCGTCGACTTCGCGACCATCGAGGTCTTGCAGCGCAGCGGCGACTGGGCTGGTGCCGCGGCCCTGCTGGGTGCCGCAGGTGCCGGGCTGAAGGCGGGCGGCGCGCAGGCGCTGCTGATCGCCACCAACACGATGCACAAGGTCGCCGACGAGGTTGAACGGATGAGCGGTCTGCCGCTGATCCATATCGTCGATGCCACGGCCGAGGCCTTGAAGTCCGCAGGCATCCGGCGCGCCGGCCTGCTGGCCACCGCCTACACGATGGAGCAGGACTTCTACATCGGGCGCATGGCGCACCGCCACGGCATCGAGGTGCTGGTGCCCGAAGCGCCGCAACGCGCGGAGGTGCACCGCATCATCTTCGAGGAGCTGTGCCGCGGCCGCATCGTCGATGCCTCGCGCAGCTACTACCGCGAAGTGGTGCGCCAGCTGGCCGGGGAGGGCGCCGAGGGCGTGATCCTCGGCTGCACCGAGATTTGCTTGCTGCTGGACCCGGCCGAGGAAATCAGCCCGGTGCCGCTGTTCGACGGCACGGCGCTGCATGCGCAGGCCGCCATCGACTGGATGCTGGGCGCCTGAACGGCCGCCAGTGGTACAACATTCCCCCCGACAGGCGCTTGAGCGCCTGCCTCACGACAAAGCGAGAGCCTTATGAGCACCGTCTGGAAACAAGCCCGCCGCGCCGCGCGCATGAACCCATCCATCATCCGCGAGATCCTCAAGGTCACCGAGAAGCCGGGCATTCTGTCGATGGCCGGCGGCCTGCCCTCGGCCGACACCTTCCCGGTCGAGGCGCTGAAGGCGGCCTGCGACAAGGTCCTGAGCGAGAACGCCAGGGAAGCGCTGCAATACGCCGCCAGCGAGGGCTTTGCCCCGCTGCGCGAATGGGTTGCCAAGCGTGTGTCGAGCCTGGGCATCACGGCCGACCCGGACCAGGTGCTGATCACCAGCGGTTCGCAGCAGGGCCTGGACCTGGTCGGCAAGATTCTCTGCGACGCCGGTGCGCCGGTGGCCGTGGAAACGCCCACCTATCTCGGTGCGCTGCAGGCCTTCACGCCCTACGAGCCGATCTTCACCAGTCTGGCCAGCGACGACCAGGGCCCGCTGCCCGAGGCCTTTGCCAGGCTGCCGCATGACGCAGCGGGCACCCGTTTCGCCTATCTGCTGCCCAATTACCAGAATCCCACCGGCCGGGTGATGGGCCTGGAGCGCCGTCAGGCGGTGATGGCCGCGGCCAAGGCGGCGGGCGTGCCCATCGTCGAGGACAACCCCTATGGCGACCTCTGGTTCGACGAGCCGCCGCTGCCCTCGCTGACGTCGATGTGGCCTGAGGGTTCGATCTATCTGGGCTCCTTCTCCAAGGTGCTGACACCGGGCTTCCGCCTGGGCTACATCATCGCGCCCAAGGAGCTGTACCCCAAGCTGCTGCAGGCCAAGCAGGCGGCCGATCTGCACACGCCCGGCTTCAACCAGCGCGTGGTCTACGAGGTCATCAAGAACGGCTTCCTGGACGAGCACGTGCCCAAGATCCGCGCCCGCTACAAGGCCAACCGTGATGCGATGGCCGAGGGCTTGAAGCAGCATCTGCCCCCGGGCTGCGAATGGCAGAGTCCCAAGGGCGGCATGTTCTTCTGGATCCGCCTGCCGGCTGGGCTGGACGCGATGGCGTTGCTGCCTCAGGCCGTGGAGGCCAACATCGCCTTCGTTCCCGGCGCGGCCTTCTACGCCCACACGCCGGATCCGCGCACCTTGCGCTTGTCCTTCGTGACCCTGACGCCGGAGCTGATCAGTGAGGGCGTGGCCATTCTCGGCCGCGTGCTGCACGAGGCACTGGCCCTGGCGGACGAACCCACGCCATGAGCCAGGACAGGCGCTTCATGCAGGTCGACGTCTTCACTGATCGACCCCTGCTGGGCAACCCGCTGGCGGTGGTGATCGACAGCGAAGGCCTCAGCGATCAGCAGATGGCAGCGTTTGCGCGCTGGACCAATCTGTCAGTGACGACCTTCCTGCTGCCGCCGACCGACGCGGCGGCCGACTATCTGGTGCGCATCTTCACCCCCGGTGGCGAGCTTCCGTTTGCCGGCCACCCGACGCTGGGCACGGCGCACTGCTGGCTGGCTCAGGGGGGCTTGCCCAAGCAGCCGGGCATGATCGTCCAGCAATGCGGGGTCGGCCTGGTACGCGTCAAGCGCGACGGCACGCGGCTGGCCTTTGCCGCGCCGCCGCTGCGCCGAGGCGGTCCGGTGGCGCCCGAATTGCATGCCCAGGTGCTGCGCACCTTGCGCCTGCCGGCCGAGGAGGTGCTCGACGTGGTCTGGGTGGACAACGGCCCGCACTGGATCGCTGCCCGACTGAAGAGCGCCGAGGCCGTGCTGGCGCTGCAACCCGACTACCGGGCCATCGGCCCTCTGGAGTTGGGCGCCATCGGCCCCTATCCACCTGGCGCGCCGCAGCAATTCGAGGTGCGCGCCTTCGTGCCCGACATGGGCGTGGCCGAAGACCCGGTCTGCGGCAGCCTCAACGCGGGCATGGCGTTGTGGATGATGGAGATGGGCCATGCTGGCGCGAGCTATGTGGTCAGCCAGGGCCAGGTGCTGGGCCGCGACGGCCGCGTCCATGTGCGGCGCGACGGCGCCGACACATGGATCGGCGGCGACGTGACGCCGCTGATCACCGGGGCGGTGAGGCTGTGAACCCCTCGGCCGAACTCGACCATCTGGTGATTGGCGCGCGCACGCTGGACGAGGGTGTGGCCTGGTGCGAGGCGACCCTGGGCGTGACCCCCGGGCCTGGCGGCAGGCATGGGCTGATGAGCACCCACAACCGGCTGCTGTCGGTAGCCACGCCGGAGTTCCCGCGCGCCTATCTGGAGATCATCGCGATCGACCCGGAGGCGCCGGAGCCCGGCCGTGTGCGCTGGTTCGATCTGGACGAGGGCCGCGTGCAGCAGCTGCTGAGCCAGGGCCCGCGCCTGCTGCATTGGGTGCTGCGCGTGCGCGACATCAAGAGCGCCCATGCGCACTGGCGGGCGCTGGGTCTGGATGCCGGCGAGGTGCTGCAGGCCTCGCGGCTCACGCCCCACGGCGAGCTGCGCTGGCAGATCGCGGTGCGTACCGACGGCAGGCGCCTGCTGCAGGGTGCGCTGCCGCTGCTGATCGAATGGGGTGAGGGTCATCCTGCCGACACCATGCCGGCCAGCGGCGTGCAATTGCGCTCGCTCTGCCTGGGCTCGCTGGACGCCGAGTTCGCCCGTCGCGCACTGACCGGCCTGGGGCTGCAGGGCCCGGCGGGCCACGCCGGGGCGGCGCCATTTGTCGCGCAGCTGGACACCCCCAAGGGCCTGGTGTCATTGCCATCTCTGAGCTGAAGGATAAACAGACATGACCGAAGCGCTGTTCCGTGAAGACGCCCAGCTGCGCGAATGCGAGGCCATGGTCTTGCGCGCCGATGCGCAGGGCGTGGTGCTGGACCGCACCGTGTTCTACCCGCTGGGCGGTGGCCAGGCCGGCGATCGCGGCGAGCTGCGCCTGGCCGATGGCACGGCGCTGCAGATTGCCGACACGCGCAAGGGTGTGGAGCCCAACGAGGTGCTGCATGTGCTCGCGCCGGGGCAGGAAGATGTGCTGCGGCACTTCGCCCCCGGCACCATCGTCAAGGCGCAGATCGACTGGGAGCGCCGCTTACGCCATATGCGCTTTCATACGGCCACGCACCTGTTGTGCGCGCTGGTGCCGCAGCAGGTCGACGGCTGCTCGATCACCGCCGATTACGCTCGGCTGGACTTCCACATGAGCGAACCACTGGACAAGGAGGCCTTGACCCAGGGGCTGGCCCGTCTGGTGGCCGAGGCGCACCCGGTCAGCCACAGCTGGATCAGCGATGCCGATCTCGACGCCAATCCAGGCTTGGTGCGCAGCATGAGCGTGCAACCGCCGCGCGGCTCGGGCCAGGTGCGGGTGCTGAAGATCGAGGGAGTCGATCTTCAGCCCTGCGGGGGCACGCATGTCAGCAACACGGCCGAGATTGGAGCCGTCATCGTGACGAAAATCGAGAAGAAATCCGCCATGACTCGAAGGGTCGTCCTGGGCTTCGCCCAGGCTGCCGTTGACTGAGGGCACTTTTCTTTGGGGAGCGCTCATATGCGTACCCGCATGTGTAGCCGGGCAAAGTCAAAGTCAATGGCTTTGGTGCCTAGTTGGCCTGTGCCGTTTTGCCAGGTTCATGGCCCAGGCAGCACCGAGAGGTTTACCTGTCCACTACAGACACACCGGCAATCCGGCTCCGTCTGGTCAGCGCTTGGGCGCTCAGCAAGCGCGGAGCGAATCAAACCGCAGGCAGCGCTTTAGCGGGCCTTCCCCAACCATGGGGATGTGTTCATTCGCATAACTGATAAAAGTTGTGGCAGCCAAGATTTAAGGCGTACATTCTCTCTCGCATCTCCGCCCAGCATTTTGGGAGACTTTCATGCGCTTTTCGCCCCTGCTCCACGCACTGCTATTGACCGTGGCGTGCTGCTCCGCACATGCCGCTGACAGCACGCTCCCGGCGGTGCAAGTCGGCATCTATCAAGACCCCTTTGGATTTAGCAGCCCGAGTGTATTGAACGTCGGCCTGAATGGCGGACTCGCGTCAGGCCCGGGTGGCTTCAAGTCCTACCGCCGGGCGTTCCTCATTTTTGACCTGGCCGGTGTGGTCCAGCCGATCACAGGCGCCTCGCTCACCGTGACGCCTACCGAATACGTGTCGCAAGGCGGGTCAGTTGCCGTGGTCAACGGGACGCTTGTTGTCACACCCCTGAGCAATAGCAGCGAGCCGTTCTCGGTCTTCGAAGTAACAACCCCCGCAAGTGTCGTAGGTGCTGCGCATGTCGGCGGCGGTTTTCCTCCGGTGACTAACTCAGCCGGCATTGCCATCTTCAACGACCTAGGGGATGGCGCTGTGTTCGGTAGCTTCACCGCGGCTAGGGGGCCGCTTGCACCACTGACACTAACCCTGAACGACGCGGCGGTTTCCGCTCTCAATTCGCATCGAGGCGAGCAGATCGCGATCGGCGTTCGGCATATGGGCCAAGCCCTGGGTGGCGGGTTGTTCGGTGCTCCTATGAACATCCAGCACCTGCAACTGTCAACGCTGGCCGCATCTCACATCTTGCAGATCACAACCGCTGTGCCGGAGCCTTCGCAAACAGCGCTTCTACTCGGCGGCCTGACGTTGCTTGCCGTACGCTTGCAACGGCGCCGAGATGAACGCGCCTAGTGCTATGACTGCAGAAATTGCATAGGCAGCGGCCAGAGCCAGAGCCAGAGCAACGAGTATCCCCCCTTAGCGCTAAGCTGATTCGGCAGCGGTTTCTGGTGGGACTTGGCGCCGGACGAATGGATGGCCTCCGAGACACTCGCGATGCCGGGTATCAGCCTGACCGAGGTTAGCCATGGCGTACATGACGGCGTTTACGGCCGCCATTTGCGGCCAAGGCGCACTGTGCGGCCTTCGTGGACGGACCTCTGGCCCATTGATCGCCCGCACCCGTAGCGGCATGCCGCCTTTGGCCGTCATTTCATCCTGGGCCAACGGCTCAACGCCGTACCCGTCCGTTCACACGGTAGGTTGATCGACTTCAATCGGGCAAAGCGCTGGGGGAAGGGAATGGCAGCCGAGGGGTCGTCAGGTACATGATGAAGGTTGCGAAACACCCATCACAGGTGAGCGATCACCAAAAGTATCAAGCCATGACCCGCAGGGTCGTACCGGAACTTGTCTGACGAGCCCGCGGGTGAACTGACTCAGTTCGCGCTGTACTTCTCCGCGCGGTAATTGTCGTGGCAGGCCTTGCAGCTCTGGCCCACGGCGCCGACGGCAGCCTTGATCTGGTCCAGATTGCCGCTCTTGGCGGCAGCGTCCAGCTTGGCGACCTCGGCCACCATCTTGTCGGAAGCCTCCCTGAACTTGGCGCTTTCCTTCCATATCTCGGCTTTGGCGCGGTTGGGCAAGCCCTTGTCCGTGCCTTCGCCAAAGGCGGCCCAGGGCAGCTTGGACAGGGTTGCAACGATGTCGGCATTCTCTGCCGCGGCCTTGGCGTCGAACGGCGCGCGACCGCTGGCCATGGCAGCGATGCGGCCGAAATGGCTGGCCATCACGGTGAGGGCGCCTTGGCGGTACTTGATCGCGTCTTCGGGCTTCTGGAACTGCGCGGCCGCGGGCAGGGCGACGCAAAGGCCACAGGTCAAAGCAAGCAGAACTCTCTTCATGCGGGGTCTCCGGTGACGTGACGGATGGGGTCAGGGCTCGCGGCCGACGGCCGCGCCGTGGCAGTGTACGCAGACTGGCTGAAGTTTGCAGGGGCTGGACGCGCGCCCTGGTTTTGCGCCATCCTTGGCGCCTGCCATCACATCGACAGGAGCGTTGTTCATGCCCCAATCCCCCGAGGCCGGCGGCCAAGCGGTTCGCGTCTGGGACCTGCCCACCCGCCTGTTCCACTGGAGCCTGGCACTGTGCGTGGTCGGCTCGGTCGTTAGCGCCAAGATCGGCGGCAATCTGATGGACTGGCATATGCGCCTGGGCTACGCGGCCTTCACCCTGCTGCTGTTCCGCATCGTGTGGGGCCTGGTCGGCGGGCGCTGGTCGCGCTTTGCCAGCTTCATCTACAGCCCGCAGGCCTTGATGCGCTATTTGCGTGGCAAGCCTCTGCCGGGCGACCACTTCGAGGTCGGCCACAGCCCTCTGGGCGCGCTGTCGGTGTTCGGCCTGCTGGCGGTACTGGCCGCGCAGGTGGGTACCGGGCTGTTCGCCGATGACGAGATTGCCACCACCGGGCCCTTGATACGCTTCGTCAGCGGCGCCACCAGCAGCCTGCTGACCGGCTATCACAAGCACTGGGGCCAGTGGCTGATCTACGCCTTGGTGGCCCTGCATGTGCTGGCCATCCTGTTCTATGTGATCAAGCGCGGCAAGACTTTGGTCCGGCCCATGCTGGTGGGCGACAAGCTGCTGACCGCCGAGGTGCCGGCCAGCCGCGACGGCGCAGGCCTGCGGCTGCTGGCTCTGGTGATGCTGCTGGTCTGCGCCGGCTTCGTGGCCTGGTTGATTGGCCTGGGTGGCCAGCCGGGCCAGTAGTCCGGGCCTTGCCCTAAACTGCAGGTCGGCCCCCAACTCCTTTCAATGCAGCCCCCCGTCATCCAACTCCTCACGCCGGACACGGCCGAGCACTGGGTCGCCAGTCGCCAGATCCTGCGCGAGTACGCGGCCAGCCTGGGCTTCGATCTGGCCTTCCAGGGCTTCGAGGCCGAGCTGGCCGGGCTGCCTGGCGACTACGCGCCGCCCGGCGGCCTGTTCCTGCTGGCCTGGGTGGATGGCGAACTGGCCGGTTGCGGCGCCATCCGCAATCTTCCCGACGTGGACTATGCGAATGCCTGCGAGATGAAGCGCCTCTTCGTGCGGCCGGCTTTTCGCGGCTTTGGCCTGGGGCGCCAGCTGACCCAGGCGCTGATGGACGGCGCCTCGCAGGCCGGGTACTCGGAAATGCTGCTCGACACGATGGACGATATGGAGGCCGCGCGCGGCCTCTATGAAACCCTGGGTTTCGAGGAGGTGCCGCCGTTCTACTTCAACCCCTTGCCGGGGGCCCACTATCTGAAGGTCTCGCTGACCTGATTGCCCTGCCCACCATGTCCGAAGCCCTGTATCAAGTCAGCCTGGCCGTCAACGCCCGTGCCCGCCTCGGCGAATCGCCGCTGTGGCACCCCATCGAGCAACTGCTGTACTACGTCGATATTCCGTCGTGCCAGGTCTTGCGCTTCAAGCCCGCCACAGAGCAGCTGATGCGCTGGGACGTGGGCAGCGAGGTCGGTTGCCTGGCGCCGCTGGAGGATGGCGGTCTGCTGCTGGCCCAGCGCGATGGCCTGTGGCGGCTCGACACCACGACCGGCCAGCGCACCCAAGTGGCCACCGCGCCATACGACACTGCCACGCAGCGCTTCAACGACGGCAAGGCCGATCCGCAGGGCCGCTTCTGGGCTGGCACCGTCTATGAGCCACGCGAGCCGGCCCTGGCCGCGCTCTACCGCTATACCGGAGGCCAGTTCACGAGCATGGTCGGTGAGGCCGTGACGGCCAATGGCCTGGGCTGGAGCCCGGACGGCCGCACGATGTACTGGACCGACACCCGCGCACACACCATCTGGGCCTTCGATTTCGATGGTGCCAGTGGTGTGATCGCGAACCGGCGCGTTTTTTCTACTTTTGCCAGGCGTGGCGCCGAGCAATCGCTGGAGGACTACGGCGGCAGGCCCGATGGCGCGGCCGTGGACGTTGACGGTTGTTACTGGGTTGCGATGTACGAAGGCCAGCGCCTGCTGCAGCTGTCGCCGCGGGGTGAACGGTTGCGCGAGGTGGTGCTGCCGGTGCGCTGCCCGACCATGCCCTGCTTCGGTGGTGCCGACCTGCGCACGCTGGACATCACCAGCGCCAGCGACAAGCGCCCGGCCGAGGAGTTGGCGTCGCAACCCTGGGCCGGCTGCGTGCTGCAGCTGCGCGTCGAGACGCCGGGCCTGCCGGCGAACTTCGCTCGCCTTGCTTGATCAAGACCTCGGATTTGGCCCGCGTCGACGCAGTGCGGCAATGACCTGAGACGTCATTGCCGTCATTCCGTCACGGCCGCAGACTGTCATCAAGGTAGCTCAGTCAGGCTTGCGCGCAGATCGGGCTTTGGAGGATGGGCGGGTTATCACGTATAATTCCGAGTCTTTGCTGCCCGCAGCCCCGAAATTCTTGTTGAGCTCTAAGTGCAATGACAACCAGTGCCACCGTGAGTGATCTTGTCAAGAATGACGTAAGCGTCCTGGGGCCCAATGCAGCGGCGAAGGTGGCGGCGAATGTTTCAGCACAGGCTGCCTCAGGCTGGGAAGATGAGACCGAAGCACAGGCTTTCAAGCCCCTGACCCGCGAACAAGCGCAGGTTTTGCGGGCCGAGCAGCCGTCGATCTCGCCCTGGCGTGTGGTGGCGGTGCAGGCCGCCGTGGGCCTGGTGTGTTGCCTGGTCGCGTGGCTGGTAACGGGCAAGGCCGTTGTGGCCTGGTCGGCGCTCTACGGTGTGGCTGCGGTGGTATTGCCCAGCGCGTTGCTGGCGCGAGGAATGACGAAAAGAGCAGGCTCGGCCGTTGGTGTTGCCATCGGCTTCCTGTTCTGGGAAATGTTGAAGATTGGAGCGGCGATCGCCATGCTGGTGATCGCTGCCAAGGTGGTGCCCAACCTGAGCTGGCCAGCATTGCTGATCACGATGGTTGTGTGCATGAAAGTGAACTGGTTCGCGCTTCTTTGGCGCGGCCGCTGATTGACGACGAGGCTCAAGACAAACATGGCAACCGAAGGCCACGCAAACGCCCCGAGCGCTGGTGAATACATCATTCACCACCTGCATCACGCGCAAAACCAGCCGCAGCACGGCGTCGTTGACTTTTCCGTCATCAATCTGGACTCGGTGACCTTCACCGTGCTGATCGGTGCACTGGGTTGCTTCCTGCTCTGGCTGGCCGCTCGCTCGGCCACGTCGGGTCGCCCCGGCCGCTTCCAGGCCGCGGTCGAGATGCTGGTCGAGATGGTCGATAACCAGGCCAAGGGCATCGTGCACAACGCCAACAGCCGCAAGCTGGTGGCTCCGCTGGCTCTGACCGTGTTTGTCTGGATCTTCCTGCTGAACGCGATGGACTTGCTGCCCGTCGATCTGCTGCCCTGGCTTTGGCAGACCGTCACCGGCAATCCACACGCCTATCTGCGCGTGGTGCCCACCGCCGACCTGTCCATCACCATGGGCCTGTCGCTGGGCGTACTGATCGTCTGCCTGATCTACAACGTCAAGATCAAGGGCGCGGGCGGCTGGGTGCATGAGCTGTTCTCGGCGCCGTTCGGCGACAAATGGTTCCTGTACCCCGTCAACTTCGCGATGCAGATCATCGAGTTCGTGGCCAAGACCGTGTCTCACGGCATGCGGCTGTTCGGCAATATGTATGCCGGCGAACTGATCTTCTTGTTGATCGCCCTGATGGGCGGCGCCTTTGCCTCGGTCGGCCTGGCCACCGGTATTGCGCTGTTCGTTGGCCGCATCATTGCCGGCTTCGTCTGGGCAGCCTTCCACCTGATCATCATCACGCTCCAAGCCTTTGTGTTCATGATGTTGACGCTGGTGTACATCGGGCAAGCCCACGACGCCCACTGATTTTTCGAGTTCTTTCTCTCACCCTTTCTCTATCCCTCTCTAAGGAAACACCATGGAAGTCATTAGCTTTGTTGCTCTCGCCGCTGGTCTGATCATTGGTCTGGGTGCCGTTGGCGCCTGTATCGGTATCGGCATCATGGGCAGCAAGTACCTTGAGGCGGCCGCCCGTCAGCCCGAGCTGATGAACGAACTGCAAACCAAGATGTTCCTGCTGGCGGGTCTGATCGACGCTGCTTTCATTATCGGTACCGGTATCGCCCTGTGGTTCGCAACGGCCAACCCGTTCCTGGCCCAGATCGCCAACCTGCCGAAGTAAGCAAGCCGCACTGCGGCTGGGCCTGGGCGTCTTTGGCGCCGGGCCATGAGGCTGTGATGTATTCGATCCCTATAGTTTGTGAGGCACCAACGTGAGCATTAACGCTACGCTGATCGCGCAACTGATCGTCTTCCTGATCTTGGTCGGGTTCACGATGAAGTTTGTGTGGCCGCCCATCGTGAAAGCACTGGATGAGCGCGCCGAGAAGATCGCCGCCGGCTTGTCTGCCGCCGACAAGGCCAAGGCCGAGTTGAGCAACGCCAACAAGCGCGTTGAAGAGCAGCTGTCCAGCGCCCGCAACGATGCCGCCCAACGCCTGGCCGATGCCGAGCGCCTGGCGCAATCGATCGTTGAAGAAGCCAAGTCGCGCGCCAGCGACGAAGGCGCCAAGATCATTGCTGCCGCCAAGGCCGAGGCCGAGCAAGAGTCCGTGAAGGCCCGTGAAGCTCTGCGTCAGCAGGTCGCCACCCTGGCCGTCAAGGGCGCTGAGGCCATCCTCAAGCGCGAAGTCAACGCCGGCGTTCACGCCGAGTTGCTGACGCGTCTGCAGACCGAGCTGTAATCACCATGGCCGAGCTTGCAACCCTTGCCCGCCCCTACGCGGAAGCACTGTTCCAGGTCGCCAGCAAAGGTGATCTGAAGCAGGTCGTCGAGCAGATTGATGCAGTGGCCGCCGTCGCGGCCGATGCTCAGCTGCGCCAGTTCGCCGACAACCCCAAGGCCACGGCCGAACAGGTGATGGATGTGATCGCAGCGGTCGTCAAGACGCCGCTGGGTGATACCGCCAGGAACCTGCTCAGCACCGTGATCGCCAACGGCCGCCTGACCGTGCTGCCCGAAATCGCCGCGCAATTCCATGTGCTGGTGAACGAGCGCTCCGGCGTGTCGGATGCGCAAGTGTTCAGCGCCTTCGCGATCGAGCCCGCCCAGATGGGCGCGCTGGTGGCAACGCTGGAAAAGCGCTTTGGCCGCAAGCTCAATGCCACGGTTCAGATCGAACCCGAGTTGATTGGTGGCATTCGCGTGGTGGTTGGAGACGAAGTGCTCGACACCTCGGTGAAGGCACGTCTTGAACAAATGAAGGTGGCGCTGGCGGCCTGAGGCTTAGCGCCCAGCCGCTGCAACACCTGACCCCTCATCCAAACTGCCCCAAGCCGACGGCCCGTGCCGGAAGTGCCAAGCAGACCGGAGAAAAGCAATGCAACTGAATCCCGCAGAAATTTCCGAACTGATCAAGAGCCGCATCGAGGGCCTTGGCACTTCGACCGACATTCGCAATCAGGGCACCGTGGTTTCGGTGACCGACGGCATCGTGCGCGTGCACGGCCTGTCTGATGCGATGCAGGGCGAGATGCTGGAGTTCCCGGCCACTGCCGACGGCACGTCGACCTTCGGTCTGGCGTTGAACCTCGAGCGCGACTCGGTGGGCGCCGTGATCTTGGGCGAATACGAGCACATCTCCGAAGGCGACACCGTGAAGTGCACGGGCCGCATTCTGGAAGTGCCGGTCGGCCCCGAGCTGAAGGGCCGCGTCGTCAATGCGCTGGGCCAGCCGATTGACGGCAAGGGTCCGGTCAATGCCAAGATGTCCGCTCCGATTGAGCGCATCGCCCCGGGCGTGATCGCCCGTAAGTCGGTGGACCAGCCGATGCAGACCGGCCTGAAGTCGATCGACTCGATGGTGCCCGTCGGCCGTGGCCAGCGCGAGCTGATCATCGGTGACCGCCAGACCGGCAAGACGGCTGTCGCCATCGATGCCATCATCAACCAGCGCGGTCAGAACATGACCTGCATCTATGTTGCGATCGGCCAGAAGGCTTCGTCGATCAAGAACGTGGTGCGTGCCCTGGAAGCCAACGGCGCGCTGGAGTACAC
>Ga0187845_1000430_pt1 | contig 24695 bp, 28 predicted proteins | sample SpaLakP09_SKY_68_FD_134515 | JGI IMG/M metagenome (GOLD analysis project Ga0187845, IMG submission 134515) | Oligotrophic lake water microbial communities from Sparkling Lake, Wisconsin, USA - SP09_SKY_68 | ecosystem: Environmental > Aquatic > Freshwater > Lake | place: USA: Sparkling Lake... | reverse complement strand
TTTGACGCCGTTGGCCCGCGAGGGTCCACCTTCCGCTTTCTCTTCACACGTTCCCCCTATCCATCGCTTCCATGGCCGACGTCGCTCGTAAGGCTGAGGTGGGAGGCGTCCATTTCATTCTCCTTTGGTATCGATTGGACACCGGCGCGGCGACGACGGTACGGACGTTCGCGCCTGAACTGATGCGTATCATAACGCTGACCGACCTCATCAGGCGGTCGTGGCTAACTGGACTCGACATTTCTTGAACTGCCCTGGCTTCTTCTGTACATTCGTCAGGACGAGTTGACGAACGAAAACAGAGAACCGACCACAACCATGAGCTCCCCCGACATGCTGCTGGACGTGCTGCGCGCCGAATTGCGCGCCGCCGGGATCACCTACAAGATGCTGGCCGACCGCATCGCGATGAGCGAATCGAGTATCAAGCGCATGTTCGGCCAGAAGGACATGACCCTGTCGCGCCTGGCCCAGATCTGTCAGGCAGCGGGGATCGCCATGGAAGACGTGCTGCGGCGCGCGGCCGATGCGCGGCCGCAGGCCGATACGTTGACGCTCATCCAGGAAACGGCGCTCGTCGCCAATCCGCGCCTGCTGCTCGTGGCGATCTGCTGCCTCGGGCACTGGAGCCTGGAACAGATGGTGGAAACCTATCGTTTGAGCGAACCCGAATGCATCGGCTTGCTGGTGGAACTCGACCGCCTCGGCGTGATCGAACTGAAGCCGCTGAACCGCTATACGCTGCGGGTTTCGAACGCGTTCCGCTGGCTGCCGGACGGGCCGGTACAGCGCTTCTTCCGCGCCTACGTCGTCGAAGATTATTTTGCAGGTAACTTCGACGGTGCTGGCGAAGCCTTGATGTGCCTTCCCGCGCGCCTGTCGCTGGCGAGCGCCGCCGAGCTGGCGGAAAAAATCCATCAACTCGCCGGAGAACTGGCGCGCATGCACCGCAACGACCGCCGCCTGCCCCCGCAGGAACGCGACGGTTTTACGTTGCTGGTGGGTTTCCGTTCGTGGGAATTCGCCGCGTTCACCGCGCTGCGGCGCTGAACCTGCCTGTGATTCTTACTGCGTATTCGTCTGGCCGGCCGGGTTGTCGCCGCCGCGCATCTGCGGCGGCATCTGCTGGCCGTTCTGCGTCGGATTGATCGGATTCGGATTCGCAGGCGGCGGATTGTCGTGCGTGCCGACGTCGCCCGGGTTCGTCATCGACGGCTGCTGCTGCGGTTGCGGCTGCACGGCGCCCGGTGCCATCGGCGGTTCGGGTATGGCCTGCACCGGCTGCGCGGCGGGCGCGGTCGTGATCTGCTGCGGCTGCGGAAAATTCTGCTGCGGCATCCCGCCCGGCGGTGCGCCGCCGGGCGTCCCTCCACCCATCGCTGCCGCGGGCTTGGTATCGGTCGCCAGTTCGACGCGCTTCATGACGCCGCCGTCGGACAACATCACATAGCGCGGATGCACTTCCGCCAGCGTGATGCCCGGCGCCAGCTCCTTGCCGACCCGCAGCGCCTTCGGCGGCGAACCTTCGGCGACGATGATCGCCACGCTGCTGCTCCCGTCCGCCACGACGCCGGTCAGCTGGTAATTGGTCGCGCTCGCCACCGAGACCTGGCCGCCGAACAAGGTGGCGGCAGCGTCGATGGTCGGGTCGGGCATGGCCGCCGACGGCGCCGCCGCGATCGGACGCTGGGGCGGCTGGTACAGCTGCAGGATCCAGTACGCGAGCGACACGGCCAGCAGGATCACGCCCAGCAGACTCAGGAGTAAAGGCAAGCGCTTGTTCATCAGTTTCCTTGTTACTGCACCAACTGGTTGATTTCAATGATCGGCATCAGCACCGCCAGCACGATCAACAGCACGACGAGGCCCATGGCCAGGATCAGCACCGGCTCCAGCAGGCCGGCGATGGTCAGGGTGCGCCGTTCGAGGTCGGCCTGCTGCGAATTCGAGGCCCGTTCGAGCATGGCCGGCAGCTCGCCCGTGATTTCGCCCGCGCGGATCATGTGCACGAGCATGGGCGGGAACAGCTTTTGCGCCGACAGCGCCCGCGCCAGGCTCACGCCTTCGCGCACGCTGGCCGTCGCCTGCTCCACCAGTTCTTTCATCGCCACGTTCGACAGCGTGTCGCGGCTCGTCTCGAGCGCGCGCAGGATGGGCACACCCGAGCCGGTCGTGATCGCCAGCGTGCTCGCGAAGCGTGTCGTGTTCAGGCTGCGCTCGAACTTGCCGTACACGGGCGCATTCAGCAGCCACGTATGCCAGCGGCGCTTGAGCACGGGGTTGCGCAAGGCCCGACGCCATGCGTACCACGCTGCGATGACGATCAATGCGACATAGATCCCGTAGGCGCGCGTAAAGTTCGACACGCCGAGCATGAGAACCGTCAGGAACGGCAGCTTCTGCTTGGTGTTCGCGAACACCGAAACGATCTGCGGCACGACGTACGTCAGCAGGAAGATCACGATCGCGAACGCGACGACGGTGACGATGGCCGGATAGGTGAACGCGAGGCGCACGCGCTGCACGAGGGCGTTGCGGCGCTCGATGTAGTCGGCCAGGCGCGACAGCACGCGCGACAGCTGGCCGATCTGTTCGCCGGACGAGACGAGCGCGCGGTAGATCTCGGCGAAGTCGCGCGGATGGCGCGCCAGCGCGCTGGAGAACGAGGCGCCGCCCATCACTTCGGAACGGATCGACGCGATCAGGTCGCGCACGTAGGGGCGTTCGGCCTGTTCCAGCAGGGCCGTGAACGCCTGCTCGAGCGGCAGGCCGGCCTCCAGCAGGCTCGCGAGCTGGCGCGTGAACAGGGCGAGTTCGACCTGGGACAGGCGTTCGCCGAAACCGCGCGCCCGCGCCGCCCCGCTCTCGTCGACCTGGGCCGCGATGGCCTCGACGGTGAGCGGCGTCAATCCCTGCAGGCGCAAGTCGGCGCGCGCGGCACGCGGGCTGTCGGCGTTCAGGACGCCCTTGCGGGTGACGCCGCCCGTGTCGACGGCTTCATAGCGGAAGGCGGGCATCGATCAATCCACCTTCGTCACGCGCAGCAGTTCGGCTTCCGTCGTGATGCCTTCCTGCACCCACCGCCCGCCGTCGTCGTGCATGGTCTTCATGCCGGATTTCAGGGCCGCGTTACGGATCTCGGCCTCGGCGGCCTGGTTGTGGATCTGCGAACGGATCTGTTCGTTCGTCTCGAGCAGCTCGTACACGCCCACGCGGCCGTGGAAGCCCGTGTGGCCGCAGCGGTCGCACCCGACCGCCACCCACTGCCCGCCTTCCTGGCGCTTGCAGTGCGGGCACAGCTTGCGTACGAGACGCTGGGCCATCACGCCCAGCAGCGACGACGACAGCAGGAATGGTTCGATGCCCATGTCCAGCAGACGGGTGACGGCCGACGCGGCGTCGTTCGTGTGCAGCGTGGCCAGCACCAGGTGGCCCGTCAGCGACGCCTGCACGGCGATCTGGGCCGTTTCGAGGTCGCGGATCTCGCCGATCATGATGACGTCCGGGTCCTGGCGCAGGATCGCGCGCAGGGCCTTGCCGAACGTCATGTCGATGCGGGCGTTGACCTGCGTCTGGCCGATGCCGGGCAGGTCGTATTCGATCGGGTCTTCCACCGTCATGATGTTGGTGGTCGTCGAGTTCAGGCGCGACAGCGACGCGTACAAGGTCGTCGTTTTACCCGAGCCGGTCGGGCCCGTGACGAGCACGATGCCGTGCGGCTGGTTGATCAGCTTGTCGAACTGCGGCAGCATCTGCCCGCTCATGCCCAGGTGGCTGAGGTCGAGACGGCCCGCCTCCTTGTCGAGCAGACGCAGCACGGCACGTTCGCCATGGCCGGTCGGCAGGGTCGAGACGCGCACGTCGACGGGCTTGCCGCCGATGCGCAACGTGATGCGTCCGTCCTGCGGCAGGCGTTTTTCCGCGATGTCGAGCTGCGACATGATCTTGATACGCGAGATCAGCGAGGCATGGATGCCCTTGCGCGGCCGCACGATGTCGCGCAACGCGCCGTCGATGCGGAAGCGCACCACGGACGTCTGCTCGAACGGTTCGATGTGGATGTCGGACGCGCCTTCGCGCAGCGATTGCGTGAGCAGCGCGTTGATCATGCGGATCACCGGGGCGTCATCGGACGATTCCAGCAGGTCCTCGATCGCGGGCACGTCCTGCAGCAGCTTGGTCAGGTCGAGGTCGGCGTCGAATTCGTCCGCGACCTGCGACGCATCGCCGCCGGCCGACTGGTACGCGGCGGCGATGGCCGATTCCAGCTCGGCGCGTTCCATCCGCCGCAGCGTGATACGCCCGAAGCGGCGCGAGACCTCGGCGATGGCCGCCGGCTTGGTCGCATTCGAGACCAGCACTTCGACGGCTTGCGACGGGTCGCCGTTGGAACGCGCCAGCACGCCGTAATCGCGTGCGAAGGCGTAGGGCAGCAAGTTATTCATCGTCTTCAGTTCTGTTGGGTCGGTGTCGCCGGCCGGTATTCAGGTTGCGGCTGTACCGGACGGAATTCCGGTACGGCCGGCGTGCCCGGCGCCCTGGGCTGGGTCGTGCCCGGCCCGGTAGCCGCGCCCGGACGCGCGGGGGCGGGTGCCGGCGGCGGCATCGTCGCCATTTGTCCGCCCACGGGCGGCTGGCCGTTGACCAGGCTCGGCAGCACCGGTGCGCCGAGATTCTTCAGCAGCACGGTGTCGTCGACCGGTTGCGCCGTCTGGCCGGCGGCGCGCATGAATTCGTAGCGGTCCATCGACAGGTTGTCGTTCTGTTCCTTGCTGCGGACCACGACCGGGCGCAGGAACACCATCAGGTTACGTTTGGCGCGCGTGCGGGTGCGGTACTTGAACAGGTTGCCGATGATCGGAATGTCGCCCAGTCCACGCGTCTTTTCGTTGTTCTCGGATTCGTCGTCCGAGATCAGCCCGCCCAGCACGACGATCTGGCCATTGTCGGCCAACACGTTGCTCTCGATCGCGCGGACGGTGGTCACGATCCCCGACGCCGAGCTGACGGAACTGTCGATCCCCGAATTCTCGTGGTAGATCGCCATCTTGATCGTACCCCCTTCGGAAATCTGCGGGCGCACTTTCAGCAGCAGGCCCACGTCCTTGCGGTCGACCGTCTGGAACGGATTGCTTGCCCCGCTCGCGCCCGTCGTGAAGGAACCGGTGATGATCGGTATGTTCTGCCCGACCTTGATCGTCGCCAGCTCGTTATCCAGCGTGATCATGTTCGGTGTGGACAAGATGTTGGCGTGTCCCGTACTTTCAAGGGCATGCGCGATCGCGCCCAGGCCCAGCTCGCCGTTCACCTGCTTGAAGAGGCCGATCGACAGGCCGGTCGGCGTGGGGATCGAGCTGCCGGTCGTGGCGCCGGACGCGCCGCTGATGCCCGTCGCCGCGGCCAGCGCCAGATTGATGATGTTGTTGTTGCTGCCGCCGAGGCTGAACGACTGCAGGCCGCCCACGCGGTAGCTGCTGTTGTTGTTGCCGGTCAGGCCCACCCATTGCACGCCGAACTCGGACGCGTCGTTCGACGTCACCTCGACGACCAGCGCCTCGATATAGACCTGGGCGCGGCGCACGTCGAGCTGGTCGATGACGGAACGCAGGTTGCGGTACACGGCGTCCGGCGCCGTGATGATGAGGCTGTTGGTCGACGCATCGGCCTGGATGAAGCCCGAACCCTGTCCGCCGCCGGCACCGCCGGCCGTGGCCTGGCCCTGCTGGGCGAACGAGCCGCCCGTGCCGCCCATGCCGACGCTGCTCTGCTGGCCCTGCTGGCCGAGGCCACCGGCGCCGCCGGCACCACCGGTGGCGGTGGACTGGATCGAACCGCCCGACGTGCCCTGCTGCTGCACCGGCACGGCCGACGCATCCTGCGACACGACGGCGCGCAGCGTCTGCGCGACCTTGCTGGCGTCGGCGTTCTTCAGGTAGACCACGTGGATGTTGCCGAGTTCCGTCGTCGGCTGGTCGAGCTTGGCGATCAGGCTCTTCGCCATGCTCGCGCGGGCCGGCGACGGTGCACGCACGATGACGGCATTGGTGCGCGGATCGGCCAGCACGGTGACACGGCCCGCATCGCCGCCGGCCGCCGGTTCCATCAGGCGCGTGACGAGCGTGGCGACGTCGCTGGCGATGCCGTTGCGGATCGGGACCACGTCGAGGTCGCCGGTGGCCGGCGAGTCGAGCGCGGCGATGATCTTCGACAGGCGGCGCAGGTTGTCGGCGTAGTCCGTGATCACGAGGCTGTTGTTGCCCGGATCGGCCATGATCGAGTTGTTGGGCGAGATCAGCGGGCGCAGCACGGCCGTCAGGTTGGCGGCGGACTCGTGCTGCAGGCGGTAGACCTGGGTGGCGATCTGGTCGCCTTTGGCCCGCGAGCCGCCGGTGCCGACCTGCGTGGGCGACGATTGCAGCTTCGCTTCCGCTTCCGGCACCACCTTGGCATAGCCGTCGCCGGTGACGACCGCATAGCCCTGCAGGCGCAGCGCCGAGGTCAGCAGCGAGAAGGCCTGGGCCTTGGTCAAAGTCCTTTCCGAGACCAGCGTCAGCGTGCCTTTCACGCGCGGGTCGATGATGAATGTCGTCCCCGTGTAGTGGCCGACCGCCTTGATCACGGACTCCATGTCGGCGTTGACGAAGTTGAGCGCGGCGCCGCCACCGGTACCGTCCTGGGCGTAGGCGAACGGCGGCAGGACGCTGGTTCCGACGGTACAGCACAGCATGGCGCCGGCCACGATGCGGCGCAGTGCCGGGAGTTGCTGGATGCTGCGGGTTGGATTTTTTTTCATCATCTGAACTCTAACGCGATTATGTTCTTGCCGTTCACCATACGCCGTTGACCCAGCAGGTTGAGCAGGTTGCCCAGCGTGTCTTCGTACTTGTCGGCCGCCGCGGCCTGTCCCGAGAAGTGCAAGCGGCCGTTTTCCAATGCTCCATTACCAGACAGCAGGAGTGCACCGCTCACCGTACGCAGCACCACGTCGGCCCGCTGGCCGTGCCAGTCCATGGCCATCTCGTACGTGCCCAGCGGTTTGATCGGGCTCATGCGCGATCCCATATCGGTCAGCGACAGCACCGTGCGTCCGCTCACCGCCACCGTATTGCCCTGGCGCGCGATGTCCAGCAGGTTCCAGGACAGCTTGATCGTGCCCGTGAGCGCAAGCGTGTTCAACGGCGCACCCAGTCCGGCCAGGCCTTCGGCCGGCAACAGCAGCTGGCCGGCGCTGACCTGCCACTGCGACCAGCTGCCGCTGATGTGCACGGGCTGCGCCAGCGCCTGGTCGTTGGCCAGGTCCATGCTGACGTCCCCGAACAGCACCAGCGGCGACAGCCGCCAGCTGAATCGTCCCGGCAGCAGCGGCGTGACGGATCCGCCCGCGCCCGCCGCCCCGCCCACAAAGGCTGAGCCGCGCCAAAGCGTACCCTGCGCATCCCCCAGAGTCAAACGGCCCTCCGTCTGCCGCTCGACCATCGGTCCGAGCCACGCGGCGGGCAGGAACGCCAGCACCGTCAGGATCACCGCGAGCGTCGGCAGCGCGATCCACGCGAAGGTGCGCTTCATTGGCCGCTGCCGGTGTTCTGGCGCAGCGTCAGGCTGGCGTCGACCTGGCCGGCGGCGGGCAACGACGTGACGACGGCGTCCTGCACGAGCAAGCGGTTGGCGCGGCGCTGCTCGTCCAGCCACGTGGCCAGGTTGGCGAACGCCACGTTATTCAGCTGCAGCTTGATGTACTCGCCGTTCATCGACAGCGATTGCGGATTCAGGCCGCGCCCCGACAGGCTGCTGCTGACGGTTTCGCGCGTGAGCGGCACGACATGCGTTTCCGGCGCCTGGGCGAGCGTAGCAGCTTCCTGGGCCATGGCCTGCAGCTCGGCGGCCTGCTGGCGCAGCTGCGGCAACTGGCGGCGCAACTGGGCGCGCCCTTCGATGGCCGGGTCGATGAACAGCAGGTACAGGAGCGCGGCCAGCACGACGGCGCCGCCGATCGCCAGGAAGCGGCGCTCCTGCTCGGTGCGCGCGAGCCAGAGCGCCGTGGCGCGCTCGCGGTACTGGGCGAAGGTGGTGGCGATACTCATGGTTTGGCTCCCGTGCTGCGGATGACCCAGTTGCCCGGCGCGGCTTCTTCCAGCGTGAGCCGGCGCGTGGCCAGGGCCGTGCGCAACTGCCCGGTCAAACCGGGGTCGACCGTTTCCGGTTTGACTTTGACGGTCAACGCGCGTTCGCGGTATTCGATTGATGCAATTCCAACCGGACGGCCGAGCGAGCGCGTCGCTTCGCCCAGTGCCGAGGCGAGATAGGTAAATTCGTCGGGCGACACGTCGCCCGTGCTGGCGCGCGCGCGGGCGATGTTCTGGCGCATCTGCAGCACCGGATCGAGGATCGCCGTCTCGCGCGGATACACGTTGCGGAAGGTCTGGATCATCGACTGGCGCACCGTGTTGGCTTCGCGACGCAGGCGCAGCCAGTCGACGTTCAGTCCGATCAGGTTGACGGCCACGGCCAGCGCAGCGAGCGCGATCGGCCAGCGCCAGCGGCGCCAGTCGCGCGTGGGCGCCCCCGCCGCGCCGAGGCCGCTCACGAGGTCCAGCGCAGTCGTCTTGGAACCGGCGATCCAGTGCGTCCAATTGTCCGCTTCAAGCGTGATGCCGGGGCCGGCTTCCTGCGCCAGCGCCTGGTATTCGCCCAATTGCGCGGGCGGCACGTACAGCACGAGCGGGGCGTCGCCGCTGAAGGCGCGCGCCGTCTGCAGCACGACGGCCGGCGTGGCGTCGAGCGCGAGGCCGAAGCCCTGGAACAGGCTCTGGCGCATGGTCAACTCAACACCGGAAATGGCGGCCGCGACACTGCCTGGTTGCAAAGGCAGACACAGTTGCGCGGGCTCGGCCATGATGGTGCGCGCGCCCTGCGCCAGCAGGCTTTTCACGATGCCTTGCAGCCAGTCGCGCTCGACGACGGCGATGGGTCGCGTGCCGTCGGGCTGCTCGGGCGCGGCCACGAGGACGGCGTCCATCGGGTCGCCCAGGATGTGTTCTTCGACGAGGCCCGGCAGCGCGGCCTTCAGGCGCGCGCCGGACAGCGGCGGCGCCTGCACCTGCAGCAGGGTCACGTCGGCGGCGGCGAGCAGCAGCACGATGCGGCGGCTCGTGCCGACCAGGTCGCCCAGGTTGCGCAATGGTCCTTCGCCATGCTGGTCGATCGCACCGCCATCGGTGACGAGGGCGAAGCGGCACAACGCATGTTCACCTTCGGCGCGCGCGGGATGCCGGATATAAAGTGTGCTCAAACTGTCTCGCTTTCTCGATCTCTTGTTGGTCTTTTTAACATGCCCTGCGCTATCCCTCGAGACTTCTTTCCATGTTCAATACTGGCGGATCCACACCACTTTCGGCCCGCCGCCCGCCACCAGGGCCGGCGACCGGTGGATCAGCGCCTGTGCGTCGAGCGCGGCCCGGTCGAGGCGGATGCGGCTGTCGACGAAAAACCAGTCGCTCCTGACGCCCGCCGAGTCTGGCGTGAGCGGCCGGTTCTCGCCCACCTGGGTCGAAAAATAGTTAATATCACGCCACGCCGCCTGCTTGCGCCGCACGATCAACGTATTCGCTTCCGACACCGACATGTCCGGCACCACGGCCGCAAGCACTTCCGCCGGCGCCGTATTCACGTTCACCGGCGTCTTCGACACCGGCAGCACCGTCACGAACGGCCGCAGCCGCTCGACGATCGCCGGGGTCACACCCTTCACCGACAACAAATCCTCCACCTGCAATATCTTCACCGGCGCACCGACCACGGGCGCGGCCTGCCGCGTCGGATCGTTGCCTTCGTCCATCGTGGCGGGCAATCCGGCCGCCACGAAGGTCGCGATGCGCAGCGCCAGGCCCTGGTCCAGCTGCAGGTTGTTCAGCAGGCGTTTGAAAATCTCCAGCTGCTGCGGATCCGGCAACCCGCGGCTCATGCCCAGGTTGCGTAAATTGTAACGCGCGCATGCGTCGGTAATGTTACCGGACAGGCTTGCATCGAACGTTTCTCCTTCGACCCGCTGGCGTTCGACATATTGGTCCAGGCGCGTTTCCGCCAGCGGCGTCGCCCACACCTGGTCGAGCGACGTGTAGTCGCGGTGGTCGATGCCGTCCTGGAACAGGACGAGCGTCGCCCAGTCGAGCGCGCCGCGCAGGATCCACTTGGTCTGCAGGTGCAGGCGCTGGTTTTCCATCGAACGCACCTGCACCTGCTGCTGCCAGAACAGGCTGGCGACGATGGAAATCGCCAGCGTCGTGAGCAGCAGCGCGGTGATCACGGCCACGCCGCGTTCGCGCGCGGGTCGGCGCTGTCGCGTTCTCATGGTTCCCCCAGCAGGAAGGATTTGATCATCGGCTGCTGCAGGTTCTGCGATTGCAGCGCGACCTGCAGGCCGGTCGGTTCGTTGCTCACTTGCGGCGCCCCCTGGTCAGGCTGCTGCTGGACCGGCGCCTGGCCCGTGCCCGCCGTATTCGCACCCGGATCGACGCCGCCCTGGCGCCAGGAATTGTTGACCCAGGTCGCGACCTGCATGCCCGTCACGCCGGTCTGCAGCGCCACGGACGGGTTGGTGTCGCCATCGCCGGTGACGGCCTGCCACAGCGCGTCGAGTTGCACGAGGTCGCGCACCGGCTGCGATTCGCGCCGCATCAGCGTGCCGTTGACGATGCGGTACGCGACCACTTGCAACCGCGACGGCTGGTTTTCCGTAAACACTTCGCGCACGAGCGTAAAACGGTCGGCGCCGATGAGGAGATAGGGCCGCTGGTCGACGACGTCGCGCTGCGCGATGTGTTCGCAATCGCTCTGCATCTGGGCGAACGCCAGCTGCATGCCGCGCGTCGTTTCCATCTGCTGCGTGAGGGTCATCCGCGCACGCACGATGCCGTCCAGTCCGCGCCAGCCGAGCACGGCCACGATGGCCAGGATGCTGATCGCCACGAGCAGCTCCACCAGGGTAAAGCCGCGGACCCGGGAGTGTGCTCTCATCGCCACGGTTTCAGCACCAGTTGTACCAGCTTGACGATGCGCCGGTTGGGGTTTTCGATGTTGTACACGGAGACCTCGACGCGGCGCAGGCGCGGGTTCGGGCTGGCGATCACGTCTTCCTGGCACACGAGGTGCAGGTCGCCCTGCGGGCAATCGAAGCTGTGCTTGCCGATGTCGGGGAATTCCTTGCCCAGTCGAATCTGCACGAGCCGGTTCTCGGCCGACCACGTCGCCATCATCGAGGCGCGCAGGCTGCTGCCGTTCGAGCTCAGGCTGCCGACGGCGCGCAGGCCCGCGCCCAGCGCCGTGCCCACGATGACGAGGGCCACGAGCACTTCGAGCAGCGTGAAGCCGCGTTGCCGGTTCGGGAATCGCATCGTCCTCATCGTTGACCCCGTCACTCCACCGTGAAATGTCCGACGCCGTCGGCACGGATGGCGACGCGGTCGTTGCCGCTGGCCAGCGTGAGTATGAACGGCTTGTCGACGGGTTCGTTGCCGAACGTGATGCGCAGCGGATTCAGGGTGCCCGCGCTGGTCGGGTCCAGCAGCAGGGTCAGCGGGGCATTCTTGAAGTCGCGCTCGCGCAGCAGGTCGTCGTTCGCGATCGGCTCCCAGCGCGTTTCGGTGCGCACGAGGAAGTGGTAGCGCTCGGGCGTGGCCTCGAAGGCGACGGGGCGATTGCGCACGATGGCTTCGTCGCGCGCCAGCTGCAGCAGCAGCGCGATGCGCTGCGCCTCCTTCTGCAGGTCCTGGTGCGGACTGGGGATGGCGTTGAGGCTGGCCAACCCCAGCGTGACGCCGATGATGACGAGCACGACCATGATCTCCACCAGGGTGAAGCCGCCGCCGCGGCCCGGCGCGGGCGTGGTCATCGGAATACCTACGTTATTTGTTGTCCCACGAACCGACGTCGGCATCCTCACCGGTACCGCCCGGCTGGCCATCCGCGCCCAGCGAGAACACGTCGACCTCGCCATGCAGGCCCGGCGACAGGTACTGGTACGGATTGCCCCACGGGTCCTTCGGCAGTTTCTCGAGGTAGCCGCCTTCCTTCCAGCCGTTGGCGGCCGGGCCGCTGGTCGGCTTCTGGGTCAGCGCCTGCAGGCCCTGCTCCGTGGTGGGATAGCGCTGGTTATCGAGCTTGTACAGCTTCAGTGCCGACATCAGCGTGGCGATGTCGACGCGGGCCGCGGTCACGCGCGACTCGCCGGTGCGGCCCAGCAGCTTGGGTACGACGAGCGCGCCCAGGATGCCGATGATGACCACGACGACCATGATTTCGACGAGGGTGAAACCACCCTGGCGGCCCTGCCGTGCGAAACGATGCTTGAAGTTCTGCATAGATGTGATGAATGTGGTCGAAAAAACAGTATAAGGCCGAACGAGCAGGAATGACGTTAAAAGTCGTTTGGAAAATGTTCCAACTCGTCAGGAAAATTGTCTAATTGTAAGATAGTCTGGACAGAAAGACACGTTCCGTGTAAACGGCCAGCGTATTCTACGCCGGGCGCCCTCGCCGGTCGCCGGCACACACGGGGCAGCATGGATTGCGCGCCACGCCGATCTCCGTCCATTCCATCGCGCGCGCATCCAGCATCTGCAACCGGCCGGCCAGCGAACGGCCGCTCCGGGCCAGCAGCTTCAGCGCCTCGGCCGCCTGCATGGCGCCGATGATGCCGACCAGCGGCGCGAACACGCCCATCGTGCTGCATGCCACTTCCTCGAACCTGCCATCCTCCGGGAACAGGCAGGCATAGCAGGGCGAAGCGGGATCACGCACGTCGAAGACCGAGATCTGCCCGTCGAAACGGATCGCGGCGCCCGCGACGAGCGGGACGCCGGCGGCCACGCAGGCGCGGTTGACGGCATGACGGGTGGCGAAGTTGTCGCTGCAGTCGAGTACGACATCGGAATCGCGGACAAGTTCCGCGAGACGTGCGGCATCGGCGCGTTCGCGCAAGCCGACGACCTCGACCTCGGGATTGATCTGGTGCAGGGCGTCGCGCCCGGACTCGACCTTGGGCTGGCCCACGCGGGCCGTCGTGTGCATCACCTGGCGCTGCAGGTTCGTCAGGTCGACGGTATCGTCGTCGACGAGCGTCAACCGGCCCACGCCGCCTGCGGCGAGATACAGCGCGGCCGGCGAACCGAGGCCGCCGGCGCCGATCACGAGCACGCGCGCGGCCAGGAGACGCTCCTGGCCTTCGATGCCGATCTCGTCGAGCAGGATATGGCGCGAATAACGTAGCAGCTGCTGGTCGTTCATCGCTTCGGTGCAACCGGCTTGGCGTCGTCCTTGATCTCGGCCGGTTTCTGCTCCTGGCCCGGCAGCTTGGCAGGTGCCGGCTTGTCGTCGTTCGGATCGACCTTGGCGATCTGCACTTTCAAACCCTTGAAGTGGTTCAGGGCCTGTACGAGCTGGAAATCGTCCTTGCCGCCGAATTCGACCGGCTTGGCGTTCTTCAGCGCGGCCACGGTGAACTGCTCTTCCTCGAGCTCGTCGCGACGCTTCGCGTTCGCGCTCCGGCTGTCGGCCGCCTCGTTCGTCAGGTGGTGATCCAGGTCGGCTTCGCGCACGCGCACGGCGTTCAGGCCGTCGCCTTCCGGCGTCTCATCGACCTTCAGGTCCGGCACGATGCCCAGCGCCTGGATCGAGCGGCCTTTCGGCGTGAAATAACGTGCCGTCGTCAGCTTGACGGCCGTGTCCGGCGTCAGCTGGCGCAAGGTCTGCACGGAGCCCTTGCCGAACGTCTGGCTGCCCATCACGATGGCGCGCTTGTAGTCCTGCAGGGCGCCCGCGACGATTTCCGATGCCGATGCCGAGCCCGTGTTGACCAGCACCACCATTGGCACGGTCTTCAGCGCGGACGGCAATTTCGCCAGCGGATCGGCGCCCGGCTTGACGGCATAGAATTCACGCCGGCCGTAGAACGTGGCGTTCGATTCGGCCAGCTGGCCCTTCGTCGAGACGATCACGTCGTTCGCCGGCAGGAAGGCCGCCGAGACGCCGATCGCGCTCGGCAGCAGACCGCCCGGGTCGTTGCGCAGGTCCAGCACGAGGCCCTTGATGTTCGGGTTGCGGGCGTACAGGTCCTTCAGCTTGTCCGCGACGTCGTCGACGGTCTCTTCCTGGAACTGGTTGATGCGCAGCCAGGCATAGCCGGGCTCGATCATCTTCGCCTTGACGCTGGCCACCTTGATTTCCTCGCGCTCGACGGGCACGACCCATGGCGCGTCCGCGCCGCGGCGGGCGATGGTCAGCATCACCTTGCTGTGCGGCTCGCCGCGCATGCGCTTGATGGCGTCGTCCAGCGACAAGCCCTTGACGGGCACGTTGTCGATGCGCGTGATCAAATCTCCGGCCTTGATGCCGGCGCGGTAGGCGGGCGAATCCTCGATGGGCGAGACGATCTTGACGTAGCCGTCTTCCATCGCGACCTCGATGCCGAGGCCGACGAAGCGGCCCTGCACCTCTTCGCGCATCTCGGCGAAATCCTTCTGGTCCAGGTAGACGGAATGGGGGTCGAGCGAATTCACCATCCCGGCGATCGCATCCGACAACAGCTTCTTGTCGTCGACCTTCTCGACGTAATCGCTCTTGATGAGGGCATAGACATCGGCCAGCTGGCGCAGCTCGTCCAGCGGCAGGGGCGCATCGCCGCCTTTTTGCGCCAGCGCCGAATACTGGACCGAGGCGGCCACCCCGGCCACCATGCCAAGGCCGATCAGACCGAGGTTCTTGAGTTTCTTGCCCATGCTGTTCCCTGGATTGTGCTTCCGGAAATTAGAACCTGACCCAGCTCGAAGGATCGAACGCTTTTCCGAGATGCCTGAGCTCGAAGTATAGCCCCGATTCCTCGTTGCCGCCGGTATTGCCGGCACTGGCGATGACGTCGCCAGGCTTGACGGCGTCGCCGGCCTGCTTCACCAGGGTCTGGTTGTTGCCGTAGATCGACAGGTACTCGCCGCCGTGGTTGATGATGATCAGGTTGCCGTAGCCGCGCATCCAGTTGGCGAACACGACACGTCCCGCCGCGATGGCGCGCACGTCGGTCCCTTCGGGCGCCTTGATGAACATGCCGCGCCACGTCGGACCGTCGCCGCGCTTGGCGCCGAAACGGGCCGCGATCTTGCCGGAGATCGGCGCCGGCAGGCGGCCGCGCAGGCTTTCGAATGCGCCGCTCGGCAAGTCCGCGGCCAGCGCGGTGTCGGCTGTGCGCCGCGGTGCTTCCGGTTTCGGTGCCGGTTCCTCGGCCACCCGTGTTTCTTCCGGCTCCGGCTTCGGCGGCGGCAACGGTTTCACGGGTTTGCCGGTCTTCGCCGCTTCCTTGGCCGCTTCGCGCGCCAGGCGCTCACGCTCTTCGCGCTGCGCCTTGGCCCGCGCCAGCGCGCGTTCCTTCGCTTCGGCAGCCGCTTTCGCACGCGCGGCGGCCAGTTCCTGTTGCCGCTTGCGCTCGGCCGCGGCTGCGATTTCCTGTTCGCGGATCAGGCGCGTCAGGCGGTCGACGAGGCCGCTCATGCGTTGTTCGTCCTGCTCCAGGCGGCTCGCCTGCTTGCGCTGGTCCGTCAGCTTGCTCGACAGATTCGCCAGCAGCGTGGCGCGCTTGGCCTTTTCCTTTTCGAGCAGGGCCTTCTGCGACTTCTGCTCTTGTGCGATTTCTTCCAGCTCGTCCTTGGCGTTCTGCGTCTCGGCGTGGTTCGCCTCGACGGCGGCCAGGTTCGCGCGCAGGGCATTCAGCAGTTTCGCCTGCGCCTGGGACACGTAGGCCATCATCTGCAGGTCGCGGTTGATCCGGTTCGGGTTATCGCCCGACAGCAGCAGCTTGATGCGGTCCTCGTTGCCGGCGACATAGTGTTCGCGCAACAGCTTCGCCAATTGGCGCTTCTGGGCCGCGATGGTGTCGCCGAGTCTCGCCTCTTCGGTTGCGAGATCTTTCAGCCTGGTATTGGTGGCGGCCTGCTCGTCCGCGAGTTCGCGCAGCGAGCGATTGGCGTCGGAGATCGCCTCTTCCGATTCGGCCAGCTCGTCGGCCGCATCTTCTTTTTCGCTCTCGGTGCGGCTGATGTCCTTCTTGAGCGCGCTGAGCTTTTGCTGGATACCGGCGCGCGCCGCCTCGGCGGCGGCCTTCTCCTTGCTGCGCGCGGTCTGGCGCGGCGCCGCCTGCGCGCTGCCGATGGCAAACACGCAGGCCAGCAGGCCGCATACCAGTTTGCCGCGGGCGGACAGGCCCGCGGACGTCGACTTCACAAAGGAAAAACGCAAGACTTACTTCGCCTTCCCTTGGTTGGCCACGGCGGCCATGGCGGCCGCGATCGCTGCCTGGTCGCCCAGGTAGTAATGACGGATCGGCTTCAGGTCCGCGTCCAGTTCATACACGAGCGGGGTGCCGTTCGGGATGTTCAGGCCGACGATGTCCGTGTCGCTGATGTTGTCCAGCATCTTGATCACGGCGCGCAGGCTGTTGCCGTGGGCCGAGATCAGGATCTGCTTGCCGGCGCGGATGGCCGGGGCGATTTCCTCGTCCCAGGCCGGCATCACGCGGGCGACGGTGTCTTTCAGGCATTCCGTCAGCGGGATCTGTGCCTTGTCGAGGCCGGCGTAGCGCGGATCGTTGAAGGACGTGCGCGGATCGTCGGCTTCCAGTGCCGGCGGCGGCGTGTCGTAGCTGCGGCGCCATACGAGCACCTGCTCGTCGCCGAACTTGGCGGCGGTCTCGCCCTTGTCCAGGCCCTGCAGCGCACCGTAGTGACGCTCGTTCAGGCGCCAGTCGTTCTTGACCGGCAGCCACATCATGTCCATCTCGTCCATGGCCAGCCACAGCGTGCGGATCGCACGTTTCAGGACCGAGGTATAGGCCAGATCGAAGGTGAAACCGGCTTCCTTCAGCAGGCGGCCGGCCAGCTTGGCTTCGTTGACGCCTTTTTCGGTCAGGTCGACATCGGTCCAGCCGGTGAAACGGTTCTCGAGGTTCCAGGTGGACTCGCCGTGGCGCATGAATACGATTTTGTACATAGGTGCTTGTGCTTTATAGAAAAAAGTGAGCAGGAAATACCGATCCGACTTCTATTTTATAATGCGATGATTCAGTTCAACCAACGGAACCTTCGTGAAATTCATCATCGACCATTTCATCACTGTCGCGATCGCTGTCCTGTCGGGGGGCGCCCTACTGTGGTTGTCGCTCGCGCCGCGTGGCCGCGTGGCCTCGCCGCTGCAGGCCACCCAGATGATCAACCGGGGTAAATCCACCGCCGTGATCGACGTGCGCGGCGCCGACGCATTTGCCGCGGGGCACCTGCGCGACGCGAAACACATTCCGCTGGCAGACTTGGGCAATCGCACCGGCGAGCTGGACAAGTCGAAAATCAAGACCATCGTTGTCGTCGATCAAGACGGCAAACACGCCGATAAAGCGGCGCGCCTGTTGAAAGCGGCAGGGTTCGAAGATATCTATGGCCTGGAAGGCGGTATCGCGGCCTGGACGGCTGCCGGCCTGCCCCTGATCAAATAATTTGAAAGGAAATGCCATGACAGCCCATGTTGTCCTCTATCACACCGCAAGCTGCCCCTACTGCGTGCGCGCCGAGCGCCTGCTGGAAGCCAAGGGCGTGACCGACATCGAACGCATCCGCGTCGACCTCGACCCGGAACAACGCGCCATCATGATGCAGCGCACGGGCCGCCGTACGGTGCCGCAGATCTACGTGGGCGATACCCATGTGGGCGGCTTCGACGACCTGTACGCACTCGACCAGGCAGGCCGCCTGGATCCGCTGTTGAAGGGCGAAGCAGCCTGATCGGTGCTGGCTTGGCAAGGCCCCCGGCAAACTATTGAAACCGAATTGGTTTTGATACAATTGCCGGCGCCTTGACAAGTCAAGCACCTCGAATGGCAGGCTATGCCATTCTTCTTACAATTACACGAAAGCGTTCCATGGCTGACGAAAACCTGCAACCCGTATTCCAAATCCAGCGTATCTACCTGAAGGATCTGTCGCTGGAACAACCGAATTCCCCGGCGATCTTCCTGGAGCAGGAAGCCCCGACCATCGAGGTCTCGCTGGATGTCGGCGCCGAAGGCATTGCCGATGGCATCTACGAATCGACCGTCACCATCACCGTGACCGCCAAGGTCAAGGACAAAGTCGCCTTCCTGGCCGAAGGCAAGCAGGCAGGTATCTTCGAAGCCCGTAACATCCCGGCCGAGCAGATGGATCCGCTGCTGGGCATCGGTTGCCCGAACATCATCTATCCGTACCTGCGCGCGAACATCGCCGACGTGATCACCCGTGCCGGTTTCCCGCCGGTCCACCTGGCCGAGATCAACTTCGAAGTGTTCTACCAGCAGCGCCGCCAGGCGCTGGCCGAGCAGGCTGCCGCTGCAGGCACGCCGGCTGGCAACCAGTAATATCCCGGGCGTCCTGCTTCGCCCGTCCCGGGCGGGGCCGGACGCCTTGTTTCTTCCGACGCGCTGCCGATACCCGGCAGGCACGTCTTCAAAGGCCCACATGCGCCCCATCCGCTTCCGCCATCGTCTCATCGCAGGCAGCTTGTTGCTGCTGGCATCGTGCGCGGCCGCCGCGTTCGATTTCAAGACGGTCGGCGCGCATGCCGTGATCCTGTACGAAGCCCCGTCCACCCGCAGCGGCAAGCTGTACGTCGCGCCCAGCGGCATGCCGGTCGAGGTCGTCCTCAGCTATGGCGACTGGGTCAAGGTACGTGACGCCACCGGCGACATGGCCTGGACCGAGGCGAAAAACCTGTCGGCCAAGCGCAACGTCATCGTGCGCGCCGCCGCCGCCAAGGTGCGTTCGGCCCCTGACGACAATGCGCCCGTCGTGATGACGGCCGAAAAGAACGTCCTGCTCGAGCTCGTCGATCCGGAAGCCGGCACCTGGGTGCGCGTCCGCCACCGCGACGGCACCGGCGGCTACGTCAAGGCGTCCGACGTCTGGGGCATCTAGCAGTCTTTCCATACCCATGCACGAACCGAAACCACCCCAAAAGATCACCGTCCTCGGTGCCGGCGCCTGGGGCACGGCGGTGGCGATCGCGCTCGCCGCGCGCCACGACGTCCTGCTGTGGGGACGCAATCCCGCGCAGATGGCGCAAGCCGCCAGCGCGCGCGAAAACACCGGCTACCTGCCCGGCTTCCCATTCCCGGCGGGCCTGGACGTCACGGCCGACTTCGATGCCGCCGTCGGCCATGTGGTGAATGCCGCCGGTGAGGCACCGCTGCTGATCGCGGCCTGTCCCGTGGCCGGCCTGCGCCCCCTGCTGCAGCAACTGAAGGGCCGCGCGATCCCGAACATCGTCTGGCTGTGCAAAGGCTTCGAATACGAAACCGGCCTGCTGCCGCACCAGGTCGTGCGCGAGGTGCTGGGCGATGCCGTACCGGCCGCCGCGCTGTCCGGTCCGTCGTTCGCGCAGGAAGTGGCGCGCGGCCTGCCGTGCGCGCTGACGGTCGCATCGACCGACAAGGCGCTGCGCGAACGGGTCGTCGCGCTCGTACACGGCGGCAATATGCGCGTGTATTCCTGCGATGACATGGTCGGCGTGGAAGTGGGCGGTGCCGTCAAGAACATCCTCGCCATCGCCACCGGCACGGCCGACGGCCTTGGCCTGGGCCTGAATGCGCGCGCCGCGCTGATCACGCGCGGCCTCGCGGAAATCACCCGCCTGGGCACGGCGTTGGGCGGTCATGCGGGCACCTTCATGGGCCTGACGGGGATGGGCGACCTGATCCTGACGTGCACCGGCGATCTGTCGCGCAACCGCCGCGTGGGCCTGGCACTGGCCCAGGGCAAGCCGCTCGACACGATCGTGCGGGAACTCGGCCACGTAGCCGAAGGCGTGCCCTGCGCCAAGGCCGTGCGCGAGCTGGCGGCCAGGCTGGGCGTCGATATGCCGATCACCAATGCGGTGGCCGGCGTGCTGTTCGATGGCGATTCCGCCAGCGACATGGTGGCCCAGCTGCTGGCGCGGGATCCGCGCGACGAGCTGGCCTGACCCCAGGAATTACGGCGCGGATGCGGTCCGCGTCGGCCCACCCGTGTTATCGCCCGGATGCAGCAAAATGGTCAGCAACGCGACCGCATCCTGGTTGGCCTGGATCGCATGCGGCTCGCCGCCGGCCAGATAAACCATCTCGTTCGGCTGCAGGATCGTCGTGCGGCCATGGGCCTGGAATGCGATCTCGCCTTCCAGGCACAGCAAGGTCATCTCGCCTTCGACCCAATGCTCCGGCATCGGTTTTTCCTTCGGTATCACGAGCCGGATCAATTCCATGTGATCCGTCTTGATCAGTGCGATCGAGGTGAAATTCGCGATGTCGTCTTCGCCCCGCTGGAGTGCGATCCGCTCACCCGAGACTGCGTGGTGCAACGCCATGTGTGACTCCCTTTACTCTTCGAATGTCTGCGGCACCCCGCGCAGCCAGTTGACGAGCGCGGTGGCGTCCTTGAATCCCTGCGCGAGCTGCGGTACGAGCTTGTCCGGGGCGTTGATGTCCAGCTTCTCTTCCTTCCAGACGAAATAGCTCTTGAGCTTCAGGTATTCGACCAGCGGATGGTTCGGATCGAATCCTTTCGGCGGGCGTTGCAGCTTGTCTTCCGGCTGCAGGTCGCCATACCCCTCGCGCAGATGTTTATTCTTCAACATTTTGGCGAAACCTGTCGCATCGTTGACGACGTGCTCGCGGATCGCCTTCAGGCGCGCCGCCGGCGGCAGGTATTCGCCGGCACCGTACAGCAGCGTACCGTCCGCTTCGATGTGGAAATAATAGGTCGGCCCGCCGCCTTCGCTGGGCCGGCGCTTGTTGCCCGGTGCGATGCCGGCCGAGAAATGCGTCTTGTACGGCGTCTTGTCGTTCGAAAAGCGCGTATCGCGCTGGAAGCGGAACATCGCCTTCTTCGGGTCGCAGGCGACGATCTGCTTGTCGAACCGGCCGATCTCCTTGATCAGCTCCGTCAGCACTTCCAGGAATTCGACCCGCAGGATGTCGTAGCGGGGCTTGTTCATGATGAACCACGGCCGGGTGTTGCTCTCTTTGAGTTCGGAAAGGAATTGCGTCAGGTCGCGCAGGTGCATAAAGGGTCCAAATGAGCCAAAAGTTCAGGGAGTCTGGCGCGGACGGCGGCCGACGGTCACGGCGATGGTCGTCTCGCGGTTCTTGCGCATCACCGTCATGTTGGCCTTGCCGCCGGGCGGCAGGTCGGCGATGAGGTTCATCATGTCGTTGGTGCTGCCGACTTTCTTGCCTTCCACGGCCAGCAGGATATCGCCCGGGCGCATGCCGGCGCGGTCGGCCGGTCCGCCGCGCACGACGCCGGCGATGATGGCGCCGCGGTCGCGCGGGAGGCCGAAGCTGTCCGCGATGTCGGGCGTGATGTCCTGCGATTCGACGCCGATCCAACCGCGCACGACCTGGCCATGCTTGATGATGGCATCGAGCACGGTCTTCGCCGTCGACACGGGAATCGCGAAGCCGATGCCGACCGAACCGCCTGTCTGCGAATAAATGGCCGAGTTGATGCCGAGCAGGTTGCCGTGCGTATCGACCAGCGCCCCGCCCGAGTTGCCGAAGTTGATGGCGGCATCCGTCTGGATGAAATTCTCGAAGTGGTTGATGTGCAGGTTGTTGCGTCCCAGCGCGGAGATGATGCCGAGCGTGACGGTCTGGCCGACGCCGAACGGGTTGCCGATCGCCAGCACGACGTCGCCCACGCGCGCCTGGTCCGGGTTGCCCAGCACGATCACGGGCAATTTATCTGCCTTGATGCGGATGACGGCGAGGTCGGTTTCGGGATCGGTACCGACGACGCTGGCGGCCGACTTGCGCCCGTCCGCGAGGCCGACCTCGATCTCGTCGGCGCCTTCCACGACGTGGTAATTGGTCAGGATATAGCCGTCGCCGCTGACGATCACGCCGGAACCGAGGCTGGCCATCTGTTCCTGCGGCGGCATCTTGTCGCCGAAAAACCGTTTAAAGAACGGATCCTTCAGCAGCGGGTGCGTGTCGCGCAACGCTTTGCTGGTGAGGATGTTGACGACGGCCGGCATGGCGCGGCCGGCCGCGTCGCGGTAGCTGGCCGGCGCGAGACCGCCGCCGGGCGCCTGCAGTACCGGCACTGTGCTTCCCGGCGCGCCAATGCCGACCTGGGTCGGTGCCCGCCCCGTCCATGCCGGCCGCAGCGCCGCGATCACGACATAAATGGCAAGGGCGATCGTGACGGTTTGCGCGAACAGCAGCCAGTAGCGGCGCATCGGGCGACTCCCGCGGTTAGCGCTTCAGCGTCAGCGCGTCGCGGATTTCACGCAGCAGGACGACTTCTTCCGACGCTGCCACCGCAGCGGCCGCCTGCTGCTCTTCCTCGGCCTTGGTGAATGGCGCGCGCATGCGATTCATCAGCCTGACCATCTGGAAAATGACGAACGCCAGTATCAGGAAGTTCAGCAGGATCGTGAAGAAATTACCGTACGCGAGCACCGCGCCGGCCTTCTTGGCCTCGGCCAGCGGCAGGCCATACGGCTGGCCGTTCAGCGGAATGTAGTAACTGGCGAAATCGAGGCCGCCGAACAGCTTGCCGATCGGCGGCATGATGACGTCCTGCACGAGCGAGTCGACGATGCGTCCGAACGCGCCGCCGATGATCACGCCGACCGCCAGGTCGACGACGTTGCCCTTCATCGCAAATTTCTTGAACTCTTCCAGCATCGCCATCACGGACCTCCCTTGTGTTTTTTAAAATCTTGCCAGGTTCACAGCGATGATACAGGAAACGTGGTGCGATCCGATCCGGCGTGATATCCATGTGGTCAAGTGGTGCAAGTCAAAAACGGGCGTTTTTGGAAGACGCCTGACAACGCAAACGTTTTTTCTTTAATTTGCAAAACTGATCACCTATAATCGACTGTTGCAAAAAAACCTTTTACTGGTTTGCAACGTATTGCATTGCAACATTTCGCATTTGACGAATGGAGTTGGTATGAGTAATGAGAAGCAGGTCGATTCAGGCCGGCGAGGCTTGCTCGTGGCTACATGCGCGGCGGGTGGCGTTGTCGGTGTTTCAACGGCCGGGGTGCTGGTCAGTACGTTGCAGCCCTCGGAACGAGCAAAGGCGGCCGGTGCTCCGGTCGAAGCGGATATTTCCGATGTCAAACCGGGTGAGCTGAAAGTCGTGGAGTGGCGCGGCAAGCCCGTATGGATTCTCCGCCGCACTCCCGAAATGTTGGCCAGTCTGCCGAAGAACGACAACCTGGTCGCCGATCCGAATTCCGACAAACCCTATCAAATGCCGGTGCCGGCATACGCGAAGAACGAATTCCGCGCCTACGAGAAGCACAAGGAAGTGCTTGTCGTCGTCGGCATCTGCTCCCACCTGGGCTGCTCGCCCTCCGCCCGCTTTGCCGAAGGGCCCCAGCCGAACCTGCCGGACGACTGGCACGGCGGCTTCCTCTGCCCCTGCCACGGTTCCACATTCGACCTGTCGGGCCGCGTCTTCAAGAACAAGCCGGCCCCTGCCAACCTCGATGTTCCCCCGTACATGTACCTGTCCGACAACAAGATCGTGATCGGCAAAGACGAGAAAGGCGAGGCATAAGATGGGCGCAGCGTTCAAGGACACCAAACTCCCGGCCGACGCGCCGAAAAGCCACAAGGCCCTCGCCTGGGTCGACGACCGCTTCCCGCTGTCGAAGCTGTGGAACGACCAGTGGGGCCGTTACTACGCCCCGAAAAACTTCAACATCTGGTACCTGTTCGGCTCGCTGGCCATGCTGGTGCTCGTGCTGCAGATCGTTACCGGCATCTTCCTGACCATGCACTACAAGCCGGACGCCAACCTCGCGTTCGGCTCCGTCGAATACATCATGCGCGAAGTCCCGTGGGGCTGGCTCGTGCGCTACATGCACTCGACCGGCGCATCGGCTTTCTTCATCGTCGTCTACCTGCACATGACCCGCGGCCTGCTGTATGGCTCGTACCGCAAGCCGCGCGAGCTGATCTGGCTGTTCGGCTTCGCGATTTTCCTGTGCCTGATGGCCGAGGCGTTCTTCGGTTACCTGCTGCCGTGGGGCCAGATGTCGTACTGGGGCGCCCAGGTGATCGTCAACCTGTTCAGCGCCATCCCGTTCATCGGCCCGGATCTGTCGCTGTGGATCCGCGGCGACTATGTCGTGTCGGACGCCACCCTGAACCGCTTCTTCGCCTTCCACGTGATCGCGATCCCGCTGGTACTGCTGGGCCTCGTCGCCGCGCACCTGATCGCCCTGCACGAAGTGGGTTCGAACAACCCGGACGGCATCGAGGTCAAGGAAAACCTCGGTCCGGACGGCCATGGCGTCGACACCATCCCGTCGCACCCGTACTACACGACGAAAGACCTGTTCGGCGTATCGGCCTTCCTGCTGATCTACAGCGCCGTCGTGTTCTTCGCGCCTGAGATGGGCGGCTACTTCCTGAATATAACAACTTCCTGCCGGCCGACTCGCTGAAGACCCCGCCGCACATCGCGCCGACCTGGTACTTCACGCCGTTCTACTCGGTGCTGCGCGCGACGACGTCCGACTTCATGTGGGTCGTGATGGCCGGCATTGCCGCGTACGTCGTGTTCATCTGGCTGCGTTCGCGCCTGTCGTACAAGACCAAGGTCGCGATCACCGTCGTCGCCATCCTGGCC
>Ga0187845_1000429_pt1 | contig 24697 bp, 24 predicted proteins | sample SpaLakP09_SKY_68_FD_134515 | JGI IMG/M metagenome (GOLD analysis project Ga0187845, IMG submission 134515) | Oligotrophic lake water microbial communities from Sparkling Lake, Wisconsin, USA - SP09_SKY_68 | ecosystem: Environmental > Aquatic > Freshwater > Lake | place: USA: Sparkling Lake... | reverse complement strand
GGACTTTCCCCTGTTCACCTAATCATTTCCGATTTATTTTTTTTTCGGCCGGCGTGGCCCGATTATCGATGGCGACGTGCTTTCGATAATTGCTGTATCTTATGCTTGCGGGAAGCCGGATGATGGGCCCGCATTCTTTTCCATTATCCGGCTATCTACGTACCGAGTTGCCCGGCCCGCGCATCATTCGATAACCACAAGGCTGGAACTACAATGAACGATATCTCCTACGATATGGACGACGCAGTGGCCGCCATGGAAGTGCTGCATGCCGCGCTGACGTTCGATCTGAAAGAACTGGAAACGAAAATCCTCGCACTCGGCCAGTCGGTGACCGCCGTGCCGCCGCCCGATGATGAGGAGATGTCCGATTATTACGCGGCCCGCGCCTCCTTGCACAGCGGGTTGGCCAGTATTGCCGAAGTGCTGGCGTGGATACAGTGTAAAACCGAGGAAGATCCGGAAGGCGACGTCGCTATTGCCATTCAACCATTGCCTACGCTACGTGGCTGCTCGATCCATTAAATCCGGAGAATACAATGAGTAAAAGTCAAGACGCAAAAAAGTCCACAAAGAAAGAACCTGCCAAAACTGCCAAGGAAAAAAAAGCGGATAAAAAAGTAAAGAAAGAAGAGAAAAAGCGCCAGCAGTAAAAGCGTCGTCCGCTCCTCAGGAATGCGTGAGCGGATACAGGATGAGTCCCACCGTCGCGGCTGCGGCGATGATGACCGGTTCCTGCAGTTTTTTGTAACGCCACAGCAGCAATATCGTGACGGCCGCCAGCAGCACGGAAGGGATATCCGAGATGGAGCGCTTCGCCAGCACCACGACCGATCCCGTGATCGCGCCCACTGCCGCTGCGGTGATGCCGTCGACGAACGCCACCACGCCGGGCAGCTTGCCGTAACGCTTGAAATACGGCGCGGGAAGAATGGTGAACAGGTAACAGGGAATGAAGGTCGCGAGTGCCGCCACCGTCGCGCCGCCGAACCCCGCGATCAGGTAACCGATGAACCCGACCGTGATCACGACCGGGCCCGGCGTGATCATCGCGACCGCGACGGCATCGACGAACTGCTTGTCGTTGAGCCAGTGGTGTTCCGTCACGACGCCGCCGTACAGGAACGGCACGATCGCGAGGCCCGAGCCGAACACGAACGTGCCGGCCTTGGCGAAAAAGACGCCGATCTGCGCCAGCAGGGACGCATCCGCGCCGCCCGCCAGGCTTGCCGCCAGCGGTAGTTCGGCGAGGGAAGCGGCACCGAGCGTGCCCCTGCGCGCCCATCCCGGCGGCGCCCGCAGCAGCCAGACCAGCACGCCGCCTGCGATCAGCAGCCAGGCCACCTCCGACTCGGTCGCGATCGTGACCGCAGCCAAGGTCAGGTAGACGGCCCACAGCAGCTTGTCGCGGCCCAGCGTCTTGATCGTCAGCTTCTTCGCACTCATCGCGATGATCCCCGTGACCGCCGCCCCCACGCCGTAGAACACCGCCTGCATCCACGAAATGCCGCCGAAGCGCACGTACGCCCAGCCCAGCGCGACGACCATCAGGAACGAGGGCAGTACGAAGGCGAGGCCGGCCAGCGTGGCGCCGAGGACGCGGTAGTGAACATAGCCGAGATAGATCCCGAGCTGGGCCGCCAGCGGGCCGGGCGCGAGCTGGGCCAGCGCGAGGCCTTCCTTGTAGTCGGCTGCGGAGATCCAGCCGCGTTCCTCGACCAGGTCGCGCTGCATGTAGCCGACCAGCGCCACCGGGCCGCCGAAGCCGAGGGTGCCGAGCCGCAGCATGTACGCGACCATTTGCCAGAGGGTGTATTGAGGTGTCATGTCGGTTGTCGGTTCGAGAAATGGGCGTACAGCCCGTCGAGAAGGGGTATCGCGTGCGCAAGCAGGTCGTCGTCGTCGCGGGCGCTCTGGCGCAGGCCGGCCAGCATCGCTTCGAAACCGGCCGCTTCGGCGACGAAGCCCGTGCCGACGTCCAGCACGTGGACCAGCGCGCCCAGGCGTGCCAGTCCCGGATCCCGGTCGAGGCCGAAGCTGGCCAGCAGCACCTCGAACGTGACCTTGGCGCCGACATGGCTGAAGGCCGCGCCATCGAAATCGAATCCGAGCGCGTCCGGCGGACAATCGGCCGGCGTGTCGAGCCACAGGAAGCGCGCGTCGCGGTCGATGTGGCACCGGATCAGCCAGGCGCTGGCGACGCGGTCGACCCACAAATGTTTGCGCGTGGCCCACGTGCGAGCGCGGTACGCGGCCGGATCGAGCCGGGGAATCGGGACGTCGACGGCGTGCGGCTCGTCCGGCGACAGCACCTTGTCGGCGAGCGCCGTGAACTCACGCCAGGCCTGTTCGCACCGGGCGGTGGCCTCGCCGGGAAAATAGTCGATCGCGCGCAGCGCCTCGTAGTCGCGCCGCAGTTTGCGCAGCTGTTTGTTGACGTCCTGCGGCGTCGAGGCCGGGATGGATGTGCCGGCGTCCGACAGCAATCCGATGAAGCTCGCGTACTCTTGCGCGCGGTCGAACAGGCTGCGGTAACGCTGTTCGTCGGCGGCGTCCACGGGAGCGGCCTGCAGCAGCCACGCCGTGCCGCCTTCGCGGATGGTCTCGTCGCCCAGGCCGGCGAGCTGCGCGCGCAGCGTCTCCGTGTCGGGGAGGAGATAGGCGCCATCGCGCAACGCGCCGCACCCGAGCGCCTTCAGGGCGCGCCAGATGCGCATGCGTGCGGTGGCACTGCTGGTCGGCAGGGTGACGACGAGCAGGAGCCAGTGAGGTGTCCGGTCGTTCATGCCGGAATGGTATCACTGAATGTAGAGAGTTCTACAAAATTTGTCGAGTTTGATTCAGCCCAGGCTCTCGATATACCGCTCGTCCACCTGCGCGCAGTACTCCGCGCAGGCCGCACGCACGGCCGACGCCGCCGCATGCACCGCCACCGGCGCGTTCGTGCGGCGGCTCATCGACACGATGATCGGCGGCGGCACCGGCTGCAGCGGCACTTCCACGAATTCGCCGTTCTCCAGGTGGCTGCTGACGAACAGCCAGGGAATCGCGGCCACGCCGAAGCCGTTGCGGATCAGCTGGATGATGGCGGCCACGGATGGCGAGCAGGTGATGCGCGTCTGTTCGAGCGGCACCGCGCTCAGGTTGGCGAGCCGGGTGACGATATCTTCCAGCATCCGGTGCGGCTGCGTGCCGCGGCCGAACGTCAGGATCGGGAACTGCAGCAGGCGCTGGGCCAGGCCCTCGCGCTGCGCCGGCAGCAATCCGGCTCGCGCGATCCAGCGCACCGGGTACACGGCCAGCGGCTCGGACGTGATCTCGCTGCTGTTCACGCCTTCGATGCCGACCACGAGGTCGAGCTCTCCCGCCAATAAACGTTTTTCCAGCGTCGTGCTCATGTCCACGACGAGATCGATTTCCAGCTCAGGGAAACTGGCGTTCAGCTGGCGCACGGAATGCGCGAGCCAGCTGTGCACCACCGTCTCGATCACCCCCAGCCGCAGCCGGCCCCGCACCGCGCTTTCCGTGCGCGCCGCCTCGCGCAGGCGCCGGGTCGCATCCACGACGGCCTTCGCGTAGTTCAGCAGGTAATCCGCGTTCGGCGTCAGCCGGAATTCGCGGGTGCTGCGGTCGATGAGTTCCGTCTGCAGTTCTTCCTCCAATGCCTTGATCCGCAACGAGATCGCCGCCGGCGTCGCGTGCATGGCGCGGGCCGTCGCGCGCACGCTGCGCAGCTGGGCGAGGGTGATCAGCGTTTCGAGGAAGCGGGTGTTCATGATGTAAAGAATACTTTATGCATAACGGGAACGGAGCAACGACGCGTTTAATAAAACTTAACACATACGGTAAAAATAAGTGGCTTGTTGGAGAGAGGAAGACGGATCTATGCTTGTTTCCATGTCATCGCTACTCGAGAAGTCCATGAAACCGATCCAGTTCCGTCACCTGGTCCGCGCGGGCGAATTCCGCAAGCCGTCCGCCGGCGTCTGCGGCGGCTATGCCCAGGCCAACCTCGTCATCCTGCCGCAAGCGCAGGCGCACGACTTCCTGCTGTTCAGCCAGCGCAACCCGAAGGCGTGCCCGCTGCTCGCGGTCGGCGAGCCGGGCGCGTGGCACGTGCCGGCGCTGGGGGCCGACGTCGACCTGCGCACCGACGTGCCGGGCTATTACGTGTACCGCGACGGCGAACTGGCGGAATCGCCCGCGTCGCTGACGGAGCTGTGGCGCGACGACCTGGTCGTGTTCGCGATCGGCTGTTCGTTCTCGTTCGAGGAAATGCTGCTGGCCGACGGCATCCCGCTGCGCCACATCGAGCAGGACCGCAACATCGCCATGTACCGCACGAACATCCCGAACGCAGCGTCGGGGCCGTTCGGCGGCAACATGGTCGTGTCCATGCGGCCGTTGAAGGCGAAGGATGCGATCCGCGCGATCCAGATCACGAGCCGCTATCCCGCGATCCACGGCGCGCCCGTGCACCTGGGCGATCCTGGCCTGATCGGCATCGCCGACCTGGCGCGGCCCGACTACGGCGACGCCGTCGAGATCATGGCCGACGAGGTGCCCGTGTACTGGGCGTGCGGCGTCACGCCGCAGGAGGCGATCCGCGCCGCGCGCCTGCCGTTCGTGATCACGCACCGTCCCGGCTACATGCTGGTGACCGACATCCCGAATGCTGCGCTGGCCACGCTATAAAAAACCGAACCACAAACAAACGGAGACGACATGAATACCCAGGAACTCGCGCAGGAGCGCGTGGAGGATACGAGCCATTTCGGCTGGCTGCGCCAGCTGACCAAGGCCGAGCGCCGCACGTTCATCGGCTGCAAGGTCGGCTATGCGCTCGATGCAATGGACACGCAATTCCTCAGCTTCGTCATTCCCACCCTGATCGCGACGTGGGGCCTGTCGAAAGGCGACGCCGGCCTGATCGGCACCGTCACGCTGCTCACGTCGTCGGTGGGCGGCTGGCTGGCCGGCATCCTGTCGGACCGCATCGGCCGCGTGAAGACGCTGCAGCTGACGATCCTGTGGTTCGCGCTGTTCACGGTGCTGAGCGGCTTTGCGCAGACTTTCAACCAGCTGCTCGTGCTGCGCGGCCTGATGGGCTTCGGCATGGGCGGCGAATGGACGGCCGGCGCGATCCTGATGGGTGAAGTCATCCGCGCCAAGGACCGCGGCAAGGCCGTCGGCATGGTGCAGGCGGGATGGGCGCTGGGTTGGGGCGTTTCCGCGCTGCTGTACGCGCTGATGTTCTCGCTGCTGCCGGCCGAACTGGCGTGGCGCTCGCTGTTCCTGCTGGGGATCCTCCCCGCCATCTTCGTCATCTACATCCGCCGCTTCGTGGACGAGCCGGACGTCTTCCTGGCCGAGCAGCGCCGCAGCGAGCATGCGGAACAGGCGAGCTTCGCCGAGATCTTCTCGCCGCGCATGTTGTCGACGACCTTGCGCGCCGTGCTGTTGACGACGGGCGCGCAGGGCGGCTACTACGCCATCACGACGTGGCTGCCCACGTTCCTCAAGACCGAGCGCCACCTGACGGTGCTGGGCACGGGCGGCTATCTCGCCATGGTCATCGCCGGTTCCTACGTCGGCTACATCGTCAGCGCCTTCCTGACGGACCGCCTGGGCCGCAAGCGCAACTTCATCCTGTTCGCCGCCGGCTCGCTGGGCATCGCGCTGGCCTACACCCGGCTGCCCGTGACGGACAGCGTGATGCTGCTGCTCGGCTTCCCGCTCGGCTTCCTCGTCTCCGGCGTGTTCAGCGGCATGGGCGCCTTCCTCACCGAGCTGTTCCCGACCCGCATGCGCGGTTCCGGCCAGGGCTTCTGCTACAACATGGGCCGCGCGATCGGTTCGCTGTTCCCGTTCGCGATCGGCGCGGCCGGCCAGTCGCTGTCGCTGGGCCATGCCATCGGCCTGTTCGCGGCCGGCGCCTACGGCATCATGGTGCTCGCCGCGCTGACCCTGCCCGAGACCCGCGGCAAGCGCCTCGAATCCTGATCCTTCCCTGATTGTTCACACGACGAACCACGCGCGCGGCCCGCAGGGGCACCGCTTTGCCCGCGCGCGCCCGATTTTTGAAGAGGTAAGACCATGCACCACCAAGACACCCATCACGACAACACGCCGCGCCAGCGCTGGCAGTTCTGGATCGACCGCGGCGGCACGTTCACCGACATCGTCGCGCGCAAGCCGGACGGCGCGCTGGTGACGGCCAAGCTGCTGTCCGAGAACCCGGAACAGTACCGTGACGCGGCCGTCGCCGGCATCCGCCGCCTGCTCGGCATCGCGCCCGACGCGCCGATCACGCCCGACCTCGTGGAAGCCGTCAAGATGGGCACGACGGTCGCGACCAACGCCCTGCTGGAGCGCAAGGGCGAGCGCACCGCGCTCCTCATCACCAAGGGTTTCAGGGACGCGCTGCGCATCGCCTACCAGAACCGTCCGCGCCTGTTCGACCGCCATCCCGTGCTGCCGCAGCTGCTGTACGAACGCGTGATCGAAGTGGACGAGCGTGTCGGCGCGCACGGCGACGTCGTCACGCCGCTCGATACGGCCGCCGTGCGCCTGCAACTCACCAACCTGTACGCCGCCGGCTTCCGTTCCGTGGCCATCGTGCTGATGCACGGTTACCGCTACCCCGATCATGAGCGCGCGATCGCCGCCATCGCGGCGGAAACCGGCTTCACGCAGGTGTCGGTCTCGCACCAGGTCAGCCCGATGATGAAACTGGTCTCGCGCGGCGACACGACCGTCGTCGACGCGTATCTGTCGCCGATCCTGCGCCGCTATGTGGACCAGGTCGCGGCCGAGATGGCAGGCGTGCGCCTGCTTTTCATGCAGAGCAATGGCGGCCTGACGGGTGCGCACCGCTTCCAGGGCAAGGACTCGATCCTGTCCGGCCCCGCCGGCGGCATCGTCGGCATGGTCGGTACGGCACGCAAGGCCGGCTTTGAAAAACTGATCGGCTTCGACATGGGCGGCACGTCCACCGACGTGTCGCACTACGCGGGCGAACTGGAACGCGAATTCGAGACGCAGGTGGCCGGTGTGCGCATGCGCGCGCCGATGATGAGCATCCACACGGTGGCGGCGGGCGGCGGCTCGATCCTGCACTTCGACGGCAGCCGCCTGCGCGTGGGCCCGGACAGCGCGGGCGCGAACCCCGGCCCGGCCAGCTATCGCCGCGGCGGTCCGCTCACGGTCACGGACTGCAACGTCATGCTCGGCAAGATCCAGCCCGCGCACTTCCCGAAAGTGTTCGGCCCGCACGCGGACGAGCCGCTCGATGCGGCCATCGTGCGCGAAAAATTCGAGGCCGTCGCCGCGCGCATCGAACGCGAGACGGGCCAGCGCCGCACGCCGGAAGAGGTGGCCGAAGGCTTCCTGGAAATCGCGGTCGGCAGCATGGCCAACGCCATCAAGTTCATCTCGGTGCAGCGCGGCCACGACGTGACGGAATACACGCTGGCGACGTTCGGCGGCGCCGGCGGCCAGCATGCGTGCCTGGTGGCGGACGCCCTCGGCATGACCCGCATCTTCGCCCACCCGTTCGCCGGCGTGCTGTCCGCGTACGGCATGGGTCTTGCGAACCAGACGGCGATGCGCGAGCGGACCATGGAGACGGCACTGGACGACGACAGGCTGCGCGCCGCGCTCGACGCGCTGGCACTGGACGCGGTGGCGGAACTGGCCGCGCAAGGCATCGCGGCCGATGCGGTGCGCGTCGTCGAACGGGCGCACCTGCGCTACGACGGCACGGACTCCGTCATCATCGTGCAGCATGGCAGCGTTTGCGCGATGCAGGCGCAGTTCGAGGAAGCGTACCGCAAGCGCTATTCGTTCCTCATGCAGGACAAGGCGATCGTCGTCGAGGCGATCTCGGTGGAAGCGATCGGAGCAACGGATGCCGGCGGCGCGCCCACCTTCGGCGCCGCGCCGCGTGATGAAGCGCTGGCGCCGCACGAGACGGTGGCCGTGTATTCGGGCGGCCAGTGGCACGACAGCGCGCTGGTCCTGCGCGCGCAGACGCGGCCCGGCGACCGCATCGCGGGCCCCGCGATCATCGTCGAGGCGAACGGCACCAACATCGTCGAACCGGGCTGGGTGGCGGAAGTGACGGGCGACGACAACCTCGTGCTCACGCGCGTGGCGCCGCGCGCGCGCCGCGAGGCCATCGGCACCGAGGCCGATCCGGTCATGCTGGAAGTCTTCAACAACCTGTTCATGAGCATCGCCGAGCAGATGGGCCTGCGCCTGCAGAACACGGCGGTGTCGGTGAACATCAAGGAGCGCCTGGACTTTTCGTGCGCGCTGTTCGATGCCGAGGGCAACCTGATCGCCAACGCGCCGCACATCCCCGTCCACCTGGGCTCCATGGGCGCGAGCATCCGCACCGTGATCGAAGCGAACCGCGGCCGCATGCAGGCGGGCGACGTGTACATGCTCAACGACCCGTACCACGGCGGCACGCACCTGCCGGACATCACCGTGATCACGCCCGTGTTCGACCGGGCCGGCAAGGACATCCTGTTCTACGTGGCGTCGCGCGGCCACCATGCGGACGTCGGCGGCATCGCGCCCGGATCGATGCCGGCGAACAGCCGCCGGGTCGAGGAGGAGGGCGTCCTGATCGACAACTTCCAGCTGGTGCGGGCGGGCCGCTTCCTGGAGCGCGAGACGACGGCGCTGCTGCTGTCCGGCGCCTACCCGTGCCGCAACGTGGGCCAGAACATCGCCGACCTGCAGGCGCAGGTGGCCGCGAACCAGAAGGGCGTCGAGGAACTCCTCAGGATGGTCGACCAGTTCGGGCTCGACGTCGTGCAGGCCTACATGCGGCACGTGCAGGACAATGCCGAGGAAGCCGTGCGCCGCGTCGTCGGCGCCCTGAAGGACGGCAGCTATACGTACCGCCTGGACAACGGTGCCGTGATCAGGGTGGCGATCCGCGTGAACCATGCGGCGCGCACGGCCGACATCGACTTCACCGGCACGTCGCCGCAGCTCGACAACAATTTCAATGCGCCCAGCTCGATCTGCATGGCGGCCGTGCTGTACGTGTTCCGCACGCTCGTCGACAACGACATCCCGCTGAACGCCGGCTGCCTGAAGCCGCTGAACGTGATCATCCCGGCAGGTTCCATGCTCAATCCGTGCTACCCGGCCGCCGTCGTCTCCGGCAACGTGGAGACGTCGAGCTGCATCACGAACGCCCTGTACGGCGCGCTCGGCGTGCAGGCGTCGTCGCCCGGCACGATGAACAACTTCACGTTCGGGAATGCGGATTACCAGTACTACGAAACCATCGCGGGCGGCTCGGGTGCGGGCGACGGATTCAATGGCACGGACGTCGTCCAGACCAATATGACGAACTCGCGCTTGACGGATCCGGAGGTGCTCGAATGGCGTTACCCGGTACGGTTGGACAGTTACGAGATCGCGTGCGACTCTGGCGGGGGTGGACGGTGGAAGGGCGGTAACGGCGGCGTGCGCAGGATTCGCTTCCTGGCGCCGATGACCGCGTCGATCCTGTCTAATAACCGTATCGTCCCGCCGTTCGGCATGGCGGGCGGTGAGCCCGGGCGGTGCGGCCGCAACTACGTCGTGCGTGCCGGCGGCCGGGTCGAGGAACTGGGTTTCGTGGCGACGACGGACGTCCAGGCGGGCGACGTCTTCGTCATCGAGACGCCGGGTGGCGGCGGCTATGCGCCCGCCATGCAGGAAACGCCGGAAGCTGTCGTCGCCCTGCGCGATGGCATCCCCGCATAACGACAACGAGAAAGGAAGACGATGAAAATGATTCTGTGTGCCGGCGCGCTTGCGGCACTGTGCATGGACGCCGTCGCCGCCGATGGTGCGGCGATCAACGTGTATGGCCTCCTCGACGTCGCCGTCGTGCGCGAGACGGGCGGCAGCGGCGGCGGCATCACCAAGGTCACGAGCGGCGTGGGCGGCGGCTCGCGGCTCGGCTTCAAGGGGCGCGAGGAACTGGGCAACGGCCTGGCCGCGCTGTTCCTGCTGGAGAGCGGCTTCCAGGCCGACACCGGCGTGCAGGGGCAGGGTGGACTGCTGTTCGGGCGCCAGGCCTACGTGGGCCTGCAGGGCGGCTTCGGTACCCTGACGGCCGGCCGCCAGTACACGCCGCAATACCTGACGGTGGTGCTGGCCGACCCGTTCGGGTCCGGCTATGCGGGCGACACGAAGAACCTGATGGTCCCGACGGGCAACGCGGCCAGCCGCATGGACAATTCGATCAAGTACGTGTCGCCCGTGACCGGCGGTGTGAGCGCGGAACTCGTGTACGGTGCCGGCGAAGTGAGTGGAGACAGCGCGGCCGGTCGCCAGTTCGGCGGTGCGCTCGACTACAATGCCGGTCCGCTGCACGCGCGGCTCGGCTACCACGACCGCAACAACGACACGGCGACCGTCAAAAACACGTCGCACGCGAAGAACACGGTGCTGGCCGCGGTCTACGACTTCGGCGTCGTGAAGGCGCATGCCGCATACGGCGTCAACAAGGGCCTGAACAGCTCCCAGCTGCGCAACACGGCGAACCCGTACGGCCGGCCCGGCACGCCCGTCGCATCGAGCGACAGCCGCGACGTGCTGCTCGGCGCCACGATCCCGTCCGGCCCGCACACGTGGATGGCCTCGTGGATCCACAAGGACGACCATGGACCGCTCGACCAGGACGCGACCCAGTACGCGCTGGGCTACCGCTACGCGCTGTCGCGCCGCACCGAGCTCTATGCGGCCATTGCGCACATCGTCAACCGGCACGGGGCCAGCTACACGGTCGGCAGCGCCATCGAAGGGGGATCGGGGAACGGGGCGGTCGATCTCGGGATGCGGCATGCGTTTTGATTGGTGGGCTCGTGATTGATGTCCCCGGCATCAATCACCCCACCCTACGATGTGCGGATGCCCGTAGGGTGGGCACCCCGTGCCCACCGAGCGTGTGAGCTGCCGCAGAACGAACTGTCAACCTGGCATTCAAGAAGATTAACCTTGCCAAAACCTGATGAGAATAGTACTGTATGTTTATACAGTATTTCTTCGCATCATACATGAATTGCTCAGGTTCAATATCTGCAGCGCCGGAATCCTTGCATCCGTCGCTCTGGCTTGCCTCGCAGCTGGCGCGTAGCGATACGCGCTGCATCGATACCGGCCATCCCACGCTGTCGGCCCAGTTGCCGGGCGGCGGCTGGCCGACGGGCACGCTCGTCGACCTGCTGCTGCAACAGCCCGGCATCGGCGAGATGCGCCTGCTGCGTCCCGCGCTGGCCGCGGTGGCGCACCGGCGCATCGTGCTGCTGCAGCCGCCGCATCCGCCCCAGGCGCTGGCGATGGCCGCGCTTGGGGTGCCGCCTTCGCAACTGATCTGGGTGCGCGCGACCCGTACGGCGGACGCGTTGTGGGCGGCGGAACAGGTGCTGCGCAGCGGCAGTTGCGGCGCGCTGCTGTTCTGGCAGAACAACATCCGCGCCGAGAACCTGCGCCGCCTGCACCTGGCCGCGCAAGCGGGTGAAACCCTGTTCTTCATGATGCGGCCGCTGGCGGCCGGGCAGGATGCCTCGCCGGCGCCGTTGCGCCTGTCCCTGCGGCCGCAGGCGGGCGGTATCGAGATCGGTTTCGTCAAACGCCGCGGACCGCAGCGCGACGCGACCCTGTTCCTTCCCTTGACTTCTTACCTGCCCAATCGCCATGCGCCTGTGGATCGCACTGCACCTGCCCCGGTTGCCGCTGGAGGTGTTCACACCGAGCTGGTCCACTGACACCGGCAGCGTTGTTCTTGACCAGGAGCGCGTGCTCGTGGCGTCGCAAGCCGCGCAGGATGCGGGCGTACGCACCGGCATGCGCCGCGGCGGCGTGCTGATGCTGCTGCCGGACGCGCGCATCCACGAGCGCGCGCCCGCGCTGGAAGCGGACGCGCGCCAGGCCGTGGCGCTGGCCCTGCTGCAATACACGCCGCAGGTCGCGGAAGGAGAAGAATCGACCCTGCTGATGGACGTGGGCGCCAGCCTGCGCCTGTTCGGCGGCATCCGCGCGCTATGCCGGCGCATCCACGCCAACATGCGTGCGCTGGGCTTCACGGCCTCGCTCGCGTGCGCGCCCACCGCGCGCGGCGCGTGGCTGCTGGCGCGCTCATCTTCCCGTGTACGCGCGGGCCGCGCCGTGCGCATGGAAGCGCTCTTGCGCCGGCTCGACCGGCTGGCCGTGCTGCTGATGCCGCCGGCGCGTCCGTACGCGGCCTGGTTCGAGGGCATCGGGTGTTATACGCTGGGCGACCTGCGCCGCCTGCCGCGCCCCGGCCTGCAGCGGCGCTGCGGTCGCGGGCTGCTCGACCTGCTCGACGCCGCCTACGGCCTCGTGCCGGAGCTGTACGAATGGATCGCACCACCGGAAACCTTCCGCGCGCGCCTGGAACTGTACGACCGCATCGACGACGCCGACCTGCTGTTGGCGGGCGCCCAATGCCTGCTGCTGCAACTGACCGGCTGGCTGTGCGCGCGCCAGCTGGCGGTGGAGCGCATCACGCTGCAGCTGGAGCACGAACGGGGCCGGGTCGCGCGTCCGCCGACGAACGTCGAGATCGTGCTGGCCGAACCGACGTGGCGCGACGAGCACCTGGTGCGCCTGCTGAAGGAACGCCTGGGCCGCCTGACGCTGGAAGCACCCGTGATCGGCCTCGCGCTGGAAGCGCTGCAGGTGCGGCCGATGGCGCCGCCGAACGCATCGCTGTTCCCCGAACCGGGCGGCAGCGAGGACGACCGCATGCGCATGCTGGAACTATTGGCCGCGCGCCTGGGCGCGGACAACGTCCTGCAACCGCTGCCGCTGGCCGACTACCGCCCGGAGCAGGCCAACGTGTGGGTGCCGGTGCAGCAGAAGGTCAGCGACAAGGCGCGCAACGCACAACTGCCGCCCGACGTCCTGAGCCTGCCGCGTCCGACGTGGCTGCTGGCGCGGCCGATCGCGCTGCTGATGCGCGATCACCGGCCGTTCTATGGCTCACCGCTGCGGATGGCGTCGAATCCGGAGCGTCTCGAGGCCGGCTGGTGGGATGGGCCGGAGACGCGCGACTACTTCATCGCCGAAGGGCTGGACCACACGCTGTACTGGGTGTATCGGGAGCGGATCGGGACCGATGACAATGGGCCGAAGTGGTATTTGCATGGGTTGTTCGGGTGAGGGCGAACGTAATGCTAATCGTCGGCCGCTTGCCGGTCTTGCAGGAGAATCATGGCATCGAGCCGGCGGCGCATCTTCCACAACTCCAGCGTAGTCGCGAACGAAGAACTCACGCCCGCGATCAGCAATATGACGACCCATGCCGGCGCCTCAAACTTGTCGCTGCTCTGCAGATACACACCCAAGCCAACGAGCAGCATGGTGGCAAGAAACGTTGGAACGATCGAGTCCGGACGATTCAGCAAGGCTTTAGCGTCCGCTCTGCGTTTTTCTTTTACCAGAATTGACTGGGCAATGTCGTCTTGCATCGGGAAAGTCATGTTTTGAATTAAGTTACGATGTTGTATCTCATTTGCACGGCCGCTTGCTCCTGTCGCCCATCGCATCCACCTGCGCCTGCGTCAGCACCATCGGCATCGGTTCGTCCACAGGCCTGCCATCCGCATCGAAGCGCAACGGCGGACGCGCCGGTTTGTTCGGACACGCCGGCACGGCACGCGGCAGCGATGCCGCCAGGGCGAATAACCGGTCGCGCAACGGGACGCGCACGACGTTGGCATCGACCCACAACTCGTACATGCGCCGGCCTTCGAACCAGGACAGCACCGAGACCGCCTTGCCCGCCGGGTCTTCCAGGACGACGAGCCTGGCCGGCAGGCCGTTGATGCGTTCCGGCTCGTCCTTCGGATCGCGCCAGCTACGGCTGCCGTCGGCGGACATGTCGTGTTCGAACAGGGTGACCTCGTGCCCGTCCGGCATGCGGAAGCCGCGGTACAGGCGCGAGGGGACGTCGGTGACATCTTCGGCCCGGCCGCCCAGGCTCTCGAATTGCGCGAAGGGCGTGTGCGTCAGGTCGACCGGCGTGAACGCCAGCTTGCGGGTCGCCTTCGCGAGCGATCGAAACGAGATGTCGTAACGATCGAGATCGATCGCGCACACGTGCGCGACACCATCCGTCCGCGTACCGGCCGCGTGCCGGGACCGGTCGACCCTGCACTGGTAATCCCGCACTTCGGTGCGGATGGTCGAGCCGCAGGCGATGGCCACGGCGACGCCGCCCACGGCCAGCAGCAAGCGCCTCGCAGGCGAGGGCGGCCTAACGGGCACAGGTTTCCGCAGGCGCCGGCCGCCCCAGCGGCACACCCAGGCCAGTCCGAGGACCGGCAATGCCATCGTGGCGGTCACACGCAGCACGTCCAGCAGCGGCGCATGCAGCCAGGCGACGCAGAACAGGGCATACATGCCGGCCGCCAGCAGGGCCAGCGCATTGACCACGTGTCCGGCCGACCAGAGCAGCACGCCGATGGCGTATTTCGGTGTCATGAGGGCGGGCTCCACCGCCGTGCGACGACGTGAAAGCGCACCTCCAGCTCGTCCTGCACCGCCAGCAGCCCGGCGCCCACGGAAAAGGGCGTGATGCCGAAATCGGTCTGCTTCAGGTGCGCCGTGCCGTTTGCCGTCACCTGGGCTGCGTCGACCTGCACCGCGGCCGGCACATCCAGTTGGCGCGTCGTGCCGTGCAGCGTGACGACGACGCGTAGCCGGCCGTCCGCCGGCAGCTCGGCATGCAGCGTCACGACCGGATAGCGCTCGGCGTCGAGCACCGGGCCGAGCATGTTCTTGCGCGTGCCTTCGATTGCTTCCGGAGACGGCGACGTGGCGATGCCCGCGTCGCGCAGCAGTTGCGGTTCGTCGACGGTCAACTTGTCGAGGCGGAACGAGACGTCGGCGCGGCCCATGCCGGGCGCGACATGGCCGGTCACTGCGTGGCTGGCCACCACGTGGTCATGCCCGAGCCGCGCCATCAGGCCGCCCCGGCGTACCGTGACGGCCAGCAGCGAGGCGTCCGGGTCGACTGCGTAGACGGCCGCGCCGGACATGGCCGCGCTGCGATACGCGTCGACAGCCACCACTGGGCCGGGCAGTGGAGGTTGCTGCGGCGCCAACGGCTGCCCGCAGGCGGTCAGCAGCAACAGCAACGGCAGGAGGCGCCCCGGTATGCTCATGCCCGCTGCCGCAACGCCTTCTCGATCTTCTGGTCGGTCTTGAACTGGCTGAGCGCATACACGGCCCAGATGGTGGCCGGCAGCCAGCCGATCAGGGTGATCTGCAGGATCAGGCAGATGATGCCGGCGACCGGGCGGCCGATGGTGAAAAAGGTCAGCCAGGGCAGGACCAGGGCAATGATGAGGCGCATGTGGGTTCTCCTTCAGGTAAGCCACCAGCATAACGGCTTCGCGAGGTCGAAAGCTCACGCATTTTCACTCTCTCAACTGGTATTTCTTCACCACGCCGTTCCGGTCGAACAGGATCGACAGCTCCCGCTTGTTGTCCGCGCTGCTCACGACGAGATTCACGTAAGGTACCGAATCGACGGCTTTCGCATATCCCACCTGGTACAGCCAGAGTTCGTAGCCGTTGGCGAACGTTGTGACGCTGGCGGTGCCGAATGCGGCCGCGATATCGGCGCGGGTCGATGTGCCGACCACGATGGCCTGTGCCGCCCGCTCCTGTGTCAGTGTCCTGACCGCGCCGTTGCCGGTCGCCGCGCAGCCCGCGAGAACCAACGGCGCGATGTACCGCCAGATGGGTTTCATGTGTCGTCGTCCATGTAGTCGAACTGCAGCAGGGTGTCGTCGGGCCAGCCTTCGTCGTAGAGGGATTTGAACTTGACCGTGTACACGCGCTCGCGCAGGAAGATCCAGTCTTCGTGGCCCGGCATCAGCGGTGCGGCCGGGCCGTGCAGCAGCGCGGCGGGCAGGATGCGGCGGCGGTTCCCCGACACCAGGGTCACGCTGAACACGGGCCGGTCGGCGAAATAGAACAGGTTGATCGGCAGCGTGCGGCACGGGTCTTCCATCTTCGTGATCAGCATATTGATCGGATGGTGCACGTACGCCACCAGGTCGCCGGCCATGGCCACTTTGCATTCGAGCAGCAGATCGCCCAGGCGGCGCGCATTGGCCGGCACGCCCGGGCTGCGGACGTCCGCCCGCCACGCCAGGCTGCCGGCCTGGCGATTGAAGCGCACCATGGCGTCGGCGCCGGCCGCATTGGCATCCTGCGGCAGCGTGAACGATTGGTCCGCCGCCAGCGGCACGGGCATCCCGGTGCGTTCGCCCACGATCTGCACAACCAGTCCGTCCATGGACACGCCGGCATGGCGCGGAAAGACTTTGAAGCGCAGCGACGCCGCCGGCGCCAGGCCACGGTTCTTCTCGAAGACATCCATTCCGGCCAGCATGGCGCGGTACGATTTTTCGTCGCGATCCTGCGCGCTGCCTTGCACCTCCACCCTGGGAACGGGTTGGTCCGCGCGTGCCGGGACGGCAATGCACAGCCACACCGCGACGGCGAGCCACGTGTTACGCATGAGGGTTCTCCAATGGGATCGTCACGACGAACCGGCAGCCCTTGCCGTCGATGCCTTCCGCGAGGCCGACGCCGCCGCCCAGCCGCGCGGCCGCTTCGTGCACGATGGCGAGGCCAAGGCCGGCGCCCGGCATGTCGTGGCCTGCGCCGCGGTAGAAGCGTTCGAACACCAACGCGCGTTCTTGAAGCGGGATGCCCGGTCCGTCGTCCGCGACCGTCAGTACCAGCCTCGCGCCGTCGCGCAGCAAGCCGACGTGGACGCGGCCGTGCGCCGGGATGTAGGCGATGGCGTTGTTCACGAGGTTGCGCAGCACCGCCTGGAACGCGTGCAGGTCGAGCCGCCAGCGCAGCGTGTCGGGTGCGTCCAGCACGAGGTCGATGTGGCGGGCCAGCGCCGCGGGTGCGAGCAGGGCCAGTTCCGAGCGCACCAGCTCCGCCACGTCGACTTCTCCAGGTGCCGCCGGCTTGCCGTCGTCGATGTTGGCCATGGCCAGCAGTTGTTCGATCATGTGCGATGCCCGCGCCATCGCATGGAGCATGCGCCTGCCGGCCTGTTCGCGCTCGTCCGGGTCCGTCGCCATGACGAGTACGTGGGCCTGGGCCGACATGACCGCCAGCGGCGTGCGCAGTTCGTGGGCGGCGTCCTGCACGAAGCCGCGTTCGCGGGCGAGCCTGTGGCGCAACTGGTCCAGCAGGCGGTCCAGCGCGCCGGCCAGCGGTTGCAGCTCCGCGTGGCGCGGCGCGACGCCGAGCGGGCTCAGGTCGTCCGGTCCGCGCGCCGCGATCCGGTCGGACAACGTGCGCAACGGCCGCAGGCCGCGCCGCACGGCGATCCACACGGGCACCAGCACGAGCGGGAAGGCGATCAGCATGTCCAGCGTGAGGCTCCCGCCCATCAGGCGGAACATCGACCATGTGGAAAGCTGCGGCGCCGCCACCGTCAGCGACCAGCGTCCGTGCCGTCCGTGGTAGCGGCGGTACGGCTGGCCGTTCACGTCGCCGTTCGTGAAGCTGCCGGGCGGCCCCTGCAGGCTGGCGGGTCCGGCCTGCGGCGACACGTACACGCGCGCGCCGCCCGCATCCCGCAGCTCCACCAGCACGTCGGGCAGGCGGTTGCCGCGGTAGGTCTCGTTGATCAGGGCGGCGTTCGAGGCGACGACGGCGCCCGCGTAGGCGTCGCTGTCCAGCGGGGCGATCGACGCCAGCAGGTTGTCGCCGACCGCGCGTATCTTGGCGTCGAACGCGGCGGCGTCCTTTGCCTCCAGGAAGTCGCGGCCCAGCAGCACGATCCACACGAGGGAAAAGGCGACGAGCAGCGCGAGGAACACGCGCCTGACCAGCGTCGGACGGAATGCGCGCATCATGCGGCCAGCAGGTAGCCGATGCCGCGCACGGTGCGGATGCGGTCCGCGCCGATCTTGCGGCGCAGGTTCGACACGTGGACTTCGAGCGCGCCGAAATCGACCGCGTCGCCGAGCGGTTCGAGGCGCTGCGCCAGCGTGCCTTTCGGGACCACGGCACCGGGCTCGCGCGCCAGTTCCAGCAGCAGGTGGAATTCGCGCGGAGAGAGGTCCAGCACCGCGCCGTGCAGCCGCGCCACGTAGGCGCGCGGTTCGATCTGCAGCCCGCCGAGGGTCCAGGTCTCGCTCGCCTGGCGCGCATAGCGGCGCAGCACGGCGCGCATGCGCGACAGCAGCTCCGGCGTATCGAACGGCTTGATCACGAAGTCGTCCGCGCCGCCGTCGAGGCCCGCCAGGCGGTCTTCCAGCGCCGACCGGGCCGTGATGATGATGATCGGGACGGCGTTGCCGGCGCGGCGCCAGCGGCGCAGCAGGTCCAGCCCGGCGCCGTCGGGCAGGGACAGGTCGAGCAGGACGCAATCGAACGGCATCTCCGCCGATGGCAGGGGCGCGGCGGCCGTGCGGCGTACCCATTCGCTGCTGATGCCCTCGACCTTCAGGGCGTGCTGGAGCGCGCAGCCCAGGTCCAGGTCGTCTTCGATGATCAAGATGTGCATTTGGCAAGTATAGACGCGTCAACCTTAAGCGTTGCCAAAGGCCGGCGGCTTGTTCCACAATGCCCATTGCAACGACCACGGAACCATCATGCTCACCGAACGTATCGATTTTCCCGGCCCCCACGGCAAGCTCTCCGCCAAGCTGGACGCCCCTACCGGCACACCGCGCGCCTACGGCATCTTTGCCCACTGCTTCACGTGCAGCAAGGACGTGCTGGCCGCCACCTTCATCGCGCGCGGCCTGGCAAGCCTCGGCATCGCCGTGCTGCGCTTCGACTTCGCCGGCCTCGGGGCCAGCCACGGCGATTTCGCCGACACCAATTTTTCGTCCAACGTCGAAGACCTCGTCGCGGCCGCAAACCACATGCGCGAGAAATTCGCGGCGCCGCAGCTCCTGGTCGGCCACAGCCTGGGCGGCGCGGCCGTGCTGGCGGCAGCGCAGCGCGTGCCGGAAGCGAAAGCCATCGTGACGATCGCCGCGCCCAGCGATCCGCACTACGTCGTCAACACGCTGCTGGGCGAACACCTCGACACGATCGCGCAGCAGGGCGAGGCGCGGGTCAAGCTGGCCGGGCGCGATTTCAACATCCGCCAGCACTTCGTCGAGGACGCCGGCCAACATCGGCTGCACGAGAAGATCGCCACGCTCGGCCGCGCGCTGCTCGTGATGCACGCGCCGCAGGACGATACCGTCGGCATGGACAACGCCACCCGCATCTTCGAACTGGCGCAGCATCCGAAAAGTTTCGTTTCTCTCGACGGCATGGACCACCTGATCACGCGGCGCGAGGATGCCGCGTACGTGGCCGGCGTGATCTCGGCGTGGAGCGCGCGCTATCTCGACGGGAGCGGCGCATGATCGGGTTCGAACGGCGGCGCGACCGCTTCGACTTTTTCGACCGCATGGAAAGCCCCGCGGTCAACCTGTGCTTCACGCTCGACGTGCCGGATTTCCGGCCGTGGTGCAAGGCGCAGGGCCTGGCGCCGTTCCACGTGATGCTGTGCGCCGTGCTGCGCGCGGTGCTGAAGGTGGAGAACTTCCGCTATCGCATCGTGGACGGTGAGGTCATCCGCATCGACCGCCTGGTGCCGTCGTTCACGGTCATGAACCAGCACGGCGACCTGAATTTCGCGCAGTTCGACTGGTCGGACGACGTGCGCGAATTCGTCGCGCGCGGCCAGGCGGCGCGGGAGCAGGCGTCGTCCATGACGGAACTGAACGTCAAATACCGCACGATGTCGCCGCGCGACGCGAAGGACCAGGTGTTCGTCACCTGCATGCCGTGGCTCGATTTCACGTCGATCCAGCATCCGATGGCATCCATCGCCACGCCGGACATCCCGTCGTTCGCGTGGGGCCGTTTCCGCGCAGGGCCGGACGGCCTGCAACTGCCGTTCTCCGTGCAGGCGCATCACGGATTCGTCGATGGCTGGCATATCCACCTGATGGGGCGGCAGGTGGCCGAAGAGCTGGCGGCGATCATCCGCTGAGCGTGCACGTCGTTCCCGCGAAGGCGGGAACCCAATTTGCACGCGTAATCGCCGCGCATGCAGAACTTGGATCCCCGCCTGCGCGGGGATGACGACTCGAAGTCACGCGCATCTCAATCTCCGCCGCAGCCACCCCCGCAACTGCTGCCGCTGCCGCCGTCGCCCCCGCCGTCACCACCGCCGTCGGCGCAGGCGTCGCCACCGTCCGCGAAGGCCATGCCGCCGCAGGAACTCCCGTCGGCGCCCGCTTCACGCCGGCCCAGGTGGGCGGCCAGCAGGTGCCGGTCGACGACGCCGGCGGCAAACAGCACCGTCAGCGCCAGTTCCGGATGCGGCTGCGCGCGCCACATGCCGCGGCCACGTTCGTTCAGGCGCGCGTGGACGATCTCGCCGGCCCGGCTCCAGTAACCGTGCCCGCCCGGCATGCGCAGCAGCGCGTCCAGGGCGAACAGCGCGGGCAGGCGCATGCTGCGCGGCTTGATGCCGTCGCGCTCGCGGCACGCCGAGAACGTGTGCAGCAGGGCGTTCCCGACGAGCGCCGCCCGTTCGACGTGCGGCACGACCGCACCGAAGTGGCGCAGGCAGAAGCGCTCCAGCGACACCGGATTCCAGCGCAGCCACGCGTGCCACACGGAGTCCGCCGCTTCCGACGGCAGGGCGCAGGGCCGGCCGCTGTGCCGGACCGCGTCGAAGAAGCGCAGCAGGCCTTCCGCCGCGCGGGTATAAAAAAAGGCATCCGTCCGGATGCCTTCGTATTCGCGTGGTGCGCTCGCGCGCCAGTAACTTTGGAGTCCTGTCGGCAGGTCCGCCAATTCGGCCTGCCAGGGCGAGGTGCGCCGCAGCCGTGCGGCGCGCAGCTCATTCAGTTTGTCCATCAGCCATTTCATATTGCCCCCCTGTTGTTGTTGTCGGCAGGTCCAGCTTACGGGGCAAACATGACAGTTTGATGACTTATTTCAGTGCCGAGAAGATCGTCGTCAAACGGTCCTTCGTCCCCTCGATACGTTCCAGGCGCGGGTAGCGCAGGCCGCCGCGGTAATCGAGCGAGATCGTGCGCAGCACGTTGCCCTTCCTGACCAGCAGGCGAATGGGCTTGCCGTCCTTCGCTTCCTTGATCGCGGCCTTGAGCAGTTCGGGCTTGTAGACACGGTCGTTGACGGCCATGACGGTCGAGTTGGCGGCGAGGCCCGCGCGGAAACCGATGCCGTCCCACACGACGTTGCGCACGGCGCCGTCCTGCGCGATCGTGAAGCCGAGCGAGTACGTCATGTCCTGCACCTTGTTGCGCTCGTCCGCGCCCTTGAGGTAGTCCGTCGGCGTGTCCGTGTAGACCAGCTTCCAGCCGGCGCGGGCGAGGCCGTCCAGCGGGGCGCCCGGGCCGTGGCCGTCCAGCTTCGCGCGCAGGAAACCGGCCCAGTCGTACGGCTGGATTTTCTGGAGTGTCGCGACGACGTCGTCGAACGTGTAGAACGCGGGCAGGTGGCTGCCGTTGTTCACGCCGTAGAAGGCGCGCGCGAAATCGTCGAGCGAGCGCCTGTCGCCCGAGAGTTCGCGGATGCGCGTGTCGACGTCCAGCCAGATCAGCATGCCCTCGACGTAGTAGTCCTCGCCGCGCTGCCAGTTCGGCCAGCCCAGGCCGCGGCGTGCATTGAGGATCGGGTCGTAGACCGTGTCCTGCACGGCGCGCCACGCGCGGCCCGCGATGCTGTCGTAGCGCGCGGCGCTCGCGGCCAGCGCGTCGCGCGCACTGGCGGCCGAGACGAGGCCGGAGCGGGCGGCCAGCACATTGCCCCAGTACTGGGTCTGGCCCTCGTACACCCACAGCAGCTCGTTGTCCATCGGGGTGTTGAAGTTGGGGACGTTCTGGCCGGCGGGGCGGCGGAACTTGCCGTTCCACGAGTGCGTGTATTCGTGCGGCAGCAGGTCGCGTCCGGCCTCGCTCTTGGCCCAGTCGGTGAAATAGCCCGGCTTGACGCCGTTCTCGCTGGACTGGTGGTGCTCGCGGCCGATGCCGCCGAATTCGTCGGACAGCGCGAACAGGAAATCGTAGTGATCGTAGTGATACGAACCATACAGTTTATACGCTTGTTGCACGAGCGCGCGGTGCGCTGCGATCTGCTCGGGTTTCGCTTCCAGGCTTTCCGGGCTGTCGGCGAACACGTTCAGGCGGACGGGCACCTTGCCGCCCGGGTCGAGGTCGAAGCGCTTGCTGTAGCGGCCCGCGAACAGCGGCGAATCCATCAGCGTCTCCAGGTCGCTCGCCTTGAAGTGGACGTCGTCGCCGGCGCGGTTGTCCGTCTCCAGCGCGGTGGCGTATTGCCAGCCCGCGGGCAGCTTCAGGTTCGCCTGCACGTTGATGCCGCGCGCGACGTAGCCGGCCGGGTACAGCGTCGTCGAGATCCACTGCACGCCGAGGATATCGTCCGTCATCGTGATGCGGCCCTGGCCCGATTCCAGCGGCGACAGGTACTGGTATTCGGCTTCCAGGCTCGACGCGCCCTCGGGGACGGTGAGATGGAACGCGTACACGTGCACCGGGTCGCGCTTCCATTCCACGGGCTTGCCGTTCGCCGTGAACTTCAGGCCCGCCAGCTGCGTGATGGGGCCGTTCGGGCCGTGGTTCGCGGGCAGCCATTGCGGATACAGCAGGGTGAGCGGGCCGGGCTTCACGGGAATCGTCATGTGCATGCGGAAGACCTGCTGCGACAGATCGGTCGCATCGACGTTCAACAAGATCGTGCCAGGATAGGGCTGGTCGACGGGGGCAGGCACGGCGGCATGTGCCGGAAGGGCCAGCGCCAGCGCGAGCGCGGCGGCTGAAACGGACGAAGCGAACTTGGAAGCGGTCATTGGCTGGAACCCGGGTGAAAAAACGTAAACGGCCGAGTGTAGCACTGTGCCATCGGCCCAGATTCCCTCCGGCAGCGATCCAAATAAAATTTTAAAAGAGGCCTAAAAAAAGATATTTCGTACGACTTGAAAAGGGCGACGGTGGCCATTAGATTGGTTCCAACGGATGCTCACGATGAGGTCCGTCAACTTATCGCTTGTACTTTTTAGAGGATATCGAATCATGCGTACTTTTGACCTGTCCCCCCTGTATCGTTCCGCAATCGGCTTCGACCGCCTGGTGAACCTGCTCGAGCAACGCGCCGAAAGCGCGCCGAGCTACCCGCCGTACAACATCGAACTGGTTTCGGAAGACAAATACCGCATCGTGATGGCGCTCGCCGGTTTCACCCGCAGCGAAATCGAGATCACCTCCGAACGCGACACCCTGCTCGTGACCGGCCGCAAACAGAAGGATGACGTGCAGCGCACCTTCCTGCACCGCGGTATCGCCCAGCGCGATTTCGAGCAGCGCTTCCAGCTGGCCAACCACGTGAAGGTCGTCAGCGCCGGCTTCGACAACGGCATCCTGACCATCGAACTGGTGCGCGAAGTGCCCGAAGCATTCAAGCCGCGCAAGATCGCGATCGCTGATGCCAACGGCAACACCGACAACGTGCAAGTGCTGGAACAACCCGCCCAGCAGCAACACGCCGCGTAAGCGCGTCGTCTCCCCGATCAAAGGCGCTTCGGCGCCTTTTTTCTTTTCTGCTATAGTTGGCGCCGCAAGATTGGCAACGTTTCCAATTTGAGGAGAGCCCGATGCAGAACCCCCGTCTTATCCTGCCCGTGCTGGCGGCGATCGTCGCGCTGGCACCGCCGGCCCACGCGGCGACGGTCCAGGCCTGGATCACCACCGGCGACCAGTCGCAACTGCTGGCCCGTGCCGCCGACGCGCAACTGGGGACGTCCGCCGATGCCCCCACGATCGTCGTCGACCCGTCCACGAAGTATCAGCAGATCGCCGGCTTCGGCGCCGCGATCACGGATGCGTCCGCGGACCTGATCCAGCACCTGGACCCGGCCCGCCGCGACGCGCTGCTGCGCCAGCTGTTCGGCCGGGAAGGGGACGGCATCGGCCTGTCGTTCACGCGCCTGACGATCGGCGCCTCCGATTTTTCGCGCACCCACTACAGCTTCGACGACATGCCGCCGGGGCAGAGCGATCCGCAGCTGAAGCACTTCTCGCTCGATGCGCAAAAAACCACTGTCCTGCCGACGGTGAAGGCTGCGCTGGCCATCAATCCGCAACTGAAGGTGATGGCGTCGCCGTGGAGCGCGCCGGGCTGGATGAAGACGAGCGACAGCCTCGTGAAAGGCACGTTGAAGCCCGGCGCGTTCGATGCGTTCGCGCGCTACCTGGGCCGCTATGTCGCCGCGATGCGGGAGCAGGGCGTGACGATTTCCGTGCTCACCTTGCAGAACGAGCCGCACTTCGAGCCGGACGACTATCCCGGCATGCGCGTGGACCCCCACAAGCGCGCCGCGTTCATCCGCGACCATCTCGGGCCGCTGCTGGCGCGCTCGCACCCCGGCACCGCCATCTTCGACTGGGACCACAACTGGGACGAGCCGGAGTCCCCCGCAATCGTGCTGGCCGATCCGCGCGCGGCAAGGTACGTGAGCGGCATCGCGTGGCATTGCTACGGCGGCGACGTGCGCGCGCAGGGCCGGTTGCACGACCTGTTCCCGGCCAAGGACACCTGGTTCACGGAGTGCTCGGGCGGTCGC
>Ga0187845_1000428_pt1 | contig 24725 bp, 25 predicted proteins | sample SpaLakP09_SKY_68_FD_134515 | JGI IMG/M metagenome (GOLD analysis project Ga0187845, IMG submission 134515) | Oligotrophic lake water microbial communities from Sparkling Lake, Wisconsin, USA - SP09_SKY_68 | ecosystem: Environmental > Aquatic > Freshwater > Lake | place: USA: Sparkling Lake... | reverse complement strand
CGTTGCCATCGGGCTGCGGGTAGTCGAGGTTCGGATTATCCACCACATTGACGAAGAACTGCGCGGTGGCGGAGTTCGGATTCGACGTGCGCGCCATGGCGACGGTGCCCGCCTTGTTCTTCAGGCCGTTCTGGGCTTCCAGCGGAATCGGCGCGCGGGTCGGTTTTTCCTTCATGTCGCGGTCGTAGCCGCCGCCCTGCACCATGAATCCATTGATCACACGATGGAAGATCGTCCCGGAATAGAACCCGCTCTTCACATATTCCATAAAGTTGGCGACGGTCTTCGGCGCGGCGTCGGGATAGACCTCGATGGTGAACTTGCCGGCGGTGGTGGCGAACTGCACGCGCTCGGTCTTCGCCGCGGCCGCGGCGGGGCTCGCGGCCTGCGCCAGGGCGGCCAGCGGGGCCAGGGTGGTGGCGGCCATCAGGCCGGCCAGGACGATGCGACGGGAAAGGGTCATGTCTGGACTCCGTGATTCAGGTGAGGCAGATCGGGGTGCCGCCTTGTCGCCGCGAACGACGCACCGGGGTGCGCCAAAACGGGCGGGCAGGCGAAGCGAAACGGGCCTTGCGCGCCCGCGGCGCGCTGGCCGGGGCCTTGCGTGTCTCTGGCGTTGCGGCAGGCGCGTCGGCGTTCTGCGCGCCCTGCAGCTGGCGCAGGCTTGCCGCCGCGCGGCCGTCGCCCGGATTGCGGCGCACCGCGTTGCCGTAGGCCTGTTCGGCCAGGCGGCGGTACACGTCGCCAAGGTTGCTGTACGCGATGGCGTAGTCGGGCTTGGCGTCGATGGCCAGCAGCAGTTCGGCCTCGGCGCGCTTCAGGTCGCCGCGCTTGGCGTACAGCAGCGCCAGGTTGTTGTGCGGCTCCGGCAACTCGGGGAAATCCTGCGCCATTTCGGCGAAAGCCTGGATCGCGTCGTCGTCGCGGCCGAGCTTGGCCATCGCCCACGCGCGCTGGAATCGCGCCTGGGCATTGCGCGGGTTGCTGGCCAGCACCTTGTCGAAGGCCGCGATCGCGTCGCTATATCGCTTCTCGTTCACGGCCTTCTGGGCCGGCGCCATGCCCGGGTCCGACGAGATCGGTCCAGACGGCGGCGCGGGGGGCGCGGACAGCGACAGCGGGCCGTTCTGCGCCAGCGCCGGCGCGGCAAGCAGGGCCGCCGCCATCGCCAGCGAGCACGTCAGCGCGGAAAGGGTTCCGCCGCGACGGGCAGAGGCAATGGTCGGGATGGGCAGAAGCAGGCTCATGTAAGGGCGGTCCGTTATACTCCGCGGCATTCTAGCAAAGCGGCAGGGCGTGCAGCAGCGGCCGCACGGTCTGTCCCCGGCAATGGCGGTTGCGCATCAGGCCGGACCAGAAAGCTTCCGGTAAGATATGGGGCCCGCGCGACGTCTCGCGCGCGTCCGGCATCGTCATCCAATCACATCGCTACATGCAGCAACTGAACATCTACAACACGCTTGCGCGTGAAAAGCAGCCTTTCGTGCCCATCGAACCCGGCAAGGTACGCATGTATGTGTGCGGCATGACCGTGTACGACTACTGTCACGTCGGGCATGCGCGCGTGATGGTGGTGTTCGACATGGTGCATCGCTGGCTGCGCGCGGCTGGCTACGATGTGACGTACGTGCAGAACATTACCGATATCGACGACAAGATCATCCGTCGCGCCGCAGAAAACGGCGAGACGATCGGCCAGTTGACCACGCGCTTCATCCAGTTCATGCATGAGGATGCGGCGGCGCTCAATATCATCCGCCCCGACTACGAGCCGCGCGCCACCGAGTACGTGCCGCAAATGCTCAACATCATCGAAAAGCTCGAAGCCAAGGGACTGGCCTACCATGCGCCCGATGGCGACGTGAATTATTCGGTGCGCAAGTTTGCCGGCTACGGCAAGCTGTCCGGCAAGTCGCTGGAAGACTTGCGCGCCGGCGAACGCGTGAGCGCCAACGACGCCAAGCAGGATCCGCTCGACTTCGTGCTCTGGAAATCGGCCAAGGAAAGCGAGCCGCCGGAATCCAAATGGGACTCGAAGTGGGGCAGCGGCCGTCCCGGCTGGCATATTGAATGCTCCGCCATGAGCTGCACGCTGCTGGGCGAACATTTCGACATCCACGGCGGCGGCGCGGACCTACAGTTTCCGCATCACGAGAACGAGATCGCCCAATCGGAAGGCGCCAGCGGCAAGCCGTTCGTCAATGTCTGGATGCACAACGGCTTCGTGCGCATCAATGACGAAAAGATGTCGAAATCGCTCGGCAATTTTTTCACGATCCGCGAAGTGCTCAAGCAATACGATGCGGAAGTCGTGCGCTTTTTCATCCTGCGCGCGCACTACCGCAGCCCGCTGAACTACAGCGATGCGCATCTCGACGACGCTCGACATGCGCTGACGCGCCTGTACACGGCGCTGAAGGAAACCCAGCCCGGCGGCTGCGCGGTCGATTGGGACGAGCCTCACGCCAGGCGTTTTGCCGAGGCGATGAGCGACGATTTCAATACGCCGATCGCGGTGTCGGTGTTGTTCGACCTGGCCAGCGAAGTGAACCGCACCGGGTCGCTGGCGTCCGCGCATCAGCTCAAAGCGCTGGCCGGCACGCTGGGCCTGCTCGAGCGCGATCCGCACACGTTTCTGCAAGGCGGCAAGATGGCCGATGGCCTGTCGGCGGACGACATCGAGGCGAAGATCGCCGCGCGCAAGGCCGCCAAGGCGGAACGCGATTTCGCGCAGGCTGACCGCATCCGCGCCGAACTGCTCGAATCGGGCGTCGTGCTGGAAGACAAACCGGGCGGCGTCACCGAATGGAGGCGTGCTTGAACGCTGTCGCGCGCAAGCCGAAAACTGCCGCCGCCGGCCCCAGGCCAGCGGGCAAGACGGCGGCAAAGCAGGCGCCGAAGGTGTCCGCCAAATCCGCGGCAAAGGTCGCTGCCAAGGCGGCTGCTCCTGCCAGGACCGGCGCCGGCAAGGGCCGCAAGCCCGAACTGCCAGAAGCCAGCGCCGTGCCGCTGCCGGTCGAGACCGTGGTCGACGCCGTGCGTCCCGCCTATTGGGACGAAGCCTGCGCGGACCTGATGAAGCGCGACCGCATCCTGCGCAAGATGATCCCGACGTACGGCCCGGCGCACCTCGTGTCGCGCGGCGACCCATTCGTCACGCTGGCGCGTTCGATCGTCGGCCAGCAGATTTCCGTCAAGGCAGCCCAGTCGGTCTGGGAGCGCCTGGTGACGCTCTGTCCACGGCTGACGCCGGCGCAGTTTCTGAAGGCCGGCACCGACCAACTGGCCGGCTGCGGCCTGTCCAAGCGCAAGGCCGAGTACATCACCGATCTCGCTGAACATTTCAAGGCCGGCAGCGTCCATGTCAATGAGTGGTCCGGCATGGACGACGAGGCCGTGATTGCGGAACTCACCCAGATCCGCGGCATTGGCCGGTGGACGGCGGAGATGTTCCTGATGTTCAATCTGATGCGGCCGAACGTGCTGCCGCTTGACGATGTCGGGCTGATCAACGCGATTTCCGCCAACTACTTCAGCGGCGAACCCGTGACCCGTAGCGAGGCGCGCGAGGTGGCCGCCAACTGGGAACCCTGGCGAACGGTTGCCACTTGGTACATGTGGCGCAGCCTCGATCCCTTGCCAGTGACGTATTAGTGACGTAGCAGGGTGTTTGGAAGCAAAAACAGTGTTGATTTCCGTTCTAAGTGCGCTGTAATCAACTTAATGGGTGGCGGAAACCTGAATATTTTCCGGTAGAATGCGCCCCTTCACAGACAGGTCCGCGTCTTTATGAAAACCACCTTCCTGGATTTCGAGCAGCCGATTGCCGAGCTCGAGGCAAAAATCGAAGAACTGCGTTTTGTGCAGGACGATTCGGCTGTCGACATTTCCGAAGAGATTTCGCGGCTGGCCGGCAAGAGCCAGCAGCTGACCAAGGATATCTACGCCAGCCTGACCCCGTGGCAGGTTGCGCAGATCGCGCGTCACCCGCAGCGTCCTTACACGCTGGACTATGTGCGCGAGATCTTTACCGACTTCCATGAACTGCATGGCGATCGCGCCTTTGCCGACGATCTTTCGATCGTGGGCGGCCTGGCGCGCTTCAATGGCCAGGCGTGCATGGTGATCGGCCACCAGAAGGGCCGCGACACGAAGGAACGCGCGCTGCGCAACTTCGGCATGTCCAAGCCCGAGGGCTATCGCAAGGCAAAGCGCCTGATGGAGCTGGCCGACAAGTTCGGCCTGCCGATCTTCACGTTTGTCGATACGCCCGGCGCATTCCCCGGCATCGACGCCGAAGAGCGTGGCCAGTCGGAAGCCATCGGCCACAACCTCTACGTGATGGCCGGACTGAAGGTGCCGCTGATTGCCACCATCATTGGTGAAGGCGGCTCGGGCGGCGCCCTGGCAATCGCCGTGGGCGACGTCGTGCAGATGCTGCAGTTCGCCACCTACGCGGTGATCTCGCCGGAAGGCTGCGCGTCGATCCTGTGGAAGACCGCCGAGAAGGCCCCCGAAGCCGCCGAAGCGCTGGGCCTGACCGCGCATCGTCTGAAGGCGCTGGGTCTGATCGACAAGATCGTGAACGAGCCGCTCGGTGGCGCGCACCGCGATCCGAAGGCGATGGCCACGATGTTGAAGCGCACGCTGGCGGAATCGCTGCGTCAGTTCCAGGGCATGAGCGTCAAGGAACTGCAGGCGCGCCGTCACGAACGGCTGATGGCGTATGGCAAGTTCAAGGAAACCGGCGCGCAGGAATGATGTGAGCGCCGCAGGTTCCGCGCCCGATACGCTCGCGCAACTGACCGCAAAGGTCGCACAGGCTCTGCAGGCCGGTGCGGCCTTTGTTGTTTCTGGCGCGTCGGCGCCGGCGGCGATTGCGGTGGCGTTGTCCGGCGGGCGCGATTCCGTGGCCTTGCTCCACGCCACGCGCGCGGCGCTGCGCGAGGGCTGGCCCGCGGCGCGACTGGTGGCGCTGCACGTGCATCACGGCCTGCAGCCGCAGGCCGACGGCTGGACGGCGTTTTGCCAGACGCTGTGCGATGGATGGCAGGTGCCGCTGGCCAGCGCGCGCGTGACGGTCGCGCCAGCTGCTGGAGAGGGCGTCGAGGCGGCGGCGCGGCGCGCCCGTTACGAGGCCCTCGGGCGCATGTGTCGCGAACATGGCGCCGGGCTGCTGCTGTTCGCGCATCATCGCGACGACCAGATCGAAACCGTGCTGATGCGCTTGTTTCGCGGCACGGGCGTGGCCGGCATGGCGGGCATGCCGGCACGGCGTCTGCTCGATGCACGCGGCGATGTGCAACTGCTGCGTCCGTGGATCGACATTCCGCGCGCGCAAATCGACGACTATTGCGCGCAAAACCGGCTGCAATGGATCGACGATCCTTCCAACGCCGACACCCGCTTCGCGCGCAACGCGCTGCGCGCGCATCTGCCCGCGCTGCTGCAGGCGTTCCCCGCACTTCACGACAACGTCGCGCAGGCGGCTGCGCATTTCGCGCAGGCGGCCGGCATGCTCGACGCACTGGCGCAGCAGTCGCTGGCCGCGCTGGTGCGCGCAGGGCGCGACGCCGACACCTTTTCCGAACTCGACCTTGCCGGTCTCCGCGCCTTGCCCGCCGAACATGGCGATGCGGTGCTGCGCCACTGGCTGCGCGATCTTGGCGTGCAGTCGCCATCGACGGCGCGCCTGGCGGCGATGCGTGCGCAACTGATCGAGCACCACGGCGGCGAGCCTGCCATCGCGCACGACGGCCTGGTACTGCGCCGTTTCCGCGATCGCGTGCTGGCGTGCCGGGCCGTGCCGGTGGCGTCGCCCGCGCCATTCTCGTTCGAGTGGCGCGGCGAGACGCGCATCGTGGTGCCCGCATGGCACGGCGAACTGCGCTTCGCGCGCGACGACTCTTTCGGCGTCCCCGAAGACGTGTTGCGCGGACCGTTGAGGCTTACGGGCAGGGCAGGGGGCGAGCGCATCGTGCTGCGTCCGGGCGGCCCGGCGCGAGCGCTCAAGCAGGCCTATCAGGAGGCGGACATCCCTGCGTGGCGGCGCGCGCATCTGCCGCTGCTTTGGCGGGAGCAGACGCTTGTGTTGGCGGCCGGACTGGGCATGCATCGGCGCTGGCCGGCAGATTTATCGCATGCGCCGCGCTGGCGCGTGGAGTGGATCGCGCACATCGATTCCGCGCCGCCGCAACCGCCGGGCCACGGAAAATAGGGACAGATCTATTTTTTTATGTGAGTATTTTTCACATAAAAATGACAGCAAATCCGCTACGTTTTTGCCCATTTTGACCCTTTCGGCCTTTACCAGCAGCCAGTCTTGGTGTAATTTCTTCGGCTTTGCACAATCGTCGGCGTCGACTAGAAGATGGCTCTCATCGTTCACAAATACGGCGGCACTTCGATGGGTTCCACGGAACGCATCAAGAATGTCGCCAAGCGCGTAGCCAAGTGGCATCGCGCCGGTCACCGCGTTGTTGTGGTGCCTTCGGCCATGTCGGGCGAGACCAATCGCCTGCTGGGTCTTGCCAAGGAAATTTCCGCGCAGCCGGACCCGCGCGAACTCGACATGCTGGCATCGACCGGCGAGCAGGCCAGTGTGGCCCTGCTGGCCATCGCGCTGCACGGCGAGGGCATCGATGCTGTGAGCTATACCGGCTGGCAGGTTCCGGTGAAGACCGATTCGGCCTATACCAAGGCGCGCATCCAGTCGATCGACGACGAGCGCATCCGCGGCGATCTCGACGCCGGCAAGGTGGTGGTCATCACCGGCTTCCAGGGTATCGACGAGGAAGGCAACATCACGACGCTGGGGCGCGGCGGCTCGGACACCTCGGCAGTTGCCATCGCCGCGGCTATCGAGGCTGACGAATGCCTGATCTACACCGACGTGGACGGCGTGTACACGACCGATCCGCGCGTGGTCGAGGACGCCCGCCGGCTGGACAAGATCACCTTCGAGGAAATGCTGGAAATGGCCAGCCTGGGCTCCAAGGTGCTGCAGATCCGCTCGGTGGAGGTCGCCGGCAAGTACCGCGTGAAGACCCGCGTGCTGTCGTCGCTGACCGACCCCCTGATGCCGCTCGAACAGGAAATGCATTCGGGCACGCTGATTACTTTTGAGGAAGAGTCTGATATGGAAGCAGCCGTCATCTCTGGCATCGCCTTTGCCCGTGACGAAGCCAAGATCACTGTGCTGGGCGTGCCGGACAAGCCGGGCATCGCCTACCAGATCCTGGGCCCGATCGCCGACGCCAACATCGACGTCGACATGATCATCCAGAACCAGTCGGTGGACGGCAAGACCGACTTCACCTTCACCGTGCCGCGCGGCGAATACCAGCGCGCGCTGACGATCCTGAACGACGGCGTGAAGTCGCACATCGGCGCCGGCAGCGTGTCGGGCGATCCGAAGGTGTCCAAGGTATCGGTGGTGGGCGTCGGCATGCGTTCGCACGTCGGCATCGCCAGCAAGATGTTCCGCACGCTGTCCGAAGAGGGCATCAACATCCAGATGATCTCGACGTCCGAAATCAAGATCTCGGTGCTGATCGACGAGAAGTACATGGAGCTCGCCGTGCGCGCGCTGCACAAGGTATTCGAGCTGGATCAGGCGTGATCCGACTCTGATTTTTTTCTGGCGGGATTGTTGTGGATTTTGCGCTCGGTCATCGAAATTTCATTGACCAGCTACAGCACCCTCGCTAGAATACGCGCTTCGTTGTGCGGCTCCCTCGCACAACGCAAGTTTGGGAGACGTGGCCGAGAGGTCGAAGGCACTCCCCTGCTAAGGGAGCATCCGGGCCAAAACCTGGATCGAGGGTTCGAATCCCTCCGTCTCCGCCACTACATCGTATTGGCGGCGAACCCCGGAAGATCGCGGTCTTCCGGGGTTTTGTTTTTTGGAAAACACCCTTTCACCGCTGCACCTTCCGCGTGTCACTTACACCGAGGGAGAGGCAGCGATGCACATCACCCGCCGAAACGGCGTCGATTACTTCCGCCGACCAAGCGACATCAAGCGACGTACCGCCAGCCCTGCCAGCTACGGTGCCGTGCGCGCCCGCGCGTTCCTGCGAGGCCCAAGTTGCTTCGAAAAATATCCCGAGGCAGACCGCCCCGACGCGCCAACAGTTGCCCCGGGGTGGTCCCATCGGACGAGCAACGACGCCGCTATCGCAGCTTGAGCGCCTGTGGCGTTGCGGTGGCTGAGCGAACGAAGCGGACAGACATGGCGTTCGCCCACTAGTCACAAAGGCTCGCTACGATGCGTCCCGCCAGCATTCCACGGCTTACGGGTTCAACATGCAGCGTCTCAGAGCTTGGGCTTCTGTCAGCTACGCAAACCGCTATCGCATTCTCGATTGGGTAACGGTGCTCACCTCATCAACCGCATCCCGCATACGCTCCGAAACCAGCGCATTTCGACGCGCCATCGACGTCCCTTAGGGATTGACCGGATGCCGCCCCGGACGACTTGATTTTGTTGGGTTTTCTAATCTTTAGTGAATTTTGATTCACTTTGCGTTGACGCGTCCGTACTTGCCTTCGACCGCAAATTGCCCATAATGCAAACGTTTGCAAAAGAAGGAGTTCAAATATGGAGACGCAACAAGCCCGGCCAGCACCGAAGCCGGTCAGCGCGCTGTCGCTGATCGAAGATGAGGATTCGATAACCGAGGTCGTCCTGCAGGCGATGGCGGGAACGGAGGACCTGCGCCTGCGCGGCGTGATGGCTGCGCTGGTATCGCACTTGCACGCCTTCCTGCGTGAGGTCCGGCCGACCGACGAGGAATTTGAGCGGGCGCTGGCGTTCATCGCCGCCCTCGGCCACGCCACGCATGCCACAAATAACGAAGTGGTGCTGGCAGCCGATGTGCTTGGCTTGTCGACGCTGGTCACGACGATCAACAACAACACGAATGGCGGACGCACGCCCGGCGCGTTGCTGGGGCCGTTCTATCGCGCCAACGCGCCGCGTTATGCGTGTGGCGACTGCGTCGTGCAAGACGAGTCGCCTGGCCTGCCGCTGTTTGTTAGCGGCACGGTGCGCGCCACTGACGGTTCGGCGCTGCCCGGCGCGATGGTGGAGGTCTGGCAGGCGTCGCCGGTGGGCCTGTACGACAACCAGGACCCGCGCCAGCCTGACCGCAACCTGCGCGGCGTGTTTCATACGGATGCCGACGGCAACTATCACTTCCGTACCGTGCGTCCCGCGGGCTACCCCGTGCCGACCAATGGCCCGGTGGGCACGTTGCTGGCCGCCCAGCGTCGCCATCCGTACCGCCCCGCGCATATTCATTTCATCGTGGCCGCACCCGGCTACCGCACGCTGGTGACGCAGGTCTTTGCCGACGACTCCGACATTCTTGAGACCGATGTCACGTTCGGCGTGCATCGGCAACTGGTCGGCGCGTTTCAGCGAGTCGAGGTGGGGCGCAGCCCGTGGGGCGACCTGCCGGCGCCGTTCTACACGCTGAAGTTCGACTTCACGCTAGAGCCAGGCGAGCAAACCTTTCCGACCCCTCCCATCGATTGACCACACGGCTGAACGCCTATTTACCGCGCCATACCATGACCACTCACTCACTATCCGACAAGATTGCCGTCATCATCGGCGGCACCGGCGGCATCGGTTTTGCCGCTGGCCGCGCCCTGGCCGATCTGGGCGCCAGCGTCGTGCTGACCGGGCGCGATGCCGCGCGTACCGCGAAGACGGTCGAAGGGCTGCCCGCCGGCAACCACATGGCAGCGTATGCCGAGGTGGCCGACAGCGCCTCGCTGCGCAAGCTGGCTGCCGACGTGCAGCACCATTACGGCCGCGTGGACATTCTCGTCAACACATCGGGCTTCACACGCGCCATTCCACATGGCGATCTCGATGCGCTCGACGACGACCTGATCGACGAACTCTTTGCCGTTAATTGGCGCGGCCAGTTTGCCGCCATTCGTGCCTTTGCGCCGGCATTGCGAGCCAGTGGTGCCGGCTTGGTCGTCAATGTCGGGTCGATTGCCGGGCGCACGGGGCAGGGCAGCAACGTGGCCTACTGCGCCGCGAAGGCGGGGCTGGACGTGATGGCGATGTCGCTGGGTCGCGCGCTGGCGCCCGAGATCCGCGTCCTCAATGTCTCTCCGGGAGTGGTCGATACGGCCTTCGTTCCGGGGCGCGACAGCACGTTCAACGAGCGGGCCGCCAAGACCACGCCGCTGCGCCGCATTGGCCATGCGGAAGACGTTGCCGATGCCATTGTCGCGTGCGCGACCTCGCTGCGGTTCGCCACGGGTACCACGATTGTGGTCGATGGCGGCCGCCAGCTTGGCTAGTACTTTCTCAGGCCCTTAAATTCCATTCTTCCATGCACGCAAGAAAGACCATCATCACCTGCGCGGTGACCGGCAATATCGTGACCCCCGAGCAGCACCCCGGACTCCCAGTGACGCCGGCCCAGATTGCCGACGCGGCGCTTGAGGCGGCTGAAGCGGGTGCGGCCGCGGCGCACATTCACGTTCGCGATCCGCAAACGGGGCGGCCGTCAATGTCGCTCGACTACTACGCCGATGTCATCGACAGGATCCGCGCGCGCAATCGCAGCCTGATCATCAATCTCACGACGGGGCCAGGCGGGCGCTTCGTGCCCGACGAGAACGAACCGCGCGTCGCCGCGGCAGGCACGACGCTGCTGCACCCGCTCAAGCGCGTCGAGCATATTGCCGCCTTGCGCCCCGATGTGTGTTCGCTCGACCTCAATACCATGAACTCGGGCGGTGACGTCGTCATCAATACACCCGCCAACGTCCGCAAAATGGCCGAAGTGATTCGCGGCGCGGGGGTCATGCCGGAGCTGGAGATCTTCGATTCCGGGGACTTGAACATGGCGCTCGACTTCATGCGTGAGGGGGTGCTCGAGGGCCCGGGTTTGTGGACCTTCGTGCTCGGTGTGAAGTATGGCTTCGCGGCCACGCCCGAGACGATCTTCTATGCCCGCAACATGCTACCGGCAGGTGCTCAATGGTCCGCGTTCGGCGTCGGCCGGGCCGAGTTTCCGATCGTCGCGCAGGCCTGGCTGGCCGGCGGCCACGTGCGAGTGGGCCTGGAAGACAACATCTACCTGGAAAAAGGCGTGCTGGCGCCGAGCAATGCTGCGCTGGTGGCCAAGGCGCGGGACATCGTCAAGTCGCTGGGCGGAGCGATCGCATCGGCATCCGAGGCGCGCGCGCAGTTGGGTCTGCGCGAAGCCTGAGCGCCGCGCACTTTTTAAACATTACTGATCATCCATACATCATGAACACCATTCAGGTTCAACGGAAAGCTTCGACCATCGACGCGCTCGAGCTGTCGCTGGTCGGGATGCCGCGGCCAGAGGCAGGCGCGGGCGAGTGCATTGTCGAAGTGGTTAGCGCGGGCGTGAATCCCAGCGACGTCAAGGCCACGCTCGGCCTGATGCCGCATGCCGTCTGGCCACGTACGCCGGGACGCGACTACGCAGGCGTCGTTATCGATGGCCCTGGCCAGTTGATCGGGCAGCAAGTGTGGGGCAGTGGCGGCGAGCTTGGCATTCGCCGCGACGGTACGCACGGCAAGTACCTGCGCATCGGCGCGGAGGCCGTGCGCGCCAAGCCGCACGCCATCTCGCTGATCGAAGCCGGTGCCGTGGGCGTGCCGTTCATTACGGCTTATGAAGGCCTGCGCCGCGCCGGCATGCCCAAGGCGGGCGACGTGGTGCTGGTCGCCGGCGGCAATGGCAAGGTTGGCCAGGCCACGATCCAGATTGCCACCGCGCTCGGCGCACGGGTGTTCGCGGTGGAACGCAAGTCGGAGCCGTACCGTGGCCACGCCAGTAGCGCGGTGCGCATGATCGATGCCAGCCGGGAAGCCATTGCCGAGGTGGTGCGCGATGAAACCGGCGGCCATGGCGCGGACATCGTCTACAACACGGTGGGCAGCCCCTATTTCGAGCAGGCCAACCTGGCCATGGCGATTGGCGCCACGCAGATCTTCATCTCGACCATCGAGAAGCCTGTGCCCTTCGATATCTTCGCGTTCTACCGGGGGCAGCACACCTATGTGGGCGTGGACACGCTGGCAATGGACAGCCAGGCCTGCGCCAAGATCCTCGACGCCCTGGCGCCGATGTTCGCCGCCGGGCAACTCAAGCCGTTTCCGGTGCTGCCCGACTATACCTATGCGCTGGCCGACGCCAAGGACGCCTATCGCGCGGTGCTGCAGGGCGCCCCCGAACGCGTGGTGCTGACGCCATGAACACGACCCGATTTGCCGAGGCACCGGCCTACCATCCGGCCAACCACGACGGCATGCATTGCCTGCGGCTGCAAGGGCACGAGGCGGGGCCGTCGGAGGCGCTGTGGATGGGCGTCTCAGTGATCCTGCCGGGCGGCCATACGTCGCTCGATGCGTCGCCCGTTGAGAAGCACTATGTCGTGCTGGAAGGCACGGTCTGTATCCGCACCCCGTCGGAGACCGTCACCCTGGGGCGGCTCGACTCCGTGCGGCTGGCGCCGGGGGAAGCCCGCCAGGTATCCAATCCGTCCAACCTGCCAGCCATGCTGCTGCTGGCCATGCCGTATCCGCCGCGCGCCGTGCCATAGTTTTTTTAGCGGATCTGCAAACGTTTGCAGATCCGCGTCGTCCGCCACGACCCATAACAAAGGAGGAGACCCAGGATGCAAAGAAGAACTTTCCAACGTCGCCGTCTGGCGCCGCTGGCGCTGATGTCGGCCGGCGTTGTAGCGCCGGCCATGGCAGAAAACAGCGTCACCATCTACGGCCGGCTCAATACGGCCATCGAGTACTCCAGTGCCAGCACGTCCACCGATGGCACCAGGCTTGGCGGCAGGGCGCGGCTGACCAACAACCGCTCGGTGTTCGGGTTTCGGGGCGAGGAGGATCTGTTTGGCTCGCTCAAGGCCGTCTGGCAGATCGAAAGCAATGTCTCGCTCGATACCGGCCAGGGGCAGATCGCGGGGCGCAACTCCCGTGTGGGACTGCAGGGCGACTACGGCCTGGTGTTCATGGGGCACTGGCAGACGCCCTACACCGAATCAACCGCCAGCTACGATCCGTACTACCCAACAACGGCTGGCTACATGGCGCTGATTGGCAACGGATCGACGTCCAGCTCCGACAACGTGCAGGACACCAGTTCCTTCGACCGGCGCCAGAAGAACATCGTGCAGTACCGCTCGCCCCAGCTCTGGGGTGCCAGCCTGTGGCTGGGCTGGGGGCTGCCGGAGGAGAAGACCACCGTCCCGAGGAACCCGGCGCTGTACTCGGCGGCGCTGGTCTACGACCAGGGGCCGCTTAGCGCGACGCTCGCATACGAAATCCACCAGCATTACCAGGCGGCCGGGCGCAACGACGATGCCCTGAAGGTGGCGCTGGCCTACCAGTTACTGCCGGGCACCCGTATCGCTGCGGTCTACGAACATCTGCACTACCGCACCGATACCGGGGATCTGCAGCGCAACGGCTACTACGCGTCCCTGGTGCAGAAGCTCGGCCCAGGCAGCGTTCGCGTGGGCTTTGCCTTCGCACCGAACGGGACCGGATCGTCCACTGACACGATCGGCTTCTTCCGAAGCGGCCCGGAAACCGGTGCCATGCAGTTCACCGTGGGCTACGACTATCCGCTTTCAAAGCGGACGGCGCTATTTGCCTACTACAGCCGCATCAACAACAAGAAAAACGCGATCTACGACTTTGCCATCAACGAGCTTGGCGTCAAGGCCGGCGCCGATCCGCAGACGTTTGCGCTCGGCATGCGGCATTTCTTCTGACGCCACGACACGTCACTGTTGCGAGGAGACCATCATGATTCGACAGCTTTTCCGCCCCCGTACGCTCCAGCCCCTTGCCGCGTTCGCGCTGGCGGCAGCGGTGGCTGTACCGACAATGGCTGGCGCGCAGCCGCAGTTTCCTGCCAAGCCGATCCGGCTGGTGGTGCCGTTTTCCGCTGGCAGCGCCACCGACATCCTGGCGCGCATCATCGCCACCAAGATGGGGGAGGGCGGCCATTGGCAGGTCGTCGTCGACAACCGTCCGGGCGCGGGCGGCACACTGGGCGCCACTACGGTTGCCAAGTCGGCCCCTGACGGCTACACGCTGATCCTGGTGTCCGTGGGGCACGCCATTAACGCCACGCTCTATCCGAAGCTGGCTTATGACACGGTGAAGGACTTCGCGCCCGTATCGCTGGTGGCGTCGGTCCCAAATGTGCTGGTGGTCAATGCGGCCAGCCAGTACAAGTCGGTCCGCGACATTGTCGCGGCGGCCAAGGCCAGGCCGGGTGCGATGAATTTCAATTCGGCCGGATCGGGCAGTTCCACGCACCTGAGCGGCGAGATGTTCAAGATCCAGGCGGGCATCGACATCATGCACATCCCATACAAGGGCACGGGTGAAGGATTGACCGATGTGATGGCGGGGCGCGGCGACATGATGTTCGCGCCGACCGTGTCGGCGATGCCATTTGTCCGCCAAGGCAAGCTCCGCGCGCTGGCGGTGACCACGCCCAAACGGGCCGCCGCGCTGCCCGATGTCCCAACCGTGGCGGAGTCCGGGCTGCCGCACTATGCCTTCGACTCCTGGTTTGGCGTGCTCGCGCCAGCTTCGACGCCCAAGGAGATCGTCAACGCGATCAACGCCGAAATCGGCAAGGCGCTGGCGGCGCCGGACGTGCGCGAGCGCCTGGCAGCGCAGGGCGCGGAACCCCGACCCAGTACCCCGCAGGAGTTTGCCAGCTATATCCAGGCCGAAATCGTCAAGCTGGCGCCGGTGGTCAGGCAGTCGGGCGTGCGCGCCGGGGAGTGAAGGGTGCAGGCACGGCAGACGCTAGAATGGCGGACCTCAATGAACCAGCCTGGCGTCCGCCGTCCCATGTCCGAGCGCAAACGCGTGACCATCAAAGACCTTGCCGCGGAGGTCGACGTGCATTATTCCACGGTGTCGCGTGTGATGAACCCGGCAACGCGCCACTTGGTGGCCGAAGAGGTGGCCTCTCGTATCCTGAAGTTGGCCGAGGCGCGCGGTTTCCGCCCCAACCGCATCGCAGCCGGGCTGCGCACGCAGCGCTCCGGGCTGGTCGGGGTGATCCTTCCCGATATCGCCAACCCGGTGTTCCCGCCAATCCTGGCGGGCATCGAATCGGTGCTTTCACGGATGGGCTATGTACCGATCGTCGTGAATGCCGGCACCGAGCGCGCGCGCCAGCGCTTCGTCGTGGACCAGATGCTGGCTCGCCAGGTGGAAGGGCTGATCCTGGCGACAGCCGAGCGCGACGATCCGCTGCTCGACTACTGCGTGAAGGTGGGCATCCCCGTGGTGATGGTCAATCGCGGCGAACCCACGGGAAGGGCGTCATGCGTAGTGAGTGACAGTGCGCTGGCCATGGGGCTGACGGTCGATCACCTGGTGTCGCTGGGCCATCGATGCATCGGGCATATCGCCGGCCCGGCCAGTACGTCGACAGGCGAGTCGCGCCGGGAGGGCTTCCTGCATGCAGTGAAGCGGCATCGCCTGCGCCGCGCCCAGTATGTGGTCGTCGAGGCGGAAAGCTATGGCCGCGAAGCAGGTCGCAAGGCCTGCGCGCAGTTGTTTGAAGCCTTGCCGAGCCTGACCGCCATCGCCGCTGGCAATGACCTGGTGGCGATGGGGTGCTACGACTATCTGCGCGAGCACGGCATCCGCTGCCCGGATGACGTTTCCATCGTCGGTCACAACGACATGCCGTTCGTCGATGCGCTGACGCCGCCGCTTACCACCATCCGCATCCCCGTACACGACATGGGCGAGCAGGCCGCAGAGCTGCTGCTGCGCCGGATCGCCAAACCACTTACCGCCAGCGTCGTCGTCGAATTACGGCCGGAGCTGGTGGTGCGCGGGTCCACCGCGGCACCCCCGGCAGCCAGCTAGCGCAGGTGAAGCGGGTTCGCGCGGCGGCTACGGGGGCGAGTGCAGCGCGCATGCCGGCTCAAAACGCGCATGGAATGCAACGTAGGGACCCGCCGCCCGTCATTCAATGCACGGGAATCGCGGCATTGAGGATCAGCACCATGATCAGTCCGACAGCCGCAACGATCGACTGGACCACAGAGATGGTCTTTGTCGCTTCGCTCATGGTCATGCCGAACGATTCCTTGACCATCCAGAAACCCGCGTGATTGGCGTAGTTGAAGAACAGCGATCCGCAACCGATCGACAATGCGAGCAGTGGCAGATTGAGGCTCGGATCGCTGCCGGCGAGCGGTGCCAGCAGGCCCGCGGCGCCGACGATGCCAACGGTGGCCGACCCGGTCGAGACCGATAGCAGCATCGCGATCAGCCAGCCAAGGATAAGCGGCGGGAATGCGAGTTGCTGCGTCAGATGTACGATGGCGTCGCCCACTTTAGCGCTGGTGAGCATCTGCTGAAACGCGCCGCCGCCCGCGATGATCATGATGATCGAGGCAATCGGCTTGAGGCTGCTGCCCAGCGCGCCGCGCAGTTTCTCGGCATCGCCGCCGCGCGAGAGCACCAGCGCCACAATCGCGAACATCACGCCCAGCAACATGGCGATCAACGGATTGCCGAGGAAGCTTGCCGCGTGCAGCACGGCGCTCCCCTTGGGCATCACCGTTTCGGCAATCGCATGCGCGAGCATCAAGATCGCGGGCAGCAATGCTGCGAGCACGCCGGTCCCGACGCCGGGCTGCCGGGCGGCAGCCGCTTTCTCCGGGAGGGTGAACTGGTCCAGGAGAGCCTGATCGGGCCGGGTATTCATGCGAGGCGAAATGAGGGCGCCGTAAAGTGGACCGCCAAGAATCATGGCGGGAATCGCCGCGATAAAGCCGTACAGCATCGTGGGCCCCACGGATGCTTTCAGACTGGCGATGGCCGTCAGCGGACCGGGGTGGGGCGGCACCATGCCATGCATGGCGGCCAGCGCGGAAATGACCGGGACCCCCACATAGACATAGGCCGAACCCTTGAAGCGGCTGTTGCTCTCCAGTTTGCGGGCGACACTGAAGATCAACGGCAGCATCACCACCAGACCGACTTCGAAGAACATGGGAATGCCGACGACAAAGGCCACCAGTGTCATCGCCCACGGGATCATCCGATCCGAAGTGCGCTTCAGAATCGCATCTGCAATCTGCTCTGTGGTCCCGGCATCGGCAAGAATCTTGCCGAGCATGGCGCCGAGCGCAATCACTACACCCACCGCGCCGAGCGTTTTGCCTGCACCATCGACTAGATGCTTGACGATGCTTTCCGGGGCCATGCCAGTTGCGAAGCCGACGCCAATGGAAACGATGAGCAGCGCCAAGAGCGGGTGCATCTTGATTCGCGACACGATGAGCGCGACGAGCACGAGTACGCTGACGAGGGCGGTCAGCAACAATTGAATATCCAGGGGTGTCATGAGGTGTTAAGGCGAGACAGCGAGGGGTCCATTATCTTTCTATTAGTCATTTGAGTGGAAGATTCCCCTCATAGGACCCTCAAACAAGCCCTCGCCCTCGGGCGGATGAGCAGCATGATGCGTTACTGGCTGTGAGAACTGTACAGCCGGGTTTCGATCTGGTCCCGGCATCGGGCCGCAGTTTTCCTTCTGGGCTGACTCCATGACCCGCCCGCGCAATCCCGCTAGGCGGAGTACAACATTTCATCGATGGTTGGAATCGCTTTAAAAGCCGGTTTTGCGAAAAAATAGCCTTGCATCAGACGCACTCCATGCGCAACAAAGAAATCACGCTCGCCTTTGGTTTCGATGCCTTCCGCAACCACGCGGATGCCGAGGTCGTGGCACATCGATATGACACTTCGCACGACGCGCTGACGCACGCTGTCAGTGTCGATGCCGCGGAGAAGTCCCATATCGAGCTTGATGATGTCGGGCTGAAAATCTACCAGAAGCGCAAGTCCGAGTAGCCCGACCCAAAATCATCGATTGCAGTGAGAAAGCCGTATTCCTTGTAGGCTCTAAAAATATCGACCAGGTGATTTCGGTCCGCAAGATGTTCACCCTCGACCGTCTCGAAGATGATTCTTTCAATCGGGAAACCATTCGCCTGCGCCGCGTCCAGGGTGCTTCGTATGCAGACCTCCGGCCGATAGACCGCGTTGGGCATGAAATTGATTGACAGAAACGCGTCCAGACCTAACGCCGCAGCACTGGCGATTGCAGTCTGCCGGCACTGTTGGTCGAACTGGTATTTCGTTGCATCGTCGATTTGCGATAGCACCGAATGCGCAGATTCCCCGTTTGCACCGCGTACCAGCGCCTCGTACGCGAACACCGCTCTGGCATTCACGTCGACGATTGGCTGAAATGCGAAATCGATCTCAACTGGCAAGGGTTTCGTGTCCTTGCATCCAGAACATCTATTCGATTGACTGGCCACAGCGTCGTGGCCATGAATCTTGAAAGAAGCCATTTCTCTTTGCGCCGTTTCTATTTTCTGTTTGGGATTGCACCTACCGGCGCCGTGGCCCGGCACCCGTGGAGTTGGAGCGGGTGCCTTCTTCTCTGACAGAAAGCGCTACGTCCTTCGGCCCCGCAGTGGCGCCGCGCACACAATTTCGCCCCGCTTGTTTTGCGGCATAGAGGGCGCGGTCACCGGCAGCCAACAGGGCTTGCAGTGTCGGGTTTTCATCACCGAGACTCGCTACGCCAAGACTGATAGTCGCTTTGAATTGTCCGACAGCCGTGTCAATAAGTGCTTGCTCGACGGCGATGCGCAGTCGCTCCGCGACCGCCATTGCTTCCTCTGCTGTGGTGGACGGAAGCAGCAGGACGAATTCCTCTCCTCCGAGTCTCGCGACAATGTCGGACCTTCCCAGAAGCGCTTTTGCTTCACCAGCAATCCGCTTCAAAACCTCGTCGCCAGCCTGATGGCCGCCCGTGTCATTGATCCGCTTGAAGTGGTCGGCGTCCAGCATAACCAGCGACAATGCCCGGCCGTGGCGTTCGGCCCGTGCAACTTCGGACTCCCCGATTTCAAAGAAGTGAGCGCGGTTCGTTACGCCGGTCAGGTGATCTGTTGTAAGAAGCCGCGCGAGGTTGTCGCTGTGAACTTTTCGTTCCGTAATATCCCTCAACACCACCGAATACCCGGAAATCTCGTCGTCCTCCTCACGAAGCACAGAAACGAGAACTTGCCCCCAATAGCGCCGACCCGCTTTCGATTCGCACCAGAACTCCTCTACGTGCCAACCATCTTCGCGCGTCAGCGCGATGTGCTCGGGTGAACGGTGCAAAACAATCTCGTCGTTGGCATAAAAGCGCGACAGCGTATGCCCGACAACTTCCGCCTCACGAAAACCCGTCAAGCGCTCAACAGATGGATTCCAGCTATCGATGCAGCCGTGGGCATCGAGCGTAAAAAACGCAAAATCGTTGACGCCGGTATAGATTCCGGCAAGCCATGACTCGGTTTGTCGTGCTCGGCGCTCAGCGGCAACCTGGCGGGAAATGTCCGTCAACACCATCATCAGCACATCCACATTCACTTTGATGATGGAACATGCCAGGACGACTGCGCCATCCTTGGCCGGGGTTACGAAAACCCGATGGTTTTCACACACAGGCCCCCGCTCCGCTTCGAAACTGGCCACCAGATGGGGCAGCTCTGGGGCCACCGACGCAAGGCTGTCGAAAATATTCTCGATGTTCCCGCCCTTTACCAGAGGCATGAGCAGTTGCGCGGCAAGCGGATTCATCATGTCAACGCGGCCAGATTTGTCGCAGCGAACAATCCCGACCGGCGATAGATACATGAATGAGAGCAAGGATTCGTACTCGGACTCCACGTCGTTCTTGTCGGTATTCGGCCCGCTCAATTTGCTGTCCTCCGCTCGATCAGGACAAAGCGGGTCGCGCAGCCGTGCGCTTTCAGCAGCCTCAACCGTACCGGCGTCGGGCGCATGCGCAAGGTCAGGACGTAGGGAATGATGTCGTCGAGCTCGTCCGCGTCGTCGAATCGTTGCGCAACCATGAAGTTGTTCATGCACGGCGCGACTTCTTCGAAAAAATGCTTGCCTAGCACTCGCTTCGGACTCAAGCCCGCGTTTGTCGACTCGGTGGCGTTATAGACGGTAACAGTCCCGTCCAGCGTAAATCCGATTACGCCGAATGGGAGCGCATCTACCTCTTCGGCAGCTGATGTAGCCAGTTCCTCTATTCGCACCTCTTCGAATTTCTGGTTCACCTCTTTTCCTTTCTGGATCTACTTTTAAAAAGTTGAACACTCTGGAACATTTAGCCAAGCACGTATGTAACGTCGGCAGGCCTCAACGAATAACAAATGGAATGCAAGCATAAAATCTGGCCTACCATGTCATCGGCTGAAAAAGCTAAGACTTTAGCGCAGGTGCCAGAAAGTTGTTCAGGAGCCCGGGAAGCCTCTAGCCGACCGATTCATGCCGGCCGGCCACGTCCTCCTATGCGCCCCGGGGGGGCAACCGAAAGGCGGAGGGGAGCGATCGCACTACCGCGCTTCAAGTCTGTCCAGACGCAGTCGGTGGCGTGAATCCGTCAGCCGCCATAGCGCAGCCATGCGGCTAATACAACTGCGAGAATGCTTCCCCCTGATAGCAGGAACATCAGCAGAATCTGGTAACGAGCTGCCTCGATCGGGTCCATACCCGCCAGGATCTGGCCGGTCATGATCCCTGGAAGGGTAATGATGCCGGCGGCGGCCATCGTGTTGATGGTCGGTAGCAGTCCACTTCGAACTGCCTGCCGCAGAATCGGGCGGAGCGCGGTCTGCCGGTCGGCACCAAGTGCCAGCCGCGCGTCGATGGCCTGACGTTGATACCAGGCGGCATTGAACGTCGTCTGCAACGTCAGGCTCGCTGCATTCATCGCATTGCCAAGGATGATGCCGGCCAGTGGGATGGCGTGGCGAGCGTCGTACCAAGGGGAAGGGCGCAGCGCTGTCACCAGGGCCAGTACGGTAATGAGGATTGTCGGGGCGCTCACCGTGGCCAGCCCCAAGAGGAATTGCCAGCGACGGTCCAGACGCCGCTCCTGCCGGCTTCCCGCTTCGCGGGCCGCGGCAAGAATCATTGCAACGACGAGCAGGAGGGTGATCCAGGGAGATGCGATGGCGAATACGGCGCGCAACACCAGGCCGACGAGAAGCAATTGCACAACCATGCGAACTGCGCCGAGCAGCAGCATGCGATGGATCCCCAGGGACAACGCCACCGACAGGGCAGCTCCGGCGACGATAAGCAGGCTCGCTAGAACCAGGTCTCCTGAGGTAAGCAAAATGGGATTCATGCGGAGACCCTCTCAAGGCCGGTGGCGCAAAGACGAACGCGATCGCCCTGCAAACGGATGGCCTGTTCAGGACTGTGCGTGACGACAAGCAATCCGGTCCCGTCGGCCATCAGCCCCTTCAGTAGTGCTTCCACCGCCAAGGTGGAATCCTCATCGAGGCCCGAGGTCGGTTCATCCAGTAGCAGGAACCGTGGACCGAGGACGATTGCTCTCAGCAACGCCAGTCGTTGGCGCTCTCCGGTCGAGAGATGGCTGACGTGCGCGGTCAGGATATCGGTGCGCAGACGCAGCTTGACCAGTAGCGGCGCCAGCGCCGACGGCGTGCAGGTATCGAAATGGCTGAGAACATCGTCGGCCCACCAGCCGGATTCCGCGGCAACGTATGTAACCTGGCGACGCCAGGCCGGCCCACTGAGGCTGTCGCGAGACATGCTGCCGATGCGGACGTCGCCCGTACTCGGAATCAGATCCGCGATCATCCTCAACAGCAGACTCTTTCCAGATCCCGATGGGCCCGATAGGGTCGTGCACCGTCCGCTGAGTACGTCGAAGTCAAACGGGCCGCGGCCGTGGCCGGCGAGTTGGCGGATGTGGAGGTGGCCGTCCATCTGGCGCTAGACGCTGTAGGTGGGACGCATAGGATACCTGCTCTCGCTTAAGCGAGGATTTTGCCGGCATGCGGTCCACTGTGATCCCGCCGCCGTAAATGGCAATCGAAAGCTCAACCTCCCTCACGCTGCAGTCGCCAGGGCGCCGGTCCTCGCCACAGCTGCCAGTGTCTGCCGGATGCCTTCCTGATAGGACGTCTTGCGAATCGGGCCGATCAGTTGCCGCAGCGCTGAATCGTCCATGATCAACGGCTCGGTCATCAGATAGTTCATCTCCACCATCTCTCGCATGAATGGGTTGAACAGACCGATCAGGCGCAGCATCGTCTTGCCCGCCACGCGCAATTTGAGCTTTCTGCCCGTCAGCCGCTCCATCTCCGACACCAGCTCGCGCTGCGTCGTGACGCCCGCACCGGCCAAATTCCAGATCTTTCCGAACGCAGCGGGCGTATCGAGCAGCCGGGCGACGACCGGTCCCACGTCGGGCACGAAGACGAACTCGTGCGGGCAGTCGATCGGCCCGACCATGTCTGCGGTGCCGCCATTCACCGCCGCCAGCGCTGCGCGGTGCAGCAGGCTGGCTTCCACGCCCGGGCCGTAGAAGTCCGGCAAGCGCAGGACGGTCGCGTTGATGCGGCCGGCTTTATGCGCTTGCATCAGCAAGTCTTCCTGCGCCTTGCGCATGCGGCCCTTGAACGTGTGCGGCTCTCGCGGGTGGTCCTCGCGCACCGGATTGGATCTTGCCCTGCCGTATGGGTACACGGTGCCGATAAGGATGATGTTCTTGACCCCCGCCGCGACGGCGCCCTCAATCGTTTTTTGCATCAGTTCGGGATGCAGTTCGAACTGCCAGTAGTTCACGCCGACCATGTACACGAGCGTCTCGATGCCTTCGGCCGCCGCCTGCACCGACGCGGGCGAGTTCGGGTTCCACGTGACGATCTCGGCGAGCGGGTCGGCGCCGAACGCCTCGCGCAGGCTGGGTTCGCTCCGGCCGACCACGCGATAGGAACGCCCCTCGCGACTGAGAGCGGCGGCGATGCTTTGACCGATGACGCCTGCGGCGCCGAACAGGGCTACTTTCGACATGACGGTTCTCCTGGGATTTCGATGGATTGCGCCGTTGGAAGCCGTAGATTGCCAAATGGACGGGCAAACGAAAATTGCCTAGAATCGCATCGCCGCTATAGAAAAATGCATACCATGACGCAAAGCGAACCGAACTGGGAGTGGTACCGCACCTTTCTGACGGTGCTGGAGACTGGTTCGCTGTCGGCGGCGGGGCGCGCGATGGGTCTGACCCAACCGACCGTCGGTCGCCACATCGATAGCCTTGAATCGGCGTTGGCATTGAAGCTTTTTACGCGCTCGTTCGATGGCTTCGCGCCCACGTCGGCTGCACTCGAACTCAAGCCCTATGCGGCCAGCGTGGCCGCTACCTCCGCGGCGATCCTCCGAGTGGCCAGCAGCCACGGCTCAGGGGTTCGCGGCACGGTGCGCCTGAGCGCCAGCGAGGTGATTGGCGTAGAAGTACTGCCGCCGATCCTCGCCAAGCTGAGAAATGAGTACCCGGAACTGATCATTGAGCTCGTTCTGTCGAACAAGGTGGACGATCTGTTGCATCGCGAGGCGGACATCGCGGTGCGCATGCTCCGGCCCACGCAGGACGCATTGGTCGCCAAGCGCGTAGGCGGTATCGAACTTGGTTTACATGCCCACAAACGCTATCTGGCCGCGCATGGCACGCCGAAATCGCTGGAAGCGTTATCCCACCACACGCTCATCGGCTTTGACCACGAGAACGCGTACATTCGCCGACTGCTCGATCAATTCCCGATGTTCTCGCGCGCGGCCCTTGCGTTCCGTGCCGACAGCGACCTCGCCCAGTTAGGGGTCATCCGAGCGGGCCTGGGCATTGGCGTTTGCCAATCGGCGTTGGCCGCACGGGACAAAGCGCTGGTACGCGTGCTACGGAGCGAATTCTCGCTGAAGATGGATACCTGGATCGCCATGCACGAGGACCTGCGCGAAAGCGCGCGCTGTGCAGTGACTTTCGCCGCGCTCGCCGAAGGTTTGAAGGCGTACATTCAGTGAGCCGGTCAGGTGCCCGGTCCCGCTGAATACTCCCGAGATTACGACTCCGCCTCTTTACCGCTTGCCGGTTCGCTGATGACTACTGTATATTTATACAGTGCTCGCCGCAACCGGAAATCTGGCTCATGCCAAGGCCGTACGGCGCCTGCGTTTTTTCTCTCCACCTCCGACAGGCAATCATGTTCGTGGACCGCACCGAAATCGTCAACGCCGCCAAGGCACTGCGCGCCAGCCAGGAAGAATCGAAGTACAGCAAGCTCGTCGCGCTTGCGAACAAGCAGCTCAAGGCCATGCAAGCGGCCATCCAGAAAGGCAAGGAAGAATTCGAGACCAGGCTGGTGCTCGACATCACCGAAGACAATCCGCAAGCCGCGCTGGAGCCGCGCGCGCAACGGCTCGCCGACGATCTCCGGGCGCAGGGCTACACCGCAACGGTGACCACCTTTGCCGATGTCAGTACCGACCGCAAGGACTGGACGCCGAATATCACGGTTGTCATCGGTCTGGGCGACATGGTTTCCGAAGTCGACGAAGCGACGGCGAAAGCCAAGGTGGCTGCCGAGACCGAAGTCGCGCTGGCCGGCGAGGCTGTCGAGGAAATGGCCTGACGGCACACGGGTGCGTCGCGGCCATTCGCGATATCGCCTGGGCCAGTGCGCAAGGGCGATCGCGCCAGAAAATCGCCGCTGATTTCTTTGTCGCGCATCGCAAGCGAGGTTTCCTCGCGCCCCGGGGCGCG
>Ga0187845_1000420_pt1 | contig 24985 bp, 17 predicted proteins | sample SpaLakP09_SKY_68_FD_134515 | JGI IMG/M metagenome (GOLD analysis project Ga0187845, IMG submission 134515) | Oligotrophic lake water microbial communities from Sparkling Lake, Wisconsin, USA - SP09_SKY_68 | ecosystem: Environmental > Aquatic > Freshwater > Lake | place: USA: Sparkling Lake... | reverse complement strand
GCGCTGACGTCGCCGGCGCTGCTCGCCACCTTTTTCATGGCATCGGCAAGGCGACCGACCGCATCGTTGAAATTGCTCTGGATGCGCTGATATTCGCCGCTGAACTGCGCGGTCAGCCGGGTCGACAGATCGCCCGCCGCCAGCCCCTGCAGCGCGTCGGCCAGGCTGGTGACGACCTGTTCCTGATTCTGGTCCGCGACCCGCTTCTCGCGCGCCGTCTGGCGAAACACGTCGACCGCCATCCGCATCTTGGCGATCTCCTGCGCCTTGGCGTCCGCGCGCACCGGATCGCTCAGATCGCCCGAGGCGACATGCTCCATCTCCGCCGACAGATCGGCCAGCGGATCGCCGACCAGCCGCTTGGACATGCGGCGCAGCACGAAGGCCAGTCCCGCGACCATCACCAGTGCCGAGATCAGGAGGACCAGTTCCGCCTGGCGCGCATCGGCCAGCACCGCGCTCATCGGCAAACGCACGCGCACGATCCAGCCGCGGTCGAACCCGTCGAAACGGATCGGGCGTATGATCTGGATGACCTTCCCCATCGCCGGGTCGTCGACCACCGAATAGCCCGGCGTGAAATGCGGCCCCGGCTTGCCCAGCGCCGCCTTGTCGCTGGTGTAAGCGTAGAGATCCTTTTCCGACAAAACCTCGACATTGCCGTCATAGGGCAAATGAATCGCGCCGATCCGATTGGAGAGGTCGCCCAGCCCCAGATCGACGCCCAGCACCGCGACCGTGCGTCCCTGTTCCTGATAGGGCAGCACGACCGAGGCCATCAGCGTCTTCTTGCCCGCCACCTCATACAGGCTCGGCCCCCACATCAGGGGCCGTCCGGTCTGGCGCGGGACCAGATACCAGTCGCCCTTGCCCGGCTTCTCATAGCCGGTCAGCGGCTCGACCGCCGCGTCATCGCCCGCATGATGCCAATAGGGCAGGAAGCGACCGGTACGATCATAGCCGGGCGTACCGGCAAAACTGGCGTCTCGACCGTCAAAGGCATTGGGCTCCCACCCGATCCAGGTGCCGATCAGTTCGGGGTTGGTCATCAGCGTGGATTTCAGGATGCCGTTATGCGCCTCCCGGCTGGCAATGCCCTGCGCCCTGGCCGCCGCGATCGCTGCCTTCAGCCCACCGGCGATGCCGATGGGGCGTTCGAACTGGGTGCGGATTTCGGCCGTCACCTGATCGGCGACGATGCCCCCCGTCTCCTGCGCCCGCGTCTTGGCCGATTGCTCCAGCATCACGCCCGTCACCGCCGAACCCAGCGCGACGAAACACGCCACCGTCAGCATGCCACGCATGCTCAGCATCGTCGCCAGCGATTTCAATGTCTTTGTCTGCACCGCTCCCTCCCTCGAGAAAGCGTTCTACGCCGGGAGTCGGTAAATAAGCGTTACTATGAACGCCAAGGCTTTTTAACCTCGCTCGAACGTCATGATAAGCGGATCGATCTGAGAGATTTTGTTAGATTGCTTTGGATCAATCTACGCCATTTACACCATTATTTGATTTGAATATATTCGAGACTTCATTGCGATAGCTCCTGCCGGACGCGGGAATAATGTAGATGGTTGCAGTCCAAGCGGGGGTTAAGATGATGCCTGCCTTTGCGATAGACAAATATCTCTTGATACAATTGTGATGTGTCTTTGACCCATTTGTGGCCCCTCAACGCCGTTGAGACGATCCCCAAAACCCGCCGTTCGTTCAGGCGAATAGCGCCCCTCGGCCAGCCCGTGCAGGCGCATGGAACAGCTGGGATCGGGACGAAACCGTCGTTTCCAGCTCTACGCTGGAACGACGACCCTGGGCGGGAGCAACGAAAGGCTGAGGTCGGACGGCCCGAGGCGGTCGGCGATCGAGCCGCAGCGCTTCAAGCTACCAAGCAGATACGGCCTAGCATTACAGTTGTGTTTTTGATCGACTGCGCGCGCATTGCGGCGGCCTGACGGCCACAACCGGCTTATCGCCCCACGAGCCGACGCGATGGTCGCCTTTCACGCCGCGCACATACCCCTTGCCGGCACGCCGCAACGCCTGCTCGATGGTGCTAACGCCGTCGATAGCATGGAAGCGTGGCCGGCAGGACATCTGGTCAAGCTATTGTGGTTCGATGGTCTCCGCCACGTCGGACAGGAGATTGGGCAAGGCTTGGTGGCAGCACGGCGCGGGGGGTGTAGATCAATGACCTACAGCACCGAAATTTCCCCTACCCCTGCGTTCTCGAAGCCGATCGGCGGCCGGGCGTCAGCCGGTTCGCGCCGTGTGGTCTGGACGTCGCGTCTTGACCTTCATCGCATGTCGGCTGGTGTAACTGAGCCCGCGACGTCCAACCTTCCGTGAAATACCGCCATCGCCGCATAGCGATCGCGGCCGATTTCAAAGCCCGCATCGTCGAGATCAAAGCCGGACGATGACGGAGCCCATATGCTCACCCGCGGCGGCCGCCTCGAGGGCTGCGGGCGCCTGATCCAGTCCTTCGATCAGCGTATGGGCGATATGGATGTCCCCCGTTTTCAGCCACGCCGCCAGCCTTGCCGGCCATTCCTCGCGCGCATCCGGATCGTCATCGGCACTATAGCCCTTCAGGCTGATCCGCTTGAGCACGATCTGGGTGGAGTCGAGCGTGACCGGCGAGGCCCGCCCCGTTCCACTAGCGGCAAGCTGTCCCGAAAGACCGCCGATCAACACGAACCGGGCGCCCTCATTCGCCACGGTCACCGCCGCGGCAAGTTGCTCGCCCCCGACCATGTCGAGAACCACGTCCACGCCATCGGGTGCCGCCTCGCGCAACTGATCGACGATCGCCCCGCCCTCCCCGCGACGGATCGCCGCGTCATAGCCCAGCGTTCCGACCAGCCAGTCGGCCTTGCGCTGTGAACTCGTGCTGCCGATCACGCGGCGCGCGCCGAGCAAGCGGGCGATCTGCCCGGCCATCGACCCGATCGCGCCCGCCGCACTGGAAACGAACACGGTATCGGTCGGCCGTATCCGCACTGCCCGGGTCAGTGCGGCATAGGCGGTCCAACCATGGCCGAGATTGGCGATATCGCCCAGAGCATCGGACGTTTCGATCCTGCGACACTGCGCCGCCGAGACCATTGCGAACTCGCGCCAGCCGTTCATGTGCACGACAGTGTCGCCGACCGAGAAGCCACTTGCCTCGGGAGCGGCGAGCACCGTCCCGAGCGCCTCGCCCGGCAAGGTATCGCCTGGGGCGAGGACCGGAAACGGGATACCGGGCATGGCCTCGGCACCGTCGCTGATCATCAGCCGAAGTGACGGGGATATTACGAAATATCTATTCCTGATCAGAATCCGCTCATGCACATCCCGTGGCAAGGAAACTGAGACGATCTCCAAATCGGAAGCTTTGGGCAGGCCAAGCGGCCTTTCTTTCAGATGCACTTCTCGGCTAACGATATGCGGATCATGCATCGACGAACCCTTTGTCTAGTCAGGCCGGGAAGCCGCCGTTCGCGGCGCGTCGATATCTAATTCCGAAGGTACCTCATGCCTACTCGCATTTCGTGCACAGTGGCGGACATGCGGAAACGTCCCCAACAGGCGCGTTCTCGCGCGACGATCGACGCGATCATCGATGCCTCAGCTCACATTTTGCGGAGTCGCGGGCTCGACCGTTTCAACACCAATTTGGTTGCCGAGAAGGCGGGCGTCAGCATCGGAACGCTCTATCAATATTTCCCGAACAAGCGCGTATTGTTGGAAGCCCTACGGGAACGCCACCTTAATGACATATTGGGGACGCTCCATGCCGCCTCCCGTCCGACGCTCGCGCGAGCCGACAGGCTGGCCGTCTTCGCTGAAGGCATGATCGGCGCCCATCTGTCACTGCCCGCGGCGTTTGGCGATTTGCAGCATGTGCTTCCCGAAAAACACACGGACAATGCCGCCTTCGAAACCTTGTATCGCAGCGCGTATTGCGCCTTCACCGCCGTCAATACGCTAGGCCGCGCTTCTTTCGATCCGCTCGACAGGGTCCTGGCGTCTTCGGTAACAGGTGCCGTTCACGACGCCGTCGCGGAAGGGTTTGTGGCAGATCCCTTGTTCAAGGCCGAGTTGCTGAAGATCGTGACGGCGGTGCTCGGATAGGGAAGCGCCCGCCTGACCGGCATGGATCGCTATCCCGGCCCGGAATGCATTTCGATCGATATCAAGCCGCCCGGATCGCCGGCGAACCTGCGAAACCCTCGGACCGGTAATTGTCGGCGGACAGATTCTGTTTCCGCCCCCCGGCCGTATCGACATGGAATCGCATGACGGAGGCGACGAGGGTGCCGCATTCCTTGGCGAGCATGGTGGCGGCGGCGGTGGATTCCTCGACCATCGCGGCGTTCTGCTGGGTGACCGCGTCGATCTCGCCGATGGCGATGTTGACCTGGCTCAGGCTGTGCGCCTGCTGTTCCGACGATTTGGCGATCACATCGACCACCGCGCTGACGTCGGACACCTTGCCGATGATCCGTTGCAGGGCATTGCCCGTCTCGTCGACCAGCGTCACGCCCGAGCGGACATGGTCGATCGCCGATACGATGCGCGATTTCACGTCCGAAGCCGCATCCGCCGAGCGCTGCGCCAGCGCGCGCACTTCGGAGGCGACGACCGCAAAGCCCTTGCCCGCATCGCCCGCGCGCGCCGCTTCCACGCCCGCGTTGAGCGCCAGCAGGTTGGTCTGGAAGGCGATGCCGTCGATCACCGAGATGATGTCGACGATCTCGCGGCTCGCCTGGTCGATGCCGTTCATCGCGGTGATCGACTTGGCGACGATCTGGCCCCCCTTCTCGGCCTCGTCGCGCGCCTCGGTCACCGCGCGATTGGCCTCGCCGGCATTGACCGCGCCGTCGCGCACCCCTTGCGTGATCTCGCCCACCGCCGCCGCCGTCTCGCGCAGGCTGGCCGCCTGCTGCTCGCTGCGCGCCGACAGATGGTCGGTCGCCTGGCGGATTTCCTCGATGTTCGAGCGGATCGCGCCCGCGCTGCCGCGCACGTCGCTGGTCAGGCTGGAGAGATTCTGCACCGCGCCGTTGAAGTCCCGGGCCAGTTGATGAAAGGCCGGCGGCAGGTCGGTGAGCCGCGCCGTCAAGTCCGCCTCGGACAGGCTGTGCAGGCCTGCGCCGATCGCCTGCAGGGCTTGTTCGCGCTCCCGGTCATCGGCGACCTTGGCCTTGGCCGCGTCGCGGAAGACGACCACGGCCCGCGCCATGTCGCCCAGTTCGTCGCCGCGCTCGCTGCCCGGCACGGCGATGTCGTTACGCCCGCGCGCCAGGTCCGCCATCAACTGGGTCAGCGTGGTGATCGGCCGGGCGATACTGCGGCTGAGCAACATCTGGAGCGTGATGGCGATGCCGATCAGCATCACGCCGCCCAGTATCAGCGCGATGGTCGCGGTGGTGATCGCGCGCTCCTGCGACGCGGCATTCTCCTTGATCGCGGCGGTTTCCTGGTCGCGCACATCGCGCAGCGGCAACACGATGGCGCTGGTCAGCACCGCCTTGCCCGCATCGCGCACCGCCTGCTGCGCCTCGTCGCGCCGCCCCGCCCTCACCCAGGCGGTCAGCCGGTCGCTCCACTGGCGGCGCCAGCGCGTCGCCTCTTCGCGCGACTTGGTGACCAGTGCCCGCTCCGCCGGGTCGCTCAGCATCGCGATCAGCTCGCGGCTGGTCGTGTCATACTCCTTGCGCGCCTCGTCATAGGATTTGAGATAGCTCTTGTCCGCCGTCACCAGAAACCCGCGCAACTGGCTGTTCTCGCGCAGGATCGAGGTCTCCAGCGTCAGCGCCTTGGCATATACCTCCTGCGCATGGTTGCTGCGCACCGTCGCGCTGCGAATCTCCCAGATATTGGCGAAGAAGACGATCGTCATCACCGCCGCCGACATGCCGATCACCAGGAACGATACGCCCAGTTTCTTGGGGATGTTCATGTTCGAAAGCATCTAGCGGTTCTTTCCCATGTTCAGGCCAAACGGCAGGCGCGGATCGATCCGGCGGAGGATGCGGGTCAGGGTCACCCTGTCGCGCTGATCAGGCTTCCGGACATAGCCCGTCGCATCCAGGTCCTCGCGGCGAGCGATTGGGAGGTCTCGCGATACACCGAGAGGTGGGGACATCTGTGCGAGCCCGAGCGCAGTCATGACGAACTGGACACACATAATGGCGCAACCCTCGCCATCCCACGCCGAACGTTCATGACCTTGCCCCCTCGTTTCCTGTACGAAATAAGATTGCCGTCTTAAGGATAGGTAAAATTGCCTTACCTTATCCGTCCGGTGCCGATCCGTTCGATTGCCGTATCGGCGCCATCACCCGCATTGGGGCGGATTGGACAGGGCCGGATAGGGGTGCGGCATCTCCCCGCACCCCTATCCGTCCCATCAGCTTCGGGACGACGTAATGATCGCTCCGATGCCTCATGGCCTCATCGGCGACTTCAGAAGTTAAAGTTCGCGCCGGCGCTGAAGTTGCGACCGACGAGACCGGCATAATGCCAGCTGCTCAGATAGTTCGGATTGCTGGTATAGGCCGCCGCCGCCAGCGGTGCGCGGGCGTTGGTCAGGTTCTGGATGTTGAAGAAGAAGCGAAACTGATCGTTCACCCGCACGCCCAGGTTCAGGTCGGTGTAGATGAACGGGCGGATGTAGCACTGGTTGTTCACGTCGCTGCCCGGTACGATCGGCACCATCGTGTTCTTGCACGACAGGTCGATCACGCCGTTGACCGGGGTGATCTGGTCCGCCGCCACCTGCTTGATCCGACCCACATAATAGGTCGTCGCGGTGATCGAGAAGTTGTTGATCTCCAGCGAGTTCTGCCAGTTGCCACGGATGCGCGGCGTACCGCCACCCGAAGAAAGCTGGTAAGGCCCAAGCGTGCCGGCATATTTCTGCACCACGCCCGCCGGGGTCACCAGATCGAGGCGAAGCACGCGGGTGACGTCCAGGCGGCTGATCAGGCGCGCGCCGTTCGCCAGCTCGAAGGCGGCATTGGCCTGCATGTCGATGCCGGAGCTGACCTGATAGTTGGCGTTGACGTACGGTACGTTGAACACCAGCAGACGCGGCAGCGCGTTCGGATTGGCGGGATCGGGAGCGTCGATGACGTTGCACTGATAGCCCGGGCCCACCGCCGCCAGCGCGGCACAACCGGCGGTCGCGTTGGTCTGACCATAATAGGCCGCGATCGCCTGGGCACGCAGCGGCCCGCTGACGATCAGGTTCGACTTCTTGATGTTGTAATAGTCGACCGTCAGGTTGAACCAGCGCGTCGGCCGGAAGATCGTGCCGGCCGTGAAGCTGCGCGACACTTCCGGCAGGATGTCGGGATTACCGATCGAGCCGCTGCCGATATTATAGGTGCTGGTATAGGCCGGATTGCCCGGGTGGGCAGCGACGAAGCTGGCGGGCGGCGTCAAGGACGAGAAGCCCGCATAGCTGCTGGCCGGGTTGTTTTCCGCGAAGGTCGGCGCGCGGAAGCCCTGCGAATAGGTGGCGCGGAGCGAGAATTGCTCGACGGGCGTGAACTTCGCACCGACCTTGGGCGAGAAGTGGCTATAGCCCTGCGAATAGTGGTCGTAACGGCCCGAGACGTTCAGGTCGAAGGTCCGCAGGAAAGGCGCGTCGATTTCGAAGAAGCCGGCGGTCACGGTCTGGCGTCCCTGGGCCGATGAGGTGTTCAGGCCGTAATAGCTGAGGTCCGCATTCTGGTTGCGGTTCATCAGCGTCTCGCGGCGGATCTGGAAGCCCGCGCCGACATTGAGGTCGCCGCCGGGCAGTTCCATCAGCGACTTGAGCAGCGAGCCGCCGATCGTCGCCACCGTCGAATAGGACGGTGTCGTACGCTCGGGCGAGATCTGGTTGCGCACCGCCGCCGTGTTTTGCTCGGGATTGACGAAATTATAGGCGCCCGTGTTGATCGCGTTCAGCAGGCCTTGGATGTTGATGAAGCCGCGCTGCGTGACGCTGAAATTGTCGCGGGCATAGACGCCGTTCAGACGGAACTTGAACCCACCGCCCAGATCGCCCGAGATGCCGCCGGTCGCGCGGAACACGTCGACATAGCGATGGCTGTTCGCAGGGATGTCACCGAACAGATAATAGATGCGCGCCGCACTCTGGGTGGGATCGGCGCCCGCCACGGCATAGGGGTTGTTCGGGTTGAGCCGGCGATCGGCCGCCGTGGCGCAGTTCACGCCTGTCGAGCAGACATACATGGGCAGGACGATCCCGGGGCTGCTCGAGGCCAGCGCCGCCGAGCCGCCGAAGGGCTGGGTCTGGCGGATGCCTGCCGGGGCGCCGCGAATGTCGACCTCGGAATGCGAGTAGCTGCCGCTGGCGAATGCCTCCCAACCTTCGGCCAGACGGACGTTCAGACGCGCCGTGGTCGAATAGCGCTGCTGGCGCGGCTGGATGATCGAATATTCGTCAGGCAGGTTGTGCTTGCAGCCGGTGCCCTGCGCCGAACCGGACGAGACCGTGAAGGTGCCGAAGGGGCAAGCGCTGGGATTGATGAGCAGTTGGTACTGGTTGGTCAGCGGCGCGCCGACCTGGCCAGCGAGCGGGTTGTTGAGATCGGTCTGACGCACGCGGGTCACGACCGCCTGTGGGTTCGCCGCGAGCAGCGAGTCGTCGTTGCGGTTACGGTCCGTCAGGCCGCTGGGGGTCAGATCCAACGTGTTGAACGGGTAACCGCGCGAGTGATTGGTGATATACCCGTCATAGGTATATTCGCCGTTCACATAGAAGTTGAAACCCTGCTCGTTATAGTCGCCAACGCCGGCGGTCAGGGTCGCGCGATAATGCGAGCCATCGGCCTTCTCCGTCGTGCCGCCCTGGACCGATCCCTGGATGCCCTGGACATTCTTCTTGCTGATCAGGTTGACCACGCCGCCGATCGCGTCCGCGCCGTAAGTGGAGGACGCGCCGTCCTTCAACACTTCGATGCGATCGATGGTGCTGAAGGGAATCGAGTTCAGATCGACATAGGCGTTATGGCCGTCGTCGTTCAGCGGGAAATTGGCCGAGCGAAGCCCGTCGATCAGCACCACGGTCGACGAGACGCCCAGGCCGCGCAGCGACACCGCCGCGCCGCCGGCCGAGAAGCCGTTGCGGAAGCCGGTCGAGATCGAGCCGGCACTGTCCGCCGAGACTGAGCGGATCGCGTCCTGAGCGGTCGTGATATTCGCCAACTGGAGCGTTTTAGAGGTCAGCAAGGTCACCGGCGAGATCGAGCTGGCGTTCGAATCACGAAACAGCGTGCCCGTGACGATGACCGTCTCACCCTGACCATTGCCGGACTTCGCAACGGGCGCCGCCCGCTTGTCCTGCGGCTTCTGCGTGGTCAGGATCACCGGCGCTTCGCTCTGGTCGACAGCATCCGTGGCCTGCGTCGGCACAGCGTCCTGCGCATATGCCGGGACAGCCATCGCGGTCAGCAAAGCCGCCGTCGAAATCCCAAACCGCAGGGTATAAAATGCGGAATTCATCAAGCTCACGAAACTATTCCCCCATTCAACGCAGCAGCGATTGTCGTCGCCGGTTCGAAACACGCCATCCCCCCCGGCGCCGCGCTGCGGGAACGCTTACCGTTCGGGAAGTTACCGAGACGTTAAAATGCCGTTGTTGCGTCGATGAGGTGTACATTCCGAAATATCATGCTTTTACATCAGCATCTCCATTCCCGTTTCACATAAATTATGGAAGATACATTAGGCCAACTAAATGATGGACAGACTTTCCTTTTGTTATTAACGGATCCCCACCCAGCATATTGTCATAGTTGCAAGAATATCTCGAATTATTCCGATCACCGTCCTTGCAATCGGACATCAAGTTTAAGTGTATGAGCGGCAATTAGGGTCAGGACTCGTTGATCACAGCCAGAAGATGACGGTTGCCGCGAGGGCGATGGCCGAGAAGAAGGCGGTGGGGCAGCGGTCGTAGCGGGTGGCGACGCGGCGCCAGTCTTTCAGGCGGCCGAACATCATCTCGATGCGGCTGCGTCGTTGGTAGCGGCGCTTGTCGTATCTGACTGGCTGATTGCGCGATTTTCGACCTGGGATACAGGGCTGGATGCCTTTGGCATACAGGGCGTCCCTGAACCAGTCTGCATCATAGCCGCGGTCACCGAGCAGCCACTGTGCTTTTGGCAGATCATCGAGCAGTGCTGAAGCTCAACGGGCGTCCGTTCGCGTCGGTGACCGCATGGAGCTTGGTGTTCATGCCGCCCTTGGTGCGCCCGATGAGGCGGCCGAGATCCCCTTTTTAACCCGCAGGCTCGATGCCGTGCGGTGCACCTTCAGGTAAGTCGCGTCGATCATAACCGTCTTCGGCTCGGCGTCCGCCGCAGCCAAGCCCTCCATCATCCGCGTGAACACGCCTGCCTCGCCCCAGCGCTTCCAGCGGTTATACAACGTCTTGTGCGGGCCATAGTCCTTGGGTGCATCTCGCCAGCGCAGCCCGTTGCGATTGACGAACACGATACCGCTCAGCACTCGACGATCGTCCACGCGCGGCTTGCCGTGGCTCTTAGGGAAAAAAGGCCGAAGCCGTTCCATCTGATCGTCCGTCAGCCAGTACAGGTCGCTCATTCCAGTCTCCTCTCGAAGCCTGAATCAGATCGCGCGCCTCATATCAATGGGTCCTGACCCTAGGGCTGACATAGCCGATCAGCGTCGCCACGCCGGTCGTGTAATTGGTCGGATTGATATCGACGATCCAGCGGCTGCGATGCAGGCGGGCGATACCGCCATCGATATGGACCGACCAATTGTCGTCGATCTTGTAGTTGAGGCGCGCCAGACCATTCGTCACCCGCCCGAAATAGGCGGCATCAGTCGGCGCAAAGCGCAGATGCGGGTCAGGATAGCGCGGCAACGTCACCGTCCCACCGATACCCTTCACCGCCCCCACCGGACTTGGAAGCAGGACGGAGCCGGGCTCGGCCATCTTGCGCTCATAATGCTCAATGTCGAATTGCAGCGACAGCCGGTCGGTCCGCCGCACGTCGAACGCGCCGCTGGCCAGCCAGCGATAGCCGCTGACGCCGTTGAACGGGGTCTCGAGATGCGCGGCATAGCCGTTCAGCCGCATCCCGAACTGGCCCGCACTGCCGAACAACCGCCCGACATCGGCGCCGATGCCGTATGTCCCTTCGGCATCGGTATCCAGGCGGAAGTCCGTCACCGGGTCGCGCCCGGCACGCTTGGTCACCATGTTGACGATGACCGACGGGCTGGTGAAGCCGTAATAGAGCGCGGACACGCCCTTCAGCGCCTCGACCCGTTCCTTGTTCTCGATCGGGATCGGCAGATAGTTGATGATCGGCAGCGTGCCGTTGAGCCGAAAATTGGTGCGCGGATTGGCGACGACGCCGCGTGCGGCATAGCTGTTCGCGGTCAAGGGGCTGTTGCCCTGTTGCGTGATGCCCGCGACGTTGCGCAGCGCATCATCGAGCCCGCGCGCATCCTGCGCCTGGAGCAGCTTGGCGTCGATCACCGTCACGGTCAGCGGCGTGTCGAGCAGCGACTGGTTGCGGAACGCGCCGACCTGCGTCTCGGTCGGTGCGCCTTCCTTGTCGCGGCGGCCGGTGACCAGGATGTCGCCGTCGCGCGCAAAGCCGGTCTGCGGATCGGGATCGCCCGGCTCGGCCCAGGCGGCCGATGGCACCGCGATCGTCAGGATCGAGGTCAAAAGGATAGTGTTGCGATACCGGCGCATTCGCCGGCCGCTCTGGCCGTTCGTCATGATGTTTGCCCCTCAAGCTGTGTTGCCGGGGCCGCTACGGACGGGTCATGTCACTTCTGTTGCAAAGTCGCGAGGTTGGGAAAATGTATAGGAAGCGACCTTTGCGTCAGTCGTGCGACGCGGCCTGAAGCGGGAGGTGAAGGACCACGCGCAGGCCGGGCGCGGCGTCCTCCAGCCGCAAATCCATGGCGTGCATCCCCGCGATCGCCGTGACCAGGCTGAGCCCCAGTCCATGCCCCGGCGTCGCGCGGCTGGCGTCGAGCCGGGTGAAACGCTGGAGCACACGCTCCCGGTCGGCCATGGCGATGCCCGGTCCATCATCGCGAACCGACAGGCGGATGCCGTCGGGCGCATGGTCCAGCATCACCTCCACCATCGTACCCGGCGGCGTATGGGTCGCAGCATTCTCGATCAGATTGACGATCGCCTGCGCCAGCAATTGTCTGTCGCCGGTGATCGTGACGCCCGGCACTACCGTCCAGCGCAATTGCCGTCCGCCATCGCGTAACGCGGGTTCGTAGCTCTCGCTCATCTCCTCGACCAGGGTGGACAGATCGAGCGGGCCGAACCCACGCCGCCCACCGCCCGCCTCGATTTCGGAGATGCGCAGCAGCGCGGCGAAAATCTCCAGCACTTCGTCCGCTTGCGCCACCACCTTGTGCAACCGGGCGCGTGCGATCTCCGACCCGTCCCACTCCCCCGCCGCCCGTTCGGCTTCCGCGCGCAGCCGGGTCAGCGGCGTGCGCAGATCATGGGCGATGTCGCTCGACACCTGGCGCAGATTGCCGATCAGCGCGCCGATCCGGTCGAGCATCGCATTGAGGACCGTGGCAAGGCGATCGAACTCGTCATCGCCGCCGATCGGCATCCGTCGCTCCAGCCGCCCGACCATGATCGCCCGTGCGGTCTCCGCCATCGCCTCCAATCGGCGGCGCAGATAGCGGCTGAGCAGCAGCGCACTGACGATGCCCAGCATCGCCACCGCCAGCGCCTGGAAGACAAACAGCCGCGTTATCGGCGCGGCCGCCGCGCCGACCGCGTCTCCGGCAGAGGCGACGAGGACGGTCGAGCCGTCCCCCAGCCGGACCGCCAGGGCGCGTGCCGGGATCGGCGGGATATGGCGAGGATGAAGGATGATCTGTCGCCAACCCGGTGGCTGGACCGCCAGCACCGCCGATCCCGCGATCCGGCTTCCGTCCCGCGTAAATGCACCGCGCAACAGGTCCGGCATCATGTCCGCGCGCTGCGCCATCGCCCGCAACAGCCCCGCGCGCCCGTCCCTCCTGTAATGATGGACCAGGCTGCGCATATCGTCGGTGATCCGCTGATCGACCTGACGCTGAACCGTGACGTGAAAGGCATGGACTACCAGCGCTCCGAGCAAGGCGGTCGCGAGCAGGATCGCGGCGGAATGAATCAGCGCGATCCGCAGCGTCGCCGAGTGGCGCCAACGCACCAGCCCCTCAGACGCCATCGCGCATCCGATAGCCTGCGCCGCGCACCGTCACGATTGCATCGGCGCACCCCGCTTCGGCCAAACGCGTGCGCAACCGGCTGAGATGCGTTTCGACGATATTGGTGCGGGGGTCGAAATGCAGCTTCCACACGCTTTCGAGCAGCATGGTACGGGTCACGATCCGCCCCTGGGCGCGGAGCAGTTCCTCCAGCAACCGGAACTCGCGCGGCTGGACGAGAATTACGGCCTCGTGCCAGCGAACCTGGCGGTCAAGCAGATCGAGCGTCAGCCCGCCCCAGCGCAATATGACCTCAGGGCCATCCTCCTCCTTCGCCACGGCGCGCCGGCGGCCGAGCGCGTTGATGCGGGCGGTCAGTTCGGGAAGGGCGAAGGGCTTGACCAGATAATCGTCCGCCCCCTCCTCCAGCCCCTCGACCCGATCCTCGATCGCGCCGAGCGCGGTCAGCATCAGCACCGGCAGATGCCGATCGCGCTGCCGGATGGCCGCAAGCACGCCCATGCCATCGCCCTGCGGCATCAACCGATCGAGCACCGCCAGGTCGAACGGCTCGGCATTGAGCAGCGTCAGGGCCTCATGGCCCGTGGAGGCGATACGGATATGATGGCCCGCCGCACGCAGGCCTGCACCAATATTCTCCGCCGTGACGGCGTCGTCCTCCGCCAGCAGAATTCTCATCGGTCATCCTGCCGCGCCACCGCCCGATGAAGGTATGAAAGACCGAGAATGGTATGGAAATGGGGTAATCGCGGATGCGGCATGGACCGGGTGACGTCACGAAAGAGAGGCACCGCCGCTCGCGAGAAACTATTCGTCGCGAGCAACCGGAATGACGCTTCCGCTAGAGGGCGATCGTGACGCCGACATGACGCCCCATGCTCATCTGCCTCGCATGGCCGATCGGGGAGCGCCCCCCTCTCCGACACGTGGCGTCGGCTCAGGCGTTCCGCAACGGACGGCCCTGCCCTCGCGCGGCGATATCCCCGAACGGCAACTCGGCCATCCGCCGGTCGAAGTCCGCCGCGATGTCGGCCAGCGTCACCTCGCCCAGGCGACGGAGCAATAGCGCCTCCGCCTCGCGAAGCGCCTCTTCCAGCGAGCCGTTGACCGCCTGCTCGACCAGACATGTGGCTGCGGGATCGGCGGGGCCGAGCGCGAAGATCCGGTTCTCCCCCAATGCCCGATGCACGTCGAGCATGGTGATGCCATCCAGCCCGCAGGTCAGCGACCATCCACCGCCATGGCCCTTCATCGACCGCACATAGCCGGCGTCGCGCAGCCCCGCCATGGTCCGGCGCACCACGACCGGGTTCGTCCCCAGCATCATGGCGGCGTCGTCCGAGGTCAGCGGCCCCTCCATCCGCCCCATATGGATCAGCAGGTGCAGCATTCTCGACAGGCGCGCGTCCACGCTTCAGGTCCTTCGCAATTCACGCTCGGCCTTATCACGTCACTTTTGCTGTTGCAAAATATCCGCTGGGCATTCATGTAACTGCCTATGTTTCATGAAAGGCGAGCCATGTACGACGTAATCGTGATCGGCGGCAGCTTTGCGGGCCTTTCGGCTGCAACCCAACTCGCCCGCGCCAGACGTCATGTGCTGGTGATCGATGCCGGGCTGCCCAGAAACCGGTTTGCGGACGAGGCACACGGCTTTCTGGGCCAGGACGGCCGACCGCCGGCCGCGATCATGCGCGATGCCCGCTGCCAGCTCAGCCGCTATCCGACGGTCGAGTTCCTGTCCGGCGAAGCCCATGGCGCCGAGGCCGTCGATGGCGGCTTTGCCATCAGCCTGGCGACAGGCGAAGAGCGGCACGCCCGGCGCCTCATCCTGGCAACGGGGGTCAGCGACAAACTGCCGGCGGTTCCGGGCATGACGGAGCGTTGGGGCGCGACGGTGCTCCACTGCCCCTATTGCCATGGCTATGAGATGCGCGACCTGCCGCTGGGCGTGCTGGCGGCGCATCCCATGTCGGCGCATCAGGCCGTGCTGATCCCCGACTGGGGGCCGACCACCTATTTTACGCAAGGACAGTTCGAGCCCGAGCCCGACCATCTCCATGCATTCACCAACCGGGGCGTGACCGTGGAACGAACGCCCGTCGTCGAACTGCTTGGCAAGGGGCCGGCGCTTGACGGCGTCCGGCTGGCGGACGGACGCGTGATCGAGCTGGTGGCGCTGTTCACCGCACCACGGACGAAGCCGGCCACGCCTCTGGCCGCGATGCTCGGTTGTGACCATGAGGACGGGCTGACGGGGCCTTTCGTGAAGGTCGATCCCTGGGGTGCGACCTCCATAGCCGGCGTCTGGGCGGCGGGCGATGCCGCCAATCCCATGCACAATGCGACCCTCGCCTCCGCCGCCGGCGTACTGGCGGGGATCGGTGCCCATCAGGCTTCGGTGCGCATGGCATCGGGCTGACGCTTTCGGAAGGGTGGCAACCTATGGGCTGGACCTGGACTGCGACGCCGTTCGGAGCACTTCCACCGGTCATGCAAAGCCTTATGCGCGATATAGTCGCCTGATGCGGTCTCGCCACGCCAGTCCGCTTCGTTCGTGCCGGACGGCCGCGCATCGAAATCGAGCGACGAAGCGTTGATCCTGTCCGCCCGATATGGTTCGGTCGAGGCGCAACGCGTACCGTTAATTAGGCTCGTATTCCCAGTGACACCACCCAATGATCAGGGGCCGGTCCCGGCCTGGAATGAAGACGCCCGCCTTGCCGCGCTCGACCGCTACGCGATTTTGGACACGGGCCGCGACGCCGCGTTCGATGATGTGGTTCGGCTGATCGCCGATGTCTTCGAGGCGCCCATTGCCGTCGTGAATTTCGTCGCGGCCGATCGCCAATGGTTCAAGGCCGAGATCGGCGTCGGCACCGACACGCTGCCGCTCGACGCATCGCTGTGCCGACATGCCATCCTGCAACCCGGTGTGTTCATCGTGCCCGACACGCTGGAGGACGAGCGGTTCGTCCACAATCCGCTGGTCGCTGGCGACCCGCGTCTGCGCTTTTATGCCGGGGCGCTGCTCGAAACGTCCGATGGCCTGCCGATCGGCACCCTCTGCGTGCTGGATACCAAGCCCCGCCCCGACGGCATCACGGAGCGGCAGCGCTTCACGTTGCAACTTCTGGCACGGCAGGTCATGGCGCAACTCGACCTGCGCTATGAGATCGCGATGCGCGAGGAACATGCACTGCGGCTGGAGGCCGAGATCGCTGGCCGCAATGCGGCGGACCAGGCCCATCGCGAAAGCAAACGCCGCCTCGATGCGGTCCTCAACAACACCCGCATGGCCGTGTTCCTGATGGATGAGCAGCAGCAATGCGTCTATGCGAACGCCGCGGCGGAAACGTTGACGGGATATTCGCTCGCCCAGATGAAGGGGCGGCCGCTGCACAATGTGGTCCATCATACGCGGCCCGACGGATCACATTATCCGCTGGAAGAATGCCCGATCGATCGGGCATTCCCCGAACGGGCGCAGATGGACGGCGAAGAGCTGTTCGTCCGGCCGGATGGCAGCTTCTACCCGGTCCGGTTCACCGCGAGCCCGCTTCTCGACGAGAATGAGCAGCCCGTCGGGACGATCATCGAGGCCCGCGACATCACCGCCAGTCGCGCACGTGACGCCGCGCTGCGCGAGTCCGAGGCGCGGTTCCGCAACATGGCCGATCATGCCCCGGTCATGATGTGGGTCACCGATGCCGATGGCAATTGCACCTATCTCAACCGCGCCTGGTACGAGTTCACCGGCCAGAGCGAAGATGCCGCGCATGGCCTGGGCTGGCTGGACGCCGTCCACCCGGACGACAAGGGCTGGTCGGGCGACATGTTCCTCGCGGCCAATGCGGCGCGCGAGGCGTTCCGGTTGGAATATCGCCTTCGCAATCGGGACGGTAGCTATCGATGGGCGATCGATGCGGCGTCGCCCCGCTTCGACGCGCATGGCGTATTCCTCGGCTATATCGGCTCGGTCATCGACATCAACGAGCGACGCGAAGCCGAGAATGCATTGCGGATCAGCGAAGAGCGCTATCGCACGCTCTTCGAGACGATCGAGGTCGGCTTCTGCATTGCGGAGGTGCTGTTCGATGGTGACCAAGCCGTCGATTACCGCTTCATCGAGGCCAACCCCGCCTTCGAGAAACAGACCGGCCTCCTTCATGCCGCCGGTCGCACCGCACGGGAGCTGGTACCCGGACTGGAGCAATTCTGGTTCGACCGCTACGGACAGGTGGCCCGAAGTGGCGAGGCCGCGCGTTTCGAAAGCGGATCGGACGCGATGGGACGCTGGTTCGATGTCCATGCGTTGCGGATCGGACATCCGAGCGCGAACCGGATCGCCATTCTGTTCAACGACGTCAGCGCCCGGCGGCAGGCCGAACTGCAACTGCGCGAGATCAACGACACGCTGGAGCTTCGCGTCGAGGAAGCCGTCGCGGAACGCCAGCTCTGGGCAGACGTCATCGAGAATACCGATGCCCTGATCGCGGTGGTATCGTCCGGTTTCCGCTATCTCGCGCTGAACGCGGCCTATGCCGAGGAATTCGAGCGCATCTTCGGGGTGCGTCCGAAGGTGGGCGACCATTTGCCGGACCTGATGGCGCAGATGCCGGAGCATTGCGAACCGGTGCTGGCCATCTGGCGGCGCGCGCTGGAAGGTGAGAATTTCTCCGTCGTCGAGGAATTCGGCGATCCCGACCGGGACCGGCCCTATTACGAACTGCGTTTCAACGCCTTGCATGATCGCATGGGCCGTTTCGTCGGCGCGTTCCAATATGCGGTCGACGTCTCCGACCGCCTGCGCGATCAGGCCCGCCTCGCCGAAGCCGAGGAACAGCTCCGGCAGGCGCAGAAGATGGAGGCGGTCGGCCAGTTGACCGGGGGCATCGCCCATGACTTCAACAATCTGCTCGCCGGTATCATCGGCAGCCTGGAGATCATCGAGCGGCGGCTCTCGACCGGGCGGACGGATGGTCTGGATCGCTTCATCAACGGCGCGCAGACATCGGCGCAGCGGGCCGCGGCCCTCACCCAGCGGCTGCTCGCCTTCTCGCGCAGGCAGACGCTCGATCCCAAGCCGACCGACGTCAATCGGCTGGTATTCGGGATGGAAGACCTGATCAGGCGTACGGTCGGACCGGCGATCAAGGTCGAGGTCGTGGGAGCCGGCGGCCTGTGGCCGGCCAAGGTGGATGCGGCGCAGCTCGAGAGCGCGCTCCTGAACCTTGCGATCAACGCGCGCGATGCGATGCCGATGGGCGGTCGCCTGACGATCGAGACCGCCAACAAATGGCTGGACGATCGCGGCGCGCGTGAACGCCAATTGCCGCCGGGCCAGTATCTGTCGATCTGTGTCACCGACAGTGGGACGGGCATCCCGAAGGATATCGTGGACCGGATTTTCGACCCCTTCTTCACGACCAAGCCGATCGGCCAGGGAACGGGCCTTGGCCTGTCGATGATCCATGGTTTCGTGCGCCAGTCGGGTGGGCAGGTGCGTGTCTATTCCGAGGAGGGGCATGGCACGACCATGTGCCTGTACCTGCCCCGCTTCCTCGGCGAGGTCGGAGAGGATCAGGTACCGGACGAAGCCATCGCGGACGACGGGGCCGGACGGACGGTGCTGGTCATCGACGACGAAGCGACGGTCCGAATGTTGATCGTCGAGGTTCTGGAGGAAGCCGGCTACACCGCGATCGAAGCGGAGGACGGTCCTTCGGGAATGAAGGTCCTGCAGTCGGACATCGCGATCGACCTGCTGATCACCGACGTCGGACTGCCGGGCGGCATGAACGGCCGGCAGGTCGCCGATGCGGCACGGGAAATCCGCCCCGATCTGAAGGTCCTGTTCGTGACGGGCTTTGCTGAGAATGCGGCCGTCGGCAACGGCCATCTGTCGCCTGGCATGGCCGTGGTCACCAAGCCCTTCGTCATGACCGAGCTGGGCAACAAGATTGTCGAGATCTTGGAAACGCCGATCGGGGCTTAGCATTACAGTTGTGTTTTGATGGATTGTGGATGCATTGCGCGGCGGCCTACGACCGCCGCCAATGCCTGGTCGATCGCCTCACTCTCGACATGCCAGCGCCTGAGGCGCGAGCTTTGCCATCGCACCACACTCCAAATTGCCCCCACTTTCCCCCGCACATTTCGCGGGATGGCGTTGGATCACGTGGAATTCAGCGACAGGCACCATAGCGTCATCAGCAACCCGACGACGACGCCCAGCCAGCGATGCAGGAAGAGGACCGGCCGCCGCATAGGGATCAGAAGGCGACGCCATAGCTTGCCCGCAGCGTGCGCGGCACGCCCCGGAAATAGTAGAGGAACGGGCTCATCGTGCCGTCCCGCCGCCCCGCATCGCTGACGGTGCGGCGATAACCAACGCTGGCGTAATCCTTGTTGAAGACATTCTCAACGTTGATGCCGAGGCGATGCTTGCGGGCGGCATCCGGATATAGATGCACGCCGGTATCGACGACGGCATAATTGCCGTAGTTGCGACGTCCATACGACGGCAGCGTCGAATAGACGTTCCCGACCCAGTTGACCGATACGTTCGCGCCGACTGGCAGGCGCTCCGGCGTCCAAGCGATCGAACCACGTGCGAACTGCTCCGGTGAGCGATCGCGCTGCACCTCACTGCCTCTTTCGCGGAGCCGCGCGCGCGTATAATTCGCCGCGAGTGTCCAGCCGCCTGCTAGCGATGCGCCCAATTCAAGATCGACACCATGGGAATGCACCCTGCGGGCGACATTGCCATAGGTGCCGTTGGGAAAGGCGGGGTCGTCATAGACGGTGTCAATCAAATTGGTGATGCGCCGTTTGAAATAGGTTGCCTTCCATCGCAGCATACCAGTGCCGGTCGCGGCATGGCCCCCAGCGGATATGTTGACGCTAAGGCTCTCTTCCGGGTTCAGGCGCGGATTGCCGATTTCGCAGCAAGGATCGATGCCGTAGAGCTGGGACGCGTCGGGCAACACGAACGAGGTGCCCCCATTGGCCTCGAAGTACACCGCGTCGGCGAAGTCGTAACGGCCCGATGCGTTCCACACCGTCTTTTGCGCACCCCGGCTCTTGTTGTAGCGCACGCCTGCGGCCAGCCGACCGTTCTTCGACAGTTCGTCATTGGTGCGAAGCTGGAAGATGCCAGCATGCACCTGCTCATCGGTCGGTGCAATCCGCAACACGTCGTCGCGCCCGCTGAAGCGCTGATAATCATAACCGACGAGATACTCGACGTAACGGTGCAGGTGCAGCTTAGCAATCGCCGTACCGCCATAGTCGCGATAGCCCCAGAACGTGCCGGACGGATAGACCGTGATCGGCGGCCCGGCGGGCACGGGATTCAGAATCTGGACATAGGCGGTCTTCCAGTCATGGAAATACCCCTTCAGGAACAACTGCACCGTGTCGTTCCGGGTATAGTCGAGCCAGACGCTGCCGATCTCTTCGTTTCGGTCGTTGCGGCTTTCGTTCACTCGCGTCGCGCTCAAATTGTCGATTTTGCCCTCGGTATGCTGCCAGAAGGCGTTGAGCGTCAGGTCGGGCGCCAGCTCGAACTGGTATTTAAGGCCGGCGGACCACAGGTCGTAGCCGCGATTGCGGTCGGTGGCGCTCGGCTCCATCCGGCTAAACGGTTGAAAACCGGGTGACTGGTTATGCGTGGCATATGCCACGAAACGATGATCGCCGATCGCGCCGCGCGCAAAACCGTCGACGGCATTGCCGCCGAAGGTATCGACGCTGGCGTTGAGCTGACCGTCGAACGTGTTGCTGAAGCCGCGGGTCACGACGTTGATAACCCCGCCCGCCGCTTGCGTGCCGTAGAACAGGCTCTCGCCCCCTTTCAGTACCTCAATCCGCTCGATCATGCTTGCCGGCAGCGTGTCGGTCGGCAGCGTCGTGCCGTACAGCCGATTGTTGAGACGGATACCGTCCCAGGTCCACAAAACGTCCTGGCTGCGCGATCCCTGCAGGCTCAAATCGGCGTAACTGAACGGGCCGGACTGGCTGCGGATATAGAGGCCGGGAACGCTCTGCAACGCTGCGGTCAGATCGACGGCGCCTGCGTTCCTGATCGCCGTGGCGTCCACGGTGACCAGGTCATGGCCCAGGCCCGACAGTTCCTGCGGTTGCGTCTCCTCCAGGCTCTTCCCCGTGACGACGATGGTCTCGTTGGTATCGGCGGCCTTTGTCTGGGCGAACGCGCTCATGCTCCAGCCAAGACCGGCCGCTGCCAGAAATGCCGCGCGCAGGTCGATGCGTCGTCGTGCCATTGATCCTCCCCGTCAATGTCGATTTAAGGCGGTGGGGGCGGAAATCCGCGAACATCAGATCAGCGTGCCGCTAATGCTCCCCCACTGCTTCCTATTGTGTTAGAACTGTGGCGGGACGAGATCGAGCGAGTTACGGTTTTGAAGCCGTTACATGCCGAGGGTGCACGGGGCCCTTTCGACATCCATATAGACAAATTGGATTCAGTCTCTGATCCACGCCCCGCGAAGCAATTCCATTGTCGAAAGCAGCACCGCACCAGTTCGTGTGACAACTTAATTTCGCGACGCTCGGTCTGGAGGTTCAGGCATCGCCAGACGGTATCGCTTTCAAATGTCGCCGCCGGCTATGTGTTGCTGCCCCCTCCCAGAAGATCAATTTGGACTGAAGCGGATCTTCGGATACGTCTTAGGGATGGGCGAGTTGCACGGCGACTGGTCGCTTCGGTCTGACCATGGCGACCGAAACGGGCAGGCGCGCGCAGGTGCAGGGGCCCTCGTCACCGCAGCGACCGACGGCCTCTCGGCCACGACCTTGCTGGTCCTGCCACCCCTGTCGAGGCTGGTTCGCGGAAATAACGATTGGTCACAATGGCGCTCAGCGTCGATTGAAGATCAAACGCATGTCGTGACAGCGGTCTGCTCGTGGCGAACGCTCGCGGTCGGAATAGAGATTGAACGGCCAAACGATGTAACCGCTTCGGGGCCGGTCCGTTTCCGTTCGGCTGAACGTTTCAAACGGTAAATTTATAGCAAAAAGCGCGCATTCTTCCATGGTCGTCCAATCAGCCACGCGGAACGACCACGGGCTAGAGTGGATGATCAAAGGCCGATCTGGCAATCCAGCCATTGCCGCCACCGCATTCGCTCGCCACCGTGACGGCCGCCTCAACAGAGGCATTCCCATGACAAACCGCTCACTTCCGATGATCGAGGACCGTAACGTAGCGGGCGCTGTCGTCACCCAGCGCTGGATGCTGCCCACTACGACGGCGTGGCTGAGCGGCTTTCTGGAGGATGTCTTCACCCGCTATTGGGATCGCCTCATCTATGGCCCGATCCTGGACGGGATCGCCTATGAATGGACCTGCCCGGCGGCGCCCGATCGCATCGCCCTGTCCGAAGGCTATCTGACTATCGGTTTCAACGGCCCGCATTTTCACCTTTGCGTCGGACCAGGCGCTTTGCCCGATACGCCGGATGGGCAGCGACGAATGCCCGCCGCCGCCAGCCTGTTCCGTTCGCTCGACCCGGCGGGCGCACCGAACAGCTGGGGCTTCGAGCTGCGCGACGGCAGCGGTGGCGCGATGATGTCGATCTATTTCGACAACCCGTTTCTCGATGGTCCGGACCGTATCGCGGACGATCCCGACTGGGGTCGCCTCGACATGTGGCGCGATATCGCCGCCCGCTATGCCGGCTTGGCAGAAGATCCCTTCGATACGACTTCCCGCGGTTTCCAATGGGCAGATGCGGCGTGAACGCGTGGGCTCGCGGCGCGATTGACAGCCCGCCGTCGTTGGATGAGGCGCGCGTGATCGTCGCGCCGCTCATAGAACATCTGCGCGTCGAAACCGCGCCGGCCGATCGGGAGGCGTGGGTCGATCGCGCAGCGCTGTGCGATCCCGCGACCGGTCCGATGGCTGATCTGCATGCACGCTTCGTATCTGCGGGCTTTGGTCCCAACCGTCGCGCCGCCGCCGCGTCGCTACTCCTCCGTCATGGCTGGGCCTCCGCCTATATCGTCGCCAGTTGGCTGGCGTACGGCCTGGTCGTGCGGATCGATGATTATGCGCTCAAATTCTCCAAGATGACTCTTGTCGAAGGCATCTGGATCAAAGCCGGCAGGATCGAGCAGCCGATGAGCAAAGCCGCCGGTCGCATCGCGGTCGCGCGCCATCTGCGGCGCTTCACGGATGATGTCGTCGAGGCACAGCACGCATGGTCCCGCATGTCGCGTCACGCCCTATGGGCCATGGCAACCTCTTCCTGGGCGGCACAATTCGTGTCGATTGGCGAGAAAATGAATTGCCGCGATGCTGCGGTGGAAGAAGCGCGTGCCATTATCGCGCTTGATCGCGAAACCCGCAGCGCAGCGCCCACCCTGTACGAGGTCACCGGGGTCGCCGGCAGCACGATCTGCCAGCGTCGCGCGGCTTGCTGCCTGTACTTCAAGGGACCCCGGGCGCAGTTCTGCGCAAGTTGCCCGATCATTCCGCCCGCCGATCGGCTGATCCGCAACCGCGCGTGGGCAAACGCCAGTGCGACGGAAAGGGTGGCATGATGGAGGATATGATCGAACTGGTCGACACGATGATCGCCGACCACCGGCACGGCTGGAGCATCGGTGTCTTTGGAGCCGTCGGCGAATTCACGTATGATGACGGGGAAGATGCCGTCATCAGGAATCGGGGCAGCGCGCGAGAGGTCATCACGGCACGCGGCGGCATCCGGATCGACGTCAGGATCGCCGCCAGGATCGTCGCCTATGACACGCTGTCGAGCGACGGCGATACTTGGGGCCAGGCGATCGCCTTCTGTTTTCCCTCACCGAATGACATGGAGCATGGGCGCGTCCGCGCGCTCGGCGCAGACTACGGCGCGCTCCGGCCAGCCGATCGCACCAGCACCTTGTTCGACTTGGGTGTCGGCCGCGGCCATGTTCATTTTTGCGTCCGTACCGCCGATCCCGCGCTCGACGCGGCGCTGAGGGCGATTGAAGGCAGGTCGCTGCTGGAGGACGCGGGTCGTGACGCGATGGCCGAGATGCTGCGCGCCCAGCCACACAGGGTGCTCCTTTCCCCATTGGCCAGAGTGGAGGTCTTCTCGGCCATTCCGGCGACCGGCGGCGACAGCCCGGAGGGACCGCATACGCATCTTTTGCCAAAAATGCTCGGCGCCGGCCGCACCCATGCCGCGAACGCACCAATCCCGGACGGATATCAGCCAGTCCTGATGCTCCATCCCGGCTCGCCGTGGCGCGATGCGCTGGGCCGCCGAATGCCGTTCGATTCCGGTCTCGACGAGATGTTTGCCGCGCTGCTCGACCGCTTCGGCTCACGCGAAGACAGGGACGTCGTGAACGCCATATCGGCGGCACTGAACGAGGGCCTTGCACCCGAAACATTTGCTTGGCCACAGACGCGACGCGGTCGTGCCAAGGCGCGGATCACGTTGCGACGCATTGCGCAACGTACGCCGGGATCGGCAGTCGAGGCCTGGCGACGGACCTACGACCGTTTGCCCGCAGGCGATGCCGTCGAGGTCGCGGCCGATGTCTGACGCTCACGCCGCCCTGCTGACCGGGTCACGCTCCACTGCCGGTCACGACGCGCGCGCCACTTTCGTCCGGCATGATTTTCTGGGCGAGCGGCACGATCATCATGCGCGGCGAACCACAGCGGTGCTCATCGTCTGTGCCTTGACCATGATCGTCGAGCTGCTCACCGGCGCGCTGTTCG
>Ga0187845_1000419_pt1 | contig 24995 bp, 21 predicted proteins | sample SpaLakP09_SKY_68_FD_134515 | JGI IMG/M metagenome (GOLD analysis project Ga0187845, IMG submission 134515) | Oligotrophic lake water microbial communities from Sparkling Lake, Wisconsin, USA - SP09_SKY_68 | ecosystem: Environmental > Aquatic > Freshwater > Lake | place: USA: Sparkling Lake... | reverse complement strand
CGGCGCCCGGGCGCCGCCATCGAGCGCAAGGAAGCGTTCGCCGGTGAGCAACTCGCCGGTCGTTTCGGCCCAACTGGCGATGAAGGCGGCTTGAAGTTGCCCGACCGCCGGGCCGCTGAAACGCACGTTCGTCTCGCGCCAGTCCTGCGGCCGCTTGCCGTCACCCAGCCACTTGTCGTCGAGGCCGAAGCCCCCTGTGTAGGCGACAGCGCCGTCGACGACGATGCCGCGTACGTGCAAGCGGTGGCTCGCGCGGTCCAGCGCATACCAGCGCACCGGCCGGAACTCTGCCACGCGAACGCCGCCCGAGCGCAACGTGTCCATGTAACGCGGCGGCAAGTCTTGCGCTCCGAAGGCGTCGTAGAGAAAGTACACGTCGACACCCGCGCTGGCCCGCTCGACAAGTATTCGCGTCACCCTGTCGACAACTCCACCTGCGGCGGCGTAGTACATCTGCACCGTGATCGAGCGCCGGGCCGAGCCGAGGTCTTGCCAAAGGCGGGGGAAGGTCGCGTCGCCGTTGACCAGCACCTCCGCGGTGTTGCCCGCGGTCAGCGGCGTCCCGGTCAACAGGGTGAAGGTGGGCGCGAAATGGGCCGAGGCGATGTCCGGCGGTTTGCCGCCCTTCTCGATCGCGATGACGTTGCGCACCTGGGCGTTTCGGTACAGATGGGGCAGCCCGACGAGGGCGACGGGCACGAGCGCAATGCCGACCACGATCAGCAGCACAACTGCCGTCCAGCTAAATACTCGGCGTGTGTGGTGCAAGGCGGGCCCAGGGCTGGCGACGATGTGATCGGGACCGGTAGGCCCGATTGCGGCCATCACCGCAGCCGCAGCATGCGCTCTAAATCACCGGGCGACTGTGCGCTGCCGAACGTGCGTGGACTGCAAGCGCACGCCCAGCGTGCCATGAGCTTCGACGAATGGATGCGCATCTGCGTGTGCTGGCGCACAGACGAGTGGAGTATTCATGGATACCGTTTGGTGGCGTCGACACGGGGAGATGGTCATGGAATGGATTTCGCAGAACTGGGTATGGGTGTTGTTCTTTGCCGCGTTCATCGGTATGCACTTGTTTGGACACGGCGGACACGGTGGTCACGGCGGCCATGGTCGGCATGGCGCTGGGTCTGATCGTACGGACGATGAGCGTGCGCCCGCAGACCCGGGCCAGTCGGCCGCCCGTGCCTAGTCAACGGGACATCAACACTGATCGGCGGAAGCTCGATCCGCTTGGAGCAAAAAAATGCTGAACATGAGAATCGTGACCTGGTCGCTTGCGCTTTGGACCACCTTCACATTCCTGTTTTGTGTGGCCTTCGCGATGTTGACGCCGCAGAGTCTGAACATGCACGCCCTGCTGCTGCAAGTTTTGCCTGGGTTCGAATGGTTCAGTTGGCGGGGATTCTTTGTCGGCTTGATCGAGAGCTTTCTCTACGGCGCCTACGCGGGCATCAGCTTTGTCTTCATCCACAACGCCGTGCATCGCGTGTCGGCTCGGCAGCGCACGGACCGGAGCCGCACGGATGGGCTCGGATCGATGAAGACGCGTTGATTCCACCGCGCCCACGCCCCGCCTAACGTGGCGCCTGTTGTGCCCACGTCGGTGGCCGTTGCCCCAACTCGACCCAGATCGTCAACGGCTCGCTGCCGCGCAATACCTTGAATTGCACCCGGGTGCCCGGGCTCAAGGCCGCCGTCTGTGTCACCAGTGCCGCGGTGTCCGCGACCGGCTTGTCGTTGATGGCGACGACGGTGTCGGCCGCGCGCAAGCCTGCCTTGTCTGCCGGCCCGCCGCGCAGCAGGCCGACCAGTGCGGCGCCTGCACCGCCTCCCGTGTTGTCGTTCACCACGTCGCGTGCACTGACGCCCAACCAGCCGCGGGCGACGCGGCCGGTGGAGATGATCTGCTCCATCACCTGTCGCGCCAAGCTCACGGGGATGGCAAAGCCGATGCCCATCGAGCCGCCGCTGCGCGAGTAGATGGCCGTGTTGATGCCTACCAGGTTGCCGGCGGTGTCCACCAGCGCACCGCCGGAATTGCCGGGGTTGATGGCGGCGTCGGTCTGGATGAAGTTCTCGAAGGTGTTGATGCCCAGGCGGTTACGCCCGGTGGCGCTGACGATGCCCTGCGTCACGGTCTGGCCGACGCCGAAGGGGTCACCGACCGCCAGCACGATGTCGCCCACCTGAACCATGTCGGGGTCGGCGAATGTGATCGGTTGCAAGTCCTGGCCGGCCACCTTCAGCACAGCGAGGTCGGTCTCCGGATCAGTGCCGACGACACGTGCCTCGGCCACCTTGCCGTCGGGCAACATCACCGCGATTTCGTCAGCACCCGCGACGACATGATTGTTGGTCAGGATGTAGCCCTGGGCGGCGACGATCACGCCCGACCCCAGCGCCGATGCGCCCTGGTTCGGGTCTTCTTCCCCGTCGCCATACGGCCGCAAGCCGCCGCCGGCCCGCCTGGGCGGTGTCTTGCGGGTGTACACGTTGACGACCGATGCCGAGGCCTTCTTCGCCGCAGCGCGAAAGCCTGCCTCCAGGCGCGCGGTGATGGCGCTTGGCGACGTCGACGTCGATGCGGACATCGCTGCCGGCGCTGCGGCCTCGCGCACGGCCACCACATCGGCATGGGGTGCCGCAACCGGTGCCGGCCCGAAGGCTCGCCACGCTATCAGCAGGCCGGCCGCAACGGCGATGACCTGCGCGATGAGCAGCCAGATGCGGCGCAGCGTGCTGGTGTTGTTCACGGCGTGACCTTTCTGTGCATGCGCTGGGCGCGCGTAGCAGTTGACGCAGCGTGCGCCTCCGCAACCAATGACCACCAGCCCGGCCGCAACAGCAGCAGCACCAGCATCAGCGCCAGCGGCCCACCGAGCCAGGCGAAGCTGAGTTGCGCCAGGGCACCGAACAGCCAGCCACCCGTCGCCGACCCGAGCGTCTGGCCCAGGCCGGCCGCCGCGGCCACCCCCCCCATCGTGGCACCCAGCTTGAGCGGCGAAGCGCTCGCAGCCAGGTAGGCTATTACCGGCAGCACGAGGCCGGTGCCAGCCGAGGTCATGCCCACACCCAGGAACATCCAGGCATCGTTGGTGTGCGCGGCCATCACCGCGAGCCCGGCCATCGCCAACACCAGCCCGACGCCGATGAGGATGCGCGACGACACCTTCTCCAGCAAGCCAGTCAGGAACAACACCGCGTTGACAGCCAGCATCACCAGGCTGCATTCGGCAAACATGATCGCGGCCTGGCGCGAGGACTGACCGGCTTGCTGCTGGCCTTGCAGCACGATGCCCAGTTCGAACGCGGCCAGCACGAACAGCAGCACCGCGTTGAGCCACAGCAGCGCGGCCGGCCGGGCCAGCGCGGGTGCGGTCGGATCACCCACGGCCTTGGCCCGGGGCTCGGCCGCGTGTGACGCAGGCAACGTGCGTGCCAGGCCCAGCATCATGACGCCGCCCAGCAGCGCAGACAGTCCCAGCACATAGCGCGCCGACACCACGGGAGACACCGCTGTGCTGCCGATCAGGGACGCCAGTCCGTCGGCCGCGCCCCTCAACGCCGGGCCGACCAGAAACCCCGCCAACGACACGCCGCTCATCCACGCAAAACGGCGCGCCCGCCGGTCAGCCGGGGTGTGCTCGGCAACTAGCGCCGCAACCACCGGCACCACCGCCGCGACGAAGAAGCCGGACGTTGCGCGCAGCAGGTAAATGCCCCACACGCCGGCCAGGACCGGGACCATCAGCAGCAACTGGCTGGCGACGTAGCCGATGAGTCCGATGATCAGAATTCGGCTGCGCCCGACGCGGTCGGAGACCAGCCCCCACAGCGGCGCGCCCACCAGCACACCGGCGGCATAGGCGCCGCTGAGAAAGCCGACGTGGCGGGCGATTTCCGACGCCGTTGCTCCTTGCATCAATGGGCCCAGCCAGCCCGGCAGCAAGGGCATCAGCGCGCCATAGCCGGCGGAGACCACGAACACGGCCCCGGCCAGCCAGAACAGTTGCAATGGCCGCAGCGCCGCTGGCTCGGCTGGCGAGGCGGTTGCCGGCTTGGGGGAGGACACGGGGGCGGTTGTCGTCACTGTCATCACGGCCTGCGTCAAGGCATCGCGCTCACGCCATTGGGGCCACGTCCAACCGACACCGTGCCAATGACTTTGCGCAGGGCGATGTCGACAACGGACACGGTATCAGCGTAAGTGTTGGTGACAAAAGCACGGCGCCCCTCGCGGTCGATCACCACCCCGTGGGCGCCGGGCCCGGTCTCGATCGTCGCCACCGACTTGCAATCGCCAAGGTCGATGATGCTCACCGTCTTGCCCGGCTTCTCGCGCGTGCCCTGGTTCGCGACCAGCAGGAGCCGGCTGTCGGGCGTGGCATAGAGTTGGATCGGCACCGTGCCGACCGTCACCTTGCGAATGAGCTTGCGGCTCGCCGGATCAATGACCGCGACCTGGTCCTCCTTCGACAGCGATACGAAACCGAGCCGCCCGTCGGGCGTGAAGCCCACCTGCGCCGGGCCCTGGCCCACGGCAATGCTCTCGACAAGCTTGCGGCTACCGGTATCGATCACCGAGACCGTGCCCCCCTTGAGGTTGGCGACCCAGGCCTGTTTGCCATCCGGACTGAGCCGCATGCCATGCGGGCTGGCGCCGACCGCAATCGTCGCGACGACCCGCAACGCCGAAATATCGACCACGCTGACCGAGTTGGCACCCCCATTGGCCACGTAGGCAAAGCGGCCGTCGGGCGTCACGACGACGTGGGCCGGATCCTTGCCGACCGCCACTTTCGCGACCACGGCATCCGTGACGGTGTCGATGACCCATACGGCTCCGGCGCCGGCCATTGACCCGTGCTCGCTTCCCGGCGCGCTCTTGGGCATGCTCGCGTTCGGATCCGGTGCGACCGCGCTGCCGGGCTCGCCATTGTTGGTCACCCATACCGTCTTGCCGTCAGGCGCCACCTGAACGTTGTGCGGGCCCAGGCCCACAGCGATGCTGCCGATCTTCTTGAAGGAAGCCGCGTCGATGACGCTGACGGTGCTGGACTCTTCGTCGGCGACATAGACCTTCCCCGTCGCGGCAAAGGCCGGCCCGACGGCTGCCAGCAGAGCCATCTGCACGACGACGACCAGGCACCTCGCGCCAGTCAATTTCGGATAGCTCATTTCATTACCTCCCAGTCACGGATTCGGATTTATCGGGATACAGGTGTCGCCGCGTCAACGGTGTTTGCGTCGCGCCCACGGCCCGCTTGCTGGCCAACACCTGATAGACGCCGATTTCGCCCGACTCGAATTCCAGCGCGCAGGCGGCCATGTACAGGCGCCAGACGCGCCAGGTCGATTCGCTGACGTGTTGGGGCGACGCTGGGATAGCGGCACACCAGCGTGAATCGCGGTTCGGCGGCTTCAGTACCTTGCTTGCCCAGCCGCAGGGTGGCGCCGTTCCACAAGCGCAACGCAAGGCTGCCGTCGAAGCCGCAAAAGAGCCGTTTCAACAGCTCGGATGCCTGGCCGGCTTCTCGCTCCAGCCCGGCCCACGGTGTGCCGACAAGCGCCGGGACAGGGGTCGCGTGGCCGGCATGAATGGCCGCGCTGGCAGCAGCCATTCGCGGATTGATTTCGAAGTTCGCTTTTTCCATACATTCCCTTGACAGCTTGAATCAACGCGCCAGCCGCTTGGCGGCGATGCAATCCGGCGTGAACTCGAACGCGATATTCGCGTCGGGCTGCACGAGCTTGTTCTTCTTGCCCGGGTAGGGCAGGCGCGACAGGATGTCGCGCATCAGGTTAAGGCGCGCAAGTCGCTTGTCGTCAGCGTGCACGATGTGCCATGGCGCAAAAGCCGTGTGGGTGCGCAGCAGCATGGCGTCTCGTGCATCGGAGTAGGCCTTCCAATGCTTCAGGGCCACGGCATCGACGGGGCTGCTCTTCCACTGCTTGAGCGGGTCGCGCTTGCGGTCGGCCAGGCGCCGCGTCTGCTCGCCCTTGCCAATGTCCAGGTAATACTTCAGCAGCCGAATGCCCGAATTGACCAGCATCTCCTCGAACTTGGGCACCGACTGCATGAAATCGCGCTGTAGCCGGCAATGCCCAGACCGCCGATGGCGAAGCAGAAGATAGGCCGTGGCCCAAATCAGCCATGTGTACTGGAATGCTGGGTCACGCACGGTGTTCTGCCGGGCTGGATGCCCTGAGCCTGGGAAAGAAGCGCGGCGTGCGCGCCGCATAGGCTTCAAGTTCAGCGCCGAATTGCTTGCGCATTTCCGCCTCCTCGGTGACCGCCAGTCGGGCGTACATGACCAGCAGAATCGGGAACACGACCAACGTCAGCAGCGTGGGCCACTGCAGCAGGAAGCCCAGCAGGATGAGAACGAAGGCCAGGTACTGCGGGTGCCGAATGCGCACGTAGGCCCTGGTCTGGGCCAGCTCTGGCGCCAAAGGTGCGCCAGTCCCGTGCGGTGTTCGGCTTGAAGAAGCTGAAGGCGAACATCAGAAACAGCGCCGAATTGAGGACCACAAGGGTCCACAGCCCCAGCCGGAAGCCTCGTGGTTCATGACCGCTCCCCGGGCTTGATTGACGTTGGGGCGGGCGCTTGCTTGCCGCCGTCGTGATCGCCATGCGCGCCGCCGTGTCCACCGTGCATGAAGACATGCATCAGCGGGCAGGCCAGCAGCAGTAAGAACGGGAGCGCCGAAAAGAAGTGAGTGCGGTGTTCGCTGAGCAACGCAGCCACAGCCCCCATGACGAGCAAGCCAACGGCGTAGCGCGACCGCCAGAAAACCACAGGCTTTGCGTCATTCAGAGAATGGTCGTGGATCATTTGCCTCTCCAGAGAACGAGTGGACGCTCCGTCGTGCCGGACGAAATGGACGCCAACCGCGGAGCGCAATGCCCCGAGCCAGGCGTCTGCCCGGGCTACAGCGTCAACCGCGAATAGCGGACTCGGGGGGGAGGCTCGCACAGCGGAACATGCAGTTCCCCTGCCCTGTGCGGCATCAAAACAACGGGCACGGCCGCCGGCCAGAGCATGGTCACAAGCGGCGCTGGCCCGGGGTCGGTCTGGTCAACGCCGGCAGACGCTTTGATCAACGTGTGCGTGCCATCGTCACAGGCCTTCAGGCACGACTGCTTGGACCCCGGCGTGTGCTCGTCATGGCCCTCAGCGGCTTCGTGCTGAAGCAGTACCTCGGCATGTGGGTGGTGGGCGTTCGAGGGTGCAACTTGCGCACCGGCGGAGTGCATTGCAGGCGTTTCCAACAGGCACGCGTTTGCGACTCCCGAGACCAGCGCGAACAGCCACGCCATCAGCACCACGAATGCGGTGCGGCGCTTGCTGCGGGCGGTCGAGAAGAACGTCATAGCGTCTACCCTCGGGCATTTGGAGTCAAGCGTCTGTGCGTTGGCGAACTGAAGTGCGCCACCGTCGCCAACTGGCGACTGTGTCGTACAGCGAACAGACGGCGATACAACCAGCTGCTACCCTGCCCTTGGAATCGGTGCATCGACAGCGCCGTTAAAAACCCGAGAGCGCACAACCTACCGTGAATGCTGTCTTGCCATCGCCGCCGGTTGGCGGGCCCCGAAGTACCGCCCACACGCTCAACAGTAGCTGCGTCTGCGTCAGCCTGGACCTGAAAGCGCTGGCGCGCGCGCTCGATTCGGAACTGGGGCAGCTGGGTCTGTCAGAGCTGGTGCGAGAGCGCTGCCCCTACCTCTTCGCAGCACTCCCCGTATTCGTGGCGACGCCGCAGTTGCAGCGCATGGCGCAGGTGATGCAGGCCGTCGAATCGGTCGTGGCCCTGCCGGCGTTTCGGGAACAGGTGCTGGACGCTGCGCCCGCCATTGCCCGGGTTGGCTTCGGTGGGCCGTTGGGGGCATTCTTCGGCTACGACTTCCATCTCAATGATGGTCACCTGGGGTTGATCGAAATCAACACCAATGCAGGCGGCGCGATGCTCAACGCCGTACTGGCACGGGCCCAAAGAGCCAGTTGCTCGGCAGTGGCTGCGATGGTGCCCACGCCGGACAGCGTTTCGGCGTTCGAGCAGGGCATCGTCGACATGTTTCGGCATGAGTGGCAGCTCTCCGATCTGTCCGGTGGGGACAGGCGAGACGGTCGGGACGGACAGGTGCATCCGCTGGCCAGCATCGCCATCGTTGACGAGGCGCCGGAGGATCAGTACCTTTACCCCGAATTCCTGCTCTTCCAACACCTGTTCGAGAAGCACGGCATACGCGCTGTCATGGCCGGCCCGGGCGCGCTGGAATGGCGTGACGGCCGGCTGTGGCACGGCGACTTGGCCATCGACCTGGTCTACAACCGGCTGACCGACTTCTATCTGGAACAAGCCAGCAGTGCAGCCCTGCGAGAAGCGTACTTGCAGCAAGCAATCGTGCTGACGCCGCATCCGCAGGCCCATGCGTTGTACGCCAACAAGCGCCACCTGGCGCTGTTCACCGATGCGGCAAAACTGCAGGCCTTGGGCGTGTCGACTGAGACGCAGCAAATCCTGCTGGAATACGTGCCCCACACCGAGGTGGTTGATGCAGCCGATGCACAGCGCCTGTGGGACGCTCGCCGCGGCCTGTTTTTCAAACCGGCCACGGGCTTCGGCAGCCGCGCGGCCTATCGCGGCGACAAGCTCACAAAGCGGGTCTGGCAGGACATCTTGGTCGGCGACTACGTCGCGCAAGCCATCGTCGCGCCGGGAGAACGCATGGTGCGCGACCCAGACCCGGCGGCGGTCGAGAACCTCGAACCGGCAGGGCAGGCCGCACAGGCCAGAAAGGCCCTGAAGTTCGACCTTCGCGCCTACACCTACAACGGCGCCGTGCAGTGGGTGGCCGCGCGCATGTACCAGGGGCAGACCACCAACTTCCGAACACCAGGTGGTGGCTTTGCGCCGGTGTACAGCACGGCCGATGCGTCGGGCCGCAGCCTGCGGGCATGCACCGGCGATGCCGCAGCGAACGTGGACCATGCCTCCTATGTGTTCTTGCTGGAAGACAGCAGTAGTGTCCACGCAGTGCCGCACGCGCTGTACGTGGCGCTCGCCAGCGGCCAGGCCACCGCCCCGGCGTTAGCTGGCCAGACCTTGCGTCTGGCCGACTGGTATGTGCGCCTGAAGGACGGAGAGCCGGACACGGTGGCGAACGAAACCTACGGCCTGATCCGCTTCGACGCAGAGGGGCGCGTGGACATCGCGCACTCCCCGGTGACACCGGCTGCGCGTTCCCACGATGACGTGGCTACCGTGTCCGAAGACGCCACCTGGCCCAGCGTTGCGGAGCGTGACGGCATGCGGGAGTTGCTGTTTGGAGCCTCGCATGTGCGGCATCTGCGGTGAACTGAGATTCGACGCCACGTCGCCCGATCTGGCGGTCATTGATCGCATGTCCGAGGCGCTGGCGCGCCGCGGGCCGGACCACGCAGGGACATACGCCGACGGCCCGGTTGCGTTCGGGCATCGGCGGCTCGCGATCATCGATCTGTCACCAAGCGCCAACCAGCCGATGTGGGACCCAGTGCTGAAACTCGCCCTGGTGTTCAACGGCACGATCTACAACTACCGGGAGCTGCGCTCCGAACTGTTCGCGATGGGCTACACCTTCTTCTCCGAGGGCGACAGCGAAGTCATCCTCAAGGCCTACGACGCCTGGGGAGAACAGTGCGTGCAGCGCTTCTACGGCATGTTCGCCTTCGCCGTATGGGACGTACGCCGTGCGAGCTTGTTCCTGGCGCGTGACCGCTTCGGCATCAAGCCCCTGTACCTGACCCGGGACGGAAAGCGCCTGCGCTTTGCGTCGAGCTTGCCGGCGCTGCTTGCGGGCGGCGGCGTGGACACGCGCCTGGACCCGGTCGCCTTGCACCACCACTTCACGCTGCACACCGTGGTGCCGGCGCCGCGCACGGTGCTCAGTGGCGTGCGCAAATTACCGCCCGCCAGCACGATGACGGTCAGCATGGATGGGGTGACCACGCAGAACGTTTACTGGACGCTCGACGCAACACGCCCTGCGCAGCCGATGTCCACAACCGAGTGGCTCGCAAAGACCCGCGAGGTGTTGGTGCGTGCGCTCGACCGCCATCGTCTCGCGGCCGATGTGCCGGTGGGCGTGCTGTTGTCAGGCGGCCTGGATTCGAGCCTGCTCGTCGGACTGCTGGCCGACCATGTGGACGACCTGCTCACGTTCTCGATCGGCTTCGAAGGCATCGAGGGCATCAGCGTGGGCGCGGAAAAAGCCGATGAGTTCGAGTTCTCGGACCAGATCGCCGCGCAGTTCAAGACCCGCCACCACAAGCACCTGATCCCCAACAGCGAGGTTCTGGCACGCCTGCCTGAAGCCGTGGCGGCGATGACCGAGCCGATGATGAGCCACGATGTCATCGCGTTCTACCTGCTCAGCGAACGGGTGTCGGAGCAAGTGAAGGTGGTGCTGGCGGGCCAAGGCGCCGACGAAGTGTTTGGCGGCTATTTCTGGTACCCGTTGATGGACGCCGAAGCCGGCCCGCCCGTCGAGCGCTTTCGCCGTCACTACTTTGACCGCGACCACGCCGAGTACCTGGAGATGATCGCGCCGGCCTGGCAAGTGCCGAATGTGCCGGATGTGCCGGATGCAACTGACGTGACCACCGCGCTGGTGGCGCACGAACTGGCCAAACCGCAGGCCGATACTTTTCTCGACGAGGTCTGGCGCTTCGACGCCACCACCTTGATCGTTGACGACCCGGTCAAGCGCGTCGACAACATGCCGATGGCCTGGGCCCTGGAGGTTCGGGTTCCATTCCTGGACCATGAACTGGTCGAGTTGGCCGCGCGAATGCCGCCTGAACTCAAGCTTCAGGAAGGCGGCAAGCACCCGCTCAAGGCCATCTCGCGGGGCCTGATCCCTGATGCGGTGATCGACCGGCCCAAGGGCTACTTTCCCGTTCCTGCGTTGAAGCATGTGCGCGGCCCGTTTCTGGAACTGATGCGCGGTATCCTGCAATCCGAGGCTTGCATCCGCCGCGGGCTATACCAGCGCGCCTACGTTGACAAGCTGCTGGCGGAGCCCGAGGCCCCAGCCCATTTCACGCGCATCCGCGGCAGCAAGCTCTGGCATCTGGCGCTGCTGGAATGGTGGTTGCAGGTGCATGTAGACGGCGCAGACCATGCGGCTTGATCGCCACTTCGGTTCTGCGGGGCGCTGCCAGGGGCAGGAATTTGCCCTTGCCCAGTGGGACGACGAAGGCGGCGCAGGGCCCGTCGGCAGGGACTCGGATCTGGCTTCTCGAGAATCGCAGTCCGATGTTCCACCGTTGACGAATACCGAACTCGTGCAGCTTCAAGTTCGCGTGATCGCACTGGAGAATTTGATCATTGCCCTGCTGGTACAGGCCCGCGAACCGCAGCTCGAACTGGTTCGCGAAATGGCAGCCCACATCTCTCCAATACCGGTCTTCACGCCCCATCGCCTGACGATCCATGCGGCTGCGGAGATGATCAGCCTTGTCGATCGCGCCAGCAAATTCAGGGGCTGGCCGCCTTCCTGAGCGGGCGGCGAGTTCAGGGTGCTGCTGTGATCTCTTCACGACGCTGAAGCCGCTCGGTAACGAAAGTGCGGATCGCAAGCGCCACGGCGGCGGGCTGGTCCTCCATCACGAACGGCCCCGAATCGTCGATGACCTCGACTCTGGCATCCGGAAAGATCGCTGCGAGGCGATGCGCATGCTCGAGCGGAAAGAAGCGCCGCCGCTCCAGAGCCCACAGCAGCAATACGGGCCGGAGGTAGCTGGCCAGGCGCGGTGCCACGTCGACCGTGTAGCGTGGGTGGATCTTCCGCACCAGCGCTGCGAAGTCGCGTCGGGTGCTCGCGTAATCGCGCAGCGGACCGGTGTAGGAACTCATGATGGCAGCCGGTATGGGCCGCTCGGTCAGCAGCCCGAACGCGATCGGCAGCCGCTGGACAAAGCGCCAGCGCAGGGTCTGGGCCAAGAGCCACAGGCCCCAGGGGGTACGTCCGAAGAGGCGCAGGTGCCTGATCGGCAGCGGAACGAAGTTGTCGAAAGCATCGCAGGGGGTCAACACGAGGGCGGCGATCCGTTGCGGGTGAGCGGCAGCGACGTATTGGGCAACAGCGCCGCCGGTGTCATTGGCCACCAGCACCACGTGATCGAGCCCCGCCGCTACGAGGAACCGCTCGACCATCCGTGCGATCCCGGGCAACGAGAAGTCCGTGCCGAGGCGCATCCCGAGTCGGTGCGCCCCGAGTGGCCAGTCCGGTGCCACGCAATGGTGGTCGGACGCGAGCGCCGCGACCACTCCACGCCAGACATCTGCGTTGGCAATGATGCCGTGGAGGAAGACCACGGTGGGGCCCTGGCCCTCACCGCGGACGCGGTACTCGATGCGACCGTCTTCGATCTCGAGGGTGCGCAACTCGCCGAGCGCGTCAGAGATGGCCATGTCGTCGGCTACCGATCCGTCGTTTCACTGCGGTGTGTCGGCGCCGCACCCGGCCGATGCCGACGCCAAGCCTGCAGGCCCGCCCACGCCAGCCTTAAGCGGGCGCGACCATGATCGGCGAGCCACCATGCAAACTGGCGTGCACGCGGCGGGCGGTGCTCGTCGACGTCGATCTCTACGCGGTGGTATCCACCGGCACCTCCGGGGTATGGCGCAGCGATGGCTTCGCTCTGCACACCATCGCGTCCCCAGGCCCGCGCCTCGAAGAAATGACGACCCGAGGCGGCCTCCCAGTGGAAGGACCAATGTCGCCAGGCGCAAGGCCCCAGGGCGTCCGCCAGCGTGCAGACCTGCCATGCGCCGCCATCGATTCGCAACTCGACCCGCGCAACCCCGTGCGGCGGGCTCCAGGCCACGCCGGCGACCACCTGCTCGCCCGGCAACAGGCTCGCCGAGGTGACAGGAACATCGATTCGGCATTGCGGCCCCATTCGCGACGGTTCGCGTGGCCAGCCCTTGCTCTCTGCATAGTCGATCGCGTGCTCGAAGCGCGTCACTTCGATGGATTGCAGCCACTTGATGTTGGCGTCGTAGCCGTGAATGCCCGGCACCAACAAGCGCAGCGGCGCACCGTGCGCTCGCCTGAGAGGCACCCCGTTCATCGCGTAGGCCAGCAGCGGCTCGTAGCCTTGCTCGATCAGGCTCAGGCTGAAGCCGGCACTGAAGCCGTCTACCGAATGCAGACGGATGTGATCGGCGTCGCTCGACACGCCAACACGGGCAAAGAGATCGGTAAGCCGCACGCCTTGCCAGCGGGCATTTCCGATGAACGGACCGCCGACCGGGTTGTGCACGCACATCAGCACGGCATCAACCTCCACCGAGGGCAAGGCGAGCAACTGGTCGTAGGTCAGCACAAGGGGATGGTCGACGAGGCCGCCGACACGCAGCTGCCAACGGTGCCGGTCGACCATGGGTGTCGGGAACGTCACGTCCGTCACGAAGAAGCGATCCGGCGGCGTGAACAGGGGCGAGATGCCGGGAATCGGCAGCGCGGTGCCCACAGAGACAGGCGGCAAGGGTTGCGGCGGTGCCGGCAATGCCGGTTGAAGGCGTCGGGAGCGGGATCGCGCCGCGGCGCGCAAGGCTGCCACCCCCACCGCCAGCGCGAAGACGATGGCCAGGGCCACGGCTGGCGACAACCACACGCCGCCGATGCCAGCGGCAAGCGCTGCCAGCCCGATGCCACACGCAGCGACACGACTCAGTTCGACGCGCCGCCACAGCGCCGCCAGCCCGACTATCCCGAGAATCATGAGCGTCGCGACGAGCGCTGCGCGGCCCGCGAACGCGGTCAGAGCCGGCACACTCAATGACACCAGCAATAAGGTGGCGGCGATGACAGGCTTGTCCGCGCGGCGCAACAGCGCAACACCGATGTCGATGAGCGGTGTCGGCAGCGTGTCGATCAGCCAGCGGCCGATGGCCCTCAACGGCGAGGTCTGCGTACCGTGCACGGCGGAGGCGAACTCGCCCACCGCCGCTTGCAGCAGGGCAGCAACCAAACCTACCAGCCAGAGATCCACAGACATCACAGACATCACAGACATCACAGACATCACAGACAATTGCACCTCACGTCAAGACGTTGACTCGGGGCTGCAGGCAAATCGCGGCCTTCCAATGGCATTAGTCTCCCACCCACGGCTCCGTAAGGCTTGAACAAACTGGCACCCAAGTGACCCACACCTGGCCAACGATCCGCCTGTATCTCTGGCCGCACCGCCTGCTCTTTCTCGGGCCCGGCATGGAAGCAGGGTTGCATCGCCATCATGCGGCGCAACTCTGCATGGGGCTCGACGGGCCGCTGCGCCTGCGCGCTAGCAAGGATTTGGGGTGGAGCGAGCATCGCGGGTTCTACGTTGCGCCCGACGACCCGCATGAGTTCACCGCGACTGGCACGTCCACCGCCATCCTCTACGTGGAAGCCGAGAGCTCCGAGTTCGCAGCGCTGCGGGTGCGGATGCAAGGCGAAGCGCTTGCCCGGGCCGCCGACCCCCTGCCCTGCGCCATCGAGGCGCTGCGGAAACTGGCAGCCGTCGGCGGGTCTGTCGAACAGGCTGATGCGACATGCCTCGCATGGCTGGGGCTGTCCAGGGCTGGGCAGCACCGCCAGATGCTCGATCCGCGCATCGTGGACAGCCTGGAGTTGATCCGCACCCGACTCGATCAACCGGTGCGCCTGGCTGCGCTCGCCCGAGCGCTGAACATGTCGCCGAGCTGGCTGAGCCACCAGTTCACCGAACAGGTCGGAATGCCCCTGCGTCGCTACGTGCTGTGGCAGCGGCTGTGGCGGGCCGTGGAGTCAGCGCTGAAGGGCCATACGTTGACCGAAGCGGCGCACGCGGCCGGCTTCAGCGACTCGGCCCATCTCTCGCGCACCTTCCGGGGAACCTTCGGCGTTGCCCCGTCCTTCCTCTTCGGGCGCCGCGATCAGGTCTTGGTCTGCTTCGCGGACGTATGAAATCTCAAGGGGTCAAGGCCTGGAGTCTCTTCATGGCCGCTATGGCCGTTGCAGTCATCGTCGTCTGGTGCCCGCGCACGCTGGCGCGGCGCAACAGCGCCAGATCGAACGCGCGATGAGAACTTGGGAGAGCCTGTTGTTGCTGGCCGACCTGATGGCCCTCCTGACCTTGTCGATGGGTCAGACGCGCGGCAGGCACTGGACCCTCTATGCGCCGATCATGATTTGGCTGGCACCTGCGGTGGCTGCCACGCAATGGCTGGCAGAAGGCCCGCGCTGGCAATTGCTGCCAGCCTATGCGTTGGCCCTGCTGTTCGTACCGATCGGATGGGTCCGGACCGCCGCATCCGTGGCTGGGCTGCATCAACGGGAGAGGCGGCATCCGCCAGGCGCTGCAATCCTGATTGCACTGGGCGTGTTGGGGCTTGTGATCGCCGCCGCATTGCCCATGGTGGCCCCCGTATTCCGCTTTGCGCAGCCGAGCGGGCCGTATGCGATCGGCACCTTGACCTACCACTGGGTCGACGATTCGCGTGCAGAGGCGTTCGGCGCCGACCCCAACGAGCGACGACAACTGATGGTGCAGGTCTGGTATCCGGCGCAGGCCGTTCCTTCGGTTCAGCGAGCCGCATACATAGCGAGTGCCGACACCGTGACGGCCGCCTTTGCGCGCCTGCAGGACAAGCCCACGTTCCTATTTGGGCACTTCAAGTACGTCACCACCCACGCACTGTCGTCGGTCGCTGCGGCAGCAGATCAACCTCGCTACCCGGTGCTGCTGTTCCTCGAAGGCGCCACCGGCTTTCGACAGATGAACACGTTCCAGGTCGAACATCTGGTGTCGCACGGCTACATCGTCGTCGCCATCGACCAGCCAGGCGCCGCCGCGGCAGTCGTGTTTCCCGACGGCCGCCATGCCGTCGGGCTGACAGTGCCGCAACTCCATGCGATGGTGCGCCCGAGTTACATGGCGGTCCAGACGAATTCCCCGCCGACGGGCTTGCTGCTGCCGAACGGCAGCACGTTGCCTGACAACAGCATCATCCCGTACCTAGCGCAGGACGTGAGCTTCACGCTGGATCAGCTTGCCGCGCTGAACCTGGCGGACCCGCATGGCGTCCTTGCGGGCAAGCTGGACTTGCAGCGGGTCGGCGTCTTCGGGGCCTCGCTCGGCGGCATCGTGGCCGGGCAGGCGTGCCACGTTGATGAACGCCTGCGCGCCTGTCTGATGATGGACGCTCCGATGTCCACCGACGTGGTCAAGGCGGGCTTGCAGCAGCCCGGCATGTGGATCACGCGCGACGCCGCCAGCATGCGGCTGGAGCGGCAACGCTCGGGCGGCTGGCCCGAGGCAGAGATCGAGGCCCACCAGGCCAGCATGCGCGCCGCCTACGAAGGCCTGTCCGGCGCCGGGCACTTCGTGCGGGTACCCGGCATGTTCCACAGCAATTTCACCGATGCGGCGATCTGGACTCCACTGGCGCCGTGGTTAGGATTTGCCGGGCCTATCGGTGCACAGCGGGCGCACGACATCGTCAACGCGTATTCGCTGGCGTTCTTTGACCGACACCTTCTGGGTCGCTCGGCAACGCTGCTCGATGGGACCTCAAACATCTACCCTGAAGTGCTGTTCGAATCGCGCCGGTATTGACCGGCGAAGTGTCATGGCACGCCCTCGTTCCCGGCTCGCCGATGACGCAGGTCATTGGCCACGCTCATCAGCAGGGGAAGGAAGGTACCGATGCACATGGCCGCGAGCACGTCCGACGGCCAGTGGACGCCGAGCACGAGACGAGAAACAGCGACCAGGCCTGTCCACGTCACAGCAAGCAACATTGCCAAGCTCCCGGCTCGGGGCCAGAGCCGCGCCACGCACAACGCGGCAGCGGTGGAAAACGCTGCCGTCGTGAGGGTGTGCCCACTGGGAAAGCTGGGACCCCAATACCACTGCGCATCCCACAATGCCGGGCGGGCCCGGCCGACGGTGGCTTTCATGCCCCAGACGACGAGTGTTGCCGCGATCGGCGATGCACCCACAAGCATGGCCTCGAAACGGCGCCGGGCGACGATCAGTGCCACGGCAGCCACGACTGCAACTGGCACCAGAAACCGCGCTGACCCGCTGAACGTGAACGCGGCGAAAAAGCCGTTCAGCGCGGCGGGCACATGCTCTCGAACAAACCACAGGATGGCCTCGTCAACAGGCCCTGACTCTTTCGCGACCACATCCTCGATCAGTTTGATACCACCGACGGCCAACGTCAGGATCCCGAGCACGGCCAACCGACGCTTCGTCAGATGCTCGGTCCATTGCGGCCTTCGCCGCCGTGCGTAAGCACCCAACAGCGCATAGGCGCAGACGATGAAGAGGCTCAGTTTGGCGATGTCCGCCACGATGTTGAAGAGCATGGTTCATCGACCCCAGCTGCGCCTCAACATTTTTTGCCCTTCGCTGTAGATCAACACCACGCTGGCCATCGCGGCGCACACCAGCCACTGGTCCAGCGCCAGCGGCGCCGTGCCGAAGGCGATGTTCAGGAACGGGACGTGGACGACAGCAACCTGCAACACCAGCGAGAGTGAAACGGCACCCCAAAGCCAGGGGTTGACGAACAGATTGGCGAAGGCACTGGTGGTGTCGGAGCGCGCGGTGAAGCAGGTGTACAGGCTCGTGAACACCAGGACCGTGAATCCCGCCGTGCGGGCCGTCGTGAGGTCACCCGTGCCGGCAATCAATCCGCCAGGCAGGTAGAAGTCCATCGTCAGCAGGCTGACCAGCGCGATCACCAGACCGGTCTGGATCACGCTTGACCACATCCGGGCATCGATCAGGCGCTCGTTCAAATCCCGCGGCTTGCGCGCCATCAGGTCGTCGGTGGCCGGGTCCACACCCATCGCCAGCGCGGGCGCCGAGTCCGTGATGAGGTTGATCCACAGCAGCTGGGTGGCGAGCAGCGGCAGCACCACCATGCCACTGGCACCTGCAGCATCAACAGCGCCGTTGGACTTCAACCCGATCACGCCCGCCCCCACAACACCCAGAAACACCGTCAGCACTTCGCCCATGTTGGACGACAGCAGGTAGCGCAGGAACTTCCGGATGTTGTCCAGGATGGCGCGCCCCTCGCGCACGGCTTCGACAATGGTGGCGAAGTTGTCGTCGGCCAGGATCATCTTTGCCGCTTCCTTGGTCACTTCAGTGCCGGTCACGCCCATCGCGATGCCGATGTCGGCGGCCTTCAAGGCCGGCGCGTCGTTGACGCCGTCGCCGGTCATCGCCACGATGTCGCCGTCGGCCTGCAGCGCGTCGACGATGCGCAGCTTGTGCGCCGGCGCCACGCGGGCGTACACCGAGGTCTTTCGCACGGCCTCGGCGAAGGCCGCCTCGTCGAGCTTGTCGATCTCGGCGCCCGTCAATGTGGACGCGGCGGCGGGTGAACCCGCGTCGACGATGCCGAGGTCTGCCGCAATGCGCGCAGCCGTTTTCGGGTGATCACCGGTGATCATCACGACGCGGATGCCGGCCCGGCGCGCTTCGCGGATGGCCACCGCCGCCTCTTCGCGCGGCGGGTCGATCATGCCGACGGTGCCGACGAAGATCAGGTCGTGTTCGAGCGCTTCGCCGGCCGTGGCCTCTTCGCCCGGCGCCAATGGCCGGTACGCCACAGCCAGCGTGCGCAGCGCAGCGTCGGTCAGGGTGTCGACATCGGCCAGCAGCCGCGCCCGCAAGACGTCGTCCAGCGGAGTGACTTCCAGCCCAAGGCGTGCCTGAGTGCAACGGCCGAGCAGCACATCGGGCGCGCCCTTGGTGATGGCCACGAGCGCATCACTGTGTTCATGGTCGCGCTCGATCGTCGTCATCAGCTTGCGCTCGGAGGTGAACGGGACCTCGCCGACACGCTCGAAGCGCCGCTCGCGCCGTTCCGTCACTCCCAGCTTGCGCTCCGCCACCAGGAACGCGGCTTCGGTGGGGTCACCATGGATCTCCCACTCGCCACCTTCCGTCCGGCGCAAATCGGCGTTGCCGGCCAGGCTGCCTCCGCTCAGCACAACGATGGTTTCATCGCGCAGTGGACCGGCGGGAAGCTCAGCACCGCTCTGGCCGCCTTGCTCGACCGGGTGGAACTCGCTGACCTGGCCTTGGGGCACGTACCCCACGCCGCTGACCTGGGTGCTGCCCGAGGCCGTTATCACGCGTTCGATGGTCATCTCGGAGCGAGTCAATGTTCCGGTCTTGTCCGAACAGATGACCGACGCCGAGCCCAGCGTCTCCACCGAAGACAGGTTCTTGACGATCGCGTGGTGCTTGGCAATGCGCTGCACGCCCAGCGCGAGCACCACCGCCAGGATCGCGGGCAGCCCCTCGGGCACCGCGGCCACGGCCAGGGACACCCCCAGCAGCAACACGTGCACCACATCGGCGGTGTTGCGGATCTCGGAGATGAGCAGGATCGTGCCCACCACCACGATGGCGATGGCCACGACCGCCAAGCCCAGCGTGCGCCCGATGCGCGCGACTTCCTTCTCCAGCGGCGTCGGTTCCTCCGCAGTGGCCTCCAGCAGCGACGCGACCTTGCCCATCTGGGTGTCCATGCCGGTGGCGGTGACCACTGCACTGCCCGTGCCCTGCGCCACCGCTGTGCCCTTGAAAACCATGTCGAGCTGGTCGCCCAACGCGGCTGGCTGGGGCAGCGTGGCGGTGGCCTTGAGCACGGCCTCGCTCTCACCGGTCAACGCGGCCTCCTGCACCCGCAGCGTCGTGGCCTGAAACAGGCGCGCGTCCGCGCCGACGGCGTCACCCTCGGCCAGTACGAGCACATCGCCGCACACCAGCTCAGCGCTGGGCACGCGCTGCGGTTTGCCTTCACGCAGCACGGCTGCCGTCGCAGCCGTCATCTTGGCGAGCGCGGCCACCGCGTTCTGCGCCTTCGCCTCCTGCACATGGCCGATCACCGCATTCAGCAGAACGACGGCGGCAATGACGATCGCGTCCACCGGCCAGCCCCGCCCTTGCGCAGCCGTGCCTTCGACCCACCAAGCCACCAAAGCGACGGCCACCGCCGCCAATAGCAGGTAGATCAGAGGGTCCTGGAACTGCGCCAGCACGCGCCGCCAGGCCGGTACCGGTGGTGCCGCACGCAGTTCGTTGGGCCCGTGCTGCGCGAGCCGGCTCGCGGCTTCCTGCGCGCTCAGGCCGGCTTCGACATCCACACCCAACGCCGCCGCCAACGCGTCGGCCTCCATGACCGACGCGTCGCCAACATCAGTGGGGCTGCCGGCTGCCGCCGCCGTCATGTGAGCAATGCCCACGTGTGGCGGGCGATCTGCTCGTCCTCCTGCGAGGCGAGCACAAGCACTTGGCAGTGCGATGGGCCGTCGCTGACCGGATTGCTCGCTGAGCGGTTGCGTGAATCGTCGAGGCGGACGCCGATCCAGGACAGTCCGCTGCAGATCGCCGCGCGCACCTGCCCGTCGTTCTCGCCAATGCCGCCGGTGAAGACGAGCATGTCCAGCCCGTCGAGCACGGCAATCATCGCCGCTATCTGCTTGCGCACAGACACGCAGAACATCTCGATCGCAAGGCGCGCATCTCGGTTGGACGCAGCCGCTTCGTGCAGACGCTGCATGTCGCCGCTGACCCCCGAGATGCCCAGCAAGCCGGAATGCTGATCGATCAATGCTTCGAGCCTGGCGGCATCGAACTTCTTCTCGCGCATCAGGTGCACGAGCACACCGGGGTCGAGATCGCCGCTGCGCGTGCCCATGATGACGCCGCCACTGGGCGTCAAGCCCATGCTGGTGTCGATCGATTGGCCCGCCTTCAGCGCCGTGATGCTGGCGCCGTTGCCGAGGTGGGCGATGACCAGACGCTGCGGCACAACATCGCCGAGTTGTCGCACGATAGATTCCAGCGACAGGCCGTGGAATCCGTAGCGTTGAATGCCCTCCGACAACAGTTCTCGGGCAATCGGCAGCACGCGCGCCACTTCTGGCAAGCCGGTATGAAACTGTGTGTCGAAACACGCCACCTGCGCAATGCCGGGAAAGCGCGCCTGCGTGGATCGGATGAGCGCCAGCGCCGCAGGAGTGTGCAGCGGCGCAAAGGCCGCAGCGGCTTGCAATTGCCGCAGCACCGCATCGTCGATGCGGCAATGCTGGCGCAGCGCCGGCCCGCCATGCACGATGCGGTGCCCGATGGCATCGGGTGCCGGCATCCCGGACGCTGCCAGAACACTGGCGACACGGGTCATCGCGTCCGGAGGGTCAGCAGTGGGACCCGTCGAAAGCGTCGAAAGCGTGGAGACCGTTGAGAAGGTCTCGCCGAACAGCTTCTCGGCCCCTGCCACGTCGACGCGGTACACACCGAACTTCAGCGATGACGAGCCGCTGTTCAGCGCCAGGATGTTGAGCGCGCTCACGAATCGGTCTTTGCCGGCGACCAACGCCAGTCCAGGATCTCGGGCATGTCGTCGCCATGCTCGGCGATGTAGCGCTTGTGGCGCTGCATGGTGGCCTCAAAGCGTGCGATTTCCGACTCGACCCGGTCCGCAAGCCGCGGGATGCGCCGGATTGCATCCAGTGCCAGTTGATAGCGATCCACGTTGTTCAGCACCACCATGTCGAACGGCGTGGTCGTGGTGCCCTCTTCCCTGTAGCCGCGCACATGGATGTTGTCGTGGTTGTGCCGCCGGTAGGTCAGCTTGTGGATGATCGCCGGGTAGCCGTGGAAGGCGAAGATGACCGGCTTGTCCTCGGTGAACAGCGCATCGAACTCGTGGTCGGCCAGGCCATGCGGATGTTCTGACGGCGGCTGCAATACCATCAGATCAACGACGTTGACGAAGCGGATGCGGATGTCGGGCACGTAGCTGCGCAGCAGCGTCACGGCGGCCAGCGCCTCCAGCGTCGGCACGTCGCCCGCGCAGGCCATCACGACGTCGGGATCCCAGGCCTCGTTGCTGGCCCATTCCCAGATGCCGGCGCCGGCTGCGCAATGGCGCACGGCCGCGTCCATGTCCAGCCACTGCGGCGCCGGCTGCTTGCCGGCAATGATCAGATTGACGTAGTTGCGGCTGCGCAGGCAGTGGTCTGCGACCGACAGCAGCGTGTTGGCGTCGGGTGGCAGGTAGATGCGCACGACATCGGCCTTCTTGCTGGCGACGTGGTCGATGAAGCCGGGATCCTGGTGCGAAAAGCCGTCGTGGTCCTGGCGCCAGACGTGCGAGGTGAGCAGGTAGTTCAGCGACGCGATGGGCTTGCGCCAGGGAATGCCGTTGCACACCTTCAACCATTTGGCGTGCTGGTTGAACATCGAATCGACGATGTGGATGAAAGCTTCGTAGCAGGAGAACAGGCCATGACGGCCGGTCAGCAGATAGCCCTCGAGCCAGCCTTCGCACAGGTGTTCGCTCAACACTTCCATCACCCGACCGTCGGCACTGAGGTGGTTGTCACGCTCCTCCTGCACGCCGTCGAGCCACACCTTGTCGGACACCTCGAACACGGCATCCAGCCGGTTCGACGCGGTTTCATCCGGGCCGAAGAGGCGGAAGTTGGCCGCTTTCAGATTGAGCCTCATCACGTCGCGCAGGAACCGACCCAGGACGCGTGTGGCCTCGGCGTCCACGGCGCCCGGCTCGGGCACCGCCACGGCATAGACGCGGAAGGAAGGCATGTCCAACGGCTTCAGCAACGCTCCGCCGTTGGCGTGCGGATTGCAGCCCATGCGGCGCTGGCCCGTCGGCGCCAGCATGGCCAACTCGTCAAGGAACCGACCGTCCTTGTCGAACAGCTCCTCGGGCCGGTAACTCTTGAGCCACTTTTCGAGCAATTGCACATGCCCGCCGGTCTTGAACTCGGCGATGGGCACCTGGTGAGACCGCCAGCTGCCTTCGACTGGCTTGCCATCGACCGTCTTCGGCCCGGTCCAGCCCTTGGGTGTGCACAAGACGATCATCGGCCAGCGCGGGCGTGGCGGCGACTGGCCTGGCTCGAGCGCTCGCGCCTGCTGCTGAAACTGTTGAATCTGCGCCAACACCGCATCCAGAGTGCCGGCCAGCGCCTGGTGCACCAGCACCGGGTCGTCGCCTTCCACGAAATGCGGCTCATGACCGTAGCCTCGCAAAAGATCGGTCAGCTCGGTGCGGCTGATGCGCGCCAGCACCGTGGGGTTGGCGATCTTGTAGCCGTTCAGGTGCAGGATCGGCAGCACCGCGCCGTCGCGAGCGGGGTTGAGGAACTTGTTGGAGTGCCAGCTGGCCGCCAGCGCGCCGGTCTCGGCCTCGCCATCACCGACGACGCAGGCGACGATCAGGTCGGGGTTGTCGAATGCCGCGCCATAGGCGTGGGCCAACGAGTAGCCCAGCTCGCCGCCTTCATGGATCGAGCCGGGCACCTCTGGCGACACGTGGCTGGGGATGCCCTGTGGCCACGAGAACTGGCGAAACAGCCGCTGCAGGCCGTTGCGGTTGCGTTCAATGGCGGGGTAATGTTCGGAGTATGACCCTTCCAGATAACTGTGCGCCACGATGCCCGGCCCGCCGTGTCCGGGGCCGATGACATACATCATGTTCAAGTCGTTCTCTTTGATCAGCCGATTCAAGTGGACATAGAGAAGGTTCAGGCCTGGGGTCGTGCCCCAATGGCCGAGCAGGCGCGGCTTGATGTCCGCGAGCGTGAGCGGGCGCTCCAGCAGCGGGTTGTCTTGCAGATAGATCTGCCCGACCGACAGGTAGTTCGCCGCGCGCCAGTAGGCGTCGATCTTCTGTAGGGTGTCAGGGGTCAGGTGGTTGGACATGGTGGTCTTTCGGATCAATGAATCTCAAACAGACGGCGCGGCAAGAATCGCCGCATCGACGATGGTTTGCGCCTGCAGCAGGATGCGCTCCAGGTGCTCGAGGCCGCTGAAGCTTTCGGCGTAAACCTTGTAGATGTTCTCGGTGCCTGACGGTCGCGCGGCGAACCAGCCGTTGGCGGTGTTGACCTTGATGCCACCGATGGGTTCGCCATTGCCCGGGGCGTGGCTGAGGATGCTCTCGATTCGTTCCCCTGCCAGTTCGGTCGAGGTGATCTGCTGTGGCGTGAGGGCCGCCAGTTGCGCTTTCTGCTGCGCCGTTGCCGGGGCTTCCACCCGACGTGCCACCGGGCTGCCGAACCCTCGGGCCAGTGCTGCGTAGCGCTGGCCGGGGTCGCGACCCGTACGCGCGGTGATCTCGGCCGAAAGCAACGCTGCCGCGATGCCGTCCTTGTCGGTTGTCCCGACTGAGCCGTTCCGGCGCAGGAATGTTGCCCCGGCACTCTCTTCGCCGGCAAAGCCGAGCGCGCCGCTTTGCAGACCGGCGGCGAACCATTTGAAGCCAACCGGCGTCTCGACAAGTTCGCGACCAAGCCTTACGGTCAGCCGGTCAATCAGCCGGCTGCTGACGATGGTCTTGCCCACCGCAGCCGACGGCGCCCAATCCTGGCGGTGCTGGAACAGGAAGTCGATGGCCGCCGCCAGGTAGTGATCGGGCGCGAGCAAGCCGGCACCGGGCGTGACGATGCCGTGACGGTCGTGGTCGGTGTCGCATGCGAAGGCAATGTCGAAGCGGCTCTTGATGTCGACCAGCCTTTGCATCGCGTACGGCGACGACGGGTCCATGCGGATCCTACCGTCCCAGTCGAGCGGCATGAAGGCAAAGGTCGGGTCAACGATCTCGCTGATGACGGTCAAATCGAGGCCATAACGCTCGGCAATAGCCGCCCAATAGTGGACTCCGGCGCCGCCCAGCGGGTCCACACCCATCCGCACCTTCGCCTCGCGGATCACGTCCATGTCGATCACGTTGCCGAGGTCGGCAACGTAGGCGTTGAGAAAGTCGTGGCGGTGCGTCGTTGCGGCCCGCAGCGCTGCGGCGTGCGGGATGCGATTCACGCCTTCAAGACGCGCTTCGAGAAGACGATTCGACTCGGCCTCAATCCAGTTCGTGATGTCCTGGCCTGCCGGGCCACCGTGGGGCGGGTT
>Ga0187845_1000416_pt1 | contig 25086 bp, 27 predicted proteins | sample SpaLakP09_SKY_68_FD_134515 | JGI IMG/M metagenome (GOLD analysis project Ga0187845, IMG submission 134515) | Oligotrophic lake water microbial communities from Sparkling Lake, Wisconsin, USA - SP09_SKY_68 | ecosystem: Environmental > Aquatic > Freshwater > Lake | place: USA: Sparkling Lake... | reverse complement strand
TGACATGCCTCCGCCTTGCAGGTTGTGGAAGGCGCCGCCTATGCCCTTGTTGTGGATTTGCACAAAGTAGGTGGCATTGCCGTTGTTTTCCTTGCGCTTGCTTTGCTGGTCGGCCATGTGGATGGCGCCCTGATTGGGCGCTTTTACATCTGCCGAAGCAAACTGGGTGCCGTGATCGCTGGGATAGCTATAGTTCCAGAACGCCGTCTGACCGGGCGCCAGAAAGGTCAGCGGGCCTACATTATTGAAAGCCATAATCTCCTCCGAAGGTAAGCGCCGCGCGCGGGTGCAGCGCGGCAGTTCCATCTTAGGCAGGCTCGGGTGCTGCACTTTGATGCATTCGATATGCGCCCCCATCTGGCCTCAGCGGGGACAGTTTTTTGGCGGTGCCGACGTTCTAGGCGATAATGCCGCTTGTTTGCGCAAGCTTGCGCATGGTTCGCTTAAGAAAGTATTTCCTATGTTTAGTTACCGTCACGCCTTTCACGCGGGTAATCACGCCGATGTGCTCAAGCACTTCATCACCATCCAGCTGCTGCAGTATCTGAACCAGAAAGATACGGCCTACACCTATATCGATACCCATTCCGGTGCCGGGGTGTATGCGCTGGACGGTACTTTTGCCGCCAAAAACGCTGAATACGAGACTGGTATAGGCCCGCTGTGGGAGCGCGACGACATGCCGCCCCAGCTGAAGGAATACGTGGATCTGATCCGGGCCATGAACCCCAGCGGCAAGATGCGTTACTACCCGGGCTCGCCGTATATCGCCGAGCAGGTGGCGCGCGAGCAGGACCGTTTGCGCCTGTTCGAGTTGCATCCGGCCGATGCCAAGCTGCTGGCCGACAATTTCCGCAAGCTGGAAGAGCATGCGGCTGAGCAGGGCATTCGTCCTACCGTACGCGGCAAGCGGGTGATCGTGGCGCGCAGCGACGGCTTCCAGTCGCTCAAGGCACTGCTGCCACCGCCGTCGCGCCGCGCTCTGGTGCTGATCGACCCGCCGTATGAAGACAAGCAGGACTATAAAAAGGTCAAGGATGCGCTGGCCGAAGCGCTCATCCGTTTCCCCAGCGGCACCTACGCAGTCTGGTATCCCTTGCTGCAGCGCATGGAGTCGCGCCAGTTTGCCGACAAGCTCAAGCAACTGCAGTGCAGCGAATGGCTGAATGTGGTGCTGACCACGCGCAACCCGACGCCAGATGGTTTCGGCCTGCACAGCAGCGGCATGTTCATTCTCAACCCGCCGTACACGCTGGAACCCATGCTCAAGCAGGTGATGCCGTATCTGGTCAAGGCACTCGGGGTGGACAGCGGCGCCCGCTTCACGCTGGAATCGGGTACGCCGACGCCTGTGCGCGGCAATGGCGGTACGGCTTCGCCACGCAACGCGGCCGCAGCACAGCGCGGCCCGGCCGGTGCCGCGCCTCGCAGTGCTCCCCGTGCTGCAGCGGGCAGCCCGGCACGTGCTCCGGTGGCCGGCCAGGCGCGGGCTGCGGGGCCAGGCGAAGCACGCGCCACTGCCAGCCGCGAAGGGCTGGCTGCCAAGGCACGCCGGCCTACGCCAGTGGCGCCGCGTAGCGGCGGCGCGACGGATGGACGCAACAACGGGCCCCGTCGTCCTGTTAATCGTCAGAAATAAGTTGTCAACAAGACATGGCGGGTATAGTCTGGTAATTAGCCGCAGCCCCGCATCGCCGGGTTGCCATCGATAGGCTGATTACCAGATGGGGTGTACCCATGATGTTAGCGCCGCCGCCGCAACAGGCCAGACCGTTCGATCATTTCTTCCTTGCGCGCCAGCCCATCCTTAACCGGGGCCAGCGGCTGGTGGCCTATGAACTGCTGTTCCGCGATGGCCGGGTGCGCAACGATGCCTGTATCAGCGACGACACGGCCGCTACCGCCAGCGTGATCGCCCATGCGTCGGAACTGGGCATGGAGCAGGTGGTCGGCGATCAGATGGCCTTCGTGAATGTCGACGCGGTGGGGCTGATGAGCGACTTTATCCGCTTTCTGCCGCCCGACAAGGTCATTCTCGAAATACTCGAAACCGTCAAAGCCACGCCGGAACTGCTGGAGCGCATCCACGAGCTGAAGCGGGCCGGCTTCCGTTTTGCGCTCGACGATGTGATCGCCCAGACGGACGATGTGGCGCAGCTGCAGCCGCTGTGCGATGTGATCAAGATCGATATACACGAAATGGGGCTGGACCAGCTGCCTGCGCTGGCACGCCAGTTCAAGAATCCGCGCCAGAAGCTGCTGGCGGAAAAAGTCGAAACCATGGATGAGTTCCAGCAGTGCATGGATCTGGGTTTTGAATACTTTCAGGGCTATTATTTTGCCCGTCCCATGATATTGAGTGGAAAGAAGATTTCGCCTTCGCAGCGCAGCGTGCTGCACCTGCTGGACCTGCTCAACAGCGACGCCGCTAGCGAAGAGATCGAGCGCAGCGTCAAGCACGATGCTCTGATTACACTTAATCTTCTGCGGCTGGTAAATACGCCGGCAGTGGGGGCACGCTGCCGCGTCAATTCAGTAGGCCATGCGTTGATGGTGCTGGGGCGGCGCCAGCTCAGGCGCTGGCTGCAGATACTGCTGTATGTGAAGAACGGTGCGGTGCAGGAGTTCACGTCGCCGCTGCTGCAGCTGGCTACCACACGCGGCAAGACGCTGGAGCTGATGATGGAACATCTGCGCCCCGGTCAGCGGGTGAATGCCGATATCGGTTTTACGGTGGCCGTGATGTCGCTGATGGATACGCTGTTTTCCATGCACATGAACGAAGTGCTGGACAGCGTGCACGTGCTGGACGAGGTACGCACGGCGCTGTTATACCGCGCCGGCGATTACGGAAACATGCTGGGTCTGATCGAGCAGATCGAGCAGGGGCGCGATGGCCAGCACCTGGCCCAGCGCTTGCAGGCGCTGCAACTCACGCCAGCCGAGCTGTATGCGATACAGCTGGCCGCCATCGAGTGGGTGAGCGATTACACGCGCGGCATCTGAGCCGCCCGGCAGGTGAGAAATGCCGGGAAGGGCAGGTCGCTTACTGGCCCAGCAGCAGGAACACGGTGGGCTTCTTGTGGAAGTCCGGCGCCGGCGCGCTTTTCCATTTGGCTGCCGTCATGGTGCGGATGGTTTCGCTAGGCAGGCTGAGGTCGGTCGCCACGCAGATCAGCGTGCCGGGGGCGCAGGCGGCGCTCAGGGCTTCCAGCATGGCGCCATTGCGGTAAGGCGTTTCGATCAAGAGCTGGGTCTGCCTTTCCTTGCGCGAACGCTGTTCCAGTTCCTTGATGCGGCTGGCGCGCTGGGCGGCGTCGGTGGGCAGATAGCCGTTGAAGGCGAAGCTCTGGCCGTTCAGGCCGCTGGCCATCACGGCCAGCAAGAGCGAGGAAGGGCCCACCAGCGGGCGCACGGGGATGCCATGCTGATGCGCCAGCCGTACCAGATCGGCGCCGGGGTCGGCCACGGCCGGCACGCCCGCTTCCGAAACCAGTCCGCCGTCCTGACCGTCGAGCAGCGGCTGCAGCAGGCCGGCCAGCGCACTGGCGGGGGTATTCACGTTGAGTTCGGCGATGCGGATTTCCTGCAGCGGTTTGGCCAGCGGGTGGCGTGCGTTAATCAGCTTGAGGAAGGCGCGCGCGGTTTTGGCGTTTTCCGCCACGAAGTAGTCGAGCCGCGCGGTCAGCTCCTGCACCTGCTCGGGCAGGACGGAAGCGAGGGTTTCCGTGTCGCCCAGTGTGTTGGGAATGAGAAAGAGGGTGCCGGTCATGGTGATGTCTTGGGTAAATTGTAGGCAGTGATGGCATTGCCATCAGCTGCCGGTATGAAAAAACGCTACGCCGGTATTGCGCAGCATGCCGGTCAGGGCGATCAAAGGCAGGCCGGTCAGGGCGGTGGGGTCGCCGCTCTCGATGCGTTCGAGGATGGCGATGCCCAGCCCTTCGTTCTTGGCGCTGCCGGCGCAGTCATACGGCTGCTCGATACGCAGATAGGCGTCGAGTTCGGCGTCGGGCAGGTCGCGGAAAGTCACATGGGCGCGGATTTCATCGAGCTGGTGGCTGCCGTCGCGGCCATCCCACAGGCACAGCGCCGTGTGGAACACCACCGTGCGGCCGCGCATCTGTTGTAATTGTGCCAAAGCGCGCGCATGGTCGCCAGGTTTGCCGATCTGGGCGCCATCCAGCGTGGCCACCTGATCGGAGCCGATCACCAGGCAGCCGGGCAGGCGGGCCGCCACGGCCGCCGCTTTCTCGCGTGCCAGCCGCAAAGCGGTTTCGGCAGGGCCTTCGCCGGCCAGCGGGGTTTCATCGATGTCGGGTACGGCCACTTCGAACGGCAGTTGCAAGCGCGACAGTAATTCCTTGCGGTAGGCAGAACTCGAAGCCAGTATCAGGCGCGGTTGCGCGGGTGTGCAGGGTAAACTTGTGGTCATGAGGGGAATGTTATATGCTCTGTCGCCGGTAGCGTAAGTGCCTGAAATTAGGGGGAATTACGCATATCCTTTGACGAACGACTGAAAACCCTGCTATTATCGCAGGTTTTCCGGGGAAATTTTCTGTAATGAATGCTATTGTGATCGACGCCTTTGATTTTTGTCGGAGCAACGGCAGCCAGCAAGGCGTGATGCCTGTTGCCGAAATGACCCGTTTGGCCAAGGAATGTGCGGACCCGTCCGGCACGATTACCTGGAGTGCCGTAGGAAGCACCAGCAAGTTGGGCTTCCCGCAGATGACGCTGTCCGTTGCCGGTACCGTGCAACTGGTTTGCCAGCGCTGCCTGACGCCTTACGCGCACACCATCGATTCGTCCACGCTGTTGATGCTCGGTAAAGATGACGAGCAGGCAGACGAAATCGAAGAAATGATTAATGACGAGACGATTGATGTGATCGTCGGTAGCCGCAGCATGGAGCTGATGGATATGGTGGAAGACGAAGCGTTGCTGGCCCTGCCGCATACGCCGAAACATGAAGTCTGCCCCGATACCGCTCTGCTGGACAAGGCAAAAAGCGCGAAATTGTCGCCTTTCGAAGCCCTCAAGGGCCTGACCCCGAATAAGTAGTGTTGTAAAGAACGTGTCAAACGCGTGTTGTAGTCGAGTATGGCAAGTTAGCAGTGAACCGTAGTAAAGCAATACACTAATGCCTGCAAGAAATTTTGCTGGTAGGATACTCGATTCGCATGTATTTGCTGGTCGAATGTGTTAAAATTTTAGAACTTAGTATTAGGAGTCATTAACATGGCAGTTCAACAGAACAAGAAGTCCCCATCGAAGCGCGGTATGCACCGTTCGCACGATTTCCTGGTTGCTCCACAACTGGGTATCGAGCCTACCACCGGTGAAACCCACCTGCGTCACCACATCAGCCCTAACGGCTTCTACCGTGGTCGTAAAGTCCTGAAAACCAAAAACGACGAGTAATCGACGCTTTTGCTGGACTCTGAAATAGGCGGTGCTACGTGTATAAGGCGCGCAGCATCGCTTTTTCTTTATCATCGGCTGCAATCCTCTTTGCACACCGTCATTTTGAATCGCGTAGACCGACCGCTGTATGGTCCGCCGCCGGCCGCCGCTGGCCCTGTTCGGGCTGGAGCGTGGTACTGAATCAACCCAAATGACCATCAAAATCTCTATCGACTGCATGGGCGGAGACCATGGTCCATCGGTCACCATTCCCGCAGTAATTTCCTTCCTCAAGCAATATGCTGACGCCGAACTGGTACTGGTCGGTCTGGAAGATGTATTACGCGCAGAACTCAAAAAACATCATGCAGAAGCCCATCCGCGTCTGAGCATCGTGCACGCCTCCGAGCAGGTGACCATGGATGATCCGCTGGAAGTGGCGCTGCGCCGTAAAAAAGACTCCTCGATGCGTGTGGCGATCGAGCAGGTCAAGGACGGCAAGACCCAGGCTTGCGTTTCGGCCGGCAACACCGGCGCACTGATGGCCGTAGCCCGCTATGTGCTCAAAACCATGACGGGCGTGGACCGTCCGGCCATCTGCAGCATCATGCCCAATTCCAAGGGCGGCCCGACCTATATGCTGGATCTGGGCGCCAACGTGGATTGCGAACCGCACCATCTGCACCAATTCGCCATCATGGGCTCGGTCATGGTGTCGGCCATGGAAAACATTCCCCGTCCTACCCTGGGCCTGCTCAACGTGGGCACGGAAGACATCAAGGGCAATGACGTGGTGAAGGCCACCAGCAAGCTGCTGCAGGCCGACCACGAGCGCGGCGCGCTCAACTTCTACGGCAATGTGGAAGGCAATGACATCTTCAAGGGCACCACCGATATCGTCGTGTGTGACGGTTTTGTGGGGAACGTCACACTGAAAGCAGTGGAAGGTGTGGCACGCTTCTTTGCTGATACGGTCAGATCGGAATTCACCCGCAATCCGCTGACCATGCTGGGTGCCCTGATCGGCCGTGGCGCGCTCAACAATGTCAAGAAACGCCTGTCGCCATCGCGCTATAACGGCGCCAGTCTGCTCGGTCTGCGCGGTCTGGTGTTCAAGAGCCATGGCGGCGCCGATGCATATTCGTTTGAATGGGCGATCAAGCGGGCGTATGATGCTGCAAAAAATGATGTATTGCCGCATATCTCGACCCTGATTTCCGAGCTCATGCCGCGCAATACCGAAGTGCCGGAAGTCCCGGCCGCAAAATAATCTGTAGTGGACGACGAGAGGGCATGACTTTGTATAGCAAAATTATCGGCACTGGCAGTTATCTGCCAGCAAAGCGCGTGACCAACCAGGAACTGGCGGATCAGCTCGCAGCCCAAGGCATAGAAACTTCGGACGAGTGGATCGTCACCCGTAGCGGCATTTCGGCGCGTCACTTCGCCGAAGCCGATCAGAAATCTTCCGATCTCGGCGTGATCGCCGCGCAGCGTGCGCTGGAGATGGCCAAGCTGCAACCCAACGATATCGATCTCATCATTCTGGCCAGCTCGACGCCGGATTTCTTCGGCAGTTTCCCCAGCACGGCCTGCATCGTGCAGCAGAAACTCGGCATTACCAATAACGGTGCTGCGGTGGACGTGCAAGCCGTGTGCTCGGGCTTCGTGTATGCCGTGTCGACGGCGGACGCCTTCATCCGTGCCGGCGTGCACAAGAATGTGCTGGTGATCGGTGCCGAAGTGTTTTCGCGCATCCTGAATTTTGAAGACCGCACCACCTGCGTGCTGTTCGGCGACGGCGCCGGCGCCATCGTCATGACGGCATCGGAAGAGCCGGGCGTGCTGGCCACCAAGCTGCACGCCGATGGGCGTCATTCGCATGTGCTGAGCGTGCCGGGCAGTGTGAATGCGGGCGACGTGGATGGCAGTGCTTTCCTGTACATGGATGGTCCGGCCGTGTTCAAACTGGCTGTGTCGGTGCTGGAAAAGGTTGCGCACGAAACGCTGGAAAAGGCAGGCATGACGCAGGATCAGATCGACTGGCTGGTGCCACATCAAGCCAACATCCGCATCATGAGCAGCACGGGCAAGAAACTGGGCCTGCCGGCGGAAAAAATGGTGGTCACGGTAGACCAGCATGGCAACACCTCGGCCGCCTCGATTCCACTGGCGCTGGACGTGGCAGTGCGCGATGGCCGCATCAAAAATGGCCACAATGTGATGATGGAAGGCGTGGGCGGTGGTTTCACTTGGGGCGCGGTCCTTGTTAAGATGAATGGTTTGCCGGAGCTGGACGATAAAAAGGCTGCTCTTTAGGCCCTGATTTAGAATTAGAGTTCTAACGAACTCGCCAGTAGTGCAGATGTCACGATGACATGCTAGCGTAGCGATCTACATAATCTGATGGATGAAGTAATGACTAAATTTGCTTTTGTTTTCCCCGGTCAGGGTTCGCAGGCGATTGCCATGATGGAAGGCTTTGCCGGTAATCCGGTGGTCGCGCAAACCATTGCAGAAGCGTCCGACGCACTGCAGTTCGATCTGGGCAAACTGATGGCCGAAGGCCCGAAAGAAGAGCTCGATCTGACTACCAATACCCAGCCGGTCATGCTGACCGCTGCCGTGGCCGTGTACCGCGCCTGGCTGGCGGCTGGCGGCCCGCTGCCGTCGCTGGTGGCTGGCCACAGCCTGGGCGAATACTCGGCGCTGGTGGCTGCCGGTGTGATCCAGTTCAAGGATGCCGTGCCGCTGGTGCGCTTCCGTGCACAAGCCATGCAGGAAGCCGTGCCGGTCGGGCAGGGCACCATGGCCGTGGTACTGGGCCTGAGCGACGACGATGTGCGCGCTAGCTGCAGCGAAGCGGCGGCAGAAGGCGGCGTGGTCGAAGCCGTCAACTTCAATGCGCCGGCACAGGTGGTGATTGCCGGTGAAACGGCGGCGGTGGAGCGCGCCTGCGTGATCGCCAAGGCCAAGGGCGCCAAACGTGCCATGAGGCTGCCGGTTTCGGCACCATTCCACTCGTCGCTGCTCAAGCCTGCCTCGGACCGTCTGCGCGACTACATGGCAGACCTGAGCTTTGCCGCGCCGCAGATCGCGCTGATTAACAACGTCGACGTGGCCGTGCTGAACGACCCTGCCGCCATCAAGGATGCACTGGTACGCCAGGCGGCTGCGCCCGTGCGCTGGGTGGAAACCATGCAGAAAGTGGCGGCCGAAGGCATTAGCAACGTGATCGAATGCGGTCCCGGTAAAGTGCTGATGGGCCTGACCAAGCGTATCGATGACCGTATGGTGGGCGACGCCATCACCGATCAAGCATCGCTGGAACGCGTGTTGACCCTGCTCAAGTAAGCAGGCGGGTCTTCAGGCACACTCCCTACACCTCAAAGGAAATACATGAATTTAGCAAATCAAGTCGCTCTGGTTACGGGCGCATCGCGCGGCATCGGCAAGGCGATCGCCATCGAACTGGCCCGCCAGGGTGCCCGCGTTATTGGAACTGCCACCAGTGAAGCCGGTGCCGAAGCCATTTCCGCCTATCTGGCTGAAATCGGCGCGGAAGCCGGCAAAGGCGTGGTACTGAATGTGACCGATGCCGAGCGTTGCACCGGCCTGATCGACGAGATCAGCAAAACCTATGGCGCCGTCGGCATTCTGGTCAATAACGCCGGCATCACCATGGACCAGCTGGCCATGCGCATGAAGGATGAAGAGTGGGATCAGGTGATCGCCACCAATCTGAGCGCCGTAGGCCGCATGTCGCGCGGCGTGCTGCGCGGCATGATGAAAGCCCGGACCGGCCGTATCATTAACATCACATCGGTGGTGGCCTCCTCGGGCAACCCGGGCCAGATGAACTACGCCGCTGCCAAAGCTGGCGTGGAAGGCATGACGCGCGCACTGGCACGCGAAATCGGCAGCCGCAACATCACGGTCAACAGCGTTGCACCGGGCTTTATCGATACCGATATGACCAAATCGCTGGGCGAAGATCAGCACGCCGCCCTGCTGACCCAGATTCCGCTGGCCCGTCTGGGCAAGCCGGAAGACATCGCTGCAGCGGTGGCTTTCCTGGCCTCGCCACAGGCAGCCTATATTACCGGTACTACCCTGCACGTGAACGGCGGGATGTATATGAATTGATGTGTTCCGGTGAGGAAAACCTCACTGGTTCTCGTCTTTTAGCAGTGTTTTCGGCTGATTTAGCAGCAGACGCCGAAAATCGTTTTTAGGCGCGCAAACCTGATAAAATGCGCGCTTTCCGTAACAAACATAATGGAGCCATAACATGTCGGATATCGAACAACGCGTTAAGAAAATCGTCGCTGAACAACTGGGCGTCGCTGAAGCAGACATCAAGACCGAGTCCTCGTTCGTTGACGATCTCGGCGCTGACTCGCTGGACACCGTAGAGCTGGTAATGGCTCTGGAAGACGAATTCGAAATGGAAATCCCTGACGAACAAGCAGAAAAGATCACGACCGTGCAGCAAGCGATTGACTACGCTACTGCCCACGTCAAGGCCTAATTCTGCCCGATCGACTCTAGGAGAATCGCTTGAGAGGTTCTAAAAACCGTCGTGTTGTCGTCACCGGCCTCGGCTGCGTGACCCCGGTGGGCAATACCGTTGCCGACTCGTGGGCCGCAATCACCGAGGGTAAATCGGGGATCGCCAGCATCACCAAGTTTGATGCGCAAGCTTTCACTACCCAGTTCGCCGGTGAAGTCAAAGGCTTCAATATCGAGGAATACATCCCCGCTAAGGAAGCGCGCCACATGGATACCTTTATCCATTACGGCATGGCAGCTGGCATACAGTCGGTGCAGGACGCCGGCCTGGTCGTAACCGAAGAGAACGCCGATCGCGTCGGCGTGATGATCGGTTCCGGTATCGGCGGCCTGCCGCTGATCGAAGAAACCAAGGAAGACTACGACAAGCGCGGTCCGCGCCGTATCTCGCCATTCTTCGTGCCTGCTTCGATCATCAATATGATCTCGGGCAATCTGTCGATCAAGTACGGCATGCGCGGTCCTAACCTGTCGATCGTGACGGCTTGCACCACCGGCCTGCACTGCATCGGCATGGCGGCCCGCCTGATCGAATACGGCGATGCCGACGTGATGATCGCTGGCGGTGCGGAATCGACCGTATCGCCACTGGGTCTGGGCGGCTTCGCTTCGGCCCGTGCTCTGTCCACCCGCAACGATGATCCAGCGACTGCGTCCCGTCCGTGGGACCAGGACCGTGACGGTTTCGTGCTGGGTGAAGGCGCCGGTGTCATGGTGCTGGAAGAGTACGAGCACGCCAAGGCGCGCGGCGCCAAAATCTACGCGGAGCTGCTGGGCTTCGGCATGAGTGCCGATGCTTATCACATGACTTCGCCTCTGGAAGATGGCAGCGGCGGCAGCAAGTCCGTGATTGCTGCGCTGGCTCACGCCGGTGTCAATCCGGATCAGGTGCAGTACCTGAATGCCCACGGTACCTCGACTCCGCTGGGCGATCTGGCCGAGGTGCAAGGCATCAAGCGTACCTTCGGTGCGCACGCCAAAAATATGGTGATCAACTCGACCAAGTCGATGACGGGTCACCTGCTGGGCGGTGCCGGCGGTCTGGAAGCAGTGTTTACGGTACTGGCAGTACACCATCAGGTGTCGCCACCTACCATCAACATCTTCAACCAGGACCCGGCTTGCGATCTGGACTTCTGTGCCAATGTGGCGCGCGATATGAAGATCGAGTATGCAGTCAAAAACTCGTTCGGCTTCGGCGGCACCAACGGCAGTCTGGTATTCGGCAAACTGTAATACCCGGTTCGGCTCCGGCCTGAACTAAATAGCGCTCACCCTGTCTAAACAGGGTGAGCGTAAATTCGGCAGCGGCATCCGTTGTTGCCAGAATTGCCCGGCCATGCTGCCGGCGCTCCTGACTGTTTCCCTTTGTTTGTATGAATTCCAGTTCCATCGCTGTGCGCTGGTGTGCACTGGCCTATGGTTCTGCCGCGCGCGGATATCTGCCATGTCGATTGCTGCGTATATCGTGCTGCATCCCTCGCCGCGCTTGCGCTGGCTGTGCAGCGGCATGCGCTGTGCGGTCTGCCTGTCAGCGCTATTCTGCCCGGATCAGTGCTGGAGTCTGCTGTGTCTGATATTTGCAGCAACTGCGCGTACGTGCGCACCTGCCGCGGCGTGGCAGCTTGATATTTCGGCTGGCGGCGAGTGGCGCTTGTCGGTATATCAGTACTCGGCGCCAGCAGGCAGTGCCGCTGCTGGAAACGGGTCGGTGCATGGCGCGCTGCAGCATGCGATGCCAGCGTGCGTTGCGGTACGGACGGCGGATGCACAGCACGCGCACTATCTTCTGGGCGGGACATTGATCTGGCCCGGTCTGCTGGTGCTGCATCTGGGTGCGGCCGGGCAGGCGGAGCGATATCTGGCGGTGCTGCCCGACAGCGTGACGGCGGCGGAATGGCGCGCCCTGATGCTGGCGTGCCGGGCACTGGGCGCCAGCAAATAAATCTGGAACTTCTTGCAGCGGGCAAACTCTATAGCTTAGGAAGCGGGGTTGCCGGTGCTGCAGACCATCGAGGAATGCAGGCGTGACAACTGAACGCGAGTGTGACGAGCAACTGGTAGAGCGGGTGCGGGATGGTGACAAGCAAGCCTTCGATATGCTGGTGGCAAAATACCAGCGCAGGCTGATGCGCTTGCTATCGCGTATTGTGCACGACCAGGCAGAAGCCGAGGATGTAGTGCAGGAGACCTTTATCAAAGCCTACCGCGCCTTGCGGCATTTTCGCGGCGAGTCGGCTTTTTATACCTGGTTGTACCGCATAGGCATTAATACGGCGAAGAATTTTCTGGCGACCCAGGGCCGGCGCACCCCCACGTCTACCGAGATTGATGCCGAACAGGCAGAAACCTTCGCTGATAGCGAACACTTACGCGATATAAATACGCCGGAATCTATGTTGGCCAGCAAGCAGATTGCCCAGACGGTGAATGCCGCCATGGATGCGTTGCCGCTGGATTTGCGCACCGCCATTGCCCTGCGCGAAATCGAAGGTCTGAGCTATGAAGAGATTTCCGCCATCATGGCTTGCCCCATCGGGACTGTACGCAGCCGCATCTTCCGCGCGCGTGAAGTGATCGCCAATAGACTGCGCCCCATGCTGGATATGCCGGTTGACAAGCGCTGGTAGGGCAGCAATGATGATGCTGCAATTTGGTGTCTGGAAATTCTTTGGGCAGGGGCTCAGACGGGGCAGATGGCACGATGGATATGCAAACACGGATGCACGAACAACTTTCTGCGCTGGCGGACGGCGAGCTTGACGAGAGCGAGCGCGCGCTGGCGCTGGCCGCGCTGGGCACGCCGGACGGGCAGCAATACTGGCGCGCTTGCCACCTTGTACGGGTTGTCCTGCAAGCCGATGGCGAGGTGGCGGCCGCCGATAGTAGTGCGTTTCAGGCCCGGCTGGCCCAGCGCCTGGCCGCCGAACCAGCCTATAGCCGCAATCATGGTAGCGCCCATGCCGACCAAGCTGGCGCTGCCGGTGGCACGGAAACGCCAAGCAGCGCCACCTTGTCCTAGCGGCGGCGAGTCAACCGGCGCAGCGGGGCGCCCAGTCTGGTCTGGTACGCCAGCGGTGGACTAGTCGCTGGCAGAACTGTGCTTGAGCACGGTTTTTCGCTTACCATACGTGATCTGGTACGCAGGCTCAGCCTGCATCCGTATGCTGCGTTGCGCAACCTGTTATAGACCGATATCTTCCATGAAAAAACATCTTGCTGTCGATCGTAAAACGCTGGGCGCGCTGGCCATCAGCGCCAGTGTCTGGTTTTCTCCCGTTGTGTTTGGTATGGCGCCTGCGCAGGCGGCCGCCGCTACCGGGGCCGTCGTTGGGCTGCCGAATTTTGCCGACCTGGTCGATCAGGTTGGCCCGGCAGTGGTGAATATCCGCACGCTGGAACGTCCGAAAAGCGGACGTGTGGGTGCGCAAGGCCAGATAGGCGACGAAGAGATGCAGGACTTCCTGCGCCGCTTCTTCGGCGGCAGCCTGCCACAGCCGGGGGGCAAAGCCGTGCCGCGCGGGCGCCGCCAGGCCCCGTCCGAAGAGCCGGTGCCGCGTGGCGTGGGCTCCGGCTTCATCCTGTCCGCCGACGGCTATGTGATGACCAATGCCCACGTGATTGACGGCGCCGATGAAGTGCTGGTCACGCTGACGGATAAACGCGAATTCAAAGCCAAGGTGCTGGGCGCAGATGCCAGTACTGACGTGGCCGTGCTGAAAATCGACGGCACGGACCTGCCGTTTCTGACGCTGGGCAGTTCGGACAAGATTCGGGTAGGGGAATGGGTGATTGCCATCGGTTCTCCCTTCAATCTGGAAAATACGGTCACGGCGGGCATTATTTCGGCCAAACAGCGCGACACGGGCGAATATCTGGCCCTGATCCAGAGCGATGTGGCCGTCAATCCCGGCAATTCGGGCGGCCCGCTGATCAATATGCGCGGCGAGGTCATCGGCATCAATTCGCAGATCGCCACGCTTTCGGGCGGCTACAACGGTATTTCGTTCGCCATTCCTATCGATGAAGCGGTGCGCGTGTCGGAGCAGATCAAGAGCAGCGGCAAGGTGACTCGTGGCCGCATGGGCGTCAAGATTGCCGAAGTGAACAAGGAAGTGGCCGAGTCGCTGGGGCTGAAGTCGGCGCAAGGCGCGCTGGTGTCGCAGGTGGAAAGCGCCAGTCCTGCGGATAAGGCTGGCGTCAAGCCGGGCGATATCATTCTCAAGTTCAATGGCATCACCATCAACCGTTCGTCCGACCTGCCGCGGCTGGTGGGCAGTACTCCGCTGGATGCCAAGCTGACGATTACCCTGTGGCGTCAGGGCAAGCAGATCGAATTGCCGATCAGCGTGGCGGACCTCGACGGCGAAAAGCAGGCCAGGGCGGTGGGCAAGGCCAAAGGCCAGGATGAGGCGCAGGCAGACAAGGCTGCGGCTCATCTGCTGGGCCTGCGTGTAAGCGACCTGGACGCAGGGCAGAAGAAGGAGCTGGGGCTGGCAGCCGGTGTGCTGGTGGAGGCCGTGGATGGCGCGGCTGCCGATGCCGGGCTGGAAGAGGGCGATGTGTTGCTGCAGGTGAATAACACGGAAATCCGCGACAGCCGCCAGTTCAATGCCGTGCTGGCCAAGCTCGATAGCAAGAAGCCGGTTCTGCTGCTGGTACGCCGGGGCGAGCAGTCGCAATTCATACCGGTCCGTCCGGCTGTCAAATAAGGAGTCCGCAGCGCCCGCCGCCGCTGGTTGGGCTGGCGCTGCCCTAGCTATGCATTTCACCCTGTATTCCCGCAGTTATTGCCATTTATGTCAGGACATGCTCGATGCCCTGATGCGCCTGCAGACCCCGCAGCAGCCGATTACGGTGGACGTGATCGATGTCGATGATGATCCGGCACTGGTGGCCCGTTTCGATGAGCTGGTGCCTGTGCTGTTCGCCGATCTGGGCCAGCCCGAGCTGTGCCACTATTTCCTCGATGAATCTAAAGTCCGCGAATTGCTGGCGTCCTGCTGAAAATTTGGGCAAATGCGGTTTTTTTGTGCGCAGCAGAGCGCGCAGTGCCGCATTTAGCCGCGCAAAGTAGGGCTTTCCACTCTGAAATCCGGTAAAATGCGGGGGATATGGCGTCCCGCAGGGACGTCCGGAGTTGAGTCTCGCTGTAATCAAGGCGCTCGCCAGGGCAGACAGCCCCGCTCGGAGCGCTTTTTTTGTATTGCGCGCCGGATTGATGCCGGCGCTTGCCGTTCCCGTTTAGTACCCGTTTTTGACTGTTTTTTGGCTCTGTTAATGAATAACATACGCAATTTCTCCATCATCGCCCACATCGACCACGGTAAATCGACCCTGGCCGACCGTATCATTCAGCTGTGTGGCGGTCTGTCCGAGCGCGAGATGGAGGCGCAGGTGCTCGATTCTATGGATCTGGAGCGCGAGCGCGGCATTACCATTAAGGCGCAGACGGCTGCCCTGCAGTACAAGGCGCGCGATGGCAAGGTGTACAACCTGAACCTGATCGATACCCCCGGCCACGTCGACTTTTCCTACGAAGTATCGCGTTCGCTGTCGGCCTGCGAAGGCGCGCTGCTGGTGGTCGACGCCTCGCAGGGCGTGGAAGCGCAGACCGTGGCCAACTGCTATACTGCGCTCGATCTGGGCGTGGAAGTGGTGCCGGTGCTGAACAAGATCGACTTGCCGAATGCCGATCCGCCCAGCGCGATTGCAGAAATCGAAGACGTGATCGGCATCGAAGCCGGTGATGCCGTACATTGCTCGGCCAAAACCGGTCTGGGCGTGGACGATGTGCTGGAATCCATCATTGCCAAAGTGCCGCCACCGAAGGGTGATCCGGATGCACCGCTGCAGGCCCTGATCGTCGATTCGTGGTACGACGCCTATGTGGGCGTGGTGATGCTGGTGCGCGTGGTCAACGGCACGCTGCGTCCGAAAGACAAGATCAAGCTGATGGCCACCGATTCGGTGCAGCTGGTGGAAGACATCGGCGTGTTCGCACCCCGTTCCGTTTCGCTGCCGCAGCTGTCGGCCGGTCAGGTGGGCTTCATCATCGCCGGTATCAAGGAACTGAAGGCCGCCAAAGTGGGCGACACGGTGACGCTGGCCAGCCGTCCGGCACCGGAGCCGTTGCCAGGCTTTAAGGAAGTGCAGCCGCAGGTATTTGCCGGTCTGTTCCCGGTCGAAGCCAACCAGTACGACGCGCTGCGCGATTCGCTGGAAAAGCTGAAACTCAATGATGCCGCCCTGATGTATGAGCCTGAGGTATCGCAGGCGCTGGGCTTCGGCTTCCGTTGCGGCTTCCTCGGTCTGCTGCACATGGAGATTGTGCAGGAGCGTCTGGAACGCGAATTCGATATGGACCTGATCACCACGGCACCGACCGTGGTGTATGAAGTGGAAATGCGCGACGGCAGCATCATGAAGGTGGACAATCCTTCGCGCATGCCGGAACCGTCGAAGATTGCCGACATCCGCGAACCTATCGTGACCGTCAATCTGTACATGCCGCAGGAATACGTGGGCTCGGTGATTACCCTGTGTATCGGCAAGCGCGGCGTGCAGATGGACATGAGCTATCACGGCCGCCAGGTCAAGCTGGTGTACGAGATGCCGATGGGCGAGATCGTGCTGGACTTCTTCGACAAGCTGAAATCGACCTCGCGCGGCTATGCCTCGATGGATTACGAGTTCAAGGAATACCGTTCCTCGGACGTGGTCAAGGTCGACATGCTGATCAACAGCGAAAAAGTCGATGCGCTGGCCATCATCGTGCACCGTTCCAACAGTGCCTACCGTGGCCGTCAGGTGGCTGCCAAGATGCGCGAACTGATTCCACGCCAGATGTTCGATGTGGCGATCCAGGCCGCGATCGGCGCTACCGTGATCTCGCGTGAAAACGTCAAGGCGCTGCGCAAGAACGTGCTGGCCAAGTGCTACGGCGGTGACGTCAGCCGTAAGAAGAAGCTGCTGGAGAAGCAGAAGGCCGGTAAAAAACGTATGAAACAAGTGGGCTCGGTGGAAATTCCACAAGAAGCCTTCCTGGCAATTTTACAAGTGGAAGAGAAATGAACCTGCAAGTGATTTTGGGCAATTTCGCTTTAATCCTGTTCATCCTGATGGTGGTGACGGGCGTGATCTGGTTCCTCGATGTGTTCTATCTGGCCAAGCAGCGCCGCGCTGCGGCCGACCGGGCACTGGCTGAATACGACGCCCGCAACGCCAAGCTGACGGCCGACGGCATCAAGGTGGACAATCTGGGCAACCGTGCCGCCATCGAAGCGGGCCTGCTGCGCCAGCCGACCTGGATCGAATACTCGGGCAGCTTCTTCCCGGTGATTGCGCTGGTATTCTTCCTGCGCTCTTTCCTGTATGAGCCGTTCAAGATTCCTTCGTCGTCGATGGTGCCGACCCTGCTGGTGGGCGATCTGATTCTGGTAAATAAATTCACCTACGGCATACGTCTGCCGGTGCTCAACCAGAAAATCATCCAGATCAATGATCCGCAGCGCGGCGATGTGATGGTGTTCAAATATCCACAGGATATGAGCCAGGATTACATCAAGCGTGTGATCGGCGTTCCCGGTGATAAAATTACCTATGAAAACAAGCGCTTAACCGTGAACGGCGTGGAAGTGAAATACACCGCGCTGGATGATTACCTGGATGATGAACATCTGGTGTACAACAAGCAGTACACGGAGAATCTGACGGGCGTGAGCCACCGGATTCTGAATAACGAGGCAGCGCCGACGCTGAATCTGGAAGGCGTGAAACAGTTCCCGTACAGCGAAAACTGCACCTATCGCTACGAAGGCTTTACTTGCGTTGTGCCAGCCGGTAACTACTTCATGATGGGTGATAACCGCGACAATAGCGCGGACAGCCGCTACTGGGGCTTTGTGCCGGACAAGAACATAGTCGGTAAGGCATTCTTTGTCTGGCTCAATCTTGGTAACTGGCGCCGTATCGGCACCATCCACTAAACTGTGGCGAAAGGAACGGTCATGCGCACAGCGCCGCAGCGGCAACAGGGTATTTCACTGGTCGGGCTGATCGTGCTGCTGGCCGTGGTGGGTTTTGTCGCCGTGCTGGCGCTGAAAATCATCCCGACCTACACTGAATACCGCGCCATCCAGAATGCCATCGTCAGCGCCAAAGCTGGCGGCGGCACGGTGCTGCAGATGCAGAAGGCGTTCGATGCCAGTGCCACCGTGGGCTATATCAATGCCATCAGCGGCAAGGACCTGATGATCAGCCACGGTGAAAACGGCGAAACCGAGATCAGTTTCGCCTACGAGAAGAAAATTCCGCTGGTGGGGCCGGCCAGCCTGCTGCTGGAATATGAAGGCAGCACTGCCAAGCATGGCACGCCATAACTTCCGAAACTACCAATCAACCGTTTTAGCGAAACTACGAATCGAATAATGAATCTCCAGTTACTGCAAACCCGTTTAGGCTACACGTTCCAGGATGCTGGGCTGTTACAGCAAGCCTTGACGCACCGTAGCCACAGCAGTTTGCACAACGAGCGGCTGGAGTTTCTGGGCGACTCGGTGCTGAACTGTGTGGTGGCGTCCATCCTGTACGAACGCTATGTGCAGATCGACGAAGGCGACCTGTCGCGCCTGCGCGCCAATCTGGTCAAGCAGCAGTCGCTGTTCGAAATCGCCCAGAAGCTGGAGTTGTCGCAGTTTCTGCGCCTTGGCGAAGGCGAGCTGAAATCGGGCGGCTTCCGTCGTCCCTCGATACTGGCCGACACGCTGGAAGCACTGCTGGGCGCGATCTTCCTGGACGGCGGCTTCAATCCAGCGCGCGATGTGATCCGCGCCTTCTACATTCCCATCCTCGACACGGTGGACCCGCAGACGCTGGGCAAGGATGCCAAGACGCTGCTGCAGGAATTCCTGCAAAGTAAAAAAATCTCCCTGCCGCTGTACAACGTGGTGGCCACCCATGGCGCCGCGCACAGCCAGGAATTCGAAATCGAATGTCTGGTGCCCAAGCTGGGCATCCAGGTATTTGGCCGCGGCGGTAGCCGTCGTGCCGGTGAACAGGCCGCCGCCAAGCTGGCGCTGGAAGTGGCCGAGCAGGCTTTGCTGAAAACGCCAGCCGCTGGCCGCAAGGCCAAGCCGCGTGCTGCCCAGCTCAAGCTGGCCGGCATCGCCACCGTGCAGTCGAGCGAACCCGGCTCGCCTGCACCTGCGACACCTGCCAAGGCGGCCAACAAGTAAAGAGGCTTTATGACTACTGACACCAATGCTCCGTACCGCTGCGGCTACATCGCCATCGTGGGCCGCCCGAATGTGGGCAAATCGACCCTGATGAACACTCTGATCGGCGCCAAGGTCAGCATCACCTCGCGCAAGGCGCAGACCACGCGCCACCGCATCACCGGCATCCAGACCTATGACGATGCGCAGCTGATTTATGTCGATACGCCGGGCTTCCAGACCCGTCACGCCAATGCGCTGAACAAGAACCTGAACAAGACGGTGACCAACACGCTGATCTCGTCGGACCTGATCCTGTTTGTGATCGAGGCAGGCACCTTCGGCCCTGCGGACCAGCAGGTGCTGGACCTGCTGCCGAGCGAAGTGCCGGTACTGCTGGTGATTAACAAGGCCGACCGCGTCAAGGACAAGGCAGTGCTGCTGCCGTTCGCCCAGCAGGTTGCGGCCAAGTTCAACTTTGCCGCCATCGTACCGGTTTCGGCCAAGCTGCGTTTCCAGCTCGATGGTCTGGAAAAGGAAATCAAACGCTTCCTGCCCGAGAACGATCCTATTTTTGGACCGGACGATATCACTGACCGCAGCGAGAAATTCCTTGCGTCCGAAATCGTGCGCGAAAAGCTGTTCCGCTTCGTTGGCGATGAACTGCCTTACACCAGCACGGTGATGATCGAGAAGTTCGAGCAGGAGGGCGATCTGCGTCGCGTGTTCGCTGCCATTCTGGTGGAGCGTGACACCCACAAGTCGATGATCATCGGGAACAAGGGCGCACGCCTGAAGGAAGTCTCGACCCAGGCCCGGCAGGATATGGAGAAGCTGTTCGGCGGCCCCGTGTATCTGGAAATCTGGGTCAAGGTCAAATCCGGCTGGGCCGATAACGAAGCAGGGCTGCGCGCCTACGGCTACGAATAACAGAGGGACGATGTCCAACATCACGCTTGAGGCCGGGTACACAGCGGCTGGCGCCAGCGCGGCGCCCGCCCCCCGCAAGCCTGCCCGTGCGCCTGCACGCGAGCGTACTGTCGGCACCAAGGTGGCCGGCCAGCCAGCCTTTGTGCTGCACAGCTATCCCTACAAAGAAACCAGCCTGATTATCGATCTGTTCACGCGCGACTTTGGCCGCGTGGCGCTGATCGCCAAGGGCGCCAAGCGGCCCCATTCGCAGCTGCGCGGCGTGCTGCAGACCTTCCAGCCATTGTCATCGAGCTGGGTGGGTAAATCGGAGCTGCGCACGCTGACGGACGCCGAGTGGGTAGGCGGCATGCTACCACTGGAAAAGACCGCGCTGCTGTGCGGCTTCTATCTCAATGAACTGCTGGTCAAGCTGCTGGCGCGCGACGACGCCCATCCGGCCCTGTTCGACCACTACGTGGCCACGCTCAACCAGCTGGCGCATAATGAACCACCCACCATCGTACTGCGTAAATTCGAGCGCGCGCTGCTCAAGGAGACGGGTGTGGCGGCCGATCTGACGCGCTGCACCGATACCCGCAGCACCGTGCTGGAGGATTTGGTGTACGTAGTCGATCCGGAACGGGGCCCGCGCCCCCAACGCGCTGCCGATGTGTGGCCCGGCGTGGCCGGCAAGACGCTGCTCGATATGGAGCGCGAAGATTATCAGGACGGCGCGACGCAGTCCCAGAGCAAACAGTTAATGCGGTTCCTGCTGGCCCACCATCTGGGCGGCGCACCGCTGAACACGCGGCAGATCCTGATCGACCTGCTGCAGTTATAAACCAGATAAACGGTATCCACCATGAGCTTTCTGCAACCTGTAGGCACCATCATCGATCTCGGCGTGAACATCGACCACGTCGCCACGCTGCGCAATGCGCGCGGCACCAGCTATCCCGATCCTATCCGCGCCGCGCTGCTGGCCGAGCAGGCCGGCGCCGACTGCATTACCCTGCACCTGCGCGAAGACCGCCGTCATATCAAGGATGCCGATGTGATCGCACTGGCGCCGCAACTGCTGACGCGCATGAATCTGGAAGCGGCAGTGACGCCGGAAATGATCGATTTCGCCTGCCGCATCAAGCCGGCCGATGTCTGTCTGGTGCCGGAAAAGCGCACCGAAGTGACCACTGAAGGCGGACTCGATGTCGTGACCCATTACAAAGCTGTGGAAGCAGCAGTCAAACAGCTGCAGGCCGAAGGTATACGCGTCAGCCTGTTCATCGATGCCGATGAAGCGCAGATGGATGCCACCGCTGCCATAGGCGCGCCGGTGATTGAGCTGCATACGGGCCGCTATGCCGACACGGCAGGCGCCGAGCAGGCCGCAGAACTGGAGCGCATCAAGCGCGGTGCCCTGTACGGCGCAGGCAAGGGCCTGAAGGTCAACGCCGGCCACGGCCTGCATTACACCAATGTGCAGGCGATTGCCGCGATTCCTGAAATCGCCGAACTCAATATCGGCCACGCCATCGTCGGCCATGCTGTATTCGTCGGCTGGGAAAACGCCGTGCGCGAAATGAAGGCCATCATGCTGGCCACCCGTCTGGGCGCACGCGCATGATTTACGGCATCGGCACCGATATCTGCAAGATTCCGCGCATCGAAGCTGCGCTGGCGCGCAACGGCGACCGCTTTGCGCAGAAGATACTGGGGCCGCAGGAGATGGAAAAATATCTGGCCCGTAAAGCCAAGAACGCCGCGCGCGGAGTGCGCTTTGTGGCCACACGTTTCGCTGCCAAGGAAGCGTTTTCCAAGGCCATAGGGCTGGGCATGCGCATGCCGATGACGTGGCCTGCCGCACAGATGCTCAATGCGCCCAGCGGCAAGCCGGTGATCGTCTGCAGCGGCGTGCTGCAGGAATTCATGGAACAGCATAAGCTGTCGGCACAGGTGACGATTAGCGATGAAGAGGAATATGCCGTCGCCTTTGTCGTCGTTGAACAAGCCAGCTGAGTGGTGTGATGAGCGAAGTGGAAGATAGCGCGCCGGACGCGCGCGCACAGGTGCTGGCGACGGTCGCCAAGCTGCCCAATCTGCCGGGTGTGTACCGCTATTTCGATGCAGAAGACAAGGTACTTTATGTGGGCAAGGCGCGCGACCTGAAAAAGCGCGTGTCGAGCTACTTCCAGAAGAACCTCAGCAGCCCGCGCATTGCCATGATGGTGGAGCGTATCGCCCGGCTGGAAACCACCGTTACGCACAGCGAGGCGGAAGCGCTGATCCTTGAAAATAATCTGATCAAGGCACTCAGCCCCCGCTTCAACATCCTGTTCCGCGATGATAAGTCTTACCCCTATCTGAAGATCACGGGCGGCGAAGCGCCGCGCATGGTGTACTACCGCGGCGCGGTGGACCGCAAGAACCAGTATTTCGGACCGTTTCCCAGTTCTTGGGCAGTCAAGGAATCCATGCAGATACTGCAGAAGGTGTTCCGCCTGCGCACCTGCGAAGACAGCGTGTACAGCAACCGTACGCGTCCCTGCCTGCTTAACCAGATAGGCCGCTGCAGCGGGCCCTGTGTGGATCTGATCAGCAAAGAGGATTATCAGGCCGATGTCGACAACGCGGCGCGCTTCCTGCGTGGCCGCCAGACGGAAATTCTGGACGAGCTGGAGAAGAAGATGCATGCCTATGCCGGCGAGCTGAAGTTCGAGCAGGCCGCTGCAGTGCGCAACCAGATCCAGTCGCTGTCGCGCGTGCTGCACCAGCAGAGCATGGAGACGACCGGCGATGCCGACGTGGATATTCTGGCCGTGCTGGTGCAGGGCGGCCGGGCCTGCGTCAATCTGGCCATGGTGCGTGGCGGCCGCCATCTGGGCGACCGGGCCTACTTCCCCAACCATATCGGCGATGCAGCGGCGATCGCCGATCAGCCCATTGAAATGGAAGTGCTGGCCGCCTTCCTGGTCCAGCATTACACCGAGAAGTTCATACCCGGCACGCTGATCCTCAACATTGAATTTGACCAGCCGGCGCTGATGCTGGCGTTGCAGGAGCAGTGTGGTCACCGCATCCATCTGGTTTTTCAGCCGCAGGACCAGCGCCGTAAGTGGCTGGAACTGGCGCAGAAAGGCGCCGAGATTTCGCTGGCCCGTTTGTTGTCGGAGCAGGGCTCGCAGCAGTCGCGCACGCGTGCGCTGGTGGAGGCGCTGTCGCTGGAGCCGGAAGATATCGATGCGCTGCGCGTTGAGTGTTTCGATATCTCGCATACGCAGGGTGAGGCAACCCAGGCCTCGTGCGTGGTGTTCCATCACCACCAGATGCAGAACGGCGAGTACCGCCGCTACAACATCAACGACATTACACCGGGCGATGATTATGCCGCCATGCGGCAGGTGCTGATGCGCCGCTACGAAAAGGTGGCCAATGGTGATGGTGTGATGCCGGATGTGGTGCTGATCGACGGCGGCAAGGGCCAGATCGAAATGGCGCGCCAGGTGTTCGCCGAACTGGGGCTGGATATCAGCCTGATCGTCGGCGTGGCCAAAGGGGAAGGGCGGCGCGTGGGGCTGGAAACGCTGATGTTTGTCGATGGCCGCGCAGCGCAGGAGCTGGGCAAGGAGTCGGCTGCGCTGATGCTGGTGGCGCAGATCCGCGACGAGGCGCACCGCTTCGCCATTACCGGCATGCGCGCCAAACGGGCCAAGACGCGCCAGACTTCGCGCCTCGAAGAGATTGAAGGCATAGGCGCCAAACGGCGCCAGCGCCTGCTGGCCCGCTTTGGCGGCCTGCGCGGCGTGGTCGATGCCAGTGTTGAGGACCTGAAGCAGGTGGAAGGCATTTCGCAGGCGCTGGCCGAGGAAATCTACCGCCAGTTACATTGAGGCCGGACGGTCTCAACGGCGTGCTGGTTTAATGTGCTGTGGCAGGGTAGACTAGCGGCGCATTGCATAATTTCATAATAGCCCTCAATTTATGCCTTTTAATATTCCGATCCTGTTGACCTGGTTGCGCGTGGCGCTGATTCCGCTGGTAGTCGGCGTGTACTATCTGCCGACCACAATGCTGCCGGTGGCTGACCAGAATCTGGCTGCCACCATGGTATTTATCATTGCCGCAGTGACGGACTGGTTTGACGGTTTTCTGGCGCGCCGCTGGAACCAGACCTCGGCGTTTGGCGCCTTCCTGGATCCGGTGGCGGACAAGCTGATGGTGGCAGGTGCCTTGCTGGTACTGGTGCAGCTCGACAGGGCCAACGCCGTGTTGTCCTTCATTATCATTGGCCGTGAAATCGCCATCTCGGCGCTGCGCGAATGGATGGCGCAGATAGGCGCATCGAAATCGGTGGCGGTGAGCTCTATCGGCAAAATCAAGACCACGGCACAGATGACGGCAATTCCGCTGCTGCTGTTCCATGACGTGCTGTGGGGCGCCATTGATAGCCAGTTCTGGGGCGCGCGCCTGCTGGAAGTGGCGGCAGTGCTGACGGTGTGGTCGATGTTCTACTACCTGCGTCTGGCCTGGCCGCTAATCAAGGAAAAGTCCGGCCAGCTATAAGGGCAGGGCGATTCCATGGCAGGCTAAATGGGCTAAACGATTTTCCATATTTTTGCTTAAACAAAAGATTGCCATTGACAGCCAGCGTAGATCCTCTATAATGCTGGCCTGTTGTTGATGACGACGCGGGAGTAGCTCAGTTGGTAGAGCGCAACCTTGCCAAGGTTGAGGTCGAGAGTTCGAGACTCTTCTCCCGCTCCAAAGCATCGATAACGTAGCACTAGCAAGTTTTAAAGCTGAGTGCTAAAATGTTGGACTTTAATGCGGGAGTAGCTCAGTTGGTAGAGCGCAACCTTGCCAAGGTTGAGGTCGAGAGTTCGAGACTCTTCTCCCGCTCCAGTTTCTCAGGAAACGAATGGTGCAGTAAAAATCGCAGTACAAACTCCTACGCGGGAGTAGCTCAGTTGGTAGAGCGCAACCT
>Ga0187845_1000414_pt1 | contig 25107 bp, 26 predicted proteins | sample SpaLakP09_SKY_68_FD_134515 | JGI IMG/M metagenome (GOLD analysis project Ga0187845, IMG submission 134515) | Oligotrophic lake water microbial communities from Sparkling Lake, Wisconsin, USA - SP09_SKY_68 | ecosystem: Environmental > Aquatic > Freshwater > Lake | place: USA: Sparkling Lake... | reverse complement strand
GCGAAAGGCTCCGGCCAGACGGCCGGCAATGACCGTGTGCCCGCCCTTCAGCAACCGCGCCAGTATGGCCGATGCGTCGCGCTGCATCGAGAGAATGGTGCGCGCTTCAGTGGGATGGTTCTCAAAGAAGGATGGCTGCGCAGCGATAAGGGCAGCCACGATCGTAAAGAGGCGAAGGCCATTCAGAGCCACGCAATCGCCCGGCTCGGGCAAACTGTGAGCCCCCTCGAATAGCGAGGTCCCATGGATGAACCGTGTGACTTGATTGTTCGCCTTTGCCGCCCGAACCAATAGCGGGGCGGGCACCGAGGTATTGCCCGCCTGCAGAACCAGGGATTGCTCCGGGGTAAGGGCCCACTGATCGCCAAAGCGCTCGGTCAGGTAGTCGCGGCAGAAATCCCAGAACGACGTGTACCAGGCGGTGCTTTCGCCGGGATCAGCGCCGGGCCGGGCTGGAATGTACCAGCCCTTGATCACCTCCCTCAGGAAGCCGTGCTTTGTGAGAAGCTCACGGACCGTGCGGGTCAGGTCCCTCGACCGGATCGCAACACGTCCGTTGATCCGGACGCGTTGCAGGCTTTCAAGCGCGGCAGCTAGCTTCTCGTTCGGGGTAGCCATCTGGGACTCTCAGAGGTTCCAACCTTCCGTATCACCAATATTGTTTTGCGCTGATCTATTTATAGTTTTTTGAGCTGAGCGAAGAATCTTGTTTTGTGCGGCCGGGGAGCAATTCGTCATACGCGGCCCAGCGAGGTCTTTCGGGGGATGCCCATCCAATCTCGAGCGGACAACGCAAATGATCGGCCCGCTCGCCGGACACGGATTTGGGCTCGATCGCAGCGGATCCCCCCTTGTGGTTTGGCTTGCATGGCGAGGACAGCCGGCGTGTCAGCTCCCGCTCTGTGCTCCCAGTGCGATTACACTGAAGGGAAGATCCTCGTTCACTGGGTTGATGCCAAACTACGACGCCAAGATGGCCGCCGAACTGTTCGCCGCCTTACTGATAAGAATGCCGTCCAGGCGATGGTTAATGGCGCATTAAGCACTTTGGTCGAATCCTTGTAGGACTCATGGCGAGGCGCGTGAGTCTCAAAAGGTGGAACCCATGAGCGCGGCGAAACTTAAGCAGATCGATCTTTTCGTCGCACCGCAGCTAGACGCTCGCCAGCTGCGCGACGACATCGACATCATGTCCCTGCCCTTCTTCTCGATCGAAAAGACGCCGCGCAAGGAGCCGATCGAGTTCGAGCGCATCGTCCAGGATCGTCGCCAGTATATTCGGGTCTCGCCGGGTGAGTTCGGCCTGGCGACGATCTGGGACAACGATATCATCCTCTATCTGCGCACCCAGATCATCGAAGCGCTGAACCGCGACCGCGAGGTAGGTCGCCGTATGTCGTTCCATATCCATGACTGCCTGGTCGCGACCGGCCGGGGTACAGGCGGCAAGGACTACGAGGCGTTCAAAGCGGCCATGTGGCGGCTCAAGACCACCTCGGTCCTGACCAACATTTCCACCAGCGAGGAAATCGCCGACGAGGGCTTTGGCTGGCTCGAAAGCTTCAAGATCACCAAGCGTCGCACCGCCAGCGGCGCGGACGTCATGGCCTCGTGCGATGTTGTGGTGTCGGAGTGGCTGTTTGGTCTGTTCGTCAACAGCCGGCGGTCCCTGACCGTCGATAGCGCCTATTTCGATCTGCAGGGCGGCTTGGAGCGCAAACTCTACGGCATCGTGCGCAAGCACCTGGGCCAGCAGCAGCGGTGGCAGATCGGACTGGACAACCTCAAGGACCTTTGTGGGGTCAAACGCGACCTGCGCCGGTTCACTTACGACCTTAAGAAGATCGTCGAGAAAGGTCTGCCCGGGTTCGATCTGGAGATCACCAAGGAGCCACAGGGCATCCGGCTGGCCAATGCTGGGGTAACGGGCAAGCGCTCGTACCTGCTGGTTCGCCCGGCCCAGGCCGTGCTCGGCGGAGTCCGCGATATCCCGGGTGCGGCCCGTCTGCCGGCTCCGACGAAAGATAGCAGCCGCTAGGCCGACGAGCGCCCGTATCGGCGCCACGGTTTTGGGCTGCCCCTCCCCTTTCGCGGCGGCGCTCGCCGGAATTGGCGGACAGCGCCCAGGAGGCCGCAGGCGGCCTTCGGCGTCGCAATGTCGGCATCACGCCGCGACCTCCTGCTTCGAGCCCCTGGTGCGCCCCAGGGGCTTCTTGGAGGAAGGCCGCCAGCGGCCCCTCCTCTGCTGGCCTGCGCACCGCTCGGGTTGTCCGCGATCCCCCGTGCCGATACGTTGTTTGTCCGCGATCCCCCGCGCCAGGTCATATGTCCGCGATATCCCGAGCGCGATTTCCATGTCCGCGATCTCCCGAAGCTCGATGGGGCCTGCGTCCGCGATCCCCCGGGGCGAAAAGGGTGTTTGTCCGCGATCCCCCGAACTGATTCGCGGTTTGTTCGAAGGATGTTCCGCCGCGTTCGGGTTTGGACCCGGGGAAACGCGGACACGGGCTCGGGGGAACGCGGACGCAAGTTCGTGGAAACGCGGACTTCTCAGTGATTTCAATCCATTAGCCGGGTTTTCGCGGACATTTCTCCGGGGGATCGCGGACCTTGGCGTCGGGGCATCACGGACAGATCGTCGGGGCATCACGGACAAGAATCGGGTGTAAGTCACTGTGATGAAACACGAATTTGGTCCCTATAACTGTCTAACCCTTAGAATCTAATCTCTTAACCGGCCGGCGCGCCCGGCTGACGACGTAAGGACGTCGCCGGCGCGCCGGTCTCAGTCGAGTATGAAACTCAGCCCTGTCTGGGTGTCGGGCCCGCCCAAAGCACGGCGAGGCAATTGTTCGGCCGGGCCCAGCGATTAGACTTTCGGCACGCGCGTAAGCTCGCAGTCGCGCATCTGGCGTGTGATGTCGGGTTGGTGCCCTACCCTGTCATCGGTTGTACGCTATTGACGGTAACCACACCGACTGATGCGCAGGGCATTGCCTAAAGGTCCAGCGCGGGGGATCGCGGACACGGCGCGCCGGCGTGCAGGCCAGAAATGTAGATGTGTGGATCTGGTGATCGGTGGGTGTCTGTGCGGAAGCTTTTCCGACTCGCAGATCGTTGTCTTATATGGCGGCGCTACAAATCTGTTGAAGCCGCCCTTTCTACATCCGAGGATATGTGGAAGTGTGTGTAAGGTTATTTGCCCATATACCCGCATCAGCCCTTCCCCATATCCATATAAGTGGATATGTTGTTCCGAGTTTCTGTGGATCCGTGGGGTTGCTTAAGTCCACACCCGTAGATTTGTTGATCGGTGTTAAAGGGGTCTTAACCAAATCCCCGTATCCACGTCCGTGGAAAAAGGGCGGCCCAGATCCAAATTCCAAGCCAGGAGAGCTTCGTCATGGCGGTGATTAGCGTGTGTTCGACCAAGGGGGGGGTCGGGAAGACCACCCTGGTGATGTGTCTGGCCGACGCCTTCGCACGGCAGGGCGGCTCGGTGGCAATCGTCGACGGTGATCCGAACGGTCACGTACAAACCTGGCGCGAGCGGGCCGGCGAGGATTGCAAGGTGACGGTGATGTCGGAGCCAAACGAAGCAAAGATCCAAGACGTGATCGCCAACGCAGCGAGCGAGTACGCCCTGGTCCTCGTCGACCTGGAGGGCGCGGCCTCGCAAGCAGTGACTTACGCCATCGCCGAGAGCGACCTGGTGCTTATCCCAACCAAGGTCTCGGGCATGGACCTGCAGGAGGTTTACCGGACCTATGAGGTGGTTAGGCGGGCCGAGAAGATGCTCAAGCGCAGCATCCCGGCTCGGGTCGTCTTCAGCCAGATGGCCACACTCAACAGCCGGGTCGCTAGCCATTCGCGCAACGAGATCCGCGACAACAACATCCCTGTTCTCGCGACCGAGATTATCCAACGCGCGGCCTACCAGCAGATCCACTTCACCGGCGTGACGCCCAGTGGTCCGGGCGGCGATCCCAAGGCGGCGATGGAGATCGCCACGGTTCTGGCCGAACTACTCGAAACGCTTGCCGCCCAGGCCCAAGCAGCCTGACCGGAGAAGAACCACCATGGCCAACAAACCCGTCTATATCCCGATGATGCCCGCACCACGGGCACGCCCGATCAATGACGCAGCAAGAACGCAAGCGTTGGTGGAGGCGACCCACGACCTTGGTTTCGGTCGCAAGACCAGTTCCGCAGAGGCGGCGGACCCTGCTGACGCGCCGCCTGTTGCGACGCCGGTCACCACGGCGACCGAGACGAAGGACAATGTCGCCGGCAAGCCCAAGGTCATCGAGTCCCCGACGCCTGTGCCTTCGGCATTGCTGGCGCCGCTGAAGTTCGACATCGACCGCGACCTGTCCAACTTCCTGAAGATGGAGGCCGTGCGCCGCGGCGCGACGGTAAAGTTCCTGATCCTCGAGGCCTTGGCCGGGAAGGGCTATCCGGTCGATATGGCCAACACCCCTGAGGACGGGCGACGACCGCGCCGGGAGACGTGACGGAAAACAGCTCAGATCGAGTGGTGGATTTCCACATTTCCACAGATAAGCTTCTGTAGGCATCATCCAGCAATGGGTCGGCTGCGCGAACCCCTGTGCAACTAGCAACCCGGTCTGCCATCTCTAGGCTCTTGGGCAAGCGGACCTAGAGGTCCTTATCGATAGGGGAGGGGGCTTGGTCCTGGGAGGCGTTGCGCCAGGCCTGCTCCTTGCTGACCTCGACGATCGTGCGGCCGGCTCGCAAATGCTCGGCCACTTGGTGGCGGGCCTTGTCCAGCAAACGAGCCTGCGCATCAGCGTCATGGGCCATGGCGCTGCCGACGACGGCCGCAATCTTGTCCAGGTTCGCCCACGCCGCCTGAAAACTTCCATCGCCGCAGGCCAAGGCCGCTTCGCGGCTCATCGCTAGAAAACTGCGCGGCCCGTTCAGGGCCGCGACCGCTTTCGACCAGATGCAAGGTCTGGATCCGCGCCAGGATCAATTCGGCCATCGGGGCGGTGTTGGCGGCCTCGAGCCCGATGCGCGAAGCCTCATACCAAGCCGCCTGGTCCTCGGGCCGGATCTTGAATTCAAAGCCGGCCCGTTCGGCCACCCCGCCCAGCCACACGCGCTGGACGCGGCCATTGCCTTCGATGAACGGGTGGGCGGCAGTGATCTCGGTGATGAACTCGGCTGCCTGCGTGGCGAAGACCTCCGCGCATAGTCCCTTCAACTAGCCGGCCGCACGCAAGGCCGCGAACTGCTTTTCCATCCAGGGGCCGATCTGCTCGGGCGGCGCGAACGGGGTGGGTCCGCGACCCGTCGTATAGGTTCGCTCCTGCCCGGCCCACGCATAGAGGTCCTGAAAGAGGTGGTGGTGGATCGCCTTGAACCCGGCGTAGGTCGGCTCGGAGGCCCGCGCGGGCATGCCTTCTTCGATCCGCGTATCGGTGAAAGGGCGCTCAGCCGCATCGAGGAAAGCCGCGTCGCGCAGGCCAAGCTCGTTTAAGAGCACGCGGCTGTCTGAGTAGAAAACCCGCTCGCAAGCGGCGCGCGGGGCCGTCTTTCGATCGCTCACGATCCCTTATCGGCGAAGTAGCCGCGCAAGGCGTCGCGCTTTTGGGCGGGGGTTTTGCCCTCGGCGTCCAGGCGCGCCATCAGCTGGTCAGCCTGCGGATCGCGGCCCACGCCCTCGATGTCGTTGTTGGCGCTCATCTGCTCGCGGCGCCAAGCCACGTCTGCGGGCTCGGATGAGGTCCAACGGCCCATGGCGAAACTCCTTCGAACGCCCCCAATATGGCATTAGGAAGGGGAGGGGGCCAGTCCAGGAGACTGGCCCGCCCGGTCAATACTCGCTGGCCAGCATGATGGTCAGAATGCGGCGGGTCAGCTCGGTGCTCCACTTGACCGGAGAGTGCTCATCGCGGTCGGGATGATAGTAGTCGATCTTCCAAAACAGCTGCTCGCCCCAAAGCTCGAACGCCCCGAAATCGCGCTCGCCGTAAGGATCGTCGTCGGCGTCGAACTGGGAAAACCCGGCCAGAGCGCGCACCAGGGTGATCTGGGCGTTGGGCGTCTCGGCGATCAATGCGGCGACCCCGCTGGTGGCCAGCCACACGGCGTTGACGCTCTTGGGGGCAACGCGGGCAAGATCATTGAGCCGCGCCGTCTCGGCGGTGCGCTCGGCCTGGCTGGCGAAGAGAGGCTTGTCAGTCACGGTTGATCTCCGGTCAGGGCTGGATGCCTTGCGCATCCAACCCCTGCCCGCCGGCGAGGCGGGGTTAGCAAGCGGATGACCGGGGGAGGGGAGGGGGATCGCCCGGCCTGCACGACCGAGGGGAGGAAGGCAGGGGACACCCTAAGGCCGGTCTTCCGCGCGCGAGGGGCGAGGCCCCTTAGCCAACGGGGCGTTGCGGGGTGTCCCCGCAGAGGGGGTAGATTGAGCCCCATGGCTCAAGCTCAGGGGGAGACCTCCCCCTTTTTGGTTCAGCCACCAAACCGGATCGGGCCCATTGCGACCTAGGCGTCAATTGAAGACAGGGGCACTGTGAGACCACCATCGGCGTAGTCGACTGGTGAATTCTTCGCAGGCAAGGCCTATGCTGCCAGAGTGCAAGACCATCTCGACCTCCCCGGCGCCTCGGGCGCGATCTATCGCTTCAGGCTCATAGAAGATCCTGGGCAGCTACCGTCAACGGCGGGCAACTTCGTCTATGTGCGCTGGCGTGCGACAACCCCGCACGTGATGTGCTGCGGAGCCGTGGGCAGTCTCCTGGACGCTCGCCAGCAATGGGACGCCGCGGTGCGATCTCACAGCGCCCAGGGACTCTACATCCGCCTCAATGTTGCTCGCTCGACCCGGGGAGAGGAGCACCTTGATCTGGTCTCACGGTGGTGCCCGCCAATCCCTGCGCTCGACGAATAGGCCGCAGCGACTTACCCACGAGACGTCCCGCTATCCCCATCGAGCCAAGACCAACAAAATGAAGAAGCTTGTGCCCCAAGGCGCCAATAGCGCGCAGCCCCACCCTGTCGATCTACATGTGGGCGCCTTGATCAGGACGCGGCGCAAGGCTTTGGGAACTTCACAGTCTGAGCTTGCGGACTCGCTGGGCCTGACCTTTCAGCAGGTCCAAAAGTATGAGCGGGGGTCTAACCGCGTAAGTTCATCCAAGCTCTATGAGATCGCCTTGAAGCTGGAGACGCCGCTGGCGTCATTCTTCGAAGGCCTGGAAACGCCAGTCGGCGATGGACCCTTTGCCGGCGGCCTGACCGATTTCCTAAATCAGCGCGGCGCCCACGAATTGGTGGCGGCTTTCACAGTGATGTCGCCAGCATTACGTCGGCAGCTGGTGAGCCTGGCCATGGCCATGGCCGAGACCGACGACGAAGCGTCCAAGCCGCGCCCTTAAGGGCCAAGACGGCTTCCCCGCAGGCGCCAATGGTCTTGGAAGGTGGGCATGACGCTAAGGGCGACAGGACCAAACTGGTTGGCGCGGGGGCTGATGCTCCTGAGCGCCCTGTTGTTGTTCGCCGCGCCAGCCATGCCTTCGGCCGCCGCGATGTCGCAACGCGAGTGCTGCGAGGAAATGCCCTGCCATGACCAGGGCAAGAAGGCTCCTTGCCCCGAGGCGTGCCTGATCGCCTGCCAGGTCATCATCGCGCCCGAAGCCCTGATCGTCCGTTCCGCGGAGATCGGTTCTGCGCCCATCATGCCGATGATCTCTTTATTGCTTCCAGGGCGCGTCCTGGCGCCGGAGCTTCCGCCCCCCCGGTGACACCGAGTTCAGACGAAAACGCCCTCCATCTGAAATCGGAAAATCATCATGAAACGCATCTTCTCGACCGCAGCCTTGATGCTGCTGGCTTCCGCCTCGGCCGCCTATGCCGCCGCGCCGGACGCCGTGACAAAAGCCGTCCAAGCGTGCTGCGCCCTTGGCGCGGCATGCTGCAACGGCGGCCCTTGCTGCTGATTTAGCCCTCACCGGCTAGATAGGACGCCCGCCTCGAAATAGGCGGGCGTTTTGCCTTCAGGCTCAGAGCAATGAAGTCTCGACGGAGCAGCAAACCTTGGTGCGCCGCAGCCTGACCACCTGAGTATCAATCTAACCAGCGATCCAGCCAATCGCCTATCCCGCCAGCGCCTCGATAACCCTGCAGTCGCCGGCTTGGCCGTTGCAGGCCGCATCGACCATCCGCACAAGCTCGACGCGCAACCCTTCAAGCTGGGCGATCTTGGACTCGACGTCGTGCAGTTGCTGAGCGGCGAGGCGATTGGCTTCTCCGCAGTTGCGGTCCGGGTTATCCGAGAGATCGAGCAGGTCGCGGATGGCGTCGACCGAGAACCCCAGCTGGCGTGCGTGGCGAATGAAGGCCAGGCGGCGGACCGCGTCCTGATCATAGATGCGCCGGTCGTTGGCCGCGCGGCGCGCCTGTGGCAGCAACCCGATCTCCTCATAGAACCGTATGGTCGGAACCTTCACGTCCGACGCTTTCGCCAACAGGCCGATCGACAGGGACATGGGCAGCTCCTTCAGTTCTCAAAATAGGCTCTTGATCCTCTAGTGGCTAGAGGATGCAAGGTGGGTTCATGAGCGAGTCCTGTTCCAGCAAGCCCTTCGCCTCGGGTTGCGGCTGCGGCGCCGAAGTGAAATTCGACGGCGCCACACCGGCCTATCGCCGCGCCCTGGCCTGGGTGATCGTGATCAACGTTGTCGGCTTCGTCGTGGTGTTGGTCGGCGGCTTGGTTCAAGGCTCGGCGTCCTTGTCGGCCAACGCTCTGGACTTCCTGGCCGACAGCGCCACCTACGCGATCAGCCTGTGGGCCATCGGACGCTCCGTGGCCGTTCGCACTGGCGCGGCGTTGTTCAAGGGCGTCAGCCTCGGTGTGGTCGCCCTGTCCGTTGTCGGGTTCGCCGCCTGGCGAGCCTGGAGCGGCGCGGCGCCGTCCGGCGAGGCGATCTCGGCCCTTGGCCTGTTTGGCGCCCTGGCCAACCTTGCGGCCGCCGGCCTACTTGTGCGCTACCGCGACGGCGACGCCAACGTTCGGTCTGTCTGGCTCTGCACCCGCAACGACCTCATCCAATGCCTGGCCGTCGCCGCCACCGGGATCCTGGTGTGGCTGACGGGGTCGCGCTGGCCCGACCTGATCGTCGGCGTGCTCCTGGCCGGCGTCTTCCTAAGCTCAGCCTTCCAGATCATCCGTCAGGCCCGCGCCGAACACCGCGCCGACCTCGCGACCTCCTGACATGCCCAAGCTCTTGCCAATTACGCCATTTCGCGCCCATGGACTGATAATGATTACTGATCTCAAGAGCCGTCTGGCCTCATTTTTGTGCGGCCTGTTCGCGGTCCTGATTTTCGCGGCCGCGCCGATGGCCCAGGCGCAGGAGGCGACCTCGTCCCGGACCGCCTGGCGGCTGCTCGACTATCTGTCGGTCGACTACGCCGGGGCCGTGCAGGACGGCAAGGTCATTAGCCCTTCCGAATATGCCGAGATGAACGAGTTCGCCGGCCAAGTGCGCGAGCGCATCGCCGGCCTGCCGGCCACCAAGGCCCAGCCCGACCTGCTGGCCCAGGCCGAAAGCCTGCAGGCGACGATCGCCGCCAAGCAGGCGCCGGCCGTCGTTTCCGCCAGGGCCGATGCCTTGGCCAACGCGCTCCTGGTCGCCTATCCGACGCCCCTGGCCCCGCAACGGGCGCCGGATCTGGCGCGCGGCGCGGCCCTTTACGCCGAGAACTGCTCGACCTGCCACGGTGAGACAGGCAAGGCCGACGGTCCCAATGCGGCGGGTCTGGATCCGCCGCCGATCGCCTTCGCCAACGGCGATCGCGCCCGCCAGCGCAGCGTCTTTGGCCTCTACCAGGTGATCCAGCAGGGGCTCGACGGCACGGCCATGGCCAGCTACGCCCACCTGCCATCCGACGACCGCTGGGACCTGGCCTTCTATGTCGGCCGCTTCGCCTTCAGCGACGCCGAGGCCGCCGCCGGCGAAAAGCTTTGGAACGGCGACGCCGCCGTGCGCGCCCACTTCGCCAATCTCCAGGCCCTGACCCAGGAGACGCCCGCCGCCCTGGCCAAGACCGTCGGCGAGACCAAGGCGCGCGCCCTGACCGCCTATCTGCGCCGCCACCCGGAGGTCGTCACCCGCAAGGGCGGCGGCTCGCTCGATGTGGCTCACCAGAAGCTGGCCGCCAGCCTCAAGGCCTATGAGGCCGGCGACCGCAAGGCCGCCGCTGACCTGGCCCTGGCCGCCTATCTCGACGGCTTCGAGCCCGTCGAACCGATCCTGGGCGCGCGTGACCCGGCCCTGATGCGCCGCATCGAGGGCGCGATGGGCGACGTGCGCGGGGCGATCGGCAAGGCCGCGCCGGCCAGCGAAGTTCGCAGCCAGATCGAGCGCCTGGACGCCCTGTTCGCCACCGCCGGTCGGGCCCTGGCGCCGGAGAAGGCCAGCAGCCTGTCAAGCTTCGCCGGCGCCTTCACCATCCTGCTGCGCGAGGGCCTGGAGGCCCTGCTGATCGTGGTCGCCATGATCGCCTTCCTGCGCAAGGCCGAGCGAACCGATGTCCTGCCTTACGTCCATGGCGGCTGGATCGCGGCCCTGGCGGCCGGCGGCCTGACCTGGGCGGCGGCGACCTTCGTGATCTCGATCAGCGGCGCCAGCCGCGAGCTGACCGAAGGGTTCGGCTCGGTGATCGCCGCGGCGGTGCTGATTTCGGTGGGCCTGTGGATGCACGGCAAGGCCCAGGCCGACGCCTGGCAGGTCTATATCCGCGAGAAGCTCTCCCACGCTCTCTCCAAGCAATCGGCCTGGTTCCTGTTCCTGCTGGCCTTCATCGTCGTCTATCGCGAGGTGTTCGAGACCATCCTCTTCCTGACGGCGCTGTGGACCCAGGGCGTGGCGGGCGCGGTGCTGGCCGGGGTCGGTAGCGCCATCGTCCTTCTGGCCGCCATCGCCTGGGCCATGCTGCGGTTCTCCAAGCGCCTGCCGATCGGCAAGTTCTTCGAATACAGCGCCTTCCTGATGGCCATGCTGGCGGTCGTCCTGGCCGGCAAGGGCGTGGCCGCTCTGCAGGAGGCGGGTCTTCTGGACCTGCATCCGCTGCGGTTGCCACGCATCGAGCTGCTAGGTTTCTTCCCAACTCTCGAGGGCGTCGCCGCTCAGGCGCTGACGCTCGCTGTCCTAATCGGTGGATTCTGGTGGTCGCGGCGCGGAGCGCGCGCCAGCGCGCTGGCCAGCGGCGAAGCGTGATCTTATAACGCATTCCCATTGGCCGGACAGAACGGTATAGAGCCAAGCATGGTAGGAACGGCGTTCCGAAATCAGCCTTTCGGCAAGATCGCCAGCACCGGACGTTCGCGTCTATGGACCGGAATCGTCGGCACGTCCGTCGGGGCGTTCTCGCCGCTGAGCATCCGCAAGCTGCTGACGGCTTTGTTGGTGCTGGCCTTCATCTTCGGGACGATCGCTTGCGGTCCGGCGGCGCATGAGTGGCTCGAAGGCAAACCGGCCGCCACCGTCCAGACGCTCGGCGCCGCCACCAATGCTCCGGTCGATGACAAGGCGCCCGCCAAGAAGACCGTCGCGGGCCTATGCACTGGCCACTGCATCTCCCACACCTTGACCCTTCCGGCGTTCTTCGCCCAGGCGATCGTGCCGTTTGCGCATCGCGCCGTATGGTCGGTCTTGGAAGACCAGTGGCTTCAGGCCGCGCGCCCCGCCCTGCTGGAACGACCGCCTAGAGCGTGATGCGTCACCGCCGCCGTTGATCGGCGCGCCAGACTGCATCCGAAACTCTGGGGATTTCAAATTTCATGACGCTCATCATGCGTGGTCGGCTGCGATATGCAGCCGTCAGCGCGGCTGCGATCTTGGGCGCGTTGGCGTCCGGACGTGGCGCGGCGGCCGATCCGGCCCCGCCGTTCAAAGACCTCCTGGCACAGGCGCAAGCCAACGCGCCTCGTCTGGCCGAAGCCGCCGCCTCGGTGCGCCAAGCCGAAGGACTGGCGCGCCAAGCTGGAGCTCGCCCTAATCCGACCGCCGATATCGGGGTCGAGAACTTCAGCGGCAGCGGGCCCTACAGCGGGTCCAACAACGCCGAAACCACCTTCTCGATCAGCCAGCCGCTCGAACTGGGCGGCAAACGCGGCGCGCGGGTCGCGGCCGGTCGCGCCGGACTTGAAGCGGCGCGGGCGCGCTTGGTCCAGTCGAAGGCCGACTACGCCTTCGCTCTGGCCGAGGCCTATGCTCAAGCCGAAGCGGCCGAGCGACAGGTCGCGCTGGCTCAGGAGGCGGTCACACTCTCCGATGAGACCTTGCGCGCCTCGCGGGCGCTCGTCGAAGCCGGCAAGGAAGCCGAACTTCGCAGCCTGCAAGCCCAGGCCGCCCTGACATCGGCGCGCGCGTCGCTGGACCAGGCGCGAGCTGAACGCACCGGCGCTTACGCTCGACTGACGGCGCTGGCGGGCTCGGCGGCGCCCTTCACCTCACTGACCGAAAGTTTGCTGACCGTCTCCAGGGCCACCGCCCCCCAAGCGAACATCGACGTCCTGGCGACGCCGGCCGTATTGGCGGCGGAGGCCGAACGAGAGGCCGCGGCGCGTCGCGTCAGGATCGAGCGCGTTCGCGCCGTACCGGACGTGACGATCTCGGCCGGCGTGCGGCGCTTCAGCGGCGATGACTCCACCGCCCTTGTGGCCGGCGTCTCGGTGCCGATCCCGGTCTTCGATCAGAACCGCGGCAATATCACCGCCGCGCAAGGTGAACTGCAGGCCGCCGAAGCTCGGCTCAACGCCGCGCGCTTCGACGCCGAAGCCGATATTCGCACCGCCCTCTTCCAGATCGACGCGGCCCAAACCCGGGTCGGCGCCGCCGTGGAGGGGGAAACGACGGCTGTCGAGGCTTATCGGCTGACGCGCATCGCCTACGAGGCCGGCAAGTCGCCGCTCGTCGAACTCATCAACGCGCGCCGGTCCCTGGCCGAAGCGCGCGCTCAAACCATCGAAGCCCAGTTGGCGCGTCTGCGCGCCGAAGCGGGCTTGGCGCGCCTTCAAGGCCGCCCCTTCGGAGACCGCTGATGCCTCGCAAATCCACTTCCGCAAACCGACAATGGCTAATGGCTGGCGCGGCGCTCGCCGTCGTCGCCGCCGTCGCTTTCTCCGCGGGCAAGTTTACCAGCGGTAAGCCCGCCGCCGCGCCGGAAGCTCCAGCCGCCGCGCCGGCCGAGGGCGCACACGCCGCCGATACGCTGACCATGGGCGAAGAGCGGATCACCGCCTCCGGCGTCCAACTTCAGACCGTCACGACCGGCGGCTTGGCCTCCGAGATTGTCGCCCAAGCGACCGTCGAAGCCGAACCGACAGGCCAGGCGGTGCTCACCGCGCGCGCCGCCGGCTCGATCACCCAGATCACCAAGCGTCTGGGCGACCCGGTGCGGGCCGGTGAGACGCTCGCCCTGGTCTCCAGCCGTGAAGCCGCGCAAATTTCGGCCGACCGCAGCGTCGCGACGGCCAAGGCCGACCTGGCGCGTAAGGTCCTTGCCCGGGAAAAGCGGCTCTACGAACAGAAGGTCAGTCCACGTCAGGACTACGAGACCGCCCAGTCGGAACTCGTGGTCGCCGAGGCTGAGGCGCGCAGGGCGGCCACGGCCGCCGGGGCGTCGGGAGTGTCTGGCGATGGTCGCTATGTCGCCGTCACCAGCCCGATCTCCGGTCGCGTAACATCTATGGCCGCGAGCCTGGGCGCTTTCGTTCAACCCGAGACCGAGCTGTTCCGGATCTCCGATCCGGCCAAGATCCAGGTGGACGCGGCAGTCACAGCCAATGATGCTCGCCGCATCCAGCCTGGCGACCAGGCGGTGATCGAGACCAATACCGGCGAGACGCGCACCGCGATCGTGCGCGCCGTAACCCCTGGGGTCAGCGAAGAGACCCGCTCGGCCACCGTGGTGCTGACCCTGACGGGCGGCGCGGGCGCGCTGCAGCCGGGCCAACTGGTCCGGGCCCGCATCACCTCTCGGCAATCGACCTCCAGCGGCATCGTCGTACCAGAGGAGGCCGTACAGACGGTCGAGGGGCGAGACGTCGTCTTTGTGAGAACCAAGACAGGCTTCAAGGTTCAGCCGGTCACGGTGGGGCAGCGGAGCGCCGGGCGCGTCGTCATCGCGCAGGGTCTGAGGGGCGGGGAGACGCTCGCGGTCAAGAACGCCTTCCTGCTGAAGGCGGAACTCGGCAAGAGCGCCGAAGAAGAATGACCCCCTCACTCAGATCAGGAGACACGCCGAAATGATCGGTCGCATTCTCTCTATGTCGGTGAAGGGACGTTGGTACGTCCTGCTGCTCACCATCATCATCGCCGCCCTCGGCGCTTGGCAACTGACCAAGCTGCCCATCGACGCGGTCCCCGACATCACCAACAAGCAGGTGCAGATCAACACCGTGGCCGGCGCGCTGTCGCCGGTCGAAATCGAAAAGCGGGTCACCTTCCCCGTCGAGACGGCCCTAGCGGGCATCCCCGGTCTGGAAACCACGCGCTCGATCTCGCGCAACGGCTTTTCACAGGTCTCGGCGATCTTCACCGAGGGCACCGATCTCTACTTCGCCCGCCAGCAGGTGGCCGAACGGTTGACCCAAGCGCGCGACACCCTGCCGGCCTCGGTGCAGCCGCAGATCGGTCCGGTCACCACCGGTCTTGGCGAAGTCTTCATGTACTCGGTCGAGTTCGCCAATCCGGGCGGCAAGGGGGCCAAGGTCCGCAACGGCAGCCCCGGTTGGCAGAGCGATGGCGCGTATCTGACCGCCGAGGGCGAACGCCTTACCGACCCCGTCTCGAAAGCCGCCTACCTGCGGACCACTCAGGATTGGGTTATCCGTCCACAGCTGCGTTCCGTGAAGGGCGTGGCCGGCATCGATTCGATCGGCGGCTATGAAAAGCAGTATGTCGTAGAGCCCGACCCCGCCAAACTGGCGGCGTACGGTGTCTCCTACACCGACCTGGCCAAGGCCTTAGAGGCGGCGAACCTGTCGGTCGGCGCCAATTTTATCCAGCGCGCCGGCGAGGCCTATCTTGTCCGGGCCGACGCTCGGGTCCGCACCCTCGACGAGATCCAGAACGCCATCATCGCCACCCGGCGCACCGTCCCGGTCGCCGTCAAAGACGTCGCCGCCGTGCGGGTCGGTGGTGACTTGCGCACGGGCGCCGCCAGCAAGAACGGCGAAGAGGTGGTCGTCGGCACCGCCCTGATGCTGATCGGCGAGAACAGCCGCTCGGTCGCCAAGGCGGTCGGCGAGAAGCTGGAAGACATCAAGAAATCTCTGCCGCCGGGCGTCATCGTCACACCCACCCTCGACCGTTCGGTGCTGGTCAACGCAACGGTCAAGACAGTCGAGCGCAACCTGACCGAGGGCGCCATCCTCGTGGCCGCGACGCTCTTCCTGCTGTTGGGCAATGTCCGCGCCGCGTTCATCGCGGTGCTGATCATCCCGCTGTCGTTCCTGATGATGGCCATCGGCATGAATGAGATGAAAGTGTCCGGCAACCTGATGAGCCTGGGCGCGCTCGACTTTGGTCTGATCGTCGACGGCACGGTGATCATCATCGAAAATTGTCTGCTAAGGCTGGCCGAGCGACAGCACCACCACGGGAGGCTGTTGAGCCTTCCCGAGCGCCTGGAAACCGTGCTGCACGCGGCCCAGGAGATGATCCGTCCCACGGTCTTTGGCCAGGCGATCATCTTCCTGGTCTTCGCGCCGCTGCTGACTTTCACGGGCGTGGAAGGCAAGACCTTCTCGCCGATGGCCATCACAATCATGCTGGCCCTGGGCGCGGCATTCATCCTGTCGCTGACCTTCGTCCCGGCCATGGTCGCCATCCTGATGCGCGGCAAGGTGTCGGAGAAGGAGGTCAAGGTAATCGCCTACTCCAAGCGCCACTATGATCCGGTGCTCAAGCGCGCGATCGATCGGCCCTGGCCGTTCATCGGCGCGGGTGTGGCGCTCTTCCTCTTGGCCGGCGTGGTCTACACAACCCTGGGCCAGGAGTTCATTCCGCAGCTGGACGAAAAGAACGTCGCGATGGGCTCGCTGAAGATCCCCTCCACGTCGCTCGAACAGTCGCGGGCCATGCAGCAGCAGGTGGAGAAGGCCGTCATCTCCTTGCCGGAAGTGGAAATGATCTTCTCCAAGACCGGCACGGCCGAAGTCGCCACCGACCCCATGCCGCCCAACCTTTCGGACGGCTTCATCATCCTCAAGTCGGAAAAGGAGTGGCCCAAGGGGGTGGACAGCAAAGCTAAGGTCGTCGAACGCATCGAGGCCAAGGTCGCGCCGCTACTGGGCAACAGTTTCGAGGTGACCCAACCGATCCAGATGCGCTTCAATGAACTGATCGCTGGCGTGCGCGGCGACGTCGCGATCAAGCTCTACGGCGACGATCTCGACAAGATGGGCGCTTCAGCCGCCAAGATCGGCGCGATCCTGGAGACCATTCCGGGCGCAGAAGGTGTTCGGGTCGAGCAGACGGCCGGGGCTCCGACCCTGGACGTGCAGTTCGACCGGGCCGCGATCGCCCGCTTTGGCCTGACCGTCGAGGAGGTCGCCGACACGGTGGCCGCGGCGATGGGCGGCCGGCAGGCTGGCGATGTCTTCGAGGGCGACAAACGCTTCGACATTACCGTCCGCGTGCCGATGGCCCAGCGCGACGATCTGGAAGCCATGGGCGCCTTGCCGGTGATGCTGCCGTCGGAAGGCGGCGGCGCTCAGCGCTCGGTGCCGTTGCGCGAGCTGGTGCAGTTTCGTTTCGCTGACGGCCTCAACCAGATCAGCCGTGAAGACGGCAAGCGTCGGGTGGTGATCCAGGTCAACGTTCGGGGTCGCGACATCGGTTCGTTCGTCAACGAGGCCAAGGCCAAGGTTGATGCTGTGCCGTTGCCCACAGGCTCCTGGATGACCTGGGGCGGACAGTTCGAAAACCTCAAGGCGGCCACGGCCCGTCTGGCCTTGGTGGTCCCGCTCTGCTTCGTCCTGATCTTCATGATCCTCTACATGGCTCTAGGGGGCATCGGCCCTGCCGCCTCGGTGTTCGCGGCCATTCCGCTGGGACTGTCGGGCGGCGTCTTCGCCCTGGCCGTGACGGGGATCACCTTCTCGATCTCGGCGGCCGTCGGCTTCATCGTTCTGGCCGGCGTGGCGGTGCTCAACGGCCTGGTGGTGATGTCCAGCATCCGCCAGCGGCTCGATGAAGGGTTGCCGGTGGCGCAGGCCATCTACGAGGGCTCGATCGAGCGCTTCCGCCCGGTGCTGATGACGGGCCTGGTGCCCGCCATCGGGTTCATCCCCATGGCCTTGGCCCATGGCACGGGGGCGGAAGTCCAAAAGCCCCTGGCGATGGTGGTGATCGGCGGCCTGATCACGGCGACGGCGGTCACGCTGGTCGTGCTGCCAGCCATCTCCAAACTGATCCTCCAACTGGGGCGCGGTCGGACCGCCCCGGATGAGAGCCCGGCGGTGTCAGCCCCCCTGACCACCTAAGCCGGGGCGCCGGCGTGGTCCCGTCCCCCAGCCACGCCGGCGCGTCCCTATTGATCAAGGAACATCCATGGCCCTGAGTTCTTCCCAAGCGCGAAAACTGTGGATCCCGGTTGGGCTGGCCGCCGCGGTCATGGTCCCCGCCCTGGCCCTGCGGATCGCCGGCTGGCGGCCCACTCCCGTGCTCGACATGGGCGTTTTCGGCGCGGCGATCCTGGCGGCGGGGTTGCTGCTGTCGTGGGGCGCCGAGGCGGCCGAGAAATACCTGTCCCAAGGCCTGATCCTGGCCGCGGTGGCCCTGGTCCCAGTGCTGCCCGAGTACGCGGTCGACATCTACTACGCCTTCCAGGCGGGCCGTTCGCCCAGCGAGGGCTATGTCGCCTTTGCGGCCGCCAATATGACCGGCGCCAACCGCTTGCTGATCGGCCTGGCCTGGCCGGCCATGGTCCTGCTGCATTGGAGGAAAAACCGCCAGCGGGGGATCGAACTCGCGCCCGTCAACGCCATCGAGATCGTCGTTCTGGCGCTCTCAAGCGCCTATGCCTTCGTCATCATCCTGAAGAACACCATCAGCGCCTGGGACTCCATCGTCCTGGTCGGGCTGTTCGGTCTCTATCTCTGGCGCGTCAGCAAGCTGCCCAAGGCCCAGGACGAAGAAGAAAACGAAGAGCCGGGTCCCGGCGCCGTTATTGCCAAGATGTCGAACACCACGCGCTGGACGGTGATGATCGGCATGACCGTGATCGCCGCCGGCGTGATCCTGGCCGTGGCCGAGCCCTTCGCCGAATCCATGATCGACGGCGGGCGCGCGTTGGGCATCGACCAGTTCCTGTTGATCCAGTGGCTGGCGCCCATCGCCAGCGAGGCTCCGGCGGTCGTCATCGCCGCACTGACGGCCGTGGCCTTGGGCTACCTGATCCTGGCCGCTGGCCTGTTCGCAGTCAATTGGCGCGCGATCGCCGGCCTGGTGTCCACCGCCTTCAGCCTTACGGCAAAGCCGGAAACGGTTTCTCAACCCCATCTCGCCCGACGACCCCAAGCCTGGAGCGCGCCCGTGACGAAACCTAGGCCGAACAAGCCCTCGCGGCGGGCGGCTATCACCGTCGGCCTCCTGACCTTCGCGCTCGCGCACTCCGGCTCTGCCCTAGCGGCTCGCGCCGAGCGCGCACTCGTCTTGGAGGCGACGGCTCCAGGCGTCTGGCGGGCCGAGGCGCGGCGGATGACCGTGGAGTTTCGGCGAACCGGCGCTGAGACCGATCCGCGTCTGACGATCCGCTTCCTGGACGCAAATGGCGAAGTCGTCTCCCCGCCAACCGCGCGCCGGGTGACGCTCAGCGCGCCGGACCAGGCGATCGTCTTCACGCTCAACGGACGGGAATGGACATCGACCTCGATGCAGTTCGCGCCCCGCGAGGGCGCCATGCTCAGCATCGTCGAGGCCGACCACCAGCACGACTTTCGTCTGAACGTCCACGCGCCCGCATCGCCGGAGGCGCGGCCATGACGCCTTGGTCACGCCGCCGCGTTCTGGCCGGCCTGACGCTGGGCCTGACCGTGATCGCGGGTCAGGGCAGGGCGGCGACCCCGTTCACCGTCTATCGCTCGGCGGCGTGCGGATGCTGCGAAGCCTGGATGGTCCACATGGCCAAGGCCGGGTTCGCCGCCAAGAGTGTCCTGGTCGACGATCTGGTCGCCGTTCGCCGACGCTTCAACGTGCCCGAAGACGTCGCCGGCTGCCACACAGCGGTCATCCACGGCTACGCCATAGAAGGCCACGTCCCGGCTCAGGACGTCACGGCGCTGTTGCGTCGCGCGCCTCGCGCCGTGGGCCTCGCCGTCCCCGGCATGCCGATCGGCTCGCCAGGCATGACCGTGCCTGGCGCCGCCCCCGAGTCATATTCGACCCTGCTGCTGCTCTCGGGCGGCCGCCGACAGGTTTTCGCGCGCCACTGAACCGGCCTTAATGGAGACAACCATGCAGATCCCCGGACAAGCAGTCCTGCTTCGCATCTACACCGACGAGAGCGCCCTGGTTGGTGACCGCTCCTTGATGGACGTGATCGTCCAACGGGCCAGACAAGCGCGATTGGCCGGCGCCACCGTCCTGCGCGGCCGCAAAGGCTTTGGCGAGTCGGCGCGTATGCACGAGTCCCGGCCGTTCGACTTCAACGACAACCTGCCTGTGGTGATCGAGATGGTCGACGAGGAAACCCGCCTTCGCGCGTTCCTGACCACGTTGGATGACCTCAAGGGCATTGGCCTGGTCACCTTCGAAAAGGTCGAGGTGCTCCGCTACGGCGGCCATCACGTCGAGCCACACCAGTAGAGGACGGGAGAAGCGCATGACCGACAAGCTCCGGCTCGAATTGCCGATCCTCCTGCCCCAGGCGGCGGACGCGTGCGACCGCTGCGTCACAAGTCTGATCGCCATACTGAAAGGGCGGCCTGGCGTGACCGAAGCACATGTCGAGATGGGCGAAGCGGGTGAAGGCGTCCTTTGCGTCCACTACGACGAGACCCAGATCCGACTGGGCCAGCTGCGAGCCTTCGCGCTGCAAGCCGGCGCGACCCTGAGCGGCCGCTTTGGTCACTTCGCCTTCGAGCTTGCCAGCGCCGTTCATGCCCGGAACGCTCGGCGCCTAGCCGAGACCTTGCGTGAACAGCCCGGCGTTCTGGCCGCCGAGATCGGCCCGTCCGGCCGAGGATTCGTGGAGTTCGACCTGCAGAAGACCGGCGACGAAGCGCTGCGCGCAGCTGTCCGAGACGCCGGCGGCCGCTTCTCGGATCTCGGGGCCAGCGCTGGCCAGAAGCGCGGCCGTCACGCCGCGCACGACCACGCCCATAGCGACGATGGCGCGCATGGCAGCGAGGAGGGTCATGACCACGGCGCTGGCCATGACGCGGCCGATGGGCACGGCCATGACGAGGCCAAGCAAGAGCCGTCGAGCGGCGCGACGAAACCCCACGGGCACGCAAAGCCCGGCAAGGGCGACAAGGGCCACGAGGGACATGATCACGCCGCTGGCGAACACGATCATGCTCATGGCGGCATCTTTGGCGAGCGCACCGAATTGATCTTCGCCGTTCTGTCAGGGGTGATGCTCCTCGCCGGCTGGCTGATTGGCCAGCGGGTGCAAGGCGTCGTTCCGCTGCTCTTCTACGGCGCGGCCTATGTGTTCGGTGGCTATTTCACGCTGAAGGAAGCTTTCGAGAACCTGCGCAAGCGCCGGTTCGAGATCGACACCCTGATGCTGGTGGCAGCGGCCGGCGCGGCCGCTCTGGGGCAGTGGGCCGAAGGCGCTCTGCTGCTGTTCCTGTTCAGCATCGGCCACGCCCTTGAGCACTACGCCATGGGCCGGGCGCGCCAGGCGATCAAGGCCTTGGCCGAACTGGCTCCCGAACGCGCCACGGTGCGGCGCGGCGACCAGACCGAAGACGTCCCCGTCGCGGCGCTCGAAATCGGCGACATCGTTCTGGTGCGTCCCAACGAGCGTATCGCCGCGGACGGCGTCGTCGTGGTCGGGGAAAGCAGTGTCAACCAGGCGCCGGTGACCGGCGAGAGCGTTCCGGTCGACAAACGGGCCGCGCCGCAGGCGGATCTAGATTTCGGCAAGGCCAGCGCGGAGCATCGGGTCTTCGCCGGTACGATCAACGGGTCGGGCGCCCTCGATATCCGGGTCGCCAAGAAGGCTTCGGAAAGCACTCTGGCGCGCGTCGTCAAGATGGTCGCCGAAGCCGAGGCCCAACGCTCGCCCACCCAGAGGTTCACCGACCGGTTCGAGCGCATCTTCGTTCCCGCCGTTCTTGTCGGCGTCGGCTTGCTGATGCTGGCTTTCCTGGTGATCGACGAGCCGTTCAGCGCCAGCTTCTATCGCGCCATGGCCGTGCTGGTGGCCGCCAGTCCCTGCGCCCTGGCGATCTCCGTGCCGAGCGCCGTTCTCAGCGGCGTCGCCCGCGCCGGCCGAGGCGGGGTCTTGGTCAAGGGCGGCGGCCCGCTGGAGAACCTGGGCACCTTGACTGCCCTGGCCTTCGACAAGACGGGCACGCTCACGGAAGGCAAGCCTCGACTAACCGACGTGGTCCCGGCAGAAGGCGTTGAGGAGCATGAACTCCTGGCCGTGGCCGTGGCGGTCGAGGCCTTAAGCGATCACCCCTTGGCCGCGGCCGTTGTCCGCGATGGCGAGGAAAAGCTGGGCCAGGCGGCCCGCCTGAAGGCCGACGGCGTCAAGAGCCTGACCGGGCAGGGCGTTCAGGCCCGAGTGTCTGGCAAGGCAGCGGTGATCGGCAAACCAGGCTTTTCGAGACCGGCGAGGGACCAAGGCTCCCCGCGGCCGTGTGGAGCGAGGCTCAGAGGCTCGAAAGCGCCGGTCGCACGGTTGTCGTGGTCCGACACGGCGATCGCTATCTGGGCGTGCTTGGCTTGATGGACACCACGCGCCCCGCCGCCAAGGCCGTGATCCAGCGTCTTAGGACCTTGGGGATCAAACACATCATCATGCTGTCGGGCGACAATCAGTCGGTCGCCAGCGCCATTGCCAAGGAACTGGGGCTCGACGAGGCCAAGGGTGGCCTGATGCCCGAGGACAAGGTCGCGGTCATCAAGGCGTTGAAAGACAAGTTTGGCAAGGCCGCGATGGTGGGCGACGGCGTCAACGACGCGCCCGCCATGGCCAACGCCACCGTCGGGATCGCCATGGGCGCGGCCGGATCGGACGTTGCGCTGGAGACAGCCGACGTCGCGTTGATGGCTGACGACCTGACCCACCTGCCGTTCGCCGTGGGCCTGAGCCGCCGCACCAGCGGCATCATCAAGCAGAACCTCTGGGTGAGCCTGGGAATGGTTGCTTTCCTGATCCCCGCCACCTTGCTGGGGCTGAAGATCGGCGAGGCGGTGATCTTCCACGAAGGCTCGACCTTGCTGGTCGTGGCCAATGCGCTGCGCCTTCTGGCCTATCGGGACAAGACCGCGTGATCGGCGAACGCTTTGGCCACGCCGGCGGCGGCGGGCGAGGTCATGGGCCTACGTGATCCTCACACGCGCCGCTCCCGGCCCAGACCCAACACCGGTCGCCCATCGTTATGGGCCGTCGTCGCCCTGATCGCGTCTCTACTCTTCCTGGCCCTATCGGTCGCTCTTCTCGTACTTGAATTTGGACGGTCAACATGAAGATCCGCAGACCAAGATCCCTCGTTGTATACCTAAGCTGGTTGCTCGGCGCGGGCGTCCCAACGGCGTTGAGCGGTTGCGTCGCCCTGGCTGGAACACCCTATCTTCCAACGCCCATCGCGACGAGCGCGCCGCGAGGGTTCCTTATCAAGTCGGTCGTGGCGATCCAGGAGCCGGGCGGCATCCGGTTCCACGGCGCGGCCTGCCGAAGAAGCTCGTCACCGCCGCCGCTCCGCATACGAGTCGATCGCATCGACGCCGCCGGGCAGGTGCTGAGCTCAACCTCGCGTCCGCTATCGGGTCTGGGCGGCCATGTGCGCCACTGCACCTTCTTCGACGTACCAACCCTCGGCGATCCACGCCCCGGGGAGAGCGCTCGCGTGTGCGCTCAGCGAACCGTGGGGCCGTGTCCCGCCGCATCGAAATCGGCTGAAGGCCCCGCGCCGTTCGCGGCCTCGGCGATGTCGTCGGCAGCGGGCATTTTCTAGGGACTGGCGATGATTTTCGAAACCGAGATCGACATCGCAGCGCCGCCAATAAAGGTCTGGCGCGCACTCACCGACTTTGCCGCCTATCCCAAATGGCATCCGTTCCGCACCGTGAAGGGTGAACTGGCCTTGGGCCAGAAGGTGAAAATGCTTGTCAAAGGCACGCCCGATCGCCGACGCAAGGATTCGGGCCGCATCACCCAATTGGTTCCAGGCGAGGCCATCACCTTCACCACGGGCAACCCGATGCTGAAACACACAGAGTGCTACACCCTGACGCCAAGCCGCAGGGGTGTGTTGGTGCGCCATCGCACCGAGATGACGGGACCGGCCGAGTTCCTGTTTCGGTTCGCCAAACCCTTCGTCGCCAACATGCGAATGGCCAGCGAAGTCACCGACAAGGCCCTGGACCGTTATTTGACCACCAACGCTCCGCCCTTAAGCGGGGCCCGCAAGCGGCCCCGCACCCGAATCTGAAACCCGTTCGGGACCAATTCTGACACCGAAGGCGCTTCCATGACCACCGACGGCCAGCACCTGCTACGAATCTATTTCGACGCCGCGCTCGCGCTCCAGGATCAGGCTTATGACGCCGTGCTCATCGCCAGGGCGCGCGACATGAAGATCGCGAGCGCCGCGGTCCTTCGCGTCATTGAGGCCTACGGCGACACCGCGATCGTCCACGGCGGCAAGGCGCGGGACTTGGCGCCGTATCAACACCTCATAGTCGAATTGGTGGATACCCAGCCAAAGCTCAAGGCCTTCGTAGAAACCCTCGAACTCTCCGTCGAAATCGGACTGGTGACCCTCGAGAAGGTCCAGGTCGTCGGCTACGGCGGGCATCGCCACCACGGCGCGTGAGAGCGGAGGGGGCGGTGCGGGGAACATCGGCCTGGCCGAGGGCTTCTTTGCTTAAGGAGCGCGCTCATGAACCATGCAACGACCCCCACTGATCTCGCCGCGCGGGCAGGCCCCAATCTCGGCGCCGCGCCACAACCGCTGCCCGGCGATCCGAAGGTCGCGCCACCGCCTGCCGATGATGGGCCCGGCGGAATGATCGGCGAGGGCGAGGCGAGCCCGGCCAACGTCGAGAGCGTCGAGAGCGAGACGGAGACGCGACGCGAGGGCGGCATGATGGGAGAGGGCTGAACTATCGGTTCGAGCCTGTTGGTCCGGCCCGGCGGAGCGCCAGGTGACCGTGACTATATAACACATTCCCATGTTGCAGCGCGAAAGCTATAGGGCGTCACGATGGGTACCGTGACGACATGGCTGAAGCACTTGGGAGGTGCCCTGTTCGCTTGCCTGCTGCTGGCCAGTTTCGTGACGCCAGCCGTCGGCGCGGCGCTGTGTTTGAGCGATCCGATGGCTGTCGCGAGCGACCAACTGGCCGCCGAGGCCCCTACCGTTATCGAGTCGGACGCTGAAGACAGCGACGCCCAGGAAGAAGGCGAGCGCCAGACCTGCGTCGAAGGTCATTGCCATCACGCCACGCCGCTAATCGGGGCCGACGTCGCGTCGCTCGCCGCTCAGGATATCAATCGCGTCCGGCTGGTTCCGGCCGCCCCAGGCATCCCGCCATCCTTGGCGCCTGCCCGCCTCCACGAGCCTCCTCGCGTCTGACCTGGCCGCGCTCACGCGCGTGTTCGCCTCCGTTAGAACGCACATAGGGACTCTACATGTCATCGTCTTATGCCCGGCCCGCAGCCGTTTTCGGCGCGGTCCTGGCCTTCGTGAGCCTCGGCGCGCCCCTGCGCGCCGCCGCCGCGCCCGTTACGCTGGCCGCCGCGCTTGAACGCGCCCAGGCCCAATCTCCTCTGATCACCGCCGCCCAGGCCGCCCTGGCCGCCGAGCAAGGCCGCGCGCGCCAGGCCGGTTTTGCCCCCAATCCTGAAGCCAGTCTTCAGAGCGAGAACATCGGCGGCTCGGGT
>Ga0187845_1000413_pt1 | contig 25119 bp, 22 predicted proteins | sample SpaLakP09_SKY_68_FD_134515 | JGI IMG/M metagenome (GOLD analysis project Ga0187845, IMG submission 134515) | Oligotrophic lake water microbial communities from Sparkling Lake, Wisconsin, USA - SP09_SKY_68 | ecosystem: Environmental > Aquatic > Freshwater > Lake | place: USA: Sparkling Lake... | reverse complement strand
TGCTTGGCCTGGCCGAGGGTGAACGCGGCATCCGCATGAGGAACGCCGGCGGCGAGGAAGTCGCGCTGGAAGCCGACCGCGTGCTCGTCGCCGTCGGCCGGCGTCCGCGCACGGAAGGCTACGGGCTGGAGAGCCTGCTGCTCGACATGAGCGGTCGTTACGTCCGCATCGACAACCAGTGCCGCACGTCGATGCGCAACGTGTGGGCCATCGGCGACCTGACGGGGGAGCCGATGCTGGCGCACCGTGCGATGGCCCAGGGGGAGATGGTGGCCGAGATCATCGCCGGCAAGCGCCGCCATTTCGCGCCGACCGCGATTCCCGCCGTCTGCTTCACGGACCCGGAAGTGGTCGTCGTGGGAATGACGCCGCAGGAAGCCGCGACGCTCGGCATGGACTGCCTCACCGCCAGCTTCCCGTTCGCCGCGAACGGCCGCGCGATGACGCTGGAGTCCACGGACGGCTTCGTGCGCGTGGTCGCCCGCAAGGACAACCACGTGATCGTCGGGTGGCAGGCCGTCGGCGGTGCCGTGTCGGAACTGTCGACGGCGTTCGTGCAATCGATCGAGATGGGCGCGCAGCTGGAAGATGTCGCGGGCACGATCCACGCCCATCCGACCCTGGGCGAGGCCGTGCAGGAAGCGGCCCTTCGGGCGCTGGGTCACGCGCTGCACATCTAGCAAAGACGCGCGGGTGGCATGCGTCGCCCCCGGCGCATGCCACCCACGCTGCGCACCAGACCGCTGGCACGCCCCCGATCCCGGACCAGCCGGGCTTACTCGGTCTTGTCCTCCGACTGGCGGCTGCCCGCGTTGCCGGTGCTCAGACTGCCGATGCCGCCGAGGCCGGTCTGCAATTCGCCCGCCTCCTCGCCGACGAAGCCTTCGCTGTCGCGGTCGGCATCGTTGCTCAGCAGATCATCCGCCCTGCCTTTTTGCATGTTGCCACCGGTGTCCGACTGGGTGTTCTTACCGGTGCCGCCCACACCCAGGGTGGCGGCGGAACTCGTGCCGTCCTTCGTCACCTGGTCGTAGTTACGCCCTTTGGCGTCCTTGCCTTCGCTCTGCATGGACATACGATTCTCCATTTGTTCGCGTTAACGATCATCATAGTCCTCCCGCATCCGGGGACCATAGGCATGCGCCCGGCTGGCGTGTAGGACATGTCGGGCGAGAATGACATGTGGCATGTCCTGTATGCTATAAAACGGTGTTGCAATTGATGAACGACGAATGAACGAACCAGACATCCTGGTGCTCTACGCCCACCCGGCGCCGCACCGCTCCCCCGTCCACCGCCACTTGGCCGACACGGCATGCGCGCTGCCCGGCGTCGAACTGTGCGACCTGTACCAACGCTATCCCGACTTCGACATCGATGGCGAGCAGGAACGCGAACGGCTGCGCGCTGCCCGCCTGCTCGTCTTCCTGCATCCTTTCCGCTGGTACGGCATGCCGTCCATCGTGAAGGAATGGATGGACGTCGTGCTGCAGCCCGGCTGGGCCTATAACGACTACGCCCACACGGGCGAATGCGCACTGCGGGGAAAAAGCTTCTGGCTTGTGACGACGACGGGCAGCGGTCCGGAGGCCTACGAGCCGGGTGGGCTGCATGGCCGGCCGTTCGAGGACTTCCTCGCGCCGTACGAAGCAACGGCCGCGCTGTGCGGCATGGACTGGATCGCGCCGCTCGTGATGCACGGCACGGCGCAGGCGACGCCGGAAGCCATCGACGGGTTCGCGGCGGAGTTCCGCCGTCGTCTCGATGGCTACGCGGAGGGCGCCCATGGAACATAATCTCCTGCAGAACGCGGTGGTCTACCTCGGCGCCGCCGTGCTCGTCGTCCCGTTCGCGAAACGTCTCGGCATGGGCGCCGTGCTGGGCTATCTCGTCGCCGGCATCCTGATCGGTCCGTTCGGCCTGCGCTTCGTCGCCGACGGCGAAGACGCGTTGCACTTCGCCGAATTCGGCGTCGTGCTGCTGCTGTTCCTGATCGGCCTCGAACTCGAACCGAGCCGGCTGTGGGCGCTGCGCCGGCCGATCTTCGGCTGGGGCGGTGCGCAGGTGCTGGGCGTTGCGGCCGGCTTGTTCGGCGCTGCGCTGCTGGTCGGCATCGACTGGAAAGTGGCACTCATTGCGGGCCTGGGCCTGTCGCTGTCGTCGACGGCGATCGCGCTCGCCTCGCTGGAAGAACGCAACCTGATGCCGACACCGGCGGGCCAGGCGGGCTTCGCGATCCTGCTGTTCCAGGACATCGCGGCGATCCCGATGATCGCCATCGTGCCGCTGCTGGGCGTGCCGGAATCCGCGGGCGGCGGAGGCAATGCGTGGATCGCGGCGCTGAAGGTCGCGGGCGTGCTCGCGGGCCTCGTCGTCGCGGGCCGCTTCCTGATCCGGCCCCTGCTGCGGATCATCGCCAAGACGGACGCGCGCGAAATCTTCACCGCGTTCGCCCTGCTCCTCGTGATCGCGATCTCGCTGCTGATGCAATGGGTGGGCATGTCGATGGCCCTCGGCGCCTTCATGGCCGGCGTGCTGCTCGCGGATTCGGAATACCGCCACGCGCTCGAGACCGACCTGGAACCGTTCAAGGGCCTGCTGCTCGGCCTGTTCTTCATCGCCGTCGGCATGTCCGTCGATTTCGCCGTCTTCTTCGCGCAGCCGGGCCTCGTGCTGGGCCTCGTGGCGGGTTTCCTGGTCATCAAGGTCGCCGTGCTGTACGGCCTGTCGCGCGGGCTGGGCATCGCGCGCGGCCAGCACCTGCAGTTTGCCCTGCTGCTCGCGCAGGGCGGCGAATTCGCGTTCGTCGTGTTCGGCGCGGCGGCGACTGCGAAGGTGTTCTCGCCGGACGTGGCCAACATCCTCGTCGTCGTCGTCGCGCTGTCGATGGTCGTCACGCCGCTCGCGCTGATGGCCTACGACCGCCTGGCCGCGGGCCGCGAAGGCCGCGGCGGCAAGCGCAAGGCCGACGAGATCGAGCCGAACGAGAACCATGTGATCGTCGCGGGCTTCGGCCGTTTCGGCCAGATCGTCGGCCGCTTCCTGCATGCGAACAACGTGCGGCTGACGGTGCTGGACCACGACCCGGACCAGATCGAGGTGCTGCGCCACTTCGGTTTCAAGGTGTTCTACGGCGACGCCACCCGCCCCGACCTGCTGCGTGCCGCCGGTGCGCCGAAGGCCCGCGCCGTGGTCGTCGCCATCGACGACATCGAGGACAGCCTGAAACTCGTCGATGCCGTCCGGCGCGAATATCCCGACCTGCCCGTGTTCGCGCGCGCCCGCAACGTCACGCATTACTACCAGCTGATGGATCGGGGCGTGGAACTGATCGAGCGCGAGACGTTCGAGTCGGCGCTGCGGCTGGGCCGCTCCGTGTTGACGGCGGGCCTGGGCCAGAGCGCGTATGCGACGCGCCAGGCCGCGCTCAAATTCAGGCGCTACAACAAGCAGACGCTCGACACGGTGTACCCGTATTACAAGGACCGCGAGACGTTCGTGTCGATGGCGAAGCAGGCGCGCGAGGAACTCGAAGCGATGATCTCGCGCGACCGCAAGGCGTTCGACGAGGAGACGGGAAGCGATTGGGATTGATCACGGCACCGGCTGATCCGTCCACGTCGGCCCCGGCGTGGTTGGTCTGCCGTCCACCCAATCGAGCCTGTCGATGCACATGCGCCGCGCCGTCTGCGCGAGGTCCCACGCGTGGTACACGATCCACGTGGATGTCCCGTCCGGCCCCGTGGTGAACGAGTTGTGCCCCGGCCCCAGCAGGCCGCCACCCTTCGGCGTACGCATCAGCAGCGCTTCGTGCCCGCCATCCGGCCGCGTGTACGGCCCCAGCGGATCGTCCGCGACGACCCAGCTGACGCCATAGTTGTCGCGCTCCCACGCACCGCCGCTGTAGAAGCAGTAATACCTGCCGTCGTGTTGCAGCACGGCCGCGCCCTCCACCGTGTGCCAGTCGTAGACGCTCCCGTACATCGGGCGGCCCTTGCGGAACACGTGCCAGTCCTCGTGCGGGCGGACGACGACGCGCGGATCGCCGGCGAGCGTCGTCATGTCGACGAGCCGGTCGACGACGATGCCTGTGCCGACACGGTAGTCGCCTTCGCCCCGCAGGAAATCGAGGCAGTAGAACAGATACCACTGGCCGTCTTCCGCGCGGAACGGATGCGCGTCGATGGCGAACGGCTGGTCGGGCACGAGCAGCTTGCCGCTGTCGACGAACGGCCCGGCCGGGTGGCTTGCCACGGCCACGCGCAGCTTCTGGTCCGTGCCTTCCGGCGCCGAGCCGGCCGAGTAGTACATGTAGAACCGGCCGCCGTGGCTCGCCACTTCCGGCGCCCAGTAGTGCGCCTCGCCGATCGGCTCGAGCGCGTGGCCCAGCGGTTCCCAGTCGACGAGGTCCGTCGAGCGCAGGACGGGCACCTGCCGCCCGTCCGCGCAGCCCGGCCCCGTGCCGTACGCGTAATACACGTCGTCGTGGCGCAGCACGAACGGGTCCGCGAACACGTCCGGCCAGACCGGGTTGCGATACGTCTTCGCCATCGTCACGCTCACAACGAGAAGCGGAGCCCGACGCCGTACGTGGTCGGGTTGTAGCGGATGTCGCGCGGGCGGATCTCGGAGCCGAGATAGCTTTCGTACTTCTCGTGCGTCAGGTTGATCGCGTCGAATTGCAGCGACAGGTTCCTGTTCAGCGCATACGACACGCTCAGGTCGACGTACGTGCTGGCCTTGACGATACGGTCCTGGAAGAAGCGCGGCTCGGCGATCTGCTCGACGTAGCTGCCGCGGTGCGTGGCCGTCAGTCGGCCCGTGATGCCATTCCCTTCGTACAGCAGCGCGAAGTTGTAGTTCTTCTTCGCGACGTTCGTCAGCGCCGTCGTGCGGTACTCGGTGCTAGTCGGCGAGACGAGCGTCTGGTTGTCGCCGTCGATCCACGTGTAGTTGAACTGCGCGCCGAAATTGCTCCACGGGCCCGGCAGGAAGTCGAAGAACTTCTGGATTCCGAATTCGGCGCCGCGCAACGTCCCCGTGCCGGAATTCTGCGGACGCGTCACCCGATAATTCTGGCCGTTGATCGTTTCGCTCGACTCCATGTTCTGCAGGTAGCCGTTGATGTCGCGGTGGAACAGGGCGATCTGCGCGAAGCCGTTTTTCGGGAAGTAGTATTCCAGCGTGGCGTCCGTGTTCACCGAGCGCGTCGGCCGCAGGTTCGGGTTGCCGGACGACCCGGTGCCGGGCGCGTTGACGGTCGGCGGGATCAGCGACAAGGCCGGATTCAGCGACGCGAAGTCCGGCCGCGTGATCGTCTTGCCGACCGAAAGATGCGACTGCAGGTTCTCGCGCCACCCGACGACGGCCGCGAAGCTGGGCAGGAAGTTGTTTTCCGTCGAGGTCACGGCGATCGGCGACACGACGTCGCCGATGCGGCTGTTGCCGTTCAGGTTGCGCGCCACGTGGACGTACCGCCCGCCCACGGTACCCGACAAATCGACGTCGCCCGCCTTCGTTTTCCAGCGCGCCGCGAGATACACCGTGTTCGTGCTCTCGCGCTGTTCGAACGTGCGGGTCGGATCGATCGCGACGCGGCCCGGCGCCGCGCCGTAGAAGCCGCGCACGGCGTCGGCCTGGTCGATCAGGAAGTCGCGCGACGGCGTCAGCCACGGGCCGCCCAGGCGGTCCAGTCCCGGCACCATCGCTTCGAAGCCGGGACCGAAGGCGTCGACCGGGTTCGCACGCACGGGCCCCGCGATGTCGCTGTGGCCTTCCGCGCCGTGGAAGCTGGCCAGGTGGTTCGACAGGCGCAGGCCGGCATCGATGCCCGAGAAGAAGCCGTCGCCGAGGCGGTACGACGCGTCGCCGCGCCACTGCACCTGCTCGCCCTTCGAGATGCCCCAGTTCTGCACCATCCCGCGCAGTACGAACGCGCGCGGATCCCGGAGGGCATTCGGACTGGTGGGCGTGCTCACGCCGTTGTAGCCGCCGTGGCCGTCCGCGCCGTACGTGTAGACGTTGACGCTGGCGCCGGGGATCTGCTGGTCGACGATCACCGTGTCGTTCACGAACGTGGACTTGGTCCAGCCGAAGTTGGAACTCGCCTTCCACGGTCCCTCGCGGTAGTTCAGGCCGAGGTTCAGGAAATGCGACGTCGTGTGCTCTTTCACGCCCCACGTCGACGTGGCCGTGTACGGGTCCCAGTCGTACGGGCCGCCGAACTGCGCGGCTTGCGCGTATGCCGACTGGATCGGGCACACGACGCCTTCCGGCGTGTTGCAGTACGCGCCCTGCGGGGCCAGCTGCACATTGGTCAACCGCGGCGTCCACGTCGTGATCGCGAGGATGTAATCGACCTCGCTGCGGGCGCGGTAGCCCGTGCCCAGGTATTGCACGTTCGCTTCCAGCGTCGGGTTGACCTTCCACTGCAGGGCGGCGTGCAGGCTGCCGCGGTCGCGGTCGCCCGCGTTGTAGATGCCGCCCACGTTCGGCAGCTCGCCCAGGCGCGCGCCCGGCGTCGACGGCGCCAGCGGACCGTCGCCGAGGCGCGTACCCACGCCGTTGGCGTCGACCGAATGCACACGGTCGGGACGGTCCACCCATTGCACGGGATAGCCCCAATGCTCGCGGTTGAACGCCACGTCGACCAGCGCGCCGATTTCGCCATAGCTCGTGTTCCAGCGGTTGCTGGCCGAGAAGCCGGCACCCGGGTTGTTCTTCGTCGACGTCGCGTCGGACCCCGACACCTTCTGGCGCCGGTCTTCCACATAGCCGGTCACGTTCAGGCCCTTCACGTCGAACGGCTGGCGCAGCCGGACGTCGATGCCGCCCGCGATGCCGCCTTCGAGCTGGTTCGGCGTCGCCGTCTTGTACACGTCCAGGCCGCCGATCGATTGCACCGGCAGGTCCTGGTATTGCAGCCGGCGGCCGTTCCCCGTGAAGTATTCCATGCCGTTCAGCGTCGTCACGACGTCCGGCAGGCCGTGGATGATGACCTGGCTGGTCTCGCCGCGGTCGCGCCCGACCTGGACGCCGGCGATGCGCTGCAGGGCGTCGCCGGCGGCGCGGTCGGGGAATTTGCCGATGTCTTCCGCGTTGATCGAGTCGACAACCTGCACGGAGTCGCGCTTGATGGCCTCCGCGCTGCGGATACTGCTGCGCAGGCCGGTGACAGTGACTTGCTGGACCTGGGTGGACTGGGGGTCGGTGGTTTGCGCGTAGGCGGCCTGGGCAAGCAGCGCAAGGATGGCCGCGCACACGGGCCGGAGCTGGAACGTGGTCATGCGATTCTCCTCTTATTAGTAATAAATTTTAATAGGAAGCTAACGCAAAAGACCGCGTGCCGACGCACGCTTGAACCTGCTTTTTCGGGGGTTTTACAGCTGTGGCGGGGCCACGGAATCGCGTGCCACCAGAGGGCATTCCATCTTGACGACGGCTTTGGAGATGTGCGTCGCGCGACATTGCGCGATGAGAGAATCGGCCGCCCAGCGGCCCATTTCGTAGTTTGGTAACAACACTGTGGTCAGCGGCGGGTGTGTGTAGCGCGCGATATCCTGATCGTCATAGCCGACCACGGACAGGTCGCGCGGGACGAGCAGGTTGCGTTCGCGGGCCGCGTCGAGGGCGCCGATCGCCATCAGGTCGTTGGCGCAGAACAATGCGGTCGGCCGCTGCGGCAGGTCCAGCAGGGACAGGGCGTGTTCGTACCCGGCCGCCACCTGCCAGTCACCCGCGCGCACGAGGACGGGATCGAACGGGATGTCGGCCGTCGACAGCGCCTGCCGGTAACCTTTCAGGCGCTCGGCCGCAGCCTCGATCCAGTGCTCGCCGTTGATGAAGCCGATGCGGCTGTGTCCGTTCTCGATCAGGTGCATGGTCGCCGTGTAGCCGCCCAGCAGCTCGCTCGGCACGACGGACGCGCGCCCGCGGTCGCGCGTGTGACAGTTCAACAGGACTGTCGGGGTGGCGTCCAGCGCGGCCGGCACCGTCACGGCGCGGGTGAAGATCGTCGAATAGATGACGCCCAACAGCGCGGGATGGTCCAGCATGCGCGCGAACACGGCCGCTTCCAGCTCGGGGTCGCCGCGCGTCGCGAACACGGCGACGAGGCAGTCGTGCTCCCAGGCGGCGTCCTTGGCGCCGTCGATGGTCTGCATCGCGTGGGGGCTCGTCGTCAGCTCGTCGGTCAGGTACACGATCAGGTTGCGGGTCTGGGCCGCGTCCGGGTGCGCGTGCCGTTCGACGGGGTACCCGAGCTCGCGCGCGATCCGCAGCACGGTCTCGCGCGTGACCTTCGACACCTTCGCCCCGCTCATGTGGTTGATCACCAGCGATACCGTCGACTGCGACACGCCGGCCAGCTTGGCGATGTCGGTCATCGTGGGTCGGCGGGGCCTGGTCATGGACGTGAACGTTGGCACAGGGTGATCGGTTACACAACATTATCACTAATTATTACCCGGCGCACGTTCGTTGCACCGGAGTTCAATCGACAATACTGTCTCTGGATACAGAAACCGTGTCACAATTGCCGACAGCCGTGCACCGGCATGGCACACGCTGGAAAGGGCATGCATGTCGATACGCGCCGCCGCGCTGGCCGCCGCCAGCTTCCTCTTCTCTCCATACGCCGGTGCCGAGTCGGCCGGCCCGGTCCCCGCGCCTCCTGCGGACGGGATCCAGAGCATCACCGTCACGTCCCAGCGCAACCCGTCGCCATGGTTCCGCGCCGAGAGCCAGCACGTCATCCTGTACTCCGACACCAGCCGCGACGAAGCGCAGCGCCTGCTGGACAACCTGGAGCGGCTGGACGACCTGTTGCGCATCTACACGAAGGGCTATGCCAAGACCGCCGGTCCCGGCAACAAGATCACGCTGTACTATACGGCGCGCTTCGACGACCTTGCCCGGCTCGGGGCCGGGCTGGGATCGCCGACGCCGGAAACCGTCGGCATCTACAGCAGCTGCGTCGACGGCGTGGCCGGATTCGGTGCGCGGCTGGAGGCGGTCGACACGCTCGACAACGCCAAGCTGGCCAGGTACCCGCTGAACGTCAGCGTGTCCTTCCTGTTCGAGGCGTATGCGCGCCATTTCCTGTACCGCCACACCGACCTGCGCGCCCCGACCTGGTTCATCGACGGCTTCGCGCACTACTTTTCCACCGTCCGCTTCTCGGACACCCGCATGGCCGTCGGCCGCTGGCCGACCATCCTGGGCCGCTACTTCGGCCTGCTTGACGGCGAAACGGGCAACTACGCGCTGTACTACCGCGACGTGCTGGAGCAGAACGAGGACGGCGGCGTGGGCGGCGACGGCAAGTCGCGCCAGCAGGTCGAATACGCGGCGCGCTCCTGGCTGCTCGTCCACTACGCGCTGTCCTCGGACGACAACCGGCGTCGCCTGGGGGCCTACCTGAAGGCCTTCTACGACGGCGTCCCGTCCGTGCGGGCGTTCGAGCAGAGCTTCGGCATCCGCGTGGACGACCTGTCGGCCGCCATGTGGCGCTACCGCCTGAAAGGCTTGCGGGTGTTGCACGTGGACCGGCCGGAGCTGCCACGCGCCGTCGTCGACGTGGACGCACTGCCGGAAGGGTCGGACGATTTCCTGCTGGCCGAGGCGGTGCTGAAGTCGTGCCCATCCGGCGCCACCCGGCAGGCGACGATCCAGCGGGTCCTCGAGGCCGCGCCGCCGGCGGGTCCGTCCGTGAGCGTCCTGGTGCAGCGCACGGTGGCCCGCGCGCTGATCGACGCCGGCCGGCCCGCCGACGCGCAGCCCTACCTCGACGCGGCGCTGCAGAAGGATGGCGCCGACGCCGACCTGCACGTCCTGGCTGGCCTGGCCCGGCTGCGCCTCGCGCAACGGGGCGGCGCCGACCAGGCGGATCTGCTGGCCGAGGCGCGCCGGCAGTACGCGCGTGCGCTCGAACTCGCCCCTGCCACGCCCGGCGCCGCACTCGGCAAGCTGTATATCGACATCCGGACCGGCGGGGACCCGGGCCAGGACACCATCGACGACGTCCTGACGGCGTGGCGCGGCGGCCGCGACGTCGGCGGCCTTGCCCGCACCGCGGCGCTCGTCTACGCCTGGCGCGGCGACAACAAGCGCACCGCGAACCTGCTGCGCTCGATGGCCAGCAACTGGCGCGACCCGTACACCGCGGCGTGGGCAGCCGACTGGCAGCGGCGGCTCGATGCCGGATTGACCCGCGATGCGATCCGCGCGGGCCTCGCGGCCCTGCCCTGGTACGGTCCGCCGTTCCGCGAATGGACCATCGACGCGACGGCGGACATCAACCGGATCGAACGGAACGCCGCCTTGGCCAAGGTAGGGAAGATGTTCTTCGCGCCGCCACAACCGTTCAGATAATGCTCAGCCTCCGGGCCCCGCTCCCCTGCTCCGACAATTCGTCCAGCGGGTTGCGCAGCCGGCACGCCTCGATCGACAGGCACCCGCAGCCGATGCAATCGTCCAGCTGGTCGCGCAGCCGCGTGAGCTGCTCGATGCGCTCGTCCAGCTCGCGCCGCCACAGGCTGGACAGCCGCGCCCAGTCGGCCTTCGTCGGCGTACGTTCTTCCGGCAGCGACGCCAGCGCCGCGCTGATCGATGCGAGCGGTATGCCGATGCGCTGCGCGTCCTTGATGACCGCCACGCGCCGCAGCACGTCGCGCCCGTAGCGCCGTTGGCCGCCGCTGCTGCGCACGCTGCGGATCAGCCCTTTCGATTCGTAGAAATGGAGGGCCGACACGGCCACGCCCGCGCGCCGCGCAACCTCGCCCACCGTCAATGGCCGTCCGATGTCGGCCGGGTCGATTTTTGCCATCAGAATTCTCTTGACCTCAAGTTAAGTTGAGGTTCTACACTCATTTGCATCGATACGCAACCACGAGGAGAGACGCATGAACGCTGCCGCCAACAAGGCACTGGTAAAGACCCTGTACGAGGAATGCATCAACGGGCGCGACCTGGACCGCCTGGAGACGCTGATCGCCCCCGACTTCACCGGCGCGCGCGGCGAACGGGGACCGAAGGAGTTCCGGGCGACGATCGAAGCAGTGCTGACGGGCTTCCCGGGGGTGCGCTTCGAGCTGCACGACGTGTTCGGCGAAGACGACCGGGTTGCCGTGCGCTGGACGTTCCGCGCCGTGCACGGCGGGCGCTTCGTCGGCATCAAGCCGAGTCTTGCGGACGTGACGCAGGAAGGCAACGTGATCTACCAGGTGCGCGGCAGCCAGATCGTGCGGGCGTGGCTGCAGGCGGACCGGCTGGGCGTGTTGCAGCAGATCGGGGTGGTGCCGAAGGCGTTCGTGGAGGCAAGCGGACAGCGGCCCATCTAAGCGTCGTTCCCGGGCTGGGCGCTCCCCTGGCGGGAACCCAAGTTCTGCAAGCATGACGGTATCGCACGCAAATTGGGCCCCTGCCTGCGCAGGGGCGACGTGCATGCGCTACGGGCTACGGCGTCGCCGCCACCCGCTCCCGCAACGCCGGCAACGCGGCGCCCTGCTCGTCGAACAGCCACGCCCGCGCCGGATCGAACCGCAGCCGCACGCTTGTGCCCGGCGCGGGCAGCGGCGCGTCGGGTGGACACTTGGCGGCCACCATGCCGTCGACGCCATCGACCTGGACGTACGCGAGCGCCACGTCGCCCAGGTATTCGACGAGCGCCAGGCGGCCCGGGATGCCGGCATCGCCGCCGGTCTCCAGCCGCAGGTGCTCCGGGCGCACGCCCAGCGTCAGCCCTGCGGCGCCCTGGGCCTGGCTCGCATCGGCCGCCACCTGGGCCATGCCGCCGCCCGGCACGCGCACGGTGGCCAGGCCGCCCGTGTGGCCCGCCAGGGTCGCGGGAAACGCGTTCATGCGCGGCGAACCGAGAAAGCCGGCGACGAACAGGTTCGCCGGCCGCTCGTACAGCTCCAGCGGCGTGCCCACCTGTTCGATGCGGCCGCCGTTGAACACGACGATCTTCTGGCCCAGCGTCATCGCCTCGACCTGGTCGTGCGTCACGTAGATCATCGTGGCGTTCAGGTCCTTGTGTAGGCGCGCCAGTTCCACGCGGGTCTGCGCGCGCAGGGCCGCGTCCAGGTTCGACAGGGGTTCGTCGAACAGGAACACTTCCGGCTTGCGCACGATGGCGCGGCCGATCGCGACCCGTTGCCGCTGGCCGCCGGACAGCGCCTTGGGCTTGCGGTCCAGCAGGTGCGCGATCTGCAGGATGTCGGCCGCATGGCGCACGCGCTGGTCGATCTCCGCCTTCGGCATCTTCGCGAGCTTCAATGCGAAGCCCATGTTCTCGGCCACCGTCATGTGCGGGTACAGCGCGTAGCTCTGGAACACCATCGCGATGCCGCGCCGGGCCGGCTCCACCGTGTTGCTGACGACGCCGCCCAGTTCCAGCGTGCCGTCCGTGATGTCTTCCAGGCCGGCGATCATCCTCAGGAGAGTCGACTTGCCGCAGCCGGACGGCCCCACGAAGACGACGAACTGGCCGTCCTCGATGTCCAGGTCGACGCCCTTGATGACGGGATTGTCGCCATACGTCTTGCGGATGCCGCGCAGCCTTACCGATGCCATAAACTCTATCCTTTCAATCCGCTCGCCGCGAGGAAGCCCTGCGTCACACGGCGCTGGAACAGCACATAGGCCAGCGCCACCGGCAGTGCGCCCAGCAGCGCGGCCGCCATCAGCTGGGCATAGCGCACGCCGAACGCGTCGTACGTCTGCGTGAGGCCCAGCGGGATCGTCATCATGTCGTTCGACGTGACGATGATGAACGGCCACAGGAAATTATTCCACGCGGCGATGAACGTCACGATCGCCATCGCCCACACGATATTGCCGGAGATCGGCAGGTACACGCTCCACAGTACACGCAGCGGGCCGGCGCCGTCCATCATGGCCGCTTCGCGGAAGTCCGCGGGGATCGCGTCGAAGAACTGCTTGAACACATAGATCACGACCGGCGACACGACCTGCGGCAGCACGATGCCCGCATACGAATTGATGAGGCTCAGCTGGTGCATCGTGCGGAACAGCGGCACGAGCAGTGCCTCGAACGGCAGCAGGAAGCCCAGCATGGCGATGCCGAACACGATGCCGCGGCCCCTGAAACGCAGCTGCGAGAACGCATAGGCGGCCATCAGGCTGATCGCCATCGTCACGACCGTCACGAGCAGCGCGACGATAAAACTGTTGAACAGCCAGCGCACGACATTGCCGGCGCCGAGCGTCTTGCGGTAGGCGTCCAGGGTCCAGTCCTGCGGCAGCCAGTGGAAGTTCGCGGACACGGTCTCCAGCTCCGGCCGCAGCGACGTGGACAGCGCCCACAGCAGCGGGAACGCCCACAGCGCGGCCAGCGCGATGGCGCAGACGGCGCCGGCGATGGTCCAGAACGAGGCCTTCATGCATCCCTCCCCGCCAGGAACTTCACCAGCCACACCTGCAGCAGCGACAGCAGGATCACGATCGCGACGAACGCCATCGCGACGGCCGCCGCATACCCCGCGTCGCTTTGCGTGAACGCCGTCTCGTACATGTAGTGCAGCGCGACGCGCGTCGTGTTGAACGGGCCGCCACTCGTGAGGATGTACGTCTGCCCGAACACTTTCAAGGACGCGATCAGCTGCAGGATCAGCGCCGTCGTCGCAACGGGACGCAGCGCCGGCCACGTGATCGTGCGGAACAGCGTGAAGCCGCGGGCGCCGTCCAGCGCCGCGGCTTCGTACAGCTCGGCCGGGATGTTGCGCAGGCCGGCGAGGAACAGCAGCATGTTGAAGCCGACCGTCCACCAGATCGTGCCGATGGCGACGGCCGGCAGCGCCCAGTGCGGGTCCGCGAGCCACGCGCGCTGGCCGCCGAGGATGTGGTTGACGACGCCGGACGACGGCTGCAGCATCCAGTCCGCGATCAGGGTCATCACGGAGATCGGCAGCACGAACGGCAGGAAGAACGTCCCTTGCAGCCAGCCCTGCGCGTGCGCGAAGCGGTCGACGAGCATGGCCATCAGCAGGCCGATGGCGCATAGCGGGATCACCGTCAGGAGCGAGAAGTAGAACGTATTGCCGACCGAGTCCCAGAACGACGGGTCGTTCAGCAGGGTATGGTAGTTGTCCAGGCCGACGAAGGCGCTCGTGCGCGTGAGGCTGCTCTCCGTGAGGCTGAGCCAGAACGTCTCCAGCGCGGGCAGGAAGAAGAACAGGCCGAACGCCACGAGGAACGGCGCCAGCAGCAGCCAGGCGGGCAAGGTGTCTCGCCGCGCCGTCGTGGGGCCGGCGCTCAATGTCATGTCGTCGCGTCGCATGGGCTCCTCAATAACGTGGCGGGCGCTTGCGCACGAGGCGCGCCGCTTCCGTCTCGAACCGGTGCACGGCCTGCTCCGGCGTCAGGTAGCCGTACAGCGCCGCCGGCAGGAATTTCGACGCGATCGCCTCCAGCGGTCCCGCCGCGCCCATGTACCAGCCGTCCGGATCGTACACGACGTCGTTGGCGACCTGCGCGTACAGCGCGTTCGGCATCAGGCTTTTCGCCGCCGGGGACTCGGCGACGGGTTTGTATGCGGGGATGTGGCCACCCTCCGCCCAGCCCAGCGAATGCTTGCTGACGTACGCGATGAAGCGCATCACGGCCTGGACTTTTTGCGGCGACGGTTCGTGGCCCGGGTTGGCGGGCAGCGCGAACGCGTGCGAATCGGCCCATGTGGACGCGTTGGCGTACATCTTCGGCAGGGGCACGATACCGTAGTCGAAACCGAGGGTGCCCGCCTTCGATGCGCGCACCAGTTCCGGCACTTCCCACACGCCGTTCAGCATGAACGCGGCGCCGCCGCCCATGAACTGGCTCGTGGATGCCGCGTAATCGAGCCCGGACTGCGCATAGCCCTGCGTGAACCAGTCGCTGATGCGGGACAGCGTCGCCGCGCCGGCCGGGCCGTAAGTAAAACGGCCATTAGCGATGATGGTGACGTTCTGCTGCGCGAGCATCGCCAGCCACAGGCGCCAGATCGCATACGAGCTCTGGCTGCTTTCCATCGTCAGGCCGCGCTGGCCCGTGCGCTCGGTGGCGATGCGGAACGCGTCCGTCAGGGTGTCCACCCCGGCGATGGGTTTCAGGTTGCCGTTCGCGGCCAGCAGGCCCGCCTTGCCGGCGAGCGTCTTGTTGTAGTACAGGACGAACGGGTGCACGTCCAGCGGCACCGCATACGTCGCGCCCTGGTACTGCGCCTTGGCCCACTGGCGCGGCAGGTAGTCCTGCCCGCGCAGGCCGGCCGCCGCCAGCTCGGCGGGCGATATCGGCCGCAGCACGCCGCCGCCGGCCAGGTTGACGATGCGCGACAGGTGGATCGTCGCGACGTCCGGCCCGGCGCCCACGACGGAGGCCGTAATCAGTTTCGTATAGAAGGGTTCGCCCCATTTGAGGGTCGTGCTGACCACGCGCACGTCGCGCTGGCTGGCATTGAAGTCGTCGACCAGCGCCCGCATGCGCGCGCCGTCGCCGCCCGAGAGCAGCGTCCACATCCTGACTTCGACCTGCGCCCGCGCGGGGGCGCTCACGCCCGCCAGCACGAGGAACAGGATCGCCACCAGCGCGGCGGCGCGCGGGAATCCGCGTCGCGCCACGTCGTCTCCTTGTTAGTGCAGGGTGGGCACCCCGTGCCCACGCGGACGCCTGCACCATATTCGCGTCACGCGTGGGCGGAGGGCCGCCCACCCTACGGCGCTTTCAGGCGGCTTTCCGCCGTGTCCGCGCTCCCGGAGCGCCACGCCCGCGGCGTTCGAAGCCCGGAGGACCCGCGGACGGACCTGGCTCGGTCGGCGGATTGTCCGGCGCTTCCGCCTGTTGCGGCTGGCGCTCTCCCGGATAGGCTAGCACTTCTGCCGTTTCTCCGACGCGCGTCCACTCGACAGGAAAATCGGGCCCGCGCCGCGCGCGCCAGCGCTGGCTGTGGCCGAGCGGATCGAGCACCCAGTCCTGCAGGTGCGCCTGCGGGCCGCGCGTGGCCAGCGCCAGCGCCTCGATCGGCGCTTTCGGGACGCGGTCCTCGGTCAGGAGGCCGTTCTTTTCGAGGAAGGTGTCCGTCAACTGCGTGTAGCAGAAGCCGGACAGCGGCCGGCACCGGTGCACAGCCGACATCAGCTGCTGGTAGCGGGTCAGCAGCTCCTTGCTGTCCTTCGCGACCGAATAGCCCCAGCCGGACTCCTCGCCGGGTTTCGACATGGCAATGCCGCCGAACTCGGACAGGAACAGCGGCCGGCCCTGTCCCGTGAAACCATCGATGACGAGGCGGCGCCGGTCCGGCTGCACATGCTCCAGCGTGTAGGCGACGGCCTCGCGGCTGCCGTAGCGTTCCAGTAGCACGGCGGGGTCCTGCTCGTAGTCGTGCACGCACACGAGGTCGCCGCACGGCATTTCCCAGCCGTCGTTGCCGACGACGGGCCGCGTGCCGTCCAGCGCGCGCGTCATGTGGTACAGGGCTCGCACGAAATCGACCTGGCGCCGGTCGTTCATCAGTTCCGGCACGCCCCAGGATTCGTTGGTCGGCACCCAGGCGACGATGCACGGGTGCGAGATGTCGCGCTCGACCAGTTCCTTCCACTCTTCCATCACGCCATGGATCGTCGCGCTGGAAAAGCCGTACGCGGACGGCATCTCGCCCCACACGCACAGGCCCAGCACGTCGCACCAGTACAGCCAGCGCGGGTCTTCGGACTTCTGGTGCTTGCGCACGCCGTTGAAGCCGAGGCGCTTGATGAGCAGGACGTCGTGGCGCAGCTGGTCGCTCGACGCGACCATCAGGCTGTCCGGCCAGTAGCCCTGGTCGAGCACCATGCGCAGGAAGTACGGGCGGCTGTTCAGCACGAAGCGGTCGCCTTCCACGCTGACCGTGCGCAGCGCCGTGTAGCTCTGCACGCTGTCGATCAGGTTGCCGTCGGCCGAGCGGATCTCGACCTCGGCGTCGATGAGCTGCGGGCTCTCCGGGCTCCACATCCACAGGCCGCGCGCGTCGTCGATACCCGGATCGGGCAGCTGGAAGATGCGGGACAGACGCGGTCCGGTCAGCAGGCAGCGGTCGTTGACGAGCAGCCGCCCGCCCATCTTCAAGGTGACGTTGGCCATGCCGCCTTCCGGCACGTGGGCGATATCGGCATCGAGGCGGATCTGCCACCGGGCGACATCGGCCGTCCAGCGCAGCTGCGCCACGTGGGCGCGCGGGACCTTCTCGATCCACACGGTGCGCCAGATGCCGCTCGTGCGCGGGTACCAGATCTTGTGCGGCTCCGGCTCCCAGTCCATCTTCCCGCGCGGCTTGTGCATGTCCTGCGGGTCGTCCTCGGCCTGCACGGCGATCTCGAGGATCGAACCGTCCAGGTGGCGCGTGACGTCGAGGGAGAACGGGCTGTGGCCGCCCCGGTGCTCGACGGCGAAACGGCCGTTGATCCACACGCGGGCGCGGTAGTTGACGGCGCCGAAGTGCAGCATCAGCCGCTCGTCAGGCCCAGGCAGCAGTGCGGGGTCGAGGGAGATCTGGCGCTTGTACCAGACGCGCCGGCGGTAGCCGCGGTCGTGCACGCCGCTGGCGCGGGCCTCGGGCGGATACGGGACGACGATCGTGCGGTCGAACGGCACCTCGGCCGGATCGACGTAGAGGGTCGAGTCGTCGAACATGGCCTGCCAGGGGCCGTCGAGGCTGCGCCAGGCGGCGCGCCGCAATTGTGGGCGGGGGTATTCCACGTTTGCGCTCCTTCGTTCTTCGGTACGACCTACTCTATGAGCCGCTTCCGCCGCTGGCAAGTCCTTTCACTGCCGGTTACAAAGCGATACCGACGCCGTGGCTTCAGCGAGACAGGCGCGACACGGTCACGCGTTCGAACACCGCGCGGTAACCGGCGCCGCCCATCGCCACCAGCCCCAGCTTCGCCTGCGGTCCGAGGCGGTGCGTCCACGTGCCGCCGCCGACCCAGGTCTTGCCGTCCCGGCTCGAATACCCCGTATAACGCTCTTCACCCCCGACCCGGTGGACATCGAGCCGCAGCCACGTGGTCGTCCCCGGCGTCCCGGCGACCGTGTTGCCGTAGCGCGGATAATCCGCCGGGACGGGCGCGAGCTCCTTCGCGAACTCGACCTGGTGCAGGCCACCGTGCGCCATCTCGACGAGCTTCACGTAGTTGTCGTCGTCGCGCATGACCACGAGGCCGGCCTGCACGGCCGTCTTGCAGCAGTCGTCGGGGACCTCCAGTTTCAGCACCGCGTCGATCCGGTAGTCGCCGTCCGGCAGGGCCGTCTGCAGCACGCCGGCCGTGTTCGTGTCCACGTGCAGGTCGGTTGCGGCGGTCGCCAGCGTCAAGCCCCGCGGTCCGCTCGACCACGTGTCGCCGGCGGGCGGGCGCAGCCATGTCCAGCGCTCGTCCAGCCTGGCGCCGTCGAAGGCGTCCGTCCACAGCGGGCGCGCGGTCTCCGCGGGCGGGGGCGCGGACGTCAGTGCGCGCGGACGCGTGCCGGCCACCGTTGCCGGTGCGGGCCGGGGTTCGTCGCTCGGCGCGCCGCGCGCGACGGGCCAGCCGTCGACCCAGTCGATACGGTCGAGCAGCGCGAGGCGGCGCGTCAGCTTGTCGCGTGCGCTGAAGAACGGTTCGTTCACGTCGATGCCGTGGTAGATCGTCCACCACTGCCCGGCCGCATCAGGAAAGACCGTGTTGTGGCCCACGCCGACCCAGCGGTTGCCGTTCTGGAACAGGACCGGCGTGCCGCCGGCGCGGGGCGCCGCCAGGTCCTGGCCCAGCCGGTCGAGGAACGGCCCGTCCGGCGTGCGCGCCCGGCCCGCGTAGACGGCATAGCCGGTCAGCGGCCCGTTGCAGCAGTCCGTCGTCGAGCCGAACAGATACCACCAGCCGCCGTGCTTGACGACTTCCGCGCCTTCGTAGCGCCAGGCCGCGCCCACCTTGCGCGGCGTACCCTCGGCCTGCAGGCCATCGGCCCGGAGGGGCTGCACGTACACGCCACCGCCGTAGCTGCCGTAATAAATCCACTTGCGGCCGCCATCCGCGACGACCTTCGGGTCGAACGTCCACTGGAAGTCGCAGCCGGGCCCCGCGCGCCGCGGGGGCACCACGGGCCTGGCCGCCGGCACCCACGGGCCGGCCGGGCTCTCCCCCATGGCCACGCCGATGGCACTGTCCTTGTCGCAGCCCGCTTCCGGACTGTGTGCATCAGCCACGTCCGTCACCGTGAAATACAGGTAGTAGTGGCCGTTCAGAAATTCGGGTTCCGGCGCCCACAGGCCGGACGTCGGCGCCGCCAGCCCGGCCGGCCGGTCGGCGAACGCGTCGCCCACGTAGGTCCACGCGACCAGGTCCGTCGAGCGGTAGATGGCGATCATGTGGAAGTGCCAGTCGCCCTTTTCGCCCTCCTGCGGGCGCTCCTTCTTGCTGACGGGGTCGCTCGTGCAATACAGATACCACGTGGGCGTCTTCGCGCGCGGGTCGCGCAGCACGGCCGGGTCGGCGCAGTTCTGGGAAAGCTCCCCATTCGCCAGGTGGACGGGAAGCGGGTTGCGATAGGTGGCGGCGGGCGCCGCCCATGCAGGGCCGGCAAGTACGCATGCCAGTACACCGAGATACCGTAGCAATCCCATCGTCCCCTCCTGAATTTGCCGCAGAGCTTACCCCAAGCGGTCCGGGCGGGATGCACGGTTGGCCATCAATGACCGGCCGTCTTCGAGAACAGATTCATCACGAGGACGCCGGCCACGATCAGGGCGATGCCGGCCAATGCGGCGGCATCGAGTTTCTGTTCGTACAAGATCCAGCCGGCTGCCGTGATCAGTACGATGCCCACGCCGGACCAGACGGCATACGCCACGCCCAGCGGGATCGTCCGGAGGGTCAGGGACAGGAAATAGAAGGCGAGGCCGTAGCCCGCGACGACGAGCGCGGCAGGGCCGAACCGGGTGAAACCGGCGCTGGCCTTCAGCGCGGTGGTGGCGACGGTTTCCGATAAGATGGCGATCGCCAGGTAAATCCAGTTGTTCATGGCTGCTCCTTTGGCAAGATTATGAACAACACCGTCGTATCGTGCCAACCTTGACGGCCCGTGCCGGGCGCCGCAACGCCCGCTCTGGTATCATGGCGATTGTTTCCGCTTCGAGATCCGCACGTTGACGCACCATACGAGGATATCCACCGGCCTGCTGTTCGCGGCACTGCTGGGCGCTGGCACGGCCGGCGCGAAGGACGCGACCCTGCGTCCCTGGCCCGCGGGCCAGCCGACACCGGCCCTACAGGTGACGGGCCTGGACGGGCAGCCATGGGATCTGGCGGCCCTGCGCGGGAAAGTCGTCGTCGTGAATTTCTGGGCCAGCTGGTGCGGCCCGTGCGTCGACGAACTGCCCGTACTGAAGGGGTTCGCCGGGCGGGAAGGCGTCGCGGTCGTCGGCGTAAACTACAAGGAACCGGTCGACTCGATCGAACGTTTCACGAAGGACCACCCGCTCGGCTACCCCGTCCTGCGCGACCGCACGGGCGACGCCTTCAGGCGCTGGACGCCGGGCGTAATGCCGACGACCATCCTCGTGGACCGCACGGGTCGCGCACGCTGGCGCACGGTCGGCGAGATTCCGCCGGACGACACCAGGTTGCGCGCCGCCATCGACGCCCTGCTCGCCGGGACGAAACACTGAACACATAACCAGAAATAGGGAAAAGCCATGCAAGACACCAAACCGTCCACCGCCCGCCGTACGCTCCTCAAAGCGGCCGGCGGCCTCGCGCTCGCCGCCACCCTGCCCCGCGCCGTGCTGGCGGCGGATGCGCAGGAGCGTCACTTCGACCCGCGTCCGGGCGACTGGAAGAGCTACGAGGTGGTGACGAAGGTGGCCCTGCAACGCGCCAACGGTCCGTCGACCGTGTGGATTCCGCTGCCGTCCATCGACACGGAATGGCAGCGCAGCCTGTCCAACAACTGGTCCGGCAACGCGACCAAGGCCCACGTCGAGAGCGACCCGCACTACGGCGCGCGCTTCCTCGTCGCCGAATTCGATGGGAGTGCTCCTCCCCAGCTGGAAGTCGTGTCGCGCGTGCAGACCCGCGACCGCGCCGAGAACTGGAAGACCCGTACGCCGGGCGGCGAGTCGGCGGAAGACCTGCGCCTGTGGCTGCAGCCGACCGACCTGATGCCGCTGGACGGCATCGTGAAAAAGACGTCGCTGACGATCACCAAGGGCGCGCGTACGGATGAAGAAAAAGTCCAGCGAATCTACGACTGGATCGTGCTGAACACGTTCCGCGAGCCGAAAGTGAAAGGCTGCGGCACGGGCGACATCAAGACGATGCTGGAAACCGGTAATTTCGGTGGCAAGTGCGCCGACCTGAACGGCCTGTTCGTGGGCCTGTGCCGCGCTTCCGGCGTGCCGGCGCGCGACGTCTACGGCATCCGCATCGCGCCCAGCAGCTTCGGCTACAAGGAACTGGGCGGCAAGCCGGCGTCGCTGCAGGGCGCCCAGCACTGCCGCGCGGAGGTCTACCTGAAGCAGCACGGCTGGGTCGCGATGGACCCGGCGGACGTGGCCAAGGTCATGCGCCAGGAAACGGCGGACTGGATCAAGGATGCCGATCATCCGATCGTCGCGCCGGTGAAAAAAGCACTGTTCGGCGGCTGGGAAGGCAACTGGATGGGTTATAACTTCGCCCACGACGTGCGCCTGCCCGGATCAAGCGCTGGCAAGGTCGGCTTCCTGATGTACCCGCAGGCGCAGAGCGGCGGCGAAACGTATGACTCGCTCGCGCCTGACACGTTCAAGTACACCATCACGTCGCGCCCGATCTGATCGCCATGCCCACGCTCGCCCGCCAACCTGCCGACGGTACCGAACGCAAGGCCGGCCGCCTGATTGCGGTCGGCATGCTCGCGGCGCTGCTCGCCTCGACGTGCTGCGTGCTGCCGCTCGCGCTCGTGCTGGTCGGCGTGACGGGCGCGTGGATGGCCAACCTGCAGGCGCTGAAACCCGTGACGCCGTATGCCATCGCCCTCACCGTGGGCGCGCTGGCATGGGCCGGCTGGCTCGTGTTCCGCCCGGCGCGCGCGTGCGACCTGGAAAGCGGCGACTGCGCCACCACGCGGCCGCTGATGCGCCGCGTGTTCATCGCCTGCGCGCTGTTCGTCGCGCTGTTGCTGGGCTTTCCGCTGATCGCCCCGCTGTTCTATTGAGGAGAGCTGTCATGACCTTCACCCGCACCCTCGCCGTCGCTGCCCTGTTCATCGCGGCGCCCGCCTTCGCCAAGCAGCAGACCGTGTCGCTGAACGTGCCGACGATGGACTGCGCCACCTGCCCCATCACCATCAAGACGGCCCTGTCGAAAGTGCCGGGCGTGTCGAAGGTGAAGGTCAGCTACGAGAAGCGCGAAGCCGTCATCGTCTACGACGACGCCCAGGCCACCGTCGCCGACCTGAAAAAGGCGACGGAAGACGTGGGCTACCCGGCAATGCTCAAGACGGCGAAGTGACCTTGCGGGGTTCGGTGAGGAATACCAGGAACACCGCCCCGATCAATCCCATCCCCACGGCGCACGCGGCCTGCCAGCCGCCGTGCGCAAAACTCCACGCGCCCAGCGCCGATCCGGTCGCACCACCCAGGAAGAACGTCGCCATGTACAGGCCGTTGACGCGGCCGCGCACTTCCGCGCCCAGCGCATAGATCGCGCGCTGGCCCAACACGAGGTTGCCGGACACGGCGAAATCCAGCGCGATGGCTGCCGCCACGAGGATGCCGACGCCGAATCTGCCGCCATCCGCCAGGCCCAGTGTCGGCAAAAACGACACAAGGCCCAGCAACATGCAGAACGCAGTCGCGGGGCGCGTCCAGCCCCGGTCCGCCACCCGGCCCGAGATCGGCGCGGCGATGGTGCCCGCGACGCCGGCCAATGCAAACCACGCGATGTCGCGCTGGTTCATGCCGTAGGCCGGGCTTGCGAGCAGCAGCGGCACGACGGTCCAGAATACGCTGAACGCGCCGAACATGCCGGCCTGGTAGATCGCACGGCGGCGCAGCACGGGCAGGTCGCGCACGAGACCCGCCATCGAGGCGAGCAGCTGGCCGTAGCCGAGCGTGGAATGGGGCTGGCGCGTGGGCAGCAGCACGCGCAGGACGATGCCGAGCACCACCATCAGCACGGCCGACAGCGCGTACACGGCCTGCCACGACCACGCGTGCGTGATGAAACTGGCGACGGGCCGGGCCAGCATGATCCCGAACATCAAACCGCTGACGATATTGCCGACGACGCGGCCGCGCACGTGTTCGGCCGCCATGTGCGACGCGTACGGCACGAGCACCTGCACGGCCACGGCGCCGAAGCCGATCACGAGCGAGCATGCGAGGAACGCGGGCACCGGATAACCGAGCGCCGGCGCGACAGGCGCCGCGACGAGCGCGACGACCAGCAGGGCGACGAGGGCCAGCACGAGTTTGCGGTTTTCGAGCAGGTCGGCTAGCGGCACGACGAGCAGCAGGCCCGCGACATAGCCGAGCTGCGTCAGCGTGACGAGCAGGCCCGCGGCGCCGGCCGGCAGGCCGATGTCCGCGCGGATCGGACCGACGAGGGGCTGGACGTAATACAGGTTCGCGACGATCAGGCCGCACGCGGCGGCGATCAGCAGCATCAGCCACGTGGGCATGTCGGGGTGGTTCACAGCGTCATGCCGTGGACGGTCGAGCACCTCGGTAGGCAAAGGCGATGGGGACAATATGCGCTCCGGCCAAAGCGTCAAGTGTAACGCCTGGCCGCGATCCTTGCCGGCGGCATGTCAGGCCGGCGCGCGCTCCCATACGACGTCGAGCGCACCGTCCACGTGACCGACGCCGATGCGCGGATAGCGTTTCAGGCGCGCGCCCGCAAAGGCATCGGCGAGCGCTTCGCGCAACAGGCGCCGCACGAGCAGGACGCCATCGTCGGCATCGGCTACACCCTGCGGCAGCGCGAGGCTGGGACGGGACGGCAGCCAGACTTCGTCCAGCGCCCAGTCGGCGGCGGCCGGGTCGCAGTCCGCCGCGCCGATCAATTCCACCGCGTGGTACGCCGATGCGAGCGGATACACGTTGAAGCACAGCGCACGCACGCCGGCGCGCCGGCTGCCGGCCGGTTCGCCGAGCGCGCCCAGGAGCCAGCGGCGGAATGCGTCCCCGAAGCGCACGTCCGGCACCGCGGCGGGCGGCATGCCGGCATTGGCGCCGAGGTCAGGGTTGATCCAGCCAGTCATATTCCCAGCTCCAAGGCATGTCGTCCGGGCCGAGCGCCTGCCGGCCCAGCTCCGGGAACAGGCGCTCCGCCCGCACGTCGTTCGACAGCATCACCACGCAGCGCTGGCCCGTCTCCAGGCACAGCACGAAGGCGGCCGTCGAGTCGTCGTGGCCGCCGTCGAACCAGCCGGGGCCCGAGCGGTCCTCGAACGTGACGACGCCCAGGCCCGCCGCCAGCTTCTGCGGCCACGCCGTCTCGGCCCCGCCGAACGCGGGGTACTGCCGGCGCGATGCGATGGGCAGCCAGCCGGTCGAGAACGCGGCGCGCGTGTCGGGCCGCAACCCGTCGCCGCGCATGATGCCGGCCCACAGCTTCGCCTGGTCGGCGATCGTCGTCTCCATCGAACCGGCCGCGCGCACGCGGTAGCGCCGCTCGTGCGGTTGCAGTGTGCCGTCGAAGGCATAGCCGTCCGCCGCGTTTTCGGAAAACTCCGGGCGCCAGTGCATGCTCGTGCGGCGCATGCCGAAGCGGTCGAACACGCGGCGCCGCATCTCCTGCGCCACGTCCAGGCCCAGCCCCTGTTCGACGATCAGCTGCAGAATCGCATAGCCCTCGCTGGAGTACGCATAGCGCGCGCCCGGGTCGTCGTGAATGCGCAGCCGGCCGCCCGGCTCCATGTAGCGATGGTCGGCGAGGCCGCCGCCATGCGCGAGCAGCATCCGCGGCGTGATGGTCTGCCAGCGCGCGTCGCCCGCGAGGTCGGAAAAGTCATAGGGACGCAAGCCATACGTGGGCAACGGATGCGGCAACAGCTTCGTGACGGGCGCATCGAGGTCCAGGCGGCCCTCGTCGGCCAGCTGCAGCAGCATGTAGGCGAAGGCCGCCTTGGTGA
>Ga0187845_1000412_pt1 | contig 25163 bp, 20 predicted proteins | sample SpaLakP09_SKY_68_FD_134515 | JGI IMG/M metagenome (GOLD analysis project Ga0187845, IMG submission 134515) | Oligotrophic lake water microbial communities from Sparkling Lake, Wisconsin, USA - SP09_SKY_68 | ecosystem: Environmental > Aquatic > Freshwater > Lake | place: USA: Sparkling Lake... | reverse complement strand
TCTTGGTAGCCTGGGCCAGGGCCGACTCCACGGCGCCCAAGACCACATCCCGCTCCACGTTCTTCTCGCGCGAAATGGCCTCAACCAACATCAACAATTCGCGATTCATGCGACGACTCTCCTGTTTCAATCACCCGAAGATGGAAGGCTGCGCGCAGCGACCACCCACCCCAATCCATTCAGCAACTCAGGCAGCTGCCGACCCGGCCTTGCCCGCACGCCCCTTGAAGTCCACGATGGGCGCCAGTCGCGCATCCCGCAGCTCGTCCAGGGTAAAGCCCAGCGCCTGCAAAGGGGCGGGCACACGTTTTTTGCTCACTTTTTGACCTGGCTTGACCGGCGGCTCGTCGCTCCAGACGATTTGCCAGCCACCCGCTTCGGCGCGCTCCAGCGTGCCGCGAAATTTCTTGCGGGTGGCATTGACCTGCCCCCCGCCTGCAGCGCCAATGGGCGCCTTCAAGGTGATGTCGATGACCGCGCCTTCAAAACGCACGAAATCCTGCTCGTGGCGCAAGGGGCGGTCGATGCCGGGGGACGACACTTCGAGGCGCTTGTATTCGACGCCGTCCACTTCCAGCGCAAACTGCAGCTGGCGGGTGACCTTCTCGCAATCCTCGACGGTGACGAACTGCTCGATCACGGGGGCGGACGCATCGGCGGCCGGCTGCACCCAGGGCAAGTCGATGGTGACGCGCAGCAAACCACCGGCGGAGCGTTCAATCTCCACCAGGTCATAGTCCAGGCCCGTCACAATTTGTTCAACGACTTGCTGTAGTGCCACGTGTTCTGTTCAATCCCGGAAAAACAAAAAACCCGATAACCCCCGGAGACTTCTCCGGCAGCTTCGAGCTCGAAAAGCAATCGACCAAAAAAAACGGGCGGTTGGTACCCGCCCGTTTGGTCGTGAGGCTCTTATTGTAACGCGTAAAGCATTGATTTGCAAAGACAGCGCGTGCGGCGACACCCATAGGCTGTTGTTAACACGCCAGCACGGCTGGCCTGGCCGCTTGAATGGCCCCACAAGCGCGCCCCGCCCGCCCAGCAATATTTTCTTGCTACAACGACGATAGCGGCTGCAGCAATTCGGCCAGGTCGCTTTCGGTGAACAGCGGCTCCTTGCGGGCCGCCGCCTCGCTGTAAAGGCTGCCTGCGAGCTGCGCCTTGCGCTCCTGCAAGGCCAGGATGCGCTCTTCGATCGTGCCCTGCGCCACCAGCTTGACCACCCACACGCTCTGCGTCTGGCCGATGCGGTGGGCGCGGTCGGTGGCCTGGTTTTCCACGGCCGGGTTCCACCAGGGGTCGAAATGGATCACGGTGTCGGCCTGCGGCAGGTTCAACCCCACCCCACCCGCCTTCAGGCTGATGAGAAACAACGGCACCTGCCCGCTGGTGAACTGTTCGATGATCGCGTCGCGCTTGACGCTCTGCCCCGTGAGCTTGACCCAGGGCAAGCCGCGTTTTTTCAGCTCGGCCTCGATCAGCGTGAGCATGCTGGTGAACTGCGAGAACAGCAGAATGCGCCGCCCTTCGGCCAGCATTTCGGGCAGCAGCGCCATCAACTGCTCCAGCTTGGCCGAGGTTTTGACCTTTTTGGCGGCATCCAGCGGCACCAGCGCCGGGTGGCAGCACGCCTGGCGCAGCTTGAGCAGCGCATCGAGGATGGTGATCTGCGACTTGGCCAGGCCCTTGGTCTGCAGCGCCTCGCGCACGGTCTTTTCCATGCCCAGGCGGATGGTTTCGTACAGGTCGGCCTGGGGGCCGCTCAGCTCCACCGGCATCACCGACTCGACCTTGGGCGGCAGTTCGGCGGCCACCAGATTCTTCGTCCGCCGCAGCATGAAGGGTGTGACGCGGGCGCGCAGCTGTGCCAGGCGGGCCGTGTCGCCCTGTTTTTCGATGGGGTAGCGGAACAGCTCCTTGAAGCGCTGCTGGCTGCCCAGGAACCCCGGCATCAGGAAGTGGAACAGGCTCCAGATTTCGCCCAGGTGGTTTTCCATGGGCGTGCCCGACAGGCACAGCCGGTGGCGCGCCTGCAACTCGCCCACCACCTGCGCGGCATGGGTGCTGGCGTTCTTGATGTTCTGGGCTTCGTCCAGCACCACCAGGTGCCAGGGCTGCGCCAGCCAGCGCTCGCGGTCGCGCTGCAGCAGCGAATAGGGGGCGATGACAATGTCGTGCTCGGCCACCGCATCGGCCACGGCGTGGCGGCCCGCGCCGTGCAGCACCAGGCAGCGCAGGCCGGGGCAAAAGCGCGCGGCCTCGCGCTGCCAGTTGCCCATCAGGCTCACGGGCGCAATGATGAGGGCGGGGTCGCTCAAACGGCCCGCGTCTTTTTCGACCTGGATGTGGGCCAGCGTCTGCAGCGTCTTGCCCAGGCCCATGTCGTCGGCCAGCACCCCGGCCAGCCCATGGGTGCGCAAAAACTGCAGCCAGTTCAGCCCTTGCTGCTGGTACGGCCGCAACGTGGCCTGCACCCCCGCCGGCACGGGCACGGCGGGCAATGCGCTCGCGCCCTGCAACTGCGCCACCAGGCCGCGCAGCGCATCTGCGCCCTGCCACACCGCGCCCTCGCCCAAGGCGGCGCTGGTGCGCAGCGCGTCCAAACGCGAGAGCTTCAGGCTGTCGCCGCTGAAGTCGTGCGCGCGGTCGCCCACCAGGTCCAGCAGGGCGGCCATCCAGGGGCGCAGCGCGTCGGTCGGCACCCGCACAAAACCCGAATCCCCCACACCGCGCAAATAGGCAAACGGCGGCAGCAGTGGCTGGCCCGTGGCGGGGTCGGGCGGCTGCTGGGCGGCGGCCGCGATCAGCATGGGCAACAGCGGCAGGATGTTGTGGCGCACGCCGTTGATTTCCATGCCCAGCGAGAGCGCAAACCAGGGCGACGCGGCCTCGTCCTCGCCTTCGCCAGTGGGCAACAGCGCCACGTCCAGATTGTCGGCATGGGTGATCCAGCCGTTCAATGCGGCATCCAGCGTCAGCACAAAACCGGCTTCGCGCAGCACCGAAAAGCCGTTGTCAAACCAGTGCAACCAGTCTTCCTGTGATTCCTCGCCGGGAATGCCGAACAGGCCATCGTCCGTCCCCAGCAGGCCCAGGTCCATCAGGCGTTCGATGGCGTCCAGCTCGGCCGCCGCGTCGCGCTGCAGGAGCACCTGGCCGCCGTCGGCGCCCGGCACCAGCACGCCCAGCTCCTGCCCGGCCCACCAGCCCACATGGCCCTGGTAGTCAAAACGCAGCTGGGCGGTGATGAGCCCCAGGTAAGGAACATCGGCCTCAGCCACGGGTGCCACGTGCAGGCGCGCCACGGGCTTCACGCCCTGCACGCGTGTGAGGGGGCTGAGCACCGGCGGCAGCGGCAGCATGCCGCCCAGGCGGCTGGCCACATCGGCGTGGTGCTTTTGCAGCGCAGCGGTGCCCAGCGGGGGCGCCTGCAGCAGCAGCTGCAGTTGTGCGGCGCTCAGCCCCTCGGCCAGCACGGGGCCACACAGGCCCTGGTCGGTGTCCAGGTACAGCGGCGGGTCGTTGGCGCAGAGCGCGGCGCTGGGGCTGGGCAGGCGGGCCTGCAGGCGCCAGGCGCTGTCGCCGTCGGCCTGGGGGGCCGGGGTCTCGTTCCAGGCCCAGGCGATGGGCAGCGCATCGCCCCAGCGCAGAGGCGCGCCCACCGTGGCACCGCCCGCGTCAGCAAACAGACGGCCTGTTGCGGCGGCCTGCTGCAGCGCCAGCAGGCCCACCGTGCCTTCCAGCACGCCCGACGGCGCGCCGCTGTAGGCCGAGTAGTAACCCAGGCTGCGCGGCATGGCACGCAGCAGCTGCAGCAGCTGGCGGTCGGCATCGGTGGCGCGGTCGTACACCGCCTGGCCGGGGCCGGGCTGGGTGCGGATGGTCTTGGGCTTGGCCCAGCCGCCGGTGAGCTTGGGGTAGGACACCACGGCCTCGATCTGCAGCTGTGGCGCGCCAGAGCGCAGCCGCCCCACGGTGGAGAGCAGGTAGAGATAACACTCGGGCCGGTCAGCCCGCGCGCCGGGCACGGTTGGCGCCGCGTTGTCGGCGGCCAGGTCCCAGTCGTGCAGCCAGCGCACCAGGCGCGCCTCGGCCTCGGCGCGGGCCTGGGCGGCCACGCGGTCTTGCATGGCCTGCAGCGCCTGCACAGCCTGGGCCGACAGGGGCGCGGGCGCGGGCGCGGGTGCGGGTGCGGATGAGGTTGCGGACGCCGGGCCCGAGCGCAGGTGCGCCGCCTTCAGCGTCAGCGCCACGGCGTGTTTGCAGTCTTCCCCGACCGGACAGCTGCATTCGCCCGACCAGGCGCTGACCTGGCCATTGGGCGCCAGCTGCAGGCCTACCGACAGCCCATACGGATCGAGCTGGGTGCCTTGCACCTCGCCATGGATGGTGAAGGCGCTGTCGCCGCGCTCCTCGATGTCGATATGTACCACCGCAGCCTGGCGAAAAAGGTCCATGCCCCGCGACCAGGCGCCTTTGTCGCACCAGGCCTGCAGCGAGTTGATGGGAAACCAGGGAGCGGAGGAGGAGGAAGACACAAAATTCAAGGAAAAAATGCCTTTTGCGCGCGACCATCAAGCGCAATTAGCTATCAAAAAAGTAGCAAAAGCCCCCCCCGCAGCGCCTCAGCGCCCGCGCGCGGCCCGCACGAGCTCGAACACGCCCTGGGCCTCCTGCCCTGCCCCGGCACCGCTGCCGGGGGTGGCCGCCTGCAGGCTGGTCAGCAGCCGCGCCAGCACCGGCGCCTGGGGCAGCAGCGGGCCCAAAAACAGCGCCCGCTGGCCGTCGGCAATCAGCAGCGTGGGGAAGGTTTCCACGTCCAGGTCGCCCGCCAGATCGGATTCGTCCTCAATGTCCACCCATTCAAACCGCACGTTCGGGTGCGCGCGGGCCAGTTCGTCAAACAGGGGGCGGTAGATGCCGCAGGTGCCACACCAGGCCGCGCACAGGCACACGGCCCACCAGCCGCCGGGCGTGGCGGCCGCCGGGCTTGCGGGGGTGGACGGGGGCAGTGTGGCGGGGCTGGACATCAAACGGGCTCCTGGGGCTGGCGCAGCAGTCCGTCAACACCAGCGGACCCGCTACAAGCCGCGCCGTTCCCGGGCGCGGTAAACCTCGATGGTACCCACCCCGGGCGCCCGGTTGCCCCAGCTGTTGCGCACCAAGGTCGTCACGGCCGCAATGTCTTCGTCGGACAACAACTGCTGGAACGGCGGCATGCCATGCGGGCGCGGGTTGCCCGCCGTGGCGGGCAGGTAGCCGCCCTGCAGCACCACACGCACCAGGTTGGTCGGGTCGGCCAGCGTGACGGCGCGGTTGCCCGCCAGCGCGGGGAAGGCACCCGGCTCACCCTGCCCCTGGTCGCCGTGGCACTGGGCGCAGTGCTGTTCATACACCTTGGCGCCGCGCGCCAGGGCACTGGCCGGGGGGGCGGCCCCGGCCCCGGCAGCAAGCGCTTTGTGCTCCTGCTGCGGCAGCGCCTGCAGGTAGACCGCCATGGCGCGCGCATCGGCATCGCTCAAATACTGCGTGCCGCGGAACACCACCTCGGCCATGGGCCCCAGCACCGAGCCCTGCGGGGCCACGCCGGTTTTCAGCAAAGCCACCACGTCGTCGGTTTTCCATTCTTTGACACCCGCCTCATGCGCCGCATTGAGCGCAGGCGCATACCAGTTCTGCACCGGGATCAGCCCGCCCGTGAACGCCTTGGCGTCGCTGGTGGCGCCCAGCGCGTTGCGCGGCGTGTGGCAGGCGGTGCAGTGGCCCAGGCCGTTGACCAGGTAGGCGCCCCGGTTGTATTCAGCCGTTTGTATGGGCTCGGGTGGCTGTGCGCCTGGAGTGAAAAACAGCGCCCGCCAAACACCCCGCGCCGCCTGCGTGTTGTACGGAAAACGCAGCGCATGCGCCCGGTTGGGATCGGCCACAGCAGGCTGGCTTTGCAGATACGCAAAGATGGCGTCCGAATCCTCCCGCGTCACCTGCGTGTAGTTGGGGTACGGGAACGCCGGGTACAGCAGCCGCCCGTCCTTGCTGCGGCCATGGTGCATGGCGCGCCAGAACTCGGCCGATGTCCAGCTGCCGATGCCGTGGGCCTTGTCGGGCGTGAGGTTGGAGCTGTGCACCACGCCGAACGGCGTCTCGATGCCGCGCCCGCCCGCAAACGGCGCCCCACCCTGCGTGGTGTGGCAGGCCATGCAATTGCCGACACGGGCCAGGTATTCGCCGCGCTGCACCAGTGCTGGCGTGGATTGCAGGGTTTCGGTGGCGGGCAGTGGTTCTCCGCCCCGCAGGTTCAAGGTGACCACAACGGCGGCGGCCATGCCCACGGCCGCGAGTGCGCAAGAGATCGTCCAGAGGATGCGTTTCATCGTTGCACCTCCTCAGCGTCCAGCCACCGGCACATCGGCCACGCCGCCGCACCGGGCGGGCATGGCCGCAGGCAGGGTGCGCGCAGGTTTGCCCCCCGCCGCCACCGGCTGGGCCGCCAGCCAGGCCGACACAGCGCTCACGTCCTCGGGCGTGAGCTGGCGCGCAATGTCGGCCATGCAGTCCGGCGCATGGGCGCGGCGCTGGCCGGTCTTCCAGGCGCCGAGCTGGCTGTTGAGGTAGTCGCGCGGCAGGCCCAGCAGGCCGGGGATGGAAGGCGCCACACCCGTCATGGCCGCACCGTGGCAGGCCACGCAGGCGGGGATGTTGCGGGCCACATCGCCCTGCTGCACCAGCCTGCGGCCCTGCTCCAGCACAGCGGCGGGCGCTTGGGGTGCAGGCGGGGGCGGGTACGGCAGGTCCAGCGCCGCAAAGTGCTCGGCCATCTCGCGCAGGTAGTCATCGGTCAGGTGCTCGATGAGGTAGGTCATCTGCGGGTAGCTGCGCCGCCCGTCGCGAAAGTTGAGCAGCTGGTTGGCCAGGTAACCGGCCGGTTTGCCCGCGATGCGCGGGAAGTAGCCGTCTGGCGTGGCACGGCCCTCTTTGCCGTGGCACACGGTGCAGGCCAGCACGCGCGGGGCCATGGCAGCCGGTGCCGCAGTGGTGGGCGCGGGCTGCGCTGCCACCCCGGCGGCCAGGCCCCCCGACAGAAAGAACACAACAGCAAGGGGGCGCAGCAAGCGGTGCAGGCGGTGCAAGCGATCAATCATGGGGATGTGGGTGGGGCAACGGAGCACAGGGAGATTCCACAGCAACTCTACGCGTGCACCAAAAAACAGTACAGATTCAGTTTCCAGTTAAAAATACAGATCAGTTTGCCCTGATCAACGCCCGCACCCGGTTTTTACGCCCATGAAACGCTACGAACGCCATGCTGACGCCATCGCCCAGCTCATCCACAGCGGCGCGCTGCGCCCGGGCGACCGCGTGCCCTCGGTGCGCGAGGCCAGCCGCACGCGGGGCATCAGCCCGTCTACCGTGTTCGAGGCGTACTACCTGCTGGAGGCCCAGGGCCTGATCCACGCCCGCCCCCGCTCGGGCTACTACGTCAGCACCCGGCTGCCCGGCACGGCCGAGGCCCGCCCCGCTGAGCCCCTGCCCTCGCAGCCCGCCGCCACCTCCACCGACGTGGCCATCAGCGACCTGGTGTTCGAGGTGCTGGGCCTGGCGCGCGACCGCGACCTGGTGCCGCTGGGCTCCGCCTTCCCGGGGCTGGAGCTGTTTCCGCTCGATCGCCTGGCGCGCTGCCTGGCCAGCGGCATGCGCAAGCTCGATCCGTGGAACATCGTGCAAAGCCTGCCACCGGGCGACGAACGCCTGCGCCAGCAGATTGCGCTGCGCTACGGCGTGCACGGCACGGCGGTGGATGTGGAAGAAATCATCATCACCAACGGCGCGATGGAGGCGCTCAACCTCTGCCTGGAGGCCGTCACCCAGCCCGGCGACGTGGTGGTGGTCGAATCCCCCACTTTCTATGCCGCACTGCAAGCGCTGGAGCGGCTGAACCTGCAGGCGCTGGAAATCGCCACCCACCCGCGCGACGGCATCGACCTGGCCGCACTGGCCGAGGCGCTGGAGCGCCAGCCACCCCACCAGCCCATCAGGGCCTGCTGGCTCATGCCAAGTTTTCAAAACCCGCTGGGCAGCCTGATGCCCGAAGGCAAGAAACGCGAACTCGTCGCCCTGCTCGCCCGCCACGGCGTGCCGCTGATCGAAGACGATGTGTATGGCGAGCTGCACTTTGGCCCCCAGCGCCCGCCCCCATCCAAGGCGTTTGATACCGAGGGGCTGGTGATGCACTGCAGCTCGTTCAGCAAAAGCCTGGCGCCGGGCTACCGCGTGGGCTGGGTGGCGGCGGGCCGCCAGGCCAAGGCGGTGCAGCGGCTCAAGCTGATGACCACGCTGTCGGCCGCCACGCCGTCGCAGCAGGCGCTGTCGGAGTACCTGGCCCAGGGTGGGTATGACCGGCACCTGCGCGCCCTGCGCCGCAGCCTGGAACAACAACAGGCGATTGCGCTGGCGGCGGTGGCCCAGCACTTCCCGCGCGGCACGCGGGTGTCGCGGCCCGAGGGCGGGTACTTTTTGTGGGTGGAGCTGCCGCCCCAGGTCAACGCGCTGGACCTGCACCGCATGGCACTGCAGCAGGGCATCAGCCTGGCGCCGGGGCAGATCTTCTCGGCCGACCAGCGGTTTGCCCACTGCGTGCGCATCAACTACGGCCACCCTGCCCACCACCGGCTGCAGGCCGCGCTGGCCACCGTGGGCCAACTGGCCACGGGCCTGGCGACAGCCATGGAGTGACGCCCCTTGTAGTCACATAACTATCAAAACAATAGCTAAAAAATCATACTGGTCGCGCGCAGAGGCCTATTTTTATCAAGACCCTTCCCCCCAAACCCGGCGCGCAGCCCCTGGCCCTCACCCCGCCACACCACCGGCCGCCCACCGCGACAGCCTTGCACCAGGCTGACACCCCGGGCCTAGCGTTGGAAAGGCCCAACCTCGGGTTCTCCCGCAGCAGGCACAGCGCTTGCAACGGCATACTGGCGCCCGCCCGCACCCCGGGCAGTGCACCACGGCGGACCACCCGCCCCGCCCTCCAACCCCAACGCCCAGCACCATGGCCGCACCCCAGCATGTTCCGTTTGTGACGGTGGAAGACGAAGACGACTGGGTGGTCTCGTTCGCGCTCGGCCCCCGGGGCGCCGACCGCCTCACCCTGGTGCGCACCCCCCACCTCGAATTCATGCTGCGCCCCGAACAGCGCGGCGTCTCGGTCGGCGCCCAGGCAGGCCAACGCCCTGCCCTGCTCGTGGCAGTGCAATGGGGCCACAAATGTGTGGACGTGGTCTCCACCGCCAAACGCTACAGCCTGGACATCAGCAAGGTGGACAACACCACCCGCAACGCCGCACTGCGCCTGCTGGGCAAGATGAATTTTGACCAGCGGTTTCAGCTGGCAGACGGCTACCCCTGATCTCGGCCGACCCGGCGCTGGTTCACCCCACCGCCGTCCACTTCTGCGCGCTGGCCGCAGACGCCACCACCCGCTCGATAAAACGCACGCCGCGCGCGCCGTCTTCCACGCGCGGGTAGTCGGCATGCAATGGGTCGGCAGCAGCGCCCGCCTGCCGCGCGCGGATGTCGGCGGCCACGCCCAGGTAGACGTTGGCAAAGGCTTCGATGAAGGCCTCGGGGTGGCCCGCAGGGATGCGCCCGGCGCGCAGTGCTGCGGGGCTGAGCCAGGGCGAGCCGCGCGTGAGGATGCGGCGCGGGCCGTCCACGGGGGAGTGGACGAGCTGGTTGGGTTCTTCCTGCCGCCAGGTGATGGTGCCCAGCGTGCCCGACACCTGCAGGCGCAGGTCGTTCTCCAGCCCGGCCGCCACTTGTGACGCCACGATGAAGCCGCGTGCACCGCTGTCGTAGCGCAGCAGCAGCTGGGCGTCGTCGTCCAGCTGCCGCCCGGCGCCAAAGGCCGTGAGGTCGGCGCACACCCAGGCGGGGTGCTGGCCTGTGACGGTGGCGGCCAGGTTTTCGGCGTGTGATCCGATGTCGCCCAGGGTGCCTGCGCTGCCGCTGCGTGCCGGGTCCAGCCGCCAGTCGGCCTGCTTGTTGGCGCCGCCTTCTTCCACGGCCGTGGCCAGCCAGCCTTGGTTGTATTCGACGGTGATCTTGCGGAGCTGGCCCAGCGCGCCGCTGTGCACCAGGTGGCGCGCTTCGCGCACCATCGGGTAGCCGGTGTAGTTGTAGGTCACGCCGAACACGGTGCCCGCCTTCTTCACGGCCGCCACCAGCTCGTCGGCCTGCGCGCTGGTGTGCACCAGCGGCTTGTCGCACACCACATGGAAGCCCGCCTGCACAAACGCCAGCGCCACCGGGTGGTGCACGTGGTTGGGCGTGACGATGCTCACCAGGTCGATGCGCTCATGCGCCGGGCGGCGCAGTTCGTCGGCCAGCAGGTCCTGCCAGGTGCCGTGGTTGCGGTCGTCACGCAAGCCCAGCGCGGCGCCGGATGCGCGCGCCCGCTCGGGCGAGGATGACAGCGCGCCCGCCACCAGTTCAAACTGGCCGTCGAGCGCCATCGCCTTGCGGTGCACCGCGCCAATAAAGGCGCCGTGGCCGCCGCCCACCATGGCGTAGCGGAGCTTTCTGACTTCATTGGACATACGGAAGGCCTTTGTTTGTTGTTCTTGGTTCGCTGTTGTTGTCACCACCCAGCCGTTCGCCCTGAGCTTGTCGAAGGGCTTTCAAGCCCCCTGCCCCGGCTTCGACAGGCTCAGCCCGAACGGTGAGGAAGTGGGTGGCGGTTGAATGGTCACGATGGCAGGAGTGCGCTCAAACTTTCTGCTTGTCGCGCGCAAAGACGGCGTCGAACGCGCCCGCTGCGGGCTTGAAATCCAGCCGCCTGCAAAACGCCGCGCTCTCCGTGGCGCCGTGCACGCGGTCCATGCGGCTGTCTTCCCACTCCACCGACAGCGGGCCCTGGTAACCGATGTCGTTGAGCGCAACGATGATGGATTCGAAATCGATCATCCCGCGCCCCACGCTGCGAAAGTCCCAATTACGCCGCGCGTCGCCAAAGCTGGTGTGCCCGCCAAACACGCCCACCGTGCCGTCGCCCTTGCCCCGCCACACGTCCTTCATGTGGGCGTTGTAGATGCGATTGCCAAACTGGCGGATGAACTTGATGTAGTCCACGCCCTGGTAGGCCAGGTGGCTCGGGTCGAAGTTGAAGCCGAAGCGTTTATGGCCGCCGACCGCTGCAATCGCGCGCTCGGCCGAGGCGATGTCGAACGCGATCTCGGTGGGGTGCACTTCGAGTGCGAAGTTGATGTCGTGCTCTTCGAACACATCGAGGATGGAGCCGAAGCGGTCTGCAAAGTCCACAAACCCCTTGTCCCAATACGCCTGCGTGGTGGGCGGGAAGGCATAGATCGAATGCCACACCGACGAACCCGTGAAGCCCGTCACCGTCTTCACGCCAAATTTTGCGGCAGCACGCGCCGTGTCGGCCAGCTCGGCCGCTGCGCGCTGGCGCACGCCCTCGGGTTCGCCATCGCCCCACACATGCGGCGGCAGGATGGACTGGTGGCGCTCGTCGATCAAATCGCACACGGCCTGGCCCACCAGGTGGTTGCCGATGGCAAAACACTGCAGGCCGTGCTGGGCCAGCAGTGCGTGTTTGTCTTTCACGTACTGGGGCGACGACAGCGCCTCCTGCACGTTGAAATGGTCGCCCCAGCAGGCCAGCTCCAGGCCGCCATAGCCCATGCTTTTGGCCAGCGGCGCGAGTTGCGACAAAGGCAGGTCGGCCCACTGGCCGGTGAAGAGGGTGACGGGTCTTGGCATGGTGGCTCCAAGGGGCAGGGGTTGCAGGTTCGAAGCGGCTAGCAGCTATATTTTCAATAGCTACTAGCGCTTACTGGATAGGCGGTAGAGGCCAATTTGGCTTGATTTTTCACACATCTCAGATCGCCCCTCGCTCCCTCTCCCCTGGTGGGAGAGGGCCGGGGAGAGGGGGATGGAACGGGCGCGGCGCGGAATGCAGCCCCCCTCTCCCCCACCCTCTCCCGCGAGGGGAGAGGGAGTAACACCCAGCGCCGCTGCGGGTGCGCGGGCTGATGTCCTCATCTGAGCAATGTTCCTGATCAGGCAACTTGACTCACATTGACGCCATCAGAACGGCGAGTCCGGGAAATAGAAATCCTTCGCCGTTTCCTTGGTGATCAGCACCGACGGAATGATGGTGTTGGCGGGCAGCTTCTCGCCCTTGATCCGCGCCTCGGCCGTGAGCTTGATCGAGTCGTAGATGAACTTGGGGCTGTACGACACGTTGGCCTGGATGAGCGGGTTGCTGCCATCCATCAGCGTCTTGATCATGCCCTTGGCGCCCGCGCCGCCAAACACCAGCTTGATGTCCTTGCGCTTGGCCTGCTCGATGGCCTTGAGCACGCCCACAGCCATGTCATCGTCGGCGGCCCACACGGCGTCGATCTGCGGGAAGCGCGTGAGGTAGTCCTGCATCACCTTGAAGGCATCGTCGCGGTTCCAGTTGGCGTATTTGGCGTCCAGCAGCTTGATGCCGGGGTGGTTCTTCAGCACGCTGTTGAACGCGTCCATGCGCTCGTTGTCCAGCGTGGTCGCAATGCCGCGCATGGCTACCACGTTGCCCTTGCCGCCCAGCGCCTTGGCGATGTACTCGGCTGGAATCTTGCCGAATGCGGTGTTGTCACCGGCCACATACGCGTCCTGCGCGCTGGTGTCAGTCAGGCCCCGGTCCACCACCGTCACGTACACGCCCTTGGCCTTGACCTGGGCCACAGGCTTGGTCAGCGCTGCGGATTCGAACGGGAAGATCACCAGCGCGTTGATCTTGTTCACCGTGACCAAGTCTTGCAGCTGGTTGGCCTGCTCGGGCGCGCCGCCTGCGGTCTTCACGATGACCTGCAGGCCGGGGTGGGCCTTCTCCAGGTCTTTCTTGGCCTGGTTGGCCCAGTACACGATGCCGCCGGTAAAGCCGTGCGTGGCCGACGGAATGGCCACACCCACCACCGTCTTGTTGGCCTGCGCCATGGCGGGTGCGGCCAATGCGAAGGCGGCGGCGCCCACGGCCGAGAGGGCCAGGCGGCGGGTGAAGGAAGCTGTCTTGCTGTTCATGCGTTGTCTCCTGTTGCTGTTGCTTTGCTGAAAAATGGCCATGGAAGCTGGCCTGCTGGGGAACACTGAGAAACTCAAAAAACTGGTTGATGAGAAAACCTCGCCCTCGGTCGCCGGGAGGTTCTGTGGCTCCAGTCATGCATGTCGAGCACCCGTAGGTCGGGTTAGCCCGCAAGGGCGTAACCCGACGCCCGCAGAGCACACAGCGTTGGCGTCGGGTTACGCTGCGCTAACCCGACCTACGCGACTGGGGAACACGAAAGTCAAACGACCTACCGAGAACCGAAGATCCATCACCGCTTGCCCCTTTGCATGAAGGCAACGGCGATGATCACGAAGCCCTGCACCGCCGCATTCAGGTACACGCTGATGATGCTGGTGAGGTTGAGGATGTTGCTGATGACCGAGAGCAGGATGGCGCCCACCACCGTGCCGGTGATGCTGCCCGCCCCGCCCTTCAACACCGTGCCGCCCACGATGACGGCGGCAATCGCCTCCAGCTCCCACAGCAGCCCCGTGGTGGGCGATGCAGAGCCCAGGCGCGGCACGTACAGCAGCGTGGCGATGCCCACGCACACGCCCAGCAGCATGTAGGTCAGGATCTTGATCTTGTGCACATCCACCGCCGCGTACTGCGCCACCTGCTCGTTGGAGCCGATGGCCTGCACATAGCGGCCATAGGCCGTGCGGTTCAGGATGACGCCGCCGATGACAGCCACCAGCAGGAAGATCCACACGGGGATGGGCACACCCAGCAGGTTGGCGTAGTACACCGGGCTGTAGATGTCCGACAGATCGTTCTCCAGCGTGATGGCCCCGCCGTTCGAAAAATACGTGAGGTACGCGCGGAAGATGCCCAGCGTGCCCAGCGTCACGATGAAGGGCTCGATGCGGCCCTTGGTGATCAAGAGGCCATGCACCAGCCCGAACACCGCACCCAGCACCACGGCCAGCAGCATGCCCACCACCACGGCCGCCATGGGCGAGCCCAGCACGGGCGCCATCGCGTTCATGAACAAAATCACCGAGCCTGCGATCAGCGCCGCCATCGACCCCACCGACAAATCGATGCCGCCCGAGATGATCACAAAGCACATCCCCACCGCGATGATGCCGATGAAGGCCGTGCGCGTGAGCACGTTCATCACGTTGTCGTAGGTGGCGAAGTTGCTGTTGAGCAGCGTGCCGGCAATGCACAGCAGCACCAGCCCGATGACCGGGCCCAGCCCGTGCAGCTTGCCCCACCAGGCCGTGGCGCCGCCGTGGCGGCCCGCTGCGGTGGATGCGTTTTCAGCGGGTACCTGTGGCATGTGCGATCAACTCCTCTTCGGTCAAATGTGGTTCTTGCAGCGTGGTCTGCAGCCGCCCGGCGCGCATCACCGCCACGCGGTGGCACAGGCCGATCAGCTCCATCAGTTCGGACGAGATCACCACAACAGCAAGGCCCTGCGCCGCCAGGCGCTGCACCAAGTGATAAATCTCGCGCTTGGCGCCCACGTCCACGCCGCGCGTGGGCTCGTCCAGCACCACCACGCTGGGGCCGGGGTGCAGCACCTTGGCAAGCGCCAGCTTTTGCTGGTTGCCGCCCGACAGCGACGAGGCGCGCACCTCCAGCGACCCGGTGCGGATGCCGAACTCCTGCACCGCATCGCGCAGCGCAGCCTGCTCGGCCGCCGGGTCGAGCCAGGGCTTGGCGTAGCGCTCCAGCGCCATCAGCGTCAGGTTGGGCCGCAGGCTGAAATGCACGTGCAGGCCCTTGCCCTTGCGGTCTTCGCTCAGGTACGTGAGGCCGTGGCGCGCCGCATCGCGCGGGCTTTTCAGATTCACCGGCTTGCCCGCCAGCTCCACCGTGCCGGCCGAGCGCGGGCGCAGGCCCAGCAGGCCCTCGAACAGCTCCGTGCGCCCCGCGCCCACCAGCCCGGCAAAGCCCAGAATCTCGCCGCGCCGCACGTCAAAGCTCACGTCCTCGGCCCAGCCGGGCACCGTGAGGCCCCGCACCTTGATGGCGGGCTCTCCACCCGCAGGCGCGGGCAGCTTGGGCGGGAACAAATCGGCCAGCTCGCGGCCCACCATCAGGTTGGCCATCTGCCGCCGCGTCACGCTGGCCGTGGCCTCGCGCGCCACCAGCAGGCCGTCGCGCATCACCACCACCTCGTCGGTGGTGCGCTCCACTTCGTCGAGCTTGTGCGATATGTAGATGATGGTCACGCCCGCGGCCTTGAGCCCGGCCATCAGCGCAAACAGGCGCTCCGTCTCGCCGGGGGTCAGCGTGGCGGTGGGCTCGTCCATGATGAGCAGGCGCGCATTGCGGGCCAGCGCGCGGGCAATCTCCACCAGCTGCTTTTCGGCCACGATGAGCTTCTTCACGCGCGTGTCGGGGTCCAGCGGCAGTCCCACTTTGGCAAGCGCCTCGCGCGTCTTCTCGCGCATCGCCTTGTCGTCGAGGAAGAGGCCCTTCTTGATCTCGTGACCCAGAAAGATGTTCTGCGCAATCGTCAGGTCGTCCGCCAGGTTGAACTCCTGGTGGATCAGCACAATGCCCTGCGCCTCGGCCGCGCGCGATCCGCCACCGGGCGCGCGCACGGCACCGTCCACCACCACCTCGCCGGTGGTCGGGCTCTCGTACCCGGCCAGAATCTTCATCAGCGTGGACTTGCCCGCGCCGTTCTCGCCCAGCAGGCCATAGACGCGGCCCGGCTGCAGCGCGAAGCCCACGCCGTGCAGCACGCGCACGGGGCCAAACTCTTTGGTGACGTTGCGGAACTCGACGGCTACGCTCATCGCGCTGCCCCCACACCAACGCCCGCAGCCGACCCCGACCCGGAGATCGAGCCCGCGCGCGACAGGCTCTCCTGCATCGCCAGCACGCCCGCGCCCACCACACAGGCATCGTCGGCCAGCGGCGCGTATTGAATCTCCAGGTGCCGCGTAGAAAGCGCCAGCGACCGGTGGTACACGCTCTGCCGCACCGACGCAAGGAACAGCGGCCCCATGTCCGTCACCCGCCCCGCAATGAACACATGCGACGGGTTGAAGAAGTTGACGATGGACGCCAGCATCTGCCCCACCAAGCTGCCCGCGCGCTGGATGATGGCGTTGGCCGCCACATCGCCCGTGCGGCTGGCCTGGGCCACGTCTTCAATCGTCAGCGTGCCGGTGCTTTGCAGCCGTTCGGCCAGCATCGCGCTTTCGCCGCGCTGCGCGGCCTCCATCGCCATGCGCGCCATGGCGGGCGCTGCGGCCATCGCCTCCACACAGCCCTGGTTGCCGCAGTGGCAGCGCGGGCCATGCTGGTCCACACAGATGTGGCCCACATCGCCCGCCGAGCCATTGGCGCCCCGGTACACCTGCCCGTGGCACACGATGCCGCAGCCAATGCCTGTGCCCACCTTGATGACCAGGAAGTTGGGCAGATTGCGCTGCAGCCGGTACATCTCGCCCAGCGCCATCAGGTTCACGTCGTTGTCCACAAACACCGGCGCGGTAAATGCCTCGCGCAGGTAGTCGCGGATGGAGAAGCCGTCCCAGTCGGGCATCAGCGGCGGGTTGACGAGCTGCCCGCTCTCAAAATCCACCGGCCCCGGCACGCCCATGCCAATGGCAATCACCTGATTGGGCGCCAGCCCACAGCGCGCCAGCAGCTCCCGCATCAGCCCCCGCACCCGCGCCAGGATCACGCCCGGCCCCTGGCGCACATCAATGGGCTCGCGGTGCCGCGCCAGCACCGTCATGTCGGGCCGCATGATGGCAATTTGCATGCTGGTGGCGCCCAGGTCGGCGCCAATCACCACGCCCAGGGTTTCGCTCAAACGCAGAGTTTCGGCACGCCGGCCGCCAGAGGATTCCTGCAGGCCCACCTCGTCGAGCAGGCCCTCATCCAGCAACGCCGCCACCATGGCGTTGGCCTTGCTTTTGGAATAGGCCAGGCGCTGCGCCAGCGCATTGCGCGACGCGCCTGCGGACCAGAAGATGGTCTGCAAGACGCCCAGGTCTTCGGCGCCGCAGTGACTCCAGCGGGTGGATGGCAAGGCTTGTCTCCTGTCATGGTTTTGTGCAGCACCTCATGGGGGTGGGTGCTTGACAGGGATGCTATGCGGTCTACTTTGGCCGGGCAAGACTGAACTTTGACCAAATTTTGGTCAAATTAAAACTAAACGCAGCGTACTTTATTTGTGCCGTTGTCCAGAAAAAGCGATGCTCTACGCGAAGCTTATGAGCGATTTGGTTCACGCTATCGCCGATCCAATACAGCGGTAATCAAACGTACTAGCAAAAATGGCCAATCACAAACTTGGTAAATTAGCCACTCCCCACCCTTTTCCTCTCGATAAATTTCCGAGTATCTCTTCATCGGCTTGCCATCAAAGACAAGGGGCTCATAAAAATCCGGAAACACGCCCGCCGCAGGCGATCCCATTATTACAGCACTGTGAGTAAATTTATTTCGCAGACGAAATAAAAAATCAACCTTCTTACTTTCATCTTCAACGTATCCAAGTGCCGGGTACGATGTATTTGGGTCACCACCCATTCTCCCTCTCACAATCTCCAGATTGTGAAATAGTTCGGACCGCTCATCCTCAGTAAGTAGATTTAAAATAAAATGATTGAATGCGCTTCTCACCCCATACATTCTTTGATAGGCCTCGAAAAAAATCTGCGCAATCGACTGAGGACTGGCACCATTACCAATAGTACATTCCACAGCCTCGCGCTCCCCCGTCTTTTTCTTAGAAGTCAACCATTCCGACAATGAAACCCATTCGGGATTTTGCCCCAAGAGATCAAAACACGTCAGCAACAGATAATACATTAAAGCATCAAAATACACCCAAGGATGTGTCCACCCGTTAGCGCCCACGTACTTAATCAACCTTGGATTAAAGTATTTTTTGCGCAAATCAAATATCAAATCTACATGCTCCAAACGATTCTTGACCAGATCACCCACATTATCAATCATTAAAAACCTCGCCTCAGACGTCAATCATCCATTATTATATTACACCACCCAAACAAACAACAATTAATAATTTTCTTGCACCACGCTCTGCATTTTCCGCGCACTACGCACAGCCCGCCCCCAAATACAAACGCCATATAAAACATCCGCCGATCGCTGAATCCGGGCTCACGTAAAACAGCCTCATACTCCTCCGGCGCCAGCACAGCCAGTCGCAGCCACCTTGTCCCGCGCCCGGCCGAATGCTCCGGCGGCACGCCTGACGCCACCTGAAATGCGGCATAGCGCGACAGCCACCGATCGCGCTCCCCTGCCCGCCATCGCCTCCGGGGCCTGCACCATCCGTCACGCTCAGATGTGCAAACACCACAAGTGCGCCGTGCTTTAACCGCCGCCAGATCTCCGCCGCCATGGGCACGCGCTCCTCACGCGGCACAAAGTGAAAAGTCAGCATGCAAGTAGCACCATCGAACCGCCAGCCGGAATGCGCCAGTGCCATGTCCTCCAGCTTCCGGCGCCTTTCGGATTTGGAATCGTCGGCTGCAAACGGGCCGCAGCGGTGTCCGAAGCACTGGTGACTGAGAAAAATCAGCATCAAATTGGCCTTCTCCGCGCGTCCAGCAAGCGCTAGCAGCTATTGATTGGATAGCAACACACCCATAGCGACAGCGGCAATGACGGCTACCCAGGCGGCAGCACTACTGCCTAAACTCCCCCGCAACGCCGCGCAGGCAGACTTGCGCACCCACCTGCTGAATCCCAACCGCCCAGCACATCACCATGACCTTTTCTTCGCTGCTCCGCTTCGGCCTTCGTGCCCGCTCTCTTTCACGCTCCAGCCTTGGCATGCGTTGGCTGTCGGCCGCAGCGCTTGGCTGCGCCGCCACCGTGGCCCAGGCGGCGGGCTTTGCCTTTATCGAGGTGCCTGCTGACAAGGACGAGCCCGCGCTGCGCGGCGCGGTGTGGTCGCCGTGCAGCACGCCGCCGGGCCGCATCGACCTGGCGCCGCTGGTGCTGCAAGGCACGCGCGACTGCGCCGTGGCTGGCCAGGGCCTGCCGCTGGTGGTGGTGTCGCACGGCGCGGGCGGCTCGGCCCTGGGGCACCACGACACGGCAGCAGCGCTGGCCGATGCGGGCCATGTGGTGGCCGCCATCAACCACCCGGGCGACAACTTTCAGGACGTGAGCCGCCAGGGCCACCTGTCAGCCTTTGCCACGCGGCCGGTGGACATGCGGCGGCTGACGGACTACATGCTGGGCGCGTGGCCCCAGCGCGCGCAGCTGGACGCGGGCAAGGTGGGCTTCTTTGGCTATTCGCGCGGTGGCTACACGGGGCTGGTGGCCATAGGTGCCAAGCCGGACTGGGCGCTGCGCCCGGACCTGTGCCCGCCACTGTCCATGCGGCCCCTGTGTGGCGAGATTCGGCGCAACGAAATCCCCGCCACGCCTGCGGCAGATGCGCGCATCCGGGCGGCGGTCATCGTGGACCCGTTGAGCGTGTTCGATGCCAAGGGGCTGGGGCAGGTCGGCGTGCCGGTGCAGCTGTGGGCCTCGGCGCTGGGGGGTGATGGCGTGACGCCCCAGAGCGTGGAGATGGTGCGCCAGGGCCTGCCCCGCGCACCCGACTGGCATGTGGCGGCCCACGCGGGGCACTACGCCTTTCTGGCGCCCTGCTCGCCCGCGCTGGCCGAGGCCGCGCCCGAGATTTGCCGCGATGCACCGGGGTTTGACCGGGTGGCATTTCACTTGGGGTTCAATGCGAAGGTGGTGGCGTTCTTCACGCAACATCTGGCGGCGGGCAAGGCGCCCTGAGCGCCCTTGAACAGCGCGGCGGCATGGGCACACCGCTGCACGCACCCAGTTGGCGGGCTGAGGGTTTCGGGGGGTTGCGCAAGGCTTCGACGGGCTCAGCCCGAACGGGTGGAGCAGCACTGCGTGGCGCCAGCGGCCACTACACAGATCACCCACCAGGCCCCGCCACTTTGCCCGGCCGCCGCAGCGTCCACAGCGCAGCCGCCATCAGCCCCACACCCGCCAGTTGCACGGGGCTGAGCGTGCGGCCGTACACGGCCCAGTCCACCAGCACGGCGGTGAGTGGGTACACAAACTGCAGCACTGCAATGCGCCCCAGCCCCAGGCGCGCCATGCCTGCAAACAGCACCACATAGGCCAAGCCGGTGTGCAGCACGCCCAGGCCCAGCAGCCAGCCCCAGGCAGCGCCCAGCGGCGGCCAGCCCAGCGCCCAGGGCGCCCACGCCAGCGCCACCGCGCCCACCAGGCATTGCCACAGGGCCATGCCGTAGGGGCTGATAGCCTTTTGTGTGTTGGCCAGCAGCGTGACGCCTGCGTAACACAGCGAGCCGCCCAGGCACATCAGCACGCCTGCCAGGTAGCCCTGGCTGTTGTTGCTTGCGGCGGCGGCAGCGGCCGTGCCGTCTAGCAGCCCGGTGGTCAGCACCAGGCCCGCCAGCGCGGCCAGGGTGGCTAGCCACTGCAGGGGCGAGATGGCGGCACGCAAAAACAGCGCGCCAAACACGATGACCCAGATGGGCTGGATGTGAAAGATGACCGTGGCCACGGCAATGGAGGTGCGCGGGATGGCCGCAAAAAACAGCGCCCAGTTCAGCACCATGAGCACGCCCGAGGCGCAAGCCACCCAGCGGGCTTTGCCGCTGAGCAGAAGCTCGCGCCCCCGCCCCGTGCCCAGGCACCACGCCAGCAGCGCCAGTGCGCCAAATGCACAGCGGAACCACACGGTGACCAGCGGGTGCTGGCTCGCTTCTTCCACAAACACGCCGATGCTGCCCAGCAGCACGCCACCGGCGATCAGCAGCCACTGGCCGTCGCGCTCACGGACTTGTGCGCTGGCTTGTGCGTTGGCGGGCTGCGGTGTGCTGGCAAGGGATGGTGATGCGGCGGTGTGGGATGGGGAGTGGTTCATGCCGCAGATGCTCCGGGTTTCGGGCTACGCTGTAAAACGGATAAATCGAACAGATACCATTCGATAAACGAATTCAAGGCAAACCGCCCATGAACTACCCGGACTTTCAGATCGACTGGCTGCGCGCCTTTGTGGCGGTGGTGGATGCGGGCTCGCTATCGGGCGCGGCGCCGCTGGTGCACCGCTCGCAGTCGGCCGTGAGCATGCAGATCAAGAAGCTGGAGGTGGCGCTGGGCCGCCCGGTGCTGCTGCGCGGGCCGCGCCACCTGGATGTGACGCCAGCGGGGGCCGAGCTGCTGTCGTATGCGCGCCGTGTGCTCGATTTGCAGGCCGAGGCGCACGCGGCGCTGTTTGGCCCCAAGCTGGCAGGCCGGGTGCGGCTGGGTGTGCCAGACGACTACGCCAGCGCCTACCTCACGCCGGTGCTGCGCAGCTTTGCGCACCGCTACCAGGGGGTGGAGATTGAGCTGACGTGTGAGCAGTCCACATCCCTGATCCCGCGCATCACGCGGGGCGAGCTGGACCTGGCCCTGGTCTCGCAAGACAAGCCGCAGCGGGGGCGCTTTCTGTTTGATGAGCCGCTGGTGTGGGTTGGCTCGCCGCAGTTTGAGGTGTGGCGGCGCGACCCGTTGCCGATAGCAGTGTATGAATCCACCAGCATGGCGCGGCAGGCCACCCTGGCCGCGCGGGGCACGCGGCGGCGCGGCTACCACCTCGTGTACCACAGCCCCAGCCTGGCGGGCCAGCTGGCCGCCGTGGAAAGCGGCCTGGCCGTGGCCGTGCTCACGCGCTGCAGCGTGCCGCCCCACCTGCAGATCTTGCAGAACCTGCCCGCAGAGTTTGACCTGCCGCCGCTGGATGCCATGCATGTGGCCGTGCTGCGCAGCAAGGTGTCGCAGCGCTCACCGGCGGTGAATGCGATGTATGAACAAATGGTGCGGACGCTGGGGGGTTGAGGTCGCAGGCGCGCACAGGCCGCCCCTGCCGCCACAAGGCACTTGCGCGACGGTGTTTGCGGCGCAGGCGCGTTCTAATGCTTGGCACCGGGCCGCTCTGAGGAACACAAGGCGCGCCCTCTTTCCTCTCGAAAGGCATTCATGACCACCACCGCCACCATCCCGACTACTGCCCTACAACTGCGCTCCCTCGTCCAGTCCGACGGCACCTTGCAGCTCAGCCTGGAGCCCACGCCCGTGCCCACGCCGGGGCCTGATGAGGTGCTGATCCAGGTGCAGGCCACGCCCATCAACCCGTCGGACATTGGCCTGCTGCTGGGCCCGGCTGATTTGTCTACCGTGCAGGTCACCGGCACGGCCGAGCGGCCGGTGGCCACGGCCCGCATCCCCGAGCGCGCCATGCCCAACATGGCCGCACGCCTGGGCCAGAGCATGCCGGTGGGCAACGAGGGCGCGGGCCTGGTGGTGGCGGCAGGTGCATCGCCCGCCGCACAGGCGCTGCTGGGGCGCACGGTGGCAGTCATCGGTGGCGCCATGTATTCGCAATACCGCGCCATGCCTGCGGCGCAGTGCCTGGTGTTGCCGCCTGGCACCACGGCGGCCGAGGGGGCATCGTGTTTTGTGAACCCGCTCACGGCGCTGGGCATGGTGGAGACGATGAAGCGCGAGGGCCACACCGCGCTGGTGCACACCGCTGCGGCCAGCAACCTGGGGCAGATGCTGAACAAGGTGTGCCAGAAGGACGGCATTGGCCTGGTCAACATCGTGCGCAAGCCCGAGCAGGCGGCGCTGCTGCGCGAGATCGGTGCGCAGTATGTGTGCGATAGCAGCGCGCCCACCTTCATGGCCGACCTGACAGACGCACTGGCCGCCACCGGCGCCACCATTGCGTTTGATGCCACGGGCGGCGGCACGCTGGCGGGGCAGATCCTGCAGTGCATGGAAGCCGCCATCAACCGCACGGCCAAGGAGTACAGCCGCTACGGTTCGGCCGTGCACAAGCAGGTGTATTTGTACGGCCACCTGGACACGCGGCCCACCGAAGTGCATCGCACCTTTGGCATGGCCTGGGGCATGGGCGGGTGGCTGCTGTTTCCGTTTCTGCAGAAGATTGGCAATGAAGCCACCCAGGCGCTGCGCGCGCGTGTGGCCGCCGAGCTGAAGACCACGTTTGCCAGCCACTATGCGCGCACGGTGTCGCTGGCGGGGGCGCTGAGTGCGGAGGCGATTGCGTTCTATGGCCCGCGCAATACCGGGGCCAAGGTGCTCATTGATCCGTCGATGGAGTGAGCCTGCGCGGGCGTTTTCGTACGGAATCGCTTTTACCCATTCCCTCCCGTTTGGGGTGAGCCTGTCGAAGCCTCGCGCGGCGCTTCGACAAGCTCAGCGTGAACGGGTTTTTATGAACTCACCCTCGATCACTCAACACCGTTCGGGGTGAGCCTTTCGAAGCCCTGCGCCACGCTGCGACAGGCTCAGCGTGAACGGGTTTTGATGAACCCACCCTCAATCACCCGACACCGTTCGGGCTGAGCCTGTCGAAGCCCTGCGCGGCGCTTCGGCAGGCTCAGCGTGAACGGGTTTTGATGAACCCACCCTCGATCACTCAACACCGTTCGGGCTGAGCCTGTCGAGGCCCTGCACCGCGCTTCGACGGGCTCAGCGTGAACGGGTTTTGATGAACCCACCCTCAATCACCCAACACCGTTCGGGCTGAGCCCGTCGAAGCCTAGCGCCACGCTTCGACAGGCTCAGCGTGAACGGTTTTTTGGTGTTTAGAAGCGGCGCACTTCCGCTGCATTCAATCCGCAGCCGCCGCCCGCACCAGCGCCAGCAACTGCTCGCGCGGGCCCAGCAGCGCATCGCCGCCCAGCAACCGCAGCGCACCGCCCTGCCCCGTGACCACCAGTTGCGGCACGCCGCGCGCACCCACGGCGCGCAGCATGGCCTGGGCGGTCGCAGTGCGGTCGCCGTTGGCGCGCTGCAAGGCTGTGTCGGGCGACAGGGCCAGGGTGGCGGCTTGTTGCAGGCCCAGGGCACGCAGCACTTCGGCGATCACGGCGGGGTCGGTGTTGTCGCGGCCGTCCACATAGCGGGCGTGCTGCAGGGCGTGCAGTGCGTCCAGCTCGCGCTCAGGCGCGGTCTGCGCCACGGCCGTGAGGGCCAGCGTGGCCGGGCCGGAGTCAAAACGGCCGCCCTCGGCACCCAGGATCTGGTCGCGGTAGGCCTGCGTGAAGGGCTGGCCCGTGAGCTGCTGGATGCGCTGGTCGTTGGCCCAGGCGTAGGCGGCAAATTGTGCGTCCATGGGCCGCGCGCCTGCGCCTGCGAACAGGCCGGTGGGGGCCAGCACCACCTCGACACCCTCCTGCGCTTGCAGAAACTTGAGCGCGGGCGCGGCGGCATAGCACCAGCCGCACAGGGGGTCGAAGAGGTAGGTCACGGTGACGGTGGGCATGGGTCAGGTTCTTTCGTTGGGGTCTGAGGTTTCGGACGCAGCCAGTGCGGCTTCAAACGCCGCGATCTCTTCGGCCAGCGTGCCCCGGCTGCGGAAGTGGCGGGCAGCGCGGTCGTACCAGTTTTCGGCATCCTCCAAATCGCCTTCTTGCAAATGGAGGATGCCGTGCAGCCAGGCCGCGAGCATGGAGCCGTCGTGTTGCACCAGATCGTGCGCCGCGTTCCAGCGCCCGGCGTGCAGGTGCTGCAGGACTTGTTGGAGGGGATGTGTGGACACGATGGGCTCCTTGAGACAGGCGGATGGCAGCCGCAACTGCGGCAGAACGAAGTCTTGTATCTATCTGCCTGCGCTCAAACATATACACAAACCGTTCACGCTGAGTTTGTCGAAGCGCAGCGCAGGGCTTCGACAAGCCTGTCCTGAGCCCGTCGAAGGGCTCAGCCTGAACGGTTGTGATGGGTTGGACGCAGCTTCGTAGCAGACTTCTCCGGAAGTCAGCTGTTTACCACTTCATCTCGCCCTTGTTGACCTTGGCGCCGATGTCCAGCGACAGGCCCATGGGCGCTGCGGGGTAGGCCTTTTTCATCGCGTCGATGAGTTCGGCACTCGTCTTGGTGGCGGCGGCGTTCTTTTCAAACGCTTGCAGGTAGCCCTTGGTGTAGCTGATGTTGGCGGCATCCAGCGCGCCACCGGCGGGCATGGGTTCTGGCATCTCCACGGTGGGCTGCGGGGCGGCGATGTCGTCGAGCTGGGCCACGCAGGCGT